>ERZ795053.248-NODE-248-length-68508-cov-21.021971_pt1 | contig 68508 bp, 48 predicted proteins | sample MGYA00375137_ERZ795053 | MGnify/ENA primary metagenome ERZ795053 (study PRJEB30182, sample SAMN05720284) | activated sludge metagenome | isolation source: Anaerobic digester | place: Hong Kong | collected 2014-12-17 ...
TTTTGCGTGCGCATCAGACCCCTAAGTGGGTCAGTTCTGGATGAGCGTCAACAGTCTGCCTCTGCTGGTAACCCCCATTTCCCGACATCACGACCAAAGACAGTCCGAAAGATGTCCCACTCACGCTTGAATCTGGCATCGGCCGCAGACAAATCTTGAATTATGGCGGCTACTTCTCTTGTATCGGCACCCGGCTTCTCCGGATCTACCCAAGGAGCGAGAGCTGGCTTACGCCCTGTGGCCTTGGCGATCACTTCGATCCCAAAGGAATGGAAAGTATTGGATCTGACCTTTTGAATGTTGGGTACTCTGTGCAGCCTTTCGGCGATTCGGTCACTCAACTCATCCGCAGTGCCCCGGTTGAAGGCAAGCAAGAGAACCTGCTGCGGCGTAGCAAGCTCTTGGTCGAGGACGTACCCGGTCTTCGCGACCATCGTCGATGTCTTTCCAGAGCCCGCCGCTGCGACGATCAGTACGTTATCGTCCATGCAAATGCACGCATCCACTTGTTCGTCTGTCAGCGGATTCTTCTCTACCGTGTCAAAAAAAGGTTTGCACGAGGACTTCTGTCGGGCGACATGCTCCCTGTTTGACGCAACGAAGCGCTTCCGAAGCGTAGTCTGCGGATCTCGGTCTCCAACCAGCTCCTTCCATGTCTTGCCCGGCCACTTCGGAGGCGGAATTCTCGCGACCTGTCTTGAAGCCATGCCCTTGGCGATCCATCGGTTTTCGTTAGCGGGACGGCCAGCCAAATCCAACCAAGCGTCAAATGATCTTTTGAACGTCGCTTCGTTGTGCGCGAGCACTCGGTTTGCCAGCTCCTCCTCTGGAGTGTTTCTCCAAGATGGCCACTGACTAGCAAGCCTGCGAGCTTCTGATACTTGCTTATGACGGAGGATCGTCGACCATGAAAGGTCGGCGGGTGTTGCAGGAGGGCGGGCATTTGCCAGAGCGTCTCGTATCTCAGAGTCCGACACTATTGCACCTGGCGCCAAACGGATTTCTGAGATCGCACGGTCAAGCCAGGAATTGAGCTCTAGAGTCCTCGATGCGATGAAATCGGCTAGTGCGGTGACCGTGGCGGCGACTAAGGATGTAGCGAGGGATTTGGCCTGCTGGTTTGGAATGCCGTCATAACTGATCGATGTTAGGTTGTTTCCAAGGCGAACGTTGAATCGGCACGTCGCCCAAAGGATTCCTGGAAATACGTCCATGGAATCAACCTGAAACAGGTGGGCAGAAAGCTCGCCCTTGTCGCCGACGAACAACGTGAAGTGGCTATCGTGAAGCTCCGCGCGCCAGCGCATCGAGCCGGTGAGCAATTCCCCTAGCTTGGTGGATCCCCATACCTGTGCCGTAGTCGCCACGACGACCGCCCCATGCGCTTTGGTTCCGCAAGTTGAGCAGAAATTTGCCAACTAGGCACTTTTCAGCACAAATTTCTTGGTTTGAGAAGTTAGTCTTTCGAGGTTTTTGCGCTGAGCCGGAAGACTACACTCGACCAGTACGGGCATGAGAAGGCTACACTCTACGGCTTCCTGCCGGCTGGATAGATAGATGTTGTTCGGATGGCTAATTATGCAGATGCCGAAGGTGCCAGAATCTCTTCGCCACGTTGGTCACACGGGCCTATAGGCTTGGGATCTCTATGGCCAAGTTAGTACTCTTTGCGAGCTTCGGGTCATTCCGAGAGGCGGCGGAAGAGGCGAAGGAGCTAGCTCAGAAGCTCGGCGAAGCGAGTAGCCTCCGGCGCTCCGGTCATCTTTGGCAGGTGCTCGTTACACCGGACGTAATTGCTGAGATGAAGGCCCTGAGTGCACTATCAGATGCTGACGATGATTTCGATCCCCACGAAGATGATTCGTGGGCGGCTCTTGATGCCGAAGAGGAACGCAATGCGGAAATCCGGGAAGAGCTTTCAATGGACGGCGACTCGTGGGGGCGCTCGGAGGAGTCCGGTTGGTTCTACGATGATGATGACTAGCATCAGATGACGACTGCGATTCTAGTCTGGCAGTTCTTCGTATTTCTTTCGATATTCCTTGCCGGTCGGTGGCGCGGGCTTGTCATTGCCTTTTGGACTATCTGGACATTGTTCCAAGTTGTCACGTTGCCTCTCAGCGCCATCCAGTTTGCAACAATCATTTTCGCGTATTTGGTTTCTCCACGGCGAAGCGATCTCAGAAAGGAGAGTTCGGACTACGTTGTGGAACCAACCAGCTGCGATGATGCTCCTACTGTTATCCATGAGCTTCGTCCGTCAGAAGACCCCACCATCAAATCCAATCGATCAGATCTGCTTGTTTGGTTCGTGGTCGGAGCAATTGGCTTCGCCACGGGTGGCTACTTGGCTGACGAATACGGGACAAATTTCCTTCTCTTGGTGCTCATCGCTGGCAGCGGGTTTACTGCAATTTCAAGCTTGATCAAGCTATTGGACACCTTTTGAGATCCAACTGGATTTCCCAAGGTTTCGTGGACTGGGTTCGAACCAGACTCGCGGTACCGTGCAGGAGCTAGCACTGATGGGGCCTTCGTTGCGCTCAAGATACCTGGAGCCGAGCGTCTGAAGTTGGCTGGCAGGCGCTACCCGACCCAAAACGGTCTTTCACTGTCTACAAGCCCGGGGACCTACCATCCTGCTATCTGGGGCGATTCACATCTCCAGATCCCTAACCGCCACCTCTGGAATTTCTAAGAATTCGTGGACACTATTAATCAGCGCGGCGCTTGTATGAGCTTTTCTGGTGGAGCCACATGTCAATCCAGTTGTGTCTGTTTGACCTCGACAACACGTTGTTACGTACCAGCGACCTGGAAGACTTCCGGGGTCGGGATAACGTCAACAACACCGGCCGCGAGTACACGCGTGCACTACTGCGAACCTACGACAGTCGGGATGACAGATTGCTCTATACCCCTGAGCAATTGGCTGACCTCCGGGACGAGTTCCACGACATTCTCTGGGGCGTGTTCACTCGCTCGCCTCGACATTACGCGACCACGCTTCTGAAAGAGGCCTATCCAGATGTGGATTGGAACATCATAGTTGCGTTTGAGGACGTGAAGAACACCAAGCCCCATCCCGATGGGATCTATCTGGCAGCAAAGAAATGCGGTATCAAGCGTGGTGACCACATCGTCATGGTTGGCGACGAGAAGTCCGATGTTGTTTGTGCATATCGCGCAGGCTGCTGGGTGTTCGTTGACAGGACGTCTTGGCGGCCGATGGAGAACGAGCATTGGTGGGCTTTGGAACGCGTGCCGGACGCCTTGTTTGAAGGTGCCGACGAGCTTGGTCCGTTGCTCGCGGCGCCCTACCTGGGAGTGCCGGACCTGGAGTACCTGATTGCTGGTGAGCAACTGGAAGGGCGAAAGCGGCGCATCGACAAGATCAATCACTTCTGGCCGAGGAGCATGGGTGTTGGGTACGTGTCGATCCACGTCCTGGGCCGCTTTTTTAGTGATTATGAGGATATCCGCTATCGTCGGAAGTGGCATGAACTAACTGGTCAGATCCTCGCCCACAAGGGCGCGAACACGTTTCCTGGCGAATGGGTCGAGGCCATCCAAGAGTTCGTGCATATGGATGTGTTGGGCAGGTCAGAGACGATCGTCACGGTCGTGCCCTTTAAGCCCGGCCGCCACCCCCGGCTGGAACGCCTGCTAGATCAGATTGGCAAGGCCTACCAGCCAGCCCGAGTCTCCATGAGACGCGCGCCGACAGTGTCGTTCTGCTCCGACTTGCTCGCTTTTCGTCCGGGAGCGGTGTCTAGCCATGGCAACCACCTGGGCAAGGACGAGCGGTTCACCAATGTCGGTGAGAATCTCCACGTCGCCCGCCCTCAGGACGTCCGGGACAAGCATGTCATCGTGATTGACGATGTCGTGACAACAGGGGCGACATTGCTGTGGTCTCACCGTTACCTCATGGAGGCTGGCGCGCGGAGCGTGAGTTGCCTGTCTCTGGCTCAAGCAATAGGTGCAAGTTGAACGAGATATCTCCCGCCACTGGAAAGCTGCTGGCTATGTCCTTCTTGTCGGGCGTGGGACCGGCAACTCTGCGCCTGGCATCCCACGTGTTCGGCTTCGAGGAGAAGAGCGTTGAGCAGCTTGCGGTGGACATCCCCAAGCTGAGATCCGCGCTGTCTAGGGGCGGATGGAACGAAGCTTTGATCAAGGCGGAGGAGCAACTGGACCTCGCGGAGCGAAGCGGGTGCAGAATCCTGTCGCCCATGGATCCTGAGTATCCCAAGCTCCTGGCTGCTAGCAAAGATGATCCATTCCTGCTCTGGGTGCGTGGCACGTTGGCTCCCAGCCCCGAGAAGTCCGTCGCGATCATCGGCACGCGCGAACCGACCGAACATGGGAAGCTCATCGCACAGCGCATCACGCGCTACTTTGTCGACCAGGGCTGGAGCGTTGTTAGCGGCTTGGCGCTCGGCTGCGATGGGATCGCCCACCAGGAGGCGGTCGACGCGGGTGGCCACACTGTGGCGGTGCTGGCCCATGGCCTGCAAACCATCGCGCCCTCCAAGCACCGCAAGCTGGCCGAAGGCATCCTCAATGCGCGCGGCGCCCTGGTCAGTCAGTATCCCATCGGCCGAGATGCGATCCCACAGCAGTTCGTGCAGCGTGACAAGACCCAAGCGGGCATGGCACAAGGCGTGGTGATGATCCAGTCCGGCCTGCAAGGCGGCAGTCTCCATGCGTCCCGTGCGTCCATCGAGTACGGACGCTGGTTGGCCGTGCCTTACCCAACCGAGCAAGATCGCGGCAGGAGCGAGCCCAAGATCCAAGCCAACTTGCGGCTGGCCGACGGTAGTGAGTCCGAGCGCATGAAGTTATTGCGTGTCAAGGAAGGCAGCGGGGGCGGGCGAATCCTGGTCCTGCGCAGCAAGGAGGACTACTCCCGATGCCTGACATCCACATCGGTACCGGCTGTCGATAGGCCGGCGTCTCAGGGGAGCATGTTCTAGGGGGACTGACGATGGCAGCACTGGGGTTCCAGTTCATGACCCTCGGAAGCATGTTCTCCATCCTCGGGGATGGCGTTGTTCGTTCACAACGAAATTCGGCAGATCATTATCTTGCTAGCCTCAACTGAGCGTGCTGTAGGGCCAAAGTAGGTGCGCTACTCAAGCTGCTCTGGTGCCGTATTTGCCCGAAGAGATTGTTGGCCGAACGTCCGAAACTTGGCAGATGTCGGTCCATTGAGGCGATAGCTGGAAGAGCTGCACGCTGGTCCTAGCCGATTAACTCACATGTCTGCCATATCGGTAGTCAGACTCCTGTTGACAAAGACCACCCATCGCAAGCGTTCACGCGACGTGATACGACAACGGAGCGAGCGCCAAGCGCAAGGAAGTAGTATCTTCAATGTCCAAGAGATGACATCTTTGGACGCATCTCTGGAGATTCCCAGCTGATTGCGTAGAGACACATCTGCAACAACAAACGGCCCGCCAAGTGCGGGCCGTTTGCGTTGAAGCTACTGGTCGGGGCGAAGTGGAAAAGCCGTGCCCATTCGATATTTGAGAATGGGTCCAGTCTCCGTCTCCTCCATGATCAAGGCGGGGGGCGGAAGCTCGGACTCGTAGGTCTCACGAAATGCCCTGACTTCGGGCTCCCCGCGCTTGATCTCGTCAGGTAGCTCGTGGAAGGCCGTGTCGAGCGAGATGCCTGCCGGTCGCGAGTTGATTCGGATTGTGGCGTTGATGGCGCGCAGGTAGAAGTGATCCTGATAGTTCGGTGGGGGTAGGTAGAAGTAGTCGACTATGTCAAGGCTATGATCGGCCCATCGATCGCAGGAAGCCGCATCCCAGAATCGGGCCGTCTCTGAGCAGTCTGTCGGATCAGCCTCAATGCCGAAAACGGCGACCGCGGCACGGCGTTGTGATGAAGGCCGGCAGGCGGGGGCGTGGTAGGTGGCGGCAAGCGCGGCGGCATGATGCGGATTCCATTCAATATAGGGTCCGAGCCTGAAATTGGGATCGTCCGCAGTGGACCAGAGTCGGTGATCGCGCAGGTCGATCCGATATTCGCCGCGTTCCACCTCGCAGAGATCGCGTTCCGCGAACGAGCGTGGACGGAAGTGCGCGAGGCAGGCGTCGTCCACCACCGCATCAGCCGGGGCGCGCAGATTCATGTCGATCAGTAAGGCACCGTCTGCCGCGAGTTGCCGGTTTGCCAGCTCTCGAGTGTGGATGCTATTGGCGTCGGCAAAAACGGCACGCCAGAACCCGGCGTCCGTGCAAGCCGAATCAACGGCATCATCAAACTTGCCCTCGTTGAACGCGACGCTGGTGTGAATACGGGCAGCCGCGCCGAGGCTGGTCAGCAACTCATCGTCGAGTTTGTCGTGCGCCTCACCCGTGGACCTGAACCAGCACTCTTCATTGCGAACCTCGGTCCCATTGTCGCCGGTGTGATATGTGCTGACCTTTCTACAGGTGTCGAGCGTGCCAGGGTGAAGGTCGGCAATCGCGTCGACCTCATCAGGGGATTCGAACCGGCTGCCATCGAATCGGGTGTAGCGATACAGCGATCGCAACCTCGCGTAAACGTGCTCAGCGGTCGCATATATTTCGACTGGTGGGTTTCCAGAGGTCTGCGTGTTGGCAGCCAGTACATCCAGACACGAGTAGAAAGATTCATCAAATCCATAGGAACGGCAGAGTGTCAGTTCGGAGGATTCGTCATCTGCTCGTCGGAATCCGCGCCGCTTGATTTCAGCCGCCAACGACACCGCATCCAACTGTTCCAGCCTCTCTCGCTCGTCAGCCGGAATATCGAACAACAGCACATGCAGTGCCGAATAGCCGTCAGGCTTGTCGCTGGCCAGCCGCTGACTCATCAACTCGATGGCGCTGAGCTGCTCGGGCGTCAGTTGCGGCAACAACCCCATCCGCGCAACCGCAATCCGCAGACCGACCAGCACGCAGGCCAGCAGCAGTGCGCCGACGATGACTTTGGCGAATGTGCTCATTTCGACTACCGTTCCGATGTTTCGACTATCGCATGAGCGCGTTCGGCATGCCTCCGCGTGATGCGCGGACAAGTACAGAGAGTCATCGACATTGGCTCGATGTCACTTGGTTCGGAACCTGTCGTCACATCTGAATGCTTACAGGAAGAGGCGATCTATGCGCACATTGGCGAATTGGTTGGGTGGACTGGCGTCCGTGGCTATTGTTCTGTTTGGCGCCTGGTATCTGATTGCTAGTCAGGGCTGGTTGCCGCGGTTGAGTGACGAGCAGAAGGCAGCGATCGCCTTGATGGAGCAGCCACTGCCGTCGAGCGATGGCGACAATGCGCTGGTGACACTGGAGTTGATCCACTTCGACGTGCCCGATGCAGACCTGGCCAAGTGGCAGGCATATGGGTCATCTGGTCTGCAGAAGGCGCTGGATGCGGCCGGCTATCACCGTCTGCTGAAATCGGCCGACATTCCGAATTGCGGCAGCGATTCCCGAGCCTGCCTGGAAGAGGTGCTTGATGATCCGCTTGCGGCGCGCGAGAAACAGACCCGCGTTGCCAAGGTCATTGCCAGACTGCCCAAGCTGTATCGCGCCACCTACGCCAGCGCGCGCCAGTCATCGCAGAAGCTGGACTGGCTGGAACCACCAGCGGCGTTCACAACGCCCGGGCATCTGGGTGGGCTTGATGCGGCACTGGATTTTGCCGATGGCGATGTCGAAAGCGCGGTAGGCAAGGTCTGTCGGCAGGCCACATTCTGGCGCGGGTTGATCTCGCACAGTGACATGCTGATCGCCCAGCTGGTGGCCGCCCGCTACACGATTCGTGCCGGTGAAATGCTCAATGGCATGGTCATGCGCGAGCCGTTGCGCGCAACGCCGTCAGCGGATTGCCTTGAGGCCTTTGTATCTTTGTCGGCTGGCGAACGCAGCCTGTGCAATGCGATGCGCGGCGAGCACGCTTTCTTCACTGCCATCGAATTCGAAAACGATGCTGATCAGCCACTGTTGGGGCCGGGCATTAACAAAGCGCACGCGAACGCCCTGTTTGCATCGGCCAATGCGCGGCTTTGTGATGACGACTACGTGCAGGCGATTCGGTCGGATAACCAGGAGGCGATCAAGCCGCTGACCTGTTCCTGGACAGAGAAACTGTTCGATCCCGCCGGCTGCAGCTTGTTCCAGATGGGGCAGGCCGCGTACAGCGACTACATACATCGCGTCGACGATTACAGCGCCAACCTGTCCGCGATCCGCAGTGCGTTGGCGATCAACAGCCGGACTTCAGGCGTGACGCTGATGTCGGCATTCCAGCAGCGGCCGGATGGCGACCTGCGCGAACAGCAGCGCATGGACACGCAAGACGATAGTTTTGCCGTACTGACACTGGCGGCCGGCAGTTTCCATCACAGCTATCGATTTAAACCACTTCCACTTCGCGCCGACGAATCCGTGGAGGTGCCGGCGGAATAGCGTCAGGGCTTCAGAACCCCAGCACGCTGGTCGCCAGACCCTTGGCCAGTTCGTCCTTGTGGCCGCGCAGGAGCTCGGCGTTGGCGGCCATGCTGCTGCCGGCGAACTGGTCGGGCACCTTGTCGTTGGCGAGTAGCGGTAATGCGGCGAAGGCCTGCTGGCGGGTCCAGCGGTATTCGCCCAGCGACATGCCATTGCGGTTGAGCGCCTCGACCTGCGCCTTCTTGGCGGTCAGCACGAGCCCGGCGATGTCGTTATAGGCCTGCAGCACTTCCTGCAGGTTGGCCTCGCGGCCGCTGGCCTTGCGCTCGGCGTCCATCTGCTTGAAGCGCTGGTCCAGCGTCTGCCAGTCATTGCCCAACGCGGCGATGATGTCCTGCTGTACAACGAGGAAGCGCTTGACCTGTGCTTTATCGAGGCGGCCGTCCTGCGGCACCGCGAAGGTTTCGGTGTTGCGCACCTGCTTGTCGAGCTCGGCGACCTGCTGCCATTGCTTGGCCTGATCGATGAAGGCGCTGCCGGCATCCCAGGCCGGGCGCACGATGAACCAGTAGGCAGCGCCGCCACCGACGACGATGGCGAGCAGGACGACGACGAGGCATCCGGTCAGGGCTTTTTTCATGACGGCATTCGATCCGGTGGTTTACAGCCCGTAACGGCACTGGTGGCAGAAACCCGACATGGCCGGTGGGTTGCGGCTGCGAAGGAGGCGCTGATGGCATTGACGGCGCCCGGGTGCTGTTGCGGTACGGCGACAGCGACTGTCCGAATGCTGGGACAGTGGGGTGTTTGAATCAGCAGTTATTCAACGCAACATGTTTGAAAAATAGATTGTTTGCAGGCTGGCATACGGCTTGCTTAGGGCGGAGCTGTCCCTGAGGAAATGCCGCCGCCATGCCAGATGCTTGTCACTCCAACTGCCTTCTGCCGATCACGAAGCTATCGCTACCCGCGCTGGCATTGCTATTCGTCGCTCTGCTGCCGGCTGTGGCGCTGGCCGGTGTGATCACAGTGGGGCCGGTGTCCTGCAGCCATACGGATCTGGCCGGCGCGGTGACCGCGGCCAATCCGGGTGACGAAATCCGCATCCACAAGGATTACTCGGCAGCGACCAATGTCCGTATCGAGAAGTCGCTGACCATCGTTGGCGGTTTGCCGCATTGCTTTGCGACCACGCCGGAAACGGCGACCAGCTTCAGTGCCTTGACCAGCGCCAGCCCGGCGCCGCGCCAGGTGCTGGATGTGCGCGGTGCCGGTGTGGATGTCACGCTGTACCACCTTCACCTGTCAGGTGCGACCAACCTGGGTGGCCTCAACGTGCAGGATGGCGCGCGGGTGCGTGCCGGTGGCGTAACGATCAGCGACAACAGCGCCCTGTTCGGTGGTGGTGCGTGGGTGCATGGCAACGGTTCGATGCTGCTGGCGGTGCCGACGCCATTCACCAGCAACCTCACTGCGCTCGACATCCACGACAACCAGGCCAGCCAGGGTGGCGGGGTTTATGTGGGAAGCGGGGCGCTATTGCAGCAGGACGCGATGGCCAGGACGGTGCAGATCGGCAACAACGGCACGCTCAACCTTGGCGGCAACAGTGGTCGTGGCGGTGGACTTTATGTGCAGGCCGGTGGGCATGCCTCGGGCATCAACGGGTTGTTTGGCAACACGGCGTTGCTGGGCGGTGGTGCCTATGTCGAAGGGCGCGCCAGCGGCGCGGCGGTGGATGGTGGTGTGGATCTGGCTGTTGTTGGCACGCTCAACCTCAATAGCGCCGGCAGCGGCGGCGGTGTTTATGTTGCCGCTTCCGATGAGGTGGTGGTGGCGCTGGATCGCCTGTTCCAGAACAATGCCGGCAGCGAGGGCGGTGGCCTGTGGTTCGGCAGTGGTGGCAGCGCCGATGTCCGTGTGGTCGAAGACAACAGCAGTAACGGCGTGGGTGGCGGCATCCATCAGCAGGCGGGAAGCCTGCGGATCCGCGAGCAGTTGATCGAAAACAGCGCGAATGGCAATGGCGGGGGTATCCATGCCACGGGCGGCGAGCGCAGTTTCGATGGCGGCGTGGACATCGCGCGCAACCTGAGCGGTGCGGATGGCGGTGCGCTCTGGGCGTTGGCGGACGGCGGCAGCCGGCTGCCCGGCAATCAGGCCGACGCCGGCAACTGCGATGAGACCACGCCTTGCCGCATCAGCGCCAACGAGGCGGATGGCGATGGCGGTGCGTTTTATCTTGAAGGTAGTGGTCTGGGCATTTTCGCAAGCAGTGACGGTGCGACCCACGGACTGCAGGTAGACGGCAATCACAGCGGGGCAGCCGGTGGTGCGATCCACGCGACGGCAGGCAGTGTCGTGCGTGTGTCGGCGCTGGGGATTGTCGAGCCCGGCAGTGCCAGCGTCTGGCAGGCGAATACGGCCATCGATGGTGGTGGTGCGGTCGCGCTCAGCAATAGCGACATGGTTATTACCGGCGCGCTGTTTGGCGGCACGGAACCCTCGCAGGCCAACACCGCGCTAAGCGGCGGAGGTTTCTACGTGGCCGGTGTCGGTAGCAGCGGGCTGGGCCAGGAACTTCGCGTGCTGAACAGCCGGTTGAACGGCAACAACGCCAGCCTTCGGGGCGGTGCAATCTTTGCCGTGGGTGGTGCGCGTATTGAAATCGGTACGAGCAAGTGCTCGGCCAGCAGCCTCCCGGCGGATCGCTATTGCAGCGAAATCAACGGCAATGCGGCTGCGCAAGGCTCGGCGATCTACACCCTGGGAGGGAGTCTCGAACTGCGCAGCACGGCAATCAGCGGCAACCTCGGCAGTGATGCCGACAGCGCGGCGCTGGCGCTGAACGGCCAGGGAGAGGACAGCATCCTCGAAAACGTGCTGCTGGCAGGAAACAGCGATCACGCGATCCGTATCGGCGACCTGGCCGCGGGCGGCAGCCCGGTGCTGCTGGCTTCGATGACGGCAGTCGATCATGTCGGCGCTGCGGTCGTCCTGGCCGACGAGCCGGGCGTCAGCGTCGATTTCGACAATGTGCTGCTGTGGGCCAATGGCCTTCAGAGCGTGGATGGTTTGTCTGGTGCGGCCTCGGCGGTTCAGCGCTGCAGCCTTTTCCAAGGCGGCCAGTTGGGCGCGCTGGCGGGCGATCCGCTGCTGACCGCCAACCCGCGTGGCGATTACCGGCTTGGCGCGGGCTCGCCGGCCATCGACGCCTGTGGTGTGGGCCCGGTTCGCGACCTCGACGGCAACAGTCGCGACGCGACGTCGGATATCGGCGCCTTCGAGTTCGGTGGCGCGTTGCCGGACGCCATCTTCGCTGATGGGTTCGAGTCGCCATGAGCGCGGCCATCCGCTTTTCCAACCGCGCACCGAGAACACGGGGGTTCGTCATGCTGCATCTGATCCGATCCGCAAGCCGGCTGTGGCTGGCATTTTTCCTGCTGCTTTCGCCGGCATGGGCGACCACAGAGGCGGGCGGCTTCCAGCGTTTTGATGCGCTGGCGCCGAAGGGTGCGCAGGCAGGTCGCGGCTTCGGCTCGGCGATCGCGGTGGAGGGCGACTTGGCGGTTGTGGGTGCGCCGAACGAGGCGGTTGACGGCCGCGTGCTGCAGGGCGCGGCCTACGTGTTCACTCATGCCGATGGTCGCTGGCGGCAGCGCGCGCGCCTGGTGCTGGCCGATGGTAGTGCCTCGATGCAGTTCGGCGCGGCGGTGACGATCAGTGGCAGTCAGATTCTGGTCGGCGCACCGGGCTCCACCGGCGGAGGACAGGTTTACGTGTTCGACGGCGGTGGCGCGAGCTGGAGCGAGTCTCAGCGTTTCCAGCCGGCTGGCGCGGGTGGTTTTGGCTACGCACTGGCCGCGCAGGCAGACCGCCTGCTGGTCGGTGCGCCGGAAGAAAGTGGTGGTGGTGCTGCCTACGTATACACGCGCACGGCCGGCAGCTGGGGCGGTAGCGTGCGGTTGCTGGCGGCCAATCGTGGCAGTGGCGACAAGTTCGGTCGGGCTGTGGCGCTGGATGGCGATCATGCGGTGGTGGGCGCGCCGTTCCAGGGTGCGCTGAGCAGTGGTTCGGCCTATCCGTTCCGTTTTGACGGCAGCCAATGGCAGGCAGGTGCAGCACTGAACCGGATCACCACCAGTTCCGCCTACGAAGGCTGGCGACTGGCGATCCGCAGCGATCACCTGCTGGTCGGCGTGCCGGGTGAGGATCGCGATGGTGTGAACAGCACCGGCGCGGTGCTGCACTACGTGTTTGGTGCTGGTAACTGGCAGTTCCAGGCGCGCATGGACGGCCCTCAGTCGGCGTTGGCTTCGTTTGGGCAGGCGCTGGATTTCGATGGCTCGCAATTGCTGATCGGGGCGCCGGGAGTTGCACGCTCCTGGGGCCGGCGTGGCCAGGTGTTCAGTGCTGAACTGGGTCCAAGCGGCTTCGGCAGTCTGCAGACGTTGCCCGATGCGGACATGGCCGATGGTGTGGGCCGCAGTCTGGCCCGCTTTGCGGGCGGCTTGCTGACCGGTGATCCGTTCTCCCGCGTGGGCGGGGCGAGTGCCGATGGCCGGGTGACGGTGCTGCGTCTGGATGCCGACAACTGGCGCGTCGATGGCGTGCTGGATGCGCCAGAAATTGACGTCACTCGTCGTTTCGGCAGGGTGGTTTCGGTTTCCGGCAACCGCGCGGCGGTGGGCATGCCGTGGGAAAACAACGAGCAAGGCAGCGTGCAGCTGTTTGACTTCGATGGCCAGCGCTGGGTGTGGTCGGCCACCGTCGTGGATCCGCTGGGCAATGCCGGTGATCGTTTTGGCAGCAGCCTGGCGTTGGATGGCGATCATCTGATCGTTGGTGCGCCGAACCGCGACAACAGCGGCACCAGCAATGGCGGCAGCGCCCTGGTATTCGAATTCGACGGTAGCAACTGGAGCTCGGTCTGGCGCTACGACAACAGTATTGCTGCCGATGACTATTTGGGTACCGCCGTGGCGCTGGATGGCGAGCGCGGCGCCATCGGCGCGCCGCGCTCGGAAGACGGTGGTTTGACGGATGGCGGGTTGGTCATCGTGCTGGAGCGCAACGCTGGCAGTTGGAGCAATGTTCGCAACCTCCCGGGCCAGAGTGCCAACGAGCGTCTGGGTAGCGCATTGAGCTTTGCGGGCGGCACGCTGGCTGCCGGCGCCAGTAATGCCGACACAGGCGCCGGTCGCGTGCGCATCTACCGCAAACTGCTCGGCAACTGGTCGCAGCTGACCAGCATTGTTGCTCCGGCAGGCAGCGCTGGATTTGGTAGCGCGTTGGACCTCCGCGATGGTTTGCTGGCGGTTGGCGCGCCCAATGGTGACACCGGACTCGGTCGCGTGGCGGTGTATCGCGAGGGCACGACGGCTTTCAGCGCCGAGACGCTGCCGGCGATTCCGTTCGCCGGTCAGCGCGCCGTCGGCACGGCAGTCAGTATCGACGCTGGCCGCCTGATCGCCGGTGGTCTCGACAGTAGCAGTGACAGTGCTGGATTGTTCGTGTTCGACCGCGATGCCGGCGGCAGCTGGGGCTACAGTGGCCGGATTGCCAGCCCTGAGGGCTCTTCGCTGATTTCGGATGGCTTCGGCAGTGCTTTGAGCCTGCGTCGACCGCATCTGCTGGCCGGCGCGGAATGGAGGGCTCGCGACGAAGGCCGGGCGTTTGCCTACATCGAGGCGCGCGCCACCATGCTGCAGCTCGACAGCTTTTCGCCGACTCAGCCGGTCAGTGGGCAACCGGTGGTGATCACTGGCAGTGCCAGCGATGCCGACGGTGCCGTCGATGGTGTCATACGCTGGGAGCGCGAGGACGGCCAGGGTTGCAGCGTCGCGCTGGTTGGCGGCAGCGGCGCTTGCAGCCTGCCCGGCATCCAGGTCGGCACGCATCTTGTCAGCGGCGAGTTCCTGCCCGACACCCTGCCCGATCTGCCGCAGGCAACCGCGGCAGCCGGCTACGTGGTGGTGCGGGCCGACAGCAGCGTGAGTCTTTCGGCCACGCCGGCCAGCGTGCATCCCGGGCAGACCATCACCCTCGACGCCACGGTGTCGGCGGTAGCGCCAGGCAGCGGCGTGCCGGATGGCAGCCTGCGTTTTTATGCCGGTGATCCGGACAGCGCCGCTATGCTCTGCGAGGTGCCGGTAGCGACCGGACAATGCACGCTGGCGGCTGGTGCCGTGGGCAGCGCCGGGTTCCAGGTCCGCTATGCCGGCGATGCCGATTTCAATGGTGCGGATTCGCCGCTGCGCAGCGTCAGCATCACGCCGTGGCCAGCCACGGTGCTGCTCTCCAACCTCGATCCGTTGCCGGTAAAGGTCGGGCAGCCCCTCAGCGCGCTTGTCCAGGTTGCTGCCGACGCTGCCGCAGGGACGCCGGCAGGGCGGGTGCGGCTGGTGCTGGATGGTCAGCCCGGCGACTGGGTGATGCTGGATGGCAGCGCACAGGCCAGTCCGGTGGTGATTCCCCTGCGCAGCGGAGCCCAGTCCGTGTGGGCCGAGTTCGACGGGCAGGGAGGCAGTTTCGCCGACAGCAGTGGCGGCTCGCAGTCGGTGACGGTGCTGGCCTTGTCCAGCAGCGTCGTGCTGGGCGCCACGCCCGACAGCGGCGTGCATGCCGGTGACACGGTCAGGCTGACCGCCACGGTCAGCCTGGAGGACGGCAGCGTTGCCAGCGGCAACCTGCACATCCATGCCGACAGTGCGGCCAATCCGCCGCTGTGTACGCTCGCAGCGCCATCCGGCAGCTGCGACGTGACGCCATCAACCAGCGGCAGCCATGATTTTGTGGCCGTGTATGACGGCGACATCCGCGCCGCTGGCAGCAACGACGTGTTGAGCTTGCCGGTGCAGGCTGCGCTGACCGCGATCACCATCACCTCGGTTGCCCCCGCATCGCCGAAAGTTGATGAGTCGTACCAGGTGTCAGTGCAGGTCACGGCCGACTACGGTCTGCCGGGTGGCACGGTGAGTGTGGGCGATGGCGAGTCCAGCTGTCAGCTGACGCTAGTCAACCAGGCCGGAAGTTGCGCGCTGACAGCAACCTATCGCGGCAATCGTTCGATCAACGCCCACTATACCCCCGACAATGGTGTGCATGCGGCCTCCGATGCCCCGGTAGCCAGCATCGAGGTGCAGGGCATCGCGGTTAGCCTGACTCTGGACTTGCCAGTGGGACCGAACACGGTGGGTGACAGCATCGTGCTGACGCCTGAGATCGTCGCCGCCGATGCCAGCGATACCAGCGGCGGTATCCTGAGCCTGCGATTGGATGATGCCGCGGGCAGCGTGGTCTGCTCCGGTAATCCGCCGCTGGTGGCCTGTCCGCTGACCCTGCCTGCCGCCGGTGTGCAGCATTTCCACCTGGCCTACAGCGGCAGCCCGCGGCATGAGCCGTCGGAAAATGTCGGTTACAGCCTCGCTGTGGATCCAAGCCAGAGTACGTTGGCGGTACAGGGTGTCATTCCGGCCACGGTCATCACCGACAGCGCTTTCGAGTTGCGGGTGGCGGTGACTGGTGAGCTTGGCACGCCCGACGGGACGCTGGACGTCAGCGATGAAAACGGCGCCGTTTGCAGTGGCTTGGCGCGACATCCCGGTGATAGCCTGTTCCACTGTGGCATGACAGCGCCATCGCAGGCTGGCGGCTATCCGTTGACGCTGGCCTTCCACGCCAACAGTGACAACGATAGCGATGCCGGCGGCAGCTACGTGGTGTTCGTGTCCAGCGCGATCCGTCAGATCAGCCTGCAGCTTGACGATGGTGTCAACACAGTCCAGGCCGGCGATCCGCTGGCCTACGTGCTGGAGGTGCACAACCTTGCCGCTAGCGGGACTGTCAGCGGATTATTGTTGGACCAGACCCTGATCGAAGGCATTGGTCAACTGCAATGGCAGTGCGAACTGGCGCAGGGTGGCGCGGTCTGCCCGGTGGCGGGCGCGGTTGCCGGCAAGCTGTACACCCACGTCGATCTGCCCCCGGCCAGCCTGATCATCTTCAGCATCCAGGCCAGCGTGCTGGACCCGTCGCCGCCGACCATCGAAACCGGTGTCATTGCCACGCTGCCAATAGGGGAGTCCAACGACGATCCAGATGCCTTGTACGCCGTTGACGTGGATTTCCGCGCCGATGGCTGGCTGTTCGGCGATGGCTTCGAGGGCGAGTTCTGACAATGGTCTCTGCGATAGATTGCCAATAACTAACGGATTTTTAAGAGTTTGATTGTTTTCGAAGGGTTTTCGGAAGTCTTGTGGACGCGCGGCCAGCAAGCTGCGCGTCCGTTCTTTCCGGAGACTGCTGCATGCACCGTTCGATCCGCTTCCTGCTTGCCGGCCTGCTGACCATTCTTGCTCTGGGTCTGCCCGACCTCGTCAAGGCTTCGGTTCTGCTCGATGCCCGTTTCGATGACCTCACACCAGCTACAGCCATCGGCACCGGTGGCGCTGCGGTGGGTGAGCCGGTGGCAGTTGATCCGACGATCAGCGCCACCGTTATCGAGGCGGCACCGGGCAGCAACTATCTGCGCCTGCAACGGACTAGTGGCACGACCGCCGCACAGGTCAAGTTCGGATTCCTTGATGACATAGTGGTCAGCAGTGGCTTGCTGCATGTCGGCTACCAGCTGCGGCCCAGCGCACTGGATCAGTACACGGTCCAGCTGCGCGCCAGCACAGAGGCAGCATCGGCCACCCAGCTGACCCTGAATCTGTCCTCTAATGGTTCGGTGTATGTGGTTGGCGGCGCAGGCGTCATCACCACCTTCTCCTACTCGGCGGGCGATGTAATGCAGGTGGACGTGCTGTTCGACCTCGGTGCCAATACGCACAGTCTGTGGGTGAATGGCAGTAGCATCTATGTCGACCATGCCACCGGCAGTGCGGCACCGGTGGTCGGCAGTTTCCGCGTGGGATACAACAGCGGCGGCAACGGTAGCGTGCTGGAGCTGGAAGACCTCCACGTGGAATGGAGCGGGCCAGTTGGCAATGCCATCCTTGACGCGGGTTTCACGCTTCAGAACTCGGGCACGGCGTCGGCGCGCGGGGTGATGTTTGGCGAGCCGTTTGCCTACAGCGGTGGCCTTGTGGCAGAGATCGTCAACGTTGGCGGCATGCCCGACCCAGCGCTGCGTTTCGCCAGTGAGATAGTGCCGTTGGCCCAGGAGCAGACCTTGCAGTGGGGCTTCCGCGACAATCTGGTGATCGACAGCGGGACGCTCAATATCACGATGCGGCTGCAGATGGAGAACGAGGATGACCTGCAGCTCCGTGTACGCGATGCCGGCGGCAGCGTCGGTAATTTCAGCACGCTGACTTTCACGGCGGCTGGCGACATCCTTGCGGGTGACGCTGCCGGCAACATCGGCATGGTCGGCAGTTTCAGCAATGGCCAGTATCTGGACATTGATTACGGATTCGACCTCGACACAGGGCTGGTCAGCCTGTGGCTGGATGGCAGCGAAGTCATCAGCAGCCGCAGTTTTGGTGTCGGTGGCATGGGCATCGGCCAGCTGGTGTTCGCCATCACGCCGGCCACCAACAGCGGTAGCGCCACGATCATTGACGACCTGCTGGTCACGTCCAGCGCGCAGGCGCCGCTGGCTGTCTCGGTAGCCAAGACCGCATCGCCGCCGTCCGGCAGCAATGTCAGCACCCTGCAGATGATGACTTACACCGTGGCGGTGGACATCGCCGGCCAGCCGTTGAGCGAGCCGCTGGTGTTGCGTGACACCCTGGACGCCGACAGTGGTTTCAACGGCGTGCTGGTCAACGATGGTTTCAGCATCGACACGGCGTACAGCCCGGCGACGCTGTCCCTGCCCGGCGGCACCGCGCCCGGGCACTACGAGCTGAGCTACATGATCACCGTGTCCGGCAACGCCAGCGGCACCCTGGATTCCATGCTGGAGGTGCTGGCCGGCGGTGGCGACATCACGCCCGTCTGTGATCCCTGCCAGACCTCGCACACCGTGGTGGCACCGGTCATCAGCGTGGGCAAGACGGCCACGCCGCCTTCGGGCAGCGCGATCATGGCCGGGCAGGCGATCAGCTTCAGTATCGCCGTGACGGTGCAGGACCAGCCGTTGTCATCGCCGTTGATGCTGCAGGACAGCCTGGGCAGCGGCCTTGCCTTCGACCAGATCACCGGCAGCGACCCGGCCTTCGATGCCAATACCAGCGGCAATCCGCTGACCTTTACGCTGCCGGCAGGCATCGCCGTTGGCGAATACGTGCTGAGCTACCGTGTGCTGGTGGATGCCGCCGCGCAGCCGGGTGATCCGCTCGGCAGCCAGGTGCTGATCGTGATGACCGGAGGCGATTCGGATGCGGAGTGCAATCCGTGTTCGACCCAGCATACGGTCGCTGGCCTCGCCGTTTTCAGCGACGGCTTTGAATAGGCGGGGCTACGCATTCGCTGTGCAACAGGCCGCAGGTTGTTGACACTAGTCCGACGATGGCTGATCGGGCATTTGCCCTGACTGGTGGCAACGCTATGTCATCGCCGACGGGTAAAATGGCCCGATGCGCTACCGCTTCGATGACTGCCTGCTCGATACGGAAACGGGCGAGCTGTTTCGTTATGGCTTGCCGGTCCCGCTGCGTCGCCGGGCATTCCGCCTGTTGCAGGAACTGGTGCAGCGCGCGCCATCGCTGGTGTCGCGCGATGAACTGCTGGATGCGGTCTGGGGACACGATGCGCTGTCGCCCAACGTGTTGCCGCAGACGATCAGCGAATTGCGGCAGGCGCTAGGCGACAGCGCGCAGACGCCGCGTTACATCGAAACCCGACATCGACGTGGCTATCGTCTGCTTCCGGAGGTGACAGCGGAGATGGTTGCCGTTGCGCCGGCTTCCGTCATCGCGCCCCGGAAACCGATCGCGATGCAGTCGTCTCATCGGCGTTGGCGCTGGCCCTACCTGCTGACCGCCGTGCTGTCGCTGGCGCTGTTCGCCGGCTGGCTGCTGCGCCCGATGCCACTCACGGTGGAGCCAGTCATGGCTGCCACGACGCTGGCGATCGGCCGCTTTCCGGCCAGCGACGGCGTGCCCGATTGGTTGCCCGGCGCCGGGCTCGAACTGCTGACCGATGCGTTTGCGGACCGGCGCGGTGTGCGTGTGCTGCGGAGCGACACGCTGGGACTGCCGCAGGCCGCCGCTGATGCCCGCTGGCAATACCTGATGCACGACTTGCTTGGCGCACCGCTGGCGTTGAGCGGCCAATGGCAGCGGGTTGGTGACGAGGTCAGTCTGCGCTGGAGCCTGATCGACCTCGGCAATGGCCGGGTGCTGCGCAGTGGGCAGGGTTCGGCACCGCCGGAACGGCTGGATCGCCTTATCGACCGCACTCGTGATGCGGTCGGCGATGCGCTGGATTTGCCGCATGCAGCCAGCGCGCAGACGCGGCCCGATGCCGCCCGGCGCGAAGCCTACTGGCAGGCTTTGGCCCTGCTGGCGCGGGGCGAGGCCGGAGCCGCCGCCGATGCGCTGCTGAATCTGGCTGCTGCCGATGATGGTGCGCCCTGGTTGCAGGCCGCGCTGGTGCGTGCGCTGGACGAGGCTGGGCGCGATGACCAGGCACGGGCGCGCATCGATACCCTGCTGGCGGATGCCGATGCCCTGCCGCTCGGTCAGCGACTGCGCCTGGAAGCCGAGCAGGCTCGCTTGCTGCACCGCCCGGATCAGGCCGCCGCCGCCCTGCGTGCGTTGCTGGCGCTGTATCCGGATGACATGGAGGTCAGGCTGGCGCTGGCGACGCAGGAGCTGGATGCCTTGCAGGGCGATGCCGCGCGCCGCAGCATCGCCGCGTTGGGCGATGACCCGCGTGGGCGACACGATCCACGGCTGGTGCTGCTGCAGGCGCGACTGGCGCGCATCGACGGGGATCATGTGCGGGCGCGCGATCTGGCCGCACTGGCCGCGCAATCGGCCGAGCGCCATGCTCTGACGCCACTCGCCGTGGAGGCCGCCTTGAGTGAAGCGGCAAGCTGGCGCGCCGAAGGCGATCTGGCATCGGCGCTGGCCGTGTTGGACCGCTGTGAGGCCAGCTTCGAAAGCCGGCTGTCGCCGGGTCTGCGGGCCGAACTGCTTCTGCAGCAGGTCTCCCTGCTGCGCGAACAGGATCGCGATGCCGAGGCGATGACGCGGCTGGACAGCATCGATCTGCCGGCATTTGCACCGGTGATGCAGGCGAGGGTCCGCATCGAGGCGGCGCTGGTCCACACCATGGCCGGTCGCATTGCCCCTGCCGAAAGCCTGTTGCAGCAGGCGCGTCCGCTGGCGCGGGCTGGTGGCGAACCGGCGCTGGCAGTGGCCTGGTACAACGCCGAGGCGATCACCCGCCTGAACAAGGGTGATACGGATGCCGCACGGCAGGCTTTCGATTCCGGCTTTTCGCTGGCGAGGCAAAACGGTCTGGCCGGGCAGAGCGTGGCCTTGCAGGTCAATGCCGGCCTGCTGCTCGCTCGCGAGCGGCGCTTTGACGAGGCGCGCCAGCTATGGGAACAGGCGCTGGCGGTGTTCGAGTCCCTGGGTGACCGTCGAGGACAGGCAACCAGTCTCGGCAACCTTGCGGCGGCGGCAGCGGCGGTCGGCCAAGCGGAGCGCGCCCTGGAACTGAACACGCAGGCGCTGGCGTTGTTCCGCGATCTGAAACTGTCCGGTCCGCGCGCACGCACGGCCTACAACCTCGGTCTGCAAGCCCAGCGAGCCGGGCGCAGCAGCGATGCCGACGCACTGTTCGAGGAAGCCATGCAGGCCTGGCAGGCCGATGGACAGGCCGAACTGGCGATGCAGGCAGCCGTCAGTCTGGTCGAAATGCGTTTGCTGGGCGGTCGTGAAGCGGAGGCACAGTCGGTGCTGGACATGGCCGATGCACTGGCGTCGCAAGTGTCTGCGCTGCGTCGCTCGCATCTGCTGTCGGCACATGCCGAACGGGATCTGGCGGCGGGCCGGCTGGAATCGGCGCGCAGCCTGTTCGAGCAGGCGCGGCAGCTGCGCGAACAGGCCAGGGAACCGGGCTGGCAGGCGCTGAGCACTTTGCGTCTGCTGCGGGTCGATCTGCTGGCCGGCGCCGCGCCGCGCCGTATCCAGCTGCGTGCCGAGGCGCTGGCTTCCCACTTCGGGCAGCTTCACGAGCCGCGTGATGCGGCGCGGGCACAGCTGCTGGTTGCCGAAGCCAGCCTGGCGATGGGCGACGCGTCGCGCGCGAATGCGGCGTTGGCAGCTGTAGCAAAGGCGCTGGGCGATTTCGAGGATGCGCCGACCCGCATGGAGATGCAGTGGCTGGCGATCTGGGTGGCCGCGCCCGAAGAGCGGCGCGAGCGCCTGCTGTTGCTGCGCGAACAGGCGCTCGCGCTGGACTACGGGCGTTATGTCAGCTGGATCGACGCGGCGCTCCAGGGCAATCGCCCGCCACCCGGCTGGCGCCTGTCATCGCATTTCGCCGGGTTCTGAATCGACCGGAAAAGGGCCGCGATGGTCGGGATGACGGTTCAGGAAGGATCGTCGGCCAGCAACGCAAGGGCGGCGTCGAGGTCCGGGCGGCGGTAGCCGTAGGCCAGCGGTGAGCCATCGATGCAGGCTCGAAAGGCGGTCACGGCGTCGTGGGCGTCGCGTTGCCGGGTGGCGCCGTGGTTCTGCTGCGCTCGGGCAAGCAGCAGGTCGCCACCATCGCAGTGCCCGTCGCCCAGGTCGCGGCTGCTGTCGAGCAGGCGTCGGTAGCTAGTCACGCCGTGCTGGATGATCGCCGCCGTGGGCAACTGCTTGCGTTGGCGCCATTGCAGTTCGGCGACGGTGAGCTGCAGGTCGGTCAGCCGCGCCAGCATCTGGCCGTCGGTGTCATCGTCATTCGCCAGCGCCGGGGCCAGCGCCGCATGGGCGGCAGCCAGTGCCGCGTCGGGTGGCGCTGCATCGGACAGCAGCGTCTCGCGAAGGCGTTCGGTGGCGAACCAGGCGTCGATGCCCTCGGGCACGTCAAGGCCGGCCTTGCGGGCCGCAGTTAGCAGCTGTCCGGCGCGCTGGACAGTTGCCGGTTCGGAAAACCGGCGGTCATGCGCGTATTCGGCGGCGGTGATTTCCAGCATGGCCGGTGCGGTGTAGCCGTCCAGGCGCTGCGGTGCGACCCGGCGCAACTGCGTGGCCAACTGGTGGGCACGCTCGCGCAATGGGGCGTTGCCGGTGGTTGCCGCACCGGGTTCCAGCGAGCGCAGATAGGCCCAGAGGTCGGCGAGGTTGGCAATTTGGGTGGCGAGAATATCGGGATGCTCGGGTTGCCGTGCCAGCAGTTCGTCAAGTACGGCGATCGCGCGTTCGCCCAGGGCGCGAGCGGAAGCTGCGTCCTTCGAGCGTTGGCTATAGAAGGCGAATACGTAGGTCAACGACAGTTCGTCGGCCAGCGCAACGGCATCGGGCTGCAACTGGCGAGCGGCATCCAGCGCTTCGATTGCCAGATCGTAGTCGCTGCCGGGCGGCTGGTTGAAGTTGGCGCGCAGCCGACCGCGCTGGCGGTAGGCAATGCCGAGATCCTGCAGCGCAGGGAGGTAGCCCGGGTGGCGTTCCCGTAGCTGGCGTAGGGTGTCGATGGCTATGTCGTAGCTAGCCAGGTTGGCTTCGAAGCCGCCCAACCGAAGCTGTGCAATGCGTGATTCTGCGCGCGCCAATAGCAGTCCCGGTTCCGGGCGTGCATCGGCATGCTGCCTGGCACGAAGCGCGTCCTCGCGCATGGCCAGCAAGGCCTGATGTTCGCCGCTGGCGTCTTTTTCGACGCCGAATACGGCGGCGATGGCGGCCCAGGCCAGCGCGCGCGCGGACCAGCTCTCGGCGCGATCCGGGCGTACCCGAACGGCATCGTCGCAGGCCGGGTAGGCAGCGCCGGGTGACGTCGGCGGCTTGCTGCCATTGCGACCATGCAGGCGGATATCGCTGGCTGCAGCGCGGCAGTTGGCTTCGAGCAGGCGACCATCGCTGCGTCCGCTCAGGCGCGCGATGTCGAAGCGTTCCAGGGCCGCGCGACTGTCGTTCGCGGCCTGCTGCAATTCGCCCTTGCTGTCGGCGTAGCGGGCGCGTTCGGCAAGGATGCTAGCCTGCAGCGCTATGCCGGAATAGTCGGCCAGGTCGTTGGGCTGATAACGCGAGGCTGCCGCCAGTGCGGCATCGAAATCATGCGTCAGCAGCGCCAGTTCGGCGCGCGCGCGGGGAGGGGAGCCGGGGTCGATGGCGGCGGCGCGTTGCAGGGCCTCGCGTGCGCCGTCCCGGAGGCGTCGGCCTTCCTCGCCCATGGCGCGGTCGATGTCACTACCAGACTGTTCCTGGAACGCGGTACTGATGTTGCTGTAGTGCGCCAGCTGCGCTTCGGCCAGAAGGCGCAGTGCGGCGGCATCGTCCGGCGCCCCGGCAAGGTACTTTTCTAGTGCGTGGATGGCATGTTGTGGCTGTTCGAGGTCGAGCCAGGCCTGACCCAGCGCCCGCCAGGCACGTCGTGCGGCGGATGTCCCAAGCGTGGTCGCGCGTTGTTCCAGAATCTGAAGCTCGTCTGCGAGCCCTTGCACGGCGGCAGAAAGATCCTGCGCCGGCGCCATCCGAAGCAGACGCATGCGATGACGAACGGACTCGCTCGCTTCGGCCAGTTGCGCCACCTGTTCTTCACGTTCGGCGGCCAGGCGTCGTGCATACAGACTCCAGCCCAGCGCCAGCATGGCTGACAGCAATGCCATGCCCAGCGCCCAACTGGCCAGCCGGTTGCGACGCAGCCAGCGACCGGCTCTGTATCGAAAACCCACGCTGCGTGCGCCCAGCGATTCGCCTCGAAGCCAGTGTTGCAGGTCTTGTCGCAGCGCTGCTGCCGAGGCGTAGCGGCGTGCCGGATCGCGTTCCAGACACTGTGCGCAGATGCGCGATAGCGCCACGGGCACATGACGGCTGACGTGGTGTGCCAGTGGTGCGTCGCTGCCGATAACCTGTCCCAGCACTTCCGAAACCGAGTTGCCTCGGAACGGCGGTCGACCGGTCAGTAGCTGAAACAGGATGGCACCCAACGAGAACACGTCGGAACGACGATCAACGTGGCGTGCATTGCCGCGTGCCTGTTCCGGTGACATGTAGGCCGGTGTGCCCAGCAGTTCGCCGGCACCGGTCAGGCTATGCGCCTCGCTGTCGTGGACCAGGCCGAAATCCAGCACATAGGGATGCAGTCGACCGTCGTGTTCTTCGACAAGCACGTTGCCGGGCTTGAGGTCGCGGTGAATCAGCCCGGCTGCATGCGCATGCTCCACTGCATCGCAGACGCTGACCAAAAGACTGACGCGCGCTTCCAGCGCCAGACCGCCGGCCACCACGTCCAGCGGGCGGCCATTGATCTGCTGCATCAGGATGGCCGGTTGGCCCTCGAAGCTGCCGAAGCCGAAGATGTGGGCGATGTTGGGATGGTCGAGGCGCGCCTGTGCATCAGCTTCGCGCTGCAGCCGCTGCCAGGCATCCGCGCTGCTGTGGCGTAGTACCTTGATCGCGATCTGGCCGTGCTCCAAGTGATCGGCACGATAGACGCGAGCCATCGCGCCTTCGCCCAGCGGCGACAGCGTCTGTTCGGGTAGGCTTATCGGTTCGAGTGGCATGTCCCGAGAATAAGCCAAGCGGCGGCGCGGCGGCGCTCTCGGCGGTTTCAATCGTCCTGCTGGCCAGGATCCGACTCGCGGAGGCCCAGCGCTTCGAGTCGCCGGTACAGGGTGGATCGGGCGACTCCCAGCCGGTTCGCGGCATCGCTCATGTTGCCGGCGGCGGCGCTAATAGCCTGCTGTATGATGCGTCGCTCTGCCGCTTCCAGCTGTGCGCTCAGGCTCAGGCCGGCTGTCTTGGGCGCACTGCGCAGCGCGGGGCCAAAGTCAACTCGGCTCAGCGCATCGCCGTTGCCCAGGAATACCGCCGCGCGCGCCATTTCGCGCTGCAGTTCGCGCACATTGCCGGGCCAGTCATGAGCCAGCAGCGCATCATGGGCGGCACGAGTGATGCCGCTGATCAGGATGCCGCGTGCGCGGCAGGCTTCTTCCAGGAACTTGCCTGCCAGCAAGGCGATGTCCAGCGGTCGTTCGCGCAGCGGTGGCAGTGTGACTTGCCAGTCGGCAATGCGATGCAGCAGATCAAGACGGAAACGTCCCGCGGACACCGCCGTGTCGAGGCTCTGGTTAGTGGCGCCGATCACTCGCACCCGCGCCGGACGCGGATGACTGCCGCCGATGCGGGTGACTTCGCCCTCCTGCAGCACACGCAGCAGCCGCGCCTGCGTGGCTGCCGCCATGTCACCGATCTCGTCAAGGAACAGGATACCGCCATGGGCCTGCTCGAATTTGCCAGCTCGAGCATCGACGCCGGTGGCGACGCCGCGCTCGATGCCGAACAGTTCGGCGTCGATCAGATCGTCGGCCAAGGCTGCGCAGTTGAGCGCGACATAAGGCCTGTCGGCCCCACCATGCCGGCGGATGAATTGCGCTAGCACTTCTTTGCCGGTGCCGGATTCGCCGAGGATTAACACGTTGAGGTCGCTATCGGCGATGCGTCGAGCGCGCTGGTAGATCTCTCGCATGTGCGGGTCGGCCAGCAGCGGTTCGTCGTCATGCTCAGCGAGGGTGTTGTCCTCGGCAAGGTTGTTACCGTCCGGCTGTCGGGCCAGCGCCAGCAGTCGCAGCAGCGCATGCAGCAAGGTGGGGTCGAGGTCATTGCCTCGGGCCAACAGATACAGCCGGTCATGTACGACGCGCAGGCTGTCGGCAGGCGATGCATCGCCGTGGCGCAGCAGCACGCAGTCTTCCGTTGCGTCTCGGGTATCGACAATTTCCAGTGCATCGGCCATCCCGCTGCGGTTCAGTGCGTCGCCGATGTGCGCGGCCATCGCGGTGATGGATGCGCCAGCGGCGACGGCCGCGAGCAGCGCGTCCCAAGCACGGCCATCCAGCGATCCGCTACGCGCTAGCGGCAGGGTCTGCCCGCTGTCTGCAAGGCTGCCGTGCGCGCTCATGTCGATGGCCAGCGCCAGCGAGGCGTCGCCAGCGTCGATTGCCTGCAGGCGCAGTGTTACCGCGCCCAGCCGCATGTCATTGCCGGCGTTGATGCGTTGCCGTCCGTGCAGGCGTTGGCCATCGACGAAACTGCCGTTGCTGGAGTCGAGATCTTCGATTTCTATACGGTCGGCGGAGATGTACAGCCGCGCGTGATGGCGCGAGATAGTAGGGAACGGCAGGCGCAGCTCGCAGTCTGCGGCGCTGCCGATCAGGTGTTCGCCTTGGCCGATGCGGAAGCGCTGGCGCTGGTCGTCGAGCTCGCAGATCAGATGAAACGGCATGGTCAACGGCCCCGCTCGATCAGCGCCACAGTGCGCGCAGGCGTTTGGACAGGGGATTGTCCTTACCGAGCACGTTAGCGACCTTGCCGGCGGCGCTGACAAACGCGGCGCGGTCGTTCCGGGCCAGCGACAGCAGGGCTTCGGCCCAGTAGGTTTCCCAGCTGTCGGCGGCGATGCCCTTGCGGGTGTCGAGGCAGGCTGCGGCAAGCTTTGCGGCCTGCTCGCGGCTGCCCTCGACCTTGCCCGATAGCAGCACCTCCGCTTGGAGGCACTGTCCGGCCGCGAGATAGCGCGTGGCCGTCGGGCCGGCAGCAGCCAGCTTGGCGTTGGCTTCGGACAGCAATGTGTCCGCTTCGTCCCGACGACCGTGCTGCCAGGCCACCTGGGCTTGCGCCAGTTCCGCACGCGCGGTGTAGGGGTGCGAGGATCCCAACCGTGACTGCAATGTCTGCTGTGCGGGCTTGAGCTCCCGTTCCGCGTCGTCGAGTTTGCCGCGCCACAGGGCGATGTCGACGGCAGCCAGTCGCACGGCGGCCGTGTCGATGCTGTCGTCGCCGGTGAACTGGCGGGTCATGGCGATGCCGCGTTCGGCGGCCTGACGGGCTTCGTCGGGGTGATTGGTCAGCGCCAGTACGCGGGCCTGGTTGCTGAGCAGTGCGCCCATCGCGGCGGACTCGCCGCCCTGGGTCTGGCGCAGGCGGATGGCGCGGTCGAAATAGCTGGCGGCCTCGCCAAGCCGGCCCTGGATCAGGCTCAGTGCGGCGAGGTTGTTGAGCAGGCTGGCCACGTGGTCGCTGCTGCCGAGGCCGACGCTTTCAAACGCTTTGAGTGCGCGCTCGAAGTGACCGCTGGCATCCTCGTAGCGGCCGGCATACATCTCACCCAGCGCCAGATTGTTCAATGCGGTGGCGCTGCGACGGTCATTTTCGCCCAGCGTGTCGATGTGCAGATCGACGGCGCGACGATAGGCGGCCAGCGAGCCGTCGGTATCGCCGGCCATGCGCAGGCACTGCCCACGGACCAGCTCCACCTCGCCAATCAGCACGCGCTGGTCGCTGATGCCGGCGTCGAGCTCGGTGAGTGCGGGCTTGACCACTTCGCAGGCCTCAGCCGGCTTCCCGGTGCGCATCAGCACCGTGCCCATGTCGATACGTGCCCGAGCCCGGGTAGATGTCGGCGAGCGACCGTCTTCGCGATCAAGGAAGCGTCGCAGCAAGGGCTCCGCGCCGGCGTAGTCGTCGAGCAGCACGTACAACTCTCCCAGCGCCGACAGCACGGCCTGGCCGGTGATGGGGTCGCTGCCGAAGACGTCTTCGATCTGATCCGCACTCTGGTCGAGCAGGTCACGCGCGCGCAGCTGCTCGGTGTCCGGTGACTGCTCGGCGGCATTGCGGAACATCAGCAGCAGGTAGTTGCGGACGGCTTCGGATCGCCTGGCTTCAAGCACGGCGGCATCGCGTTCGGTGGCGATGCGGTGGCTCTGCCAGGCCAGCAGTCCGGCGGCGCCGGCGAGCAGGATGAAGGCGGAAAGACCCAGCGATGCGGCCAGCCAGTTGCGGCGGAACCAGCGCGAGCTGCGATAGGTCCACGACCACGGGCGTGCCTGTACCGGCCGGCCGTCCAGATGGCGTTCGACATCGCCAGCCAGGGTTTCCGCCGTGGCATAGCGCGACTGCGGGTTGCGCGACAGCGCTTTCAGACAAATCGCGTCGAGATCGCCGCGCAGCTCGTTGGCGGCAAATGGCGCGGTTCCGTCGCGCAGCTTCTGGCTGGGCGGTGCCGCGTCGTGCTGGCAGACCGCCTCGATCATTGCCGCCCAGTTGCCGTCGAAATGCGGATGTGGCGAACGGCCGGTCAGCAGCAGGTAGAGCAGGGCGCCCAGCGCGTAGACGTCGGTGCGGGTGGTGATGACACCGCCGTCGAGCTGTTCGGGCGCCGCATATTCCGGCGTCAGCGCCACGCTGCGTGTTTCGCCGCGTTTGATGTCCGGGTCGAGCAGTTTGGCGATGCCGAAATCGAGCAGCTTGACGCTGTCGTCATCGGCAACACGGATGTTCGACGGTTTCAGGTCGCGATGCACGATCAGGTGGCTGTGCGCTTCGGCGACGGCGGCGCAGATGTCGATGAACACGCGCAGGCGGCGTTCCAGCGATGGCTGCTTCTGCTTGCACCACTTGTCGAGGTCGTGGCCTTCGGCAAGCTCCATTACCAGGAACGGCTGGCCGTCCTTCAACACGCCACCGTCTATCAGGCGCGCGATGGCCGGATGCTCCAGTCGCGCCAGCAGCTGGCGTTCGCGCTCAAGATGATCCTTGAAGCGCAGGTCCTGCCCGCGCAGCAGCTTGACCGCCACCTGCTTGTCGAAGGCACCGTCGGCGCGCTGCGCGCGATACACCGTGCCCATGCCGCCACGACCAAGCTTTTCGATCAGCTGCCATGGGCCTGCGCGAAGGTTTCGACGATCCGTGCTGCGCTCGCCGCGCTGGTCGCGCACGGCTTCGGCAGCGAGGTCGCCAAGGCCGGGCAGGCTGGTGTCGTCGAGGCTCAGCGCACGGCGCAGGTCACCGATCAGGTCGGGATAGATCGCGGCGCAGGAAGCGATGAAGTCGTCACGCGCCTTGCCCTCCAGCTCCAGCGCGCGGTCGAGCAGCGGTTCCAGTCGACGGAAACGTTCGGCGGTGGTTTCCCGCTCCGTCGAGTCACGACCGGAATCGGCACCGCCGCTGCTGCTCATGACAGGCCTTCATCGTCCGCTTCATCGTCGCCGGATTCGCGGTCACGATTGTCCAGCGACATCGCCAGCCACGCGCGCGCCTTCTGCCAGTCGCGGTTGATGGTGCGTTCGGTGACGTTGCACAGCGCGGCGGTTTCCTCGGCCGAATAGCCGGCGAAGTAGCGATACAGCACCACCTTGGCCAGGCGCTCGTCGTGCTGTTCCAGCTCGGACAGCGCCGAGTCGATGTCCAGCAATCGTTGCAGTTCCTTGGCCTCGATTTCCGGGCGGTCTTCCATCTCCATCGCCACCACGTCGATGCGCTTGCGTTCGGCAAGGCGCGAACGCGCATGGTCGATCAGGATCTGGCGCATCGCCCGCGCAACCAGCGAGAAGAAGTGCTCACGGTTGTGCAGGTCCTGTCGGCCGGCTTTCTTCAGCTTGAGGTAGGCCTCGTTCACCAGCGCCGTAGTCGAAAGCGTGTGGCTGGGCTCCATGCGCGCGCGCTGCGCGCGGGCGAGACGCTTCAGGTCCTGGTGCACCATCGGCATCAGCGAATCCAGCGGATTGGCCTCGCCGGCGGCGGAAAGAATGGCCGTGATCTGGCCGAGGGCGTCGTCGCGGTCGATGTCGGACATGCGTGGCGTCGTTGATCGGAAGTATCCGTTCAGTGTGCCCGCCCGCGGATGTCGACGGCAACCGTCGACATCCATCGAAGGTGCATCAATGACGACCAAACATCGGACATTTGTTCGACAGGGTCTATTCGAAGCCGTCGAGGTAGGAGGTGGTCAGCGGATGGGAGGTGCTGCAGGTTGAACATGTCGGTGACGGCGATGCCGCATAGGTGTCCACCGCGACGCTGGTTTCCACTGTGCCCCAGGCGCGTGCATCCGGCGTGGCGAGGTAGGTCACCGTATAGCTGCCGACGGCGGTTCCCGCAGGCAGCGTGAAACGCAGGGGGTTGCCGCTGGTATCGGTCTGCCAGCCGGGCGAGGTTTCGATGGCATCGATGCCGCCAAAGTGCAGGTTTGGTCCCAGGGTATCGGCGAACACCAGGTCGGTGCCCAGCGGCTGGTTCTGCACGAACACCGCCAGCCAGTAGGTCAGGCTTTCACCGCTCTGCACCGTCGTGCCGTTGGCCGGGGCCGCGTGCTTGGAATAGAGCACCGACGGGAATGGCGGGGTGTTGCTGATCTCGAAGGGAAAGCTGGTGGCCTCGGCGGTGCGTCCACTAAGGGCTCGCAGCGTAAAAGTGCCGGCGGTGTCGATGCTGAGGGAGGGGAAGCTGGCCTGGCCGAGACTGGTGGTGGCCGAGGCGCCACCGATGGCGGCAGCCGGGCCGCTGGCGAGTTCCAGATCGACGGTCGTGCCGTCGGGCACGATCTGGTCAAAAACGTTCACCACCGCGACCTCGACGGAGGGCGACATCGGGAGGTTCGGAAACGCCCAGCCGGGTTGCTGAAGGAATTCGATCACCGCCGGAATCTGCTGCACGGCGGTGCCTGAAACCGTTAGGTCGTCAATCCGGAAGGGCGAGCCACTGCTGCTGCCGGACAACATGCCGAACACAACCTGACCAATACCGCGATCCGCCACGCCGTAGGCGCGTCCGGAATACAGGGTTGATGCGCCGTCCAGTACGGTGACGGTCTGCGCATCGAGATCGAACTGGTAATGCAGGCTGATCGTGCTGCCGGCGATGTAGCTGCCGACGACGCCGATGCTGCCCGCCGCATCAGCGGCGACGATGTCGCCGCCATTGCCGAAGGCCAGGCTGCCGAAATTGCGGGTGACGCCATCGGCCTCGAAGACACCGATGCCGAACTTGTCCAATGCCTCGGGGGTGAAAGCGACATCGATGTATAGCGTGCCGGACTCCACCTCGATGCCGTCCAGCGGTCGCCAGCGCAGGCCGAGCGCTGTGGGATTGCTGGACGGGCCGACGACATGCAGAGCCAGTTCGCCGCTGCCGGTATCGACGATTTCGGTGTCGAGGCCAGCGTCAATCGACACCGGTTCGCCCAGTGCCGCGCCGCCTGTCGCGATGGGAGCGCCAGGCGTCTTGTCCTGGAAGTCGGCATCCAGCACCACATCGGGCCCGGGATTGGCGTCGTAGAGCACTTCGATGTCATCGACATCAAAGCCGCCGACCGTACCGTTGCCGGCATTGGGGAAGCCGAAGCTGACGCGACCGATACCTCGGTCGGTGATCGCGTAGTCGTGCGCGGTGAACACCGGGTTGCCGTCGATCCAGAGTGAATCGGTGTGCTGATCCAGGTTGTAAACAATTTCCACCTGTAACCACTGGTCGACGGTGTAGCTGGTTGCCGCGCCGATGGGATTCAAGCTGGTGCTGTCGTAGAAGCTGATGGAGCCGGTTGTCCCCGGATTGAGTTGACCAAACTTGCTGCCGAAGCCATCGGCCTCGTTGATCTGGATGCGCTGGATGTCGTTGGTGGCCGACATGCGCAGCCGATAGCGGATGCGCAACTGCCCGGTAGTGGGCTCGGCGTTGCCGCTGAGATTGAACGTCACCTGACTGGTCTGGGTTGCACCGGGGAAACTGCGGCTCAAGTGCAAGGCATGGTCGCCAGGCGAGACCTCGATGATTTGCCGCTCTATCGGCCCGAGTATCAGTGTGGGCTCGCCCACGTCGGCGCCGCCGGTGCCGGAGAAGATGCCGATGGGCTTGTCGTTGAAGTTTGCGCTGAGCAGCGTGGTCTCGGTGGCTGCAGCGAGCATTGGCAGCAGGCACAGAGCGATCAGCAGCGCGGGCACGCAGCTGATCGACCGTCGTGAGGAGATCGACAGTGCCCGGTTTGCACGCAGGGCACGGACATGGCGAAGGGCAGGCCGCATCGGTTGGCTCCCGCCCTCGCGCCACCGGCGACACTGGGCATTTATCGAGGGCGCGAACCGGCGTCGCGTCTCCGGTCTCGAACGCTGCAAGCCTGGCTGCCGGTTCGGGCGAGTGTAGCGCCGCAGACGCGCCCAGCGGTAGCCAGTTCCGACCTGCGAACATTTGCCGGCAGCTCACGTCTGTGAGTACGAGGAAGGTGCCTGCAACTGCCTGCAAATCTCCCGAATTCTTGCCCGTCGTTGCCGTCTGGGCCGCGCAATCTGTTGCTGCACGGATTCCCGTCCGATTTCGGCAGGAGGCAAACCATGAACATGGAGACCACGATACGGGTCTGGATGAGCACTTCGTTCCGTCGCCAGTTGATCCGGAAAAACGTAGTGCGCGACTTCCTCTGGTTCGGTCTGAAGGAAGTCCGCAGCTGCCTGTTCGCCGGTGGCTTCTTCGCCATTCTCGCGCTGTCGAAATGGCTGCCGCTGGGCGATCTTCCGCGCTACGACTTCCTGCTGCTGGCGGCGCTGGGCCTGCAGGCATTGCTGCTGTGGCTGAAGCTGGAAACCTGGGAGGAAGTCCGCGTCATCAGCCTGTTCCATGTGCTCGGCTTCGCGCTGGAAGTGTTCAAGACGCACCCGAGCATAGGGTCGTGGAGCTATCCGGAAGCCGGCTACACGAAAGTGCTTGGTGTGCCGCTGTATGCCGGTTTCATGTACGCGGCCGTTGCCAGTTACATGACCCAGGCCTGGCGGCAGTTCGAGTTGGGCCTGACCGGATACCCGAAGCATCGTGTCGCGCTTCCGCTCGCATTGGCCATCTACGCCAACTTCTTCACCCACCATTTCATCGGTGACTGGCGTTGGCTGCTGATCGCCGTGTTGCTCTGGCAGTTCCGCCACTGCCGCGTGCACTTCACCCCGTTCCAGCGCCGCTACTGGATGCCCATGCCGCTGGCCTTCGTGCTGATCGGCTTCTTCATCTGGATCGCCGAGAACATCGCCACCTTCTTCGGCGCCTGGGTCTACCCCGACCAGCATGACGGCTGGCAGCTGGTGCACTGGGGCAAGATCAGCAGCTGGTCGCTGCTTGTGGTGATCACCTTCCTGATCGTCGCTGAGCTGCAGCGGAGTTGGCAGCGGCGGGTACGCGCGAGCTATGTGGTCAATTCAGATCGAGGGATTGCTGAAAAGCTGCCGCAGGCGATAGCAGCTCAAGCCTACTTGCAGCGTTCCAGTTCTCTGTTCAACTGATTGCGGATGATGTCCAGCATGCCCTTGGACTCCTTGTGTTTCCACGAGGACTGCCACTTCGGGTCATCGATGTTTGCGGCGAAGTACTGTGCATAGATGGCATCGGCGCGCTGCTGTTGCTCCGGCGTGGTTTCCGCGCTGAAGCGCTCCAGGTCGTTGGCAGGGAAGTACGCATCCCGCCATTCCTTTGGCAGCCTAGACGCAAGCGCAACCACGAAGCCTGGTTCGGACCACTCCTTGGGAATGTATAGCGACAGGGGGCTCATGTCTGGCCAGAGCACAATCGACCAGAGCGCGCGGACGGCATCTGGCTCGCCAGCCCGTAGCGCATTCTCGAAGAAGTCATGCGCATTGGCCCGGTACTGGCCGAGAATCTGCGGGTTTTCCAGCATCAGTCGTGTTCCGAGGAATTGACCCCGGGCGTATTCAAGCTGGGAATGGATGTCTCCAGCATCGGCGGCACGCAGCATGTATTCGCTCACGGCGCGCGGCGAGTAATCCACCTCGCCGCAGTTCTCGACCGCTTCCTCAAGCAGCTGACGTTCGGTCAATGCGTTTTCGTATTGCAGGGTTCTGGTCGAGAGCGCGGATTCTTGGGACGTCGGGTCGAGGCTCTTGAATTGCTCAGACTGCATGAGTTGTTCGGGTGACGCGGGTACTACCAGGTATCGCAGCATTGAGCCGGCTGATCTGCAGCGCCTGCTCTCGCCCATCAATCGACAGGCCGCGTCACTATTGCCTGCCAGCGTTGCGTCAAGCAGCGCATCGAAGCTGTCCTTGAACGGGGTATCGAAGGCGGGTAGCGATGGTGTTTCGGGAAGTACTTTCCTCGCGGCCCGGGTTTGGGTTGCCATCGAGGATTTGGCGACGCTGGAGTCGTCGCTGACCCCGTTCGCATCCACATCGTAGGCTTCGCCGGCAGCAGTCCCTTCGGCGGCTTTCCCGACCTGTGTGGTTTCGGGCTGCGGCCACGACCAGAAGGCGAGCACGAGCAGCAGGCCGCAGGATGCCAGGGCGGCTAGCGCGTGTTGGGGTTTCATTGTCTGGCCCCGTAAAAGCCAGCGATCCTAGCACGCCCCAAACTGCGTAGGCCTGCCGGATTTTTCAGGTGTTGCAACTGGAAAGGCCGCCCCGGCAGCCGTTTGAGGCTGCCGGGGCGTTGCATCATTGCGGGTCTTCGAAGCCGTCGCAGAACAGGCAGCGACCGACCGACGCGGTGGCGCTGTTGTTGCCGGGAACGGCGTCATCAGCTGGTATTGATGCGGCAATCGTGGCGGTGTTGAATACCTGCTCGATGTCCGCACCCGGGAGAATCGGCACGCTGACCATGATCGTCGCCGAACTGCCGGCGGGCAGGTCCAGCGTCAGCGAGACCGGGCCACTACCCATCGACGGACAGCTGGCGCCGCTGCTTGGCACGCAGGTCCAGGCAGCCGAAGCGCTGTCGAAGGCCGGGTCATCCAGCGGGTCGCTCAGCAGGCTGCCGGTATCGCCAACGTTGCCCTGGCTTTCGACGACGATCTCGTAGTCGGCCACGCCACTCATCACATCCAGGACGCCGACCTTGCTGATGGCGAGGTCGAGGAACGGCGCCAGCACCGGCGTATCGATGCTGGCGCTGTTGTCGGTCGCATTGGCGTCGGTGCCACCAAAGCCGTTGTCGCCGATGCTTGCCGTGTTGCTCAGCTGGGTGACGCCGCCGGGAAGCGGGCTGACCACATCCACCGAGAAGATGGCGGCACTGCTGGCGCCAGCGGCGAGTTCGGCCAGGTCCAGGGTGCAGGCGGTGCCGGCCGTCGAACCATCCGCACAGCTCCAGCCTGCGCTGCTGAGGCCGGCGTTGAAGGAGGTGTTGGCGGGAACCGTCTCGCTGATGGTGGTGTCCAGCGTGTTCTGGGTGCCGTTGTTGGCGTAGTTCAGGGTGTAGCTGAGCGGCTGCCCGGCGAAGGCGGTGACGCCACCGTCCAGCTTCTCGACGTGCAGATCGACGACCACGCTGAGCGGCGTGTCATCGCTGTCCGCCGCGGGAGCCGGCGCGTTGCTGGCGTCGAGCGTCGCGCTGTTGCTGATCTGCGATGTGCCGGCGGGGACCGGATTGTCGACGCGCACGGCGAACAGGCGCACCGCGAAGTCGTAGCCGATCAGCGTGCCGATATCGGCGGTGCAGGTCGAACCGGGATTGCCGTCCGGCAGGCAGGTCCAGTCGGGGGAACTGTTGCTGGCGTCGAAGCTGCTGTTGGCGGGTACCGTTTCGGTGAGCACGGTGTCGGCGGCGCTCATGTTGCCGTCGTTCATCGCCACCAGCGCGTAGCTGATGCTGGCTCCCGGTACGGAGCTGATGCCACCGTCGCCCTTGAACAGGTTGAGGATTGGGTTCGCGGCGATCGGCGTGCTGTCGTTGGCGTTGGCGCTGGACGCGTTGCTGGCGCTGAGCGTTGTGCCAATGTCGATCTGGGTGGTGCCGGCATCGACCGGGTCATAGATCACCAGGGCGAAATCGGCACTGCCGTTGCCGCCCGCTCCCGCCAGCAGGCCGATGTCCAGTGTGCAGGTCGAGCCGGGTGAATTGTTGGGCTGGCAATCCCAGCCGGCATCGCTGGCTGCGGCGACGAAGGTCGTCTGCCCCGGAATGACGATGGCGAGCGCGGCCGAGTCGGCGTTCTGGTCACCGCTGTTCTGGTAGTCGACGGCATAGACGACCAGGTCGCCCGGCACCGCACCGATGCCACCGTCGCTGATGCTGACGCCCAGCACCGGCGAAGCGGTAATGGGCGTGGTGTCGGAGTTGCTGAAGCCACCGGCATTGTCGGCAGTCACGCTGGCCGAGTTGCTGAGCTCGGTGACACCGACCGCCAGCGGATTGTCGACATTCACAGCGAAATTGATCATCACCTGGGAACCGCCGCCCAACGTGCCGATACTGAAATCGCAGGCGGAACCGGGAGTGGTGTTCGCACAGCTCCAGCCCGCGGTACTGACGCCGCTATTGAAACTGCTGTTATCGGGCACGGTTTCGTGCAGCACCAGGTTGGCGGTGTCCTGGTTGCCGGTGTTGGACACGGTCAGCGTGTAGGTGACCGTATCGCCCGGCACGGCGCTGGCGTCGCCATCGTCCTTGGTCAAGGTCAGCGATGCGGCGGACGCAACCGGCGTGGTGTCGCTGGCCATGGCGCTGTCGATTGCGTTGAAGGCCTGCAGCGTGGCGCTGTTGCTGATCTGGGTGGTGCCCGCCGACACCGAGGACAGCACGTCGACGGCGAAGGTCGACACGTTGCTGGCGCCCGAGGTGAGGTCGGGCAGCGACAGCACGCAGCTGGTTCCTGACGCGGAGCCATCCGCACAGCTCCACCCGGGCGTGCTTGCTCCCGCATTGAACGTGGTGTTCGCCGGCACCGTCTCGACGATCTCGGTGGTATGCGAGTCGCCGACGCCCATGGCGTTGCTGGCGGTCAGCGTGTAGCTGATGGTGTCGCCCGGCACCGCGCTGGCGCCACCATCGCTCTTGGTCAGCGACAGCTGCGGTCCGCGAACGACCTCGATCCCGGCCATGGCGCCCGGATTGACGCCACCACCAGTCAACTCCTGGTAGCTGCCGGTGCCGTCACTCAGGTTGACGGTGTAGATGCTGATGCCCGGCGCGCCGTCCGGATTGCCGATGAAGAACAGGCGCTGGGTGTCGGGGTCAAGCGCGATCAGGCCGCTGCTGGTGGAGATGGGATCGCCGTTGTCCAGTGGGTCGAAATCGAGGGTCAGGTCACCGCCATCGGGGTCGATGTAGCCCAAGGCGCGCTGGATATGGTCGCGGTCGAAATGGACGATGGTCCATAGCGTATCGGTGCTGGCATCCCACTCAATGCCCTGGATGGTGTTCTCGTCGTAGTCGTCGCCGAGCATCACATGGGTTTCGGTGCCGTCGACGGTGGACACGACGTAGATGCTGCCCGGGTCGGCCGGATCATCGCTGGCTGGCGTGCCAATGAAGAACACCCGCTCGCCGGCCGAATCACCGGTGAAAACGCCGCTGGCGGTGGTGATGGCCTCGCCACCGATCGCGCCGCTGAGGCCGGTGGCCACGCCGGTGGTGGGATCGATGCTCACCACTTCGCGGTCGCCGCCCGGCGCGATGAACAGGGCGTACAACACCGCGTTGGGTTCGTCGTACCAGACGCCCATGGTGTTGGATGTAGTCAGTGTCGATACCGGCGGCGTCGCGACGCTGGCGCTGAGGGCGATCCGGCTGACCAGCGTGCCGTCATCCAGATTGACGGTGTAAACGTAGTCGGAACCACCCTCGTTGCCGATGAAGTACATCCGACGCGCATTCACCGCCACGGCCGTCGCACCGGTGGTGGTGCTGATGGCATTCATGTCGATCGAGGTGCTGGTGCCGAGCAGGGCGATGTTGCCGTCGGTCGGGTCCAGCGTGCCCATTTGCTTGTTGCCCGGCGGGCTGGTCAGCCCAAACAGACCATAGACCGTCTGGGCCGAAGCCAGTGGCGCAAACAGGACAAGGCCAGCGGCCAGCGCCAGCGGACGGATGAAAGATCGGTACATGGCGGCTCCCCCGTAAAACGGCGTGCGAAACGGCCATCCCGACGAAGGATTGCCGTCGCGGAAGCCCAAGCCTACCACTTCCCAGGCGCCTGGCCGGCACCCGATCTCGCCCTGGCGTCAGGTGGGGCGCCGCTGCGCGGTCAGGACTTGTCTCGCGGGCAGGTGTTGATGCCGACCAGTGAATACAGGGGGCACATGCCGATCGCGCCCGTGGCCAGGGGAATCACGCCAATCCAGGCCCACACAGGCCCGCTGGTCGCGGCCCAGGCAACCAGCCCGGCACCGACGATGACGCGAGCGACTCGATCAAGCTTGCCGACATTGATTTTCATGTTCCATCTCCTGCGGGGTTCGACCGCGCAAGTCTGGCATACCGCCGAGGGTATGGGACCCGATTTCAGTCAAAAAACGAGGGGCTGTTGTTTGCACTAAACTGGTGCAATGCCCGAGTTGCCGGACATCGCCCCAGATATCGCAGCCGATCGGCTGCAGACGCCGTTGATGCGGGTGTCGGCGGATGGTCGCATCGATTACCTGAACCCGGCGGCGGCGGCCTGGCTGGGCCTGAGCGCACGGCGCCTCGTTGGGCAGCCGGTCACCGAACTTGATGCGCAGCCGCTGTCGTTGCCGCAGCTGATGCGGCAGGCGTTGCAGGGTGGGCGGCCAGTGCATGCGCGGCGCTTGCAGATCGACACCATGGCTGGCCGGCGCTTCGCCGATGCCTGGGCCTCGCCGTTGGACGATGGCGGCCTGCGTCTCGAATTCCATCCCACCGACGAATTTCCCGGCGAGGATCCCGCCACGCTGCTGCCGATGGCACTGTCGACTGCATTGGCTGGTCTGGCGCACGAATTGCGCAATCCATTGGCCGGGCTTGCCGGCGCGGCGCAGTTGCTCGCGCGGCGCATCGATGACGAGGAGCTGGGCCGCTACGTCGACGTGATTCGCGACGAAGTGCAGCGCCTCGGCAGCCTGCTCGATCGCCTGCTTGATCCGGAACAGCCGCGTCGCCGCGAGCTGGTGAACGTGCACGAAGTGCTGGAACGCGTGCGCACGCTGGCCGATGCCGAAGCCGGCTGGGCGCTGAAGCTGGAGCGTGACTACGACCCCAGCCTGCCGGAGCTGCGGGGTGATCCGGATCGCCTGACACAGGCGCTGATCAACCTGGTGCGCAATGCGCTGGAAGCCGGTGCCGGCACGGTGCGGCTGCGCACGCGCGCCGAGCACGGCGTTGCCATCGGTGATCGCACGCATCGACTGGTGATCCGCGTGGAGATCGAGGACGACGGTCGCGGCGTGCCGGAGGATCTTGCCGAGCGCATCTTCCTGCCACTGCTGAGCACGCGCGCCGACGGCAGCGGCTTGGGCCTGAGCCAGGCACAGCAGGTGGCGCGCGAGCATGGTGGCTCGCTGGGTTACCGCTCGCGTCCGGGGCACACGGTGTTCAGTCTGCTGCTTCCGGTGCCGTTGCATGAGGAAGACGCTGAAGAAGGAACCGATGATGACGACTGAGCGTCCGCCGCTGTGGGTGATCGACGATGACCGCTCGGTGCGCTTCGTGCTGGTCGAGGCCTTGCGTGATGCCGGCCATCGCGTGAGCGACTTCGACAGTGCCGATGCCGCCCTTGCGGCGTTGGCCGATCCGCGCATCGAGGCGCCGTCGCTGGTGTTCACGGACGTGCGCATGCCGGGCACGGATGGGCTCACCTTCCTTGATCGGGTCAAGTCCGTGGCGGGTGATATTCCCGTGGTGGTGATGAGCGCCTACACGAACGTCGCGGCCACCTCGGGCGCCTTCCGGGGCGGTGCGCTGGAGTTCCTGTCCAAGCCTTTCGATCTCGACGAAGCCTGCGCGCTCGCCGCGCGCGTGCTGGAATCGGACGACGCGACCGAGTCCGAGCCCGAACCACGCAGTCCGGTGCCCGACCGCGTTGAGCTGATCGGCGAATCGCCGCCGATGCAGTCGCTGTACCGCGCCATCGGTCGCCTGGCCCGTGCGCCGCTGTCGGTGCTGATCCGCGGCGAAACCGGCACCGGCAAGGAGCTGGTGGCGCGCGCGCTGCATCGACATTCGCCGCGCGCCGACAAGCCCTTCATCGCCATCAACACCGCTGCGATCCCGACAGAACTGCTGGAGTCCGAGCTGTTCGGCCACGAAGCCGGCGCCTTCACTGGCGCCCGGGAACGGCGTCATGGCCGTTTCGAGCAGGCCAATGGCGGCACGCTGTTCCTCGATGAAATCGGAGACATGCCGCTGCCGCTGCAGACACGATTGCTGCGCGTGCTAGCGGAGGACGAGTTCTTCCGCGTCGGTGGTCGTGAGCTGATCCAGGTGGACGTGCGGGTGATCGCGGCCACGCATCAGGACCTGGATGCCAAGGTGGCCGCCGGCGAGTTTCGCGCCGACCTGCTGCATCGCCTGGACGTCGTCCGCCTCGACCTGCCGCCCTTGCGTGAACGTCGCGAGGACATTTCGCTGCTGGCCGAACATTTCCTGCAGCAGGCCGCGGAGGAACTGGGCCTCGGCGCGCGACGCTGGTCAAGGGATGCGATGGTGCGACTGGTCGCCCATGATTGGCCTGGCAATGTTCGCGAGCTGGAAAACCTCTGCCTGCGCGTGGCCGCGCTGGCGTCAGGCGAGACGCTGCGCGCCGATGATTTGCCTGTGGCATTTCGTGCTTCGTCTGCTGCCCCGTCGGCCACCGGTGAAGCCGCCTGGCTGGCGCCGTTGGCCCGCTGGTGTCGCGCGGAACTCGAAGCCGGCCACGAGGATATCCACGCACGGGCCATTGCCGCCGCGGAAGCGACGTTGATCCACGAAGCCCTTGCGACGACTGATGGTCACAAACAGCACGCCGCTGCTCGTCTCGGCATCGGCCGCAATACGCTGACGCGCAAGCTCAAGTAGTTCCGCCAGCCATGTCGGCTGCTATCGCTGGTAGATCTGAACCAGTAGTGGCGACTGGAATATCGCTTCGGGCGAAATCACCGTTTGCTGCAGCGGTGGTGAGCCATGCCAGCGACGACGCAGTTCCGCCGCGACCGCCGGGTCGGAGAGGTCAAGGTCCGCGAGCGCCTGGGGCGTGCCGATCTCGATGTCGAGCGCGCGTTTGTAGATCTTCCACACCAGCTCGGAGCAGTAGAGCTGGTCGTCGGACCAGGCAAAGCGGGCGTCGTAGTGCTTTCCGCGGAAGCGTTCCGCGACCTGCTCCATGCGACCCATCGCGTCCGGGGTCAGCAGCTTGTCGGCATCCTTCAGGCGCATAGCAACGTAGTGTTGGCCGGCGCCGCGCGCAATCCAGTCCGACAGCGATGTCGACCGCACCGGTTCTACGGCCTCAAAGACGTAGGCCTCGTTGTTGATGAGATGGACGATGCCCATGTGGCTGTAGGGCGAGTGCGTGACCTGCTGGATCATCGCGCTCTGCGTCGAGCGCGAGGTATGGAACACGATGTCGCCATTGGCCGGCACATACCGCCCTGGCTGGCCGCAGGCAACAAGCAGCAGGACAAGTACCAACGTGGTGATGCGACGGGTGGCATGCGTGTTCATGCGACCAGCGTAGCGCCGACATGTGGCTGGCCGAAGGCGGTTTCGTGGCGCGATCGAGGCGCCCTCGAACACGCTTCGATTCAGGGTGACTCGAATCCGTTCCTGAAGACGCTGTTGCCGGTTGGTGCGGACAGGCTGTTGCCATCCAGCTGGCGAAGGTAGGCGAGCAGGGCGTCGCGATCCGCGCCATCGAGCGCGCCAACGCGTCGATGCGGATCCGAGGCGGCGAGGTCGGCGGGTCGGCTGATTTGCACTTCGTCGATGGTGGTGGAGACGTTGGCGGTGGATTCGATCCGCAGAGTGTTCATGCCGGGGGCGAAGGCGACGTTCTCTAGACGGAAGCGCTGCCAGCGATTGTGCTGCCAGCCGGGGTTGTTGCCGGTGTTGGGCAGCTGCACCGGGTAGCCGATGCCACTCACCGTGATCGTGAAGTTCTGCAGCGCCTGGTAGCCTGCGGAGTAGCGCAGCTCGACCGCACCCGTGCCGCCGCCGCCACCATCGATGCCAGCGAACTCGACGGCATTGCCCGCCACGGAGAAATCCACGCCTGCGCGCGACTTCATGCTGTCATCGGTCCACAGCCAGACCAGGTCCGGGGTCATCGACGCGCCACCTGAGATGGCGCCGTCCTCGGCCTGCAGCACGGGGCCGCCGGCTACCGTGAACACGTCTTCCAGCGTCGGCGCCGAGCCATCATGGAAATACGGTGCGGTGTTCCAGACGCCTAGCAGTGACGGCGTGTCGATGCCGGTCAACGGACCGCCGAGGCGCTGTCCCGAACTGCTGCGCAGCGTGCCGACATTGTGCAGGTTGCCGGGTCCGACCTCGGAGTCGGTGAATTCCGTGCCGCCATGGCAGTCGGCGCAGCCCTGCTGCTGGAACACGCTGCGACCAGCCTCCGCCTCGCTGGTCAGTGAGCCATCCGGATTGCGGAACGGGCTGCGTGGCAGGTGGTCATGGCCCAGGGATGAAACGTAGTCGGCGAGCGCGTCCAGATCGACGCTATAGCCGGCCTTGTTGGGACCAAGTGGCGAATTCGCCAGCGCAAAGTCAGCGTCGTCCATGAAGCCGGCGCCACCAAAGGGCCCACGGATGTCGTGCTCGAAGTCCTGGATCTCGTCGAAGTTGCCGCTCCAGTGCACGTTGCCTTGCGCCATCCCGGCGCGACCCCGGAGCGTCGTGGTGTTGCGCAGGCCTTCGCCGCGGCCGGTGAAGTCCCAGGTGCGACCATCGTGGCCGCCATCGAGGTGGCAGGTGGCGCAGCTGAGATAACCCTCGGCGCTCATGCGCGGATCGGACGCGTTGTAGAAAATCCGCTTGCCGGCAAGAACGCTGGCAGGCATCGCTTCGCTGCTCACGGTCGGCACGGTGCTGCCGGAAACGCTGATATCGCCGGCGTCGAACAGGTCGGCGGTCTCGAGCACGCTCAACGAGCGCTCCATCAGGTTCTTCACGAAACTGCGCCCAGTGGTGGCGTCGGCGCAGACGCCCTGCGGCGCGAGGCCGGCGGCCAGCCGTGTGGTCATGCCGCCGCTGCCCGCTGCGTTGGCGACATTCAGCGCGTCGAAGACGGCGACTTCGTTGTTGCCCTGCAGCGCCACCAGCAGGTCGTCGCCGAAGGGCGACAGCGCCACCGCACTGGCCGAGTCGGAATTGTCGATGTCGACCTGGCGCAGCAGCGAGCCATCGGCGAGATTTACACCGACCAGCACGTTGCGCACGGTGTTGTCCTCGTCGAGGTCATCGGAAAAGCTCAGACCGCGCTCGGTGTTGGCCTTGTTCGCGGCGAACCACAGGCTCTGTCCATCGCGGGCGATGGACAATGAACGCAGGTTGTTGGCGACACCGCGTCCGCTGCCGGTGCCATCGGCGTTTTCGTCGCCACCGAAGCGGCGGACGCGCAGCGTGCGCTGCAGGCTCATGCCGCCCGCGGTGTTCACTTCCCAGATCTCGGCGTCGTTCTCTGCGGAAATCTGCCGTGCGACGTAGACACGGCTGCCATCGCCATTGATGGCAAGTGCACCGGCAGTCTGTCCGAGTGTCAGCAAGCCGGTCGCGCCGCGCGTGCTCGCATCGTAGCGACGCAGCACGCCCGGACCGTGAAGGCTGACATAGACGTTGTCGCCGCCCGGTGTCGCGGCGATATCGCTGGGCGCACTGCCGTAGCCGGTGTCGAGATGCTCGACCAGCACGCCGCTGGCGGCGCTGCGGACATCGATGCCGTCGTCGCCATGGCAGGCGATCCACAGGTTGTCGCCGGCCAGCGTGATGCTGCGCGGGTCATCGCAGACCGGCACTTCGTACTGCACGGCGAGCGTGTCGGCATCGACGGCGGCCAGCGTGTCGTTGTCCGGATTGATGGTGAACACGCGGCGACTGGCATCCGCGCAGACCAGCGGTGCGGATTGGGTGGTCGTGTCGCTGGGCGCGTTGGCCACGGTGATCCGCCGCGCCCGTGAGGCGATGGCGTTCTCGTCATCACGTACCTGAACGGTGACGTGGAAATGCCCGGCTTCGGCATAGCTGTGCATGGCGCTGGTGGAGGCGCTCCACGCCGTCTTCGGGCTGCCGTCGCCGAAGTCGAAGCGGTATTCCAGCGGATCAGAATCCGCGTCCGTCGCACTGGCGGATGCGGTCAGCGAGCCGCCGGGCGAAAGCGGCTGCGGCGATGCGGTCAGGCTCTGGATGCTTGGCGCATGGTTGCCGCCGACGCTGGCGCCGGTGGAGAAGGTGAACTGATAGCCGTCGATGCCGTTGCCGGCAGCGTCTTTGATGCCTCCGGCCGGGATCACGACTTCATAGGTCGTGTTGGCCTGCCATGGCGCGTCCGGTGTGAAGGTCAGCACGTCGTCGAAGGAGAAGGTGATCTGCCCGGCGACGAAACCGCCGCCCAGCGGACGCACGATGAAGGTGTCGCCGTTGATGATCGTCGGCGTCTCCAGTGTTTCGTGGATCAGCAGGCTGACCGGAAGCCGATTCGTCGGCCAATTGGCCTGGCCGGCGCGCGGAATGTGGTAGCCGACGTAGGGGCCGCGCGTATCCGGCTCGGCCTGGTGCGCCCAGATCGCCATGCCCTGGTCGGGCGCCGCACCGCCAGTGACCACGAGGTTGCCCAATGGCAGCGCGAACTGGCTGGTGCTGATCCGCGTGCCGCTGCCATAGCTGTTCGACCAGTCCAGCTCGTTGTCCAGCTGCAGCACAGACTGGAAGGTGCGCATGTCCACCTTGTGGCTACCGATGAAGGCGTACTCGTCCTGGAACTGCGCGTACATCGCCTCGTCGCCGGGCAGCGGCACGTCGGCGAGGAATCGCAGGTCGCTGGGATCGGTGGCGTCGACCACGCGCATGCCGTTGCCGGCGGTGCGGTAGGGAAACACGATGTAGAGCTTGCCGTCGCCGCCCCAGAGTTCCGGCCAGTAGCCGCCGGGCGAGCCATCCTTGAGCACATCGAGCAGCACCGGGTTGCTGGGGTCGGAGACGTCGTAGGTAGCGACGCCGCTGCGCTCCTGCGTCGAGGCGTAGATCAGCAGATTGCCGAGCAGGAAGGGCTGGCCGAGCACGCCGGTCAGGCTGCGGTGGTCCCATTCGGCCAGCGTATTGTTCCAGTCGTCCAGCGCGATACGCGCATTGCCTTCCGGCGCGCTGTAGGTCCAGAAACTGGCTGGAAGAATCCATGGTGCGAACAGGCAGCCGCGAACGCCGGCGCAGACGAAGTCCGGGTTGCTGGTGCGCAGCACGCCGCCCCCGGGATTGGCCTCGAACGCCCACGGCTCCAGCATCGGATCCCAGTCGCGGTTGTCGCCGATGCTGAGCCAGTTGCCGTTCTTGAAATAGCCGTGAGCCTCGATCGGCATCGGCGTCACACCCCATTGCGCCAGCTCGACCGGATCGGCGAGGTTGGCCGGCGTACTGATGTCCCAGGTTCGCACCTGCAAGTCCGAGCCCGGGTTGCTCGAAGGTGCTTCGGGCACGGTGAACAGCACGCCGTTGTGGTAGGCGATGATCGCCGTGCGGCCCTGGTTCGGCGCGATGTTGCCGGCGATGCGCTCGCCCGGCGTACGCGCCACGTTGGGGAATCCAGCCGGCACCGTGGGATTGCTGTGCTGCGCGAAGCAGATGGCCGGGACGATACCCAGCAACAGCCCCAGGGCGTGTCGAAGGCGAAGCGAGCAAGGAACAGTCAGGCGGCGGTTCTGGCTGGGCATGGCGGTGGCGTCCGTCATCGGCAGTTTCCCCTGATAACGGAATGCTGCCACGAAAACGACATGCCAGCCGAGATTGTTGCTCGAGACGTGCTTGCCGGCGAACTGCGATCAAACTTGGTTGTGCGTCTGATCGCTGCTACGGAGCCGTGTTTGACAAGTTGACAATGTTCGTCACGGCCGTCCGATAGGCTGGAGATTGCAAGTCGTTGGTGAGTACGGTGAAGTTGATCAGCACCTGACCGACGATGACGGCGCCCGCGCTCATGTAGGCGTATTCGCCATCCGGCAGCTTGTCGAGGCTGGCAAGGGATTCATCCTTGAACGCGAAATGTGCGCCCAAACCACCCGGAATATTCGGCGTGCTGAATGGGAACAACTTGCTGCGCCGGCTGTTGGGATCGTTCTCGTGTTCGGAGGCGATGCCGGTCATGACCCTGGCAAGCAGCTGCTCGGGTTGGTCCACCGGCTCGGGGATCGGGATGAAGGTCATGTCCAGGGACATGCCGCCGTTGGCCGATCGGGCGCTCAGCGTCGGCGCCTGGATGCCCGGCGGCGTCCTCACGCTGCCGTGCCAGGCGGCAGGCAGGCTGATGACAAAGTGATCGGTAGCGCCGACCTGCACCTCGATGCGCTCCTGCGGCCCGCTGCCGTCGGCGATGTGCTTCGGGATGTCGCCGGTACGGGTTTCGGACGGACAGGGCGCGTCCTGGTAGATGGTCTTGCCCGACGCGTCGATGCATTTGTGAACGGCGGCGACTGACGGACTGGCCGCAAGCAGCAGGGCCAGCGTGGCCGGCAGGAAAGCGAATCGATTCAAGAGTGGTCTTCCATGAGCAAAAGAATGGCGCGGGAATGCTAGCGAGCACATCCCGCGCCATGGCAGGCAAATCCTGCTGGTTGCAGTGACAGCTCGGGCGTGAGCCGTCAGTCGCGCAGCTTGGACAGCAGGCGCAGGAACTCGATGTACAGCCAGACCAGGGTGACGGTCAGGCCGAAGGCGCCGTACCACTCCATGAACTTCGGAGCGCCCTTTTCTGAACCTTTCTCGATGAAGTCGAAGTCGAGGATCAGGTTCAGCGCGGCCACGCCGACCACCAGCAGACTGAAGCCGATGCCGATCATGCCGCTGCCGTGGATGTAGGGGATGTCCATGCCGAAGAAGCGCAGGCCCATCGTTGCGAGATAGATCAGGAAGATGCCACCGGTGGCCGCGACCACGCCCATCCTGAACTTCTCGGTAGCGCGGATCAGGCCGCTGCGGTAGGCCATCAGCATGGCGAAGGCGGTGCCGACGGTGAGCATCACCGCCTGCATCACGATGCCCTCGTAGAACATCGCGTAGCGGGCAGAGATCGCGCCGACGAACAGGCCTTCCAGTGCCGCATACAGTGGTGCGGTGATCGGCGACCAGGCGGGCTTGAATACCGTAACTAGCCCGACAACGGCTCCGCCGATCAGGCCACCCCAGACCCACATGCTGCCACCCAGCGGGTCGGCAGCCACCTGGTTCCAGGAAAACAGCGCCGTGAGCGACAGGATCACCAGCATCAGGCCGGTCTTGTTGATGGTGCCGTTGACCGACATGGTGCTGCCATCGTCGACCACGCCGACACGGCCGCTGCCGGCGTCCAGGAAAACCTTCTCGCTCAGGGCGGGATTGCTGCTGCGCATGCGTTACTCCAGATGATGTCGTTGATTGTCGTGACGGCGGAATCTAGCCCGCCGTGACCGCGGCGGCAACTTTCCGCTCGCCACGGTGATTGCGGCCAATCTCAACCGGACAGGTGCTCGATGGCGGCGATGGCGGCGAAGCGGTCGGCAAGGCGTTTCAGCAGCGCGAGGCGGTTGCCGCGCACGGCGGCGTCCTCGGCCATGACCATCACGCCGTCGAAGAAGGCGTCCACCGCATCACGCAGCTTCGCCAGACGCTTCAACGCGCCAACGTAGTCGCGCTGCGCCAGCAGCGGATCGGTGTCGGCAATGGCCTGGTCGACGGCGGCATTGAGCACGCGCTCGGCGGTATCGCTCAGCAAGGACACGTCGACCGTTTCCGGAATCGCTTCCTCGGCCTTGCGCAGGATATTGCGGATGCGCTTGTTGGCCGCGGCGAGGCTTTCGGATTCCGGCAGCCTGGCGAATTCGGCCACAGCCTTGAGGCGGGCGTCGAAGTCGAGCAGCGAGGCTGGCTTCAGTTCGGCGACGGCGGCGAACTGCAGTGGCGTGAAACCGCGATCTGCGTAGTAGCCGCGAAGGCGGTCGAGGATGAAGTCGTAAATATGTGGTGCCAGTGTTTCTGGGACAGGCATCCAAGACCCGCCAGGGGCAGACAGAGTCTTTACGCCTTCTTCTTCCGCTTTCCCGATAGCGCTGGCGATACGACGGGTTTCAGCCGCTGCTATTGAAGTCGATACGTGTCCAATTGCAGCTTGAAGCACTGCTACCGCGTTGAGCTCAAGACCACTCTCAATGATCGTCCGCGCCAATCCCAACGCATTGCGTCGCAGCGCGAACGGATCCTTGTTGCCGGTGGGCTCAAGACCCGCGGCGAAGCCGCCAGCCAGCGTGTCCAGACGCTCGGCAATCGCCAGCAGCTGGCCGAGCTTGGAAGGCGCGATGTCGTCGGCGGCGAAGCGTGGCATCCAAGATTCATCGATGGCATGCGCGACTTCGGTCGGCTCGCCTTCGGCGGCGGCGTAGTAGCGACCGGCGATGCCCTGCAGCTCAGGGAACTCGTTGACCATGCGCGATTGCAGGTCGGCCTTGCACAGCTCGGCGGCGCGGCGCGCCTGCGCCGGATCGACGCCGACCTCACCCGCAATCGCTTCGGCCAGTGCGGCGATGCGCGTGACCTTGTCGGCGTAGCTGCCGAGCTTGGCCTGGTAGGTGACGGTCTTCAGTCCCTCGTTCATCGAGGCGAGGCCCTGCTTCAGGTCTTCGTCGTAGAAGAACTTGGCATCGGCGAAGCGCGGACGGATCACGCGCTCGTAACCCTTCGCGATCTCGCCCGGGTCCTTCGACTCGATGTTGGCGATGCCGATGAAATGTTCGGTCAGGCGACCGCCGGCATCGCGCACGGGGAAGAACTTCTGGTTGGTCTCCATGGTGGAGATCAGCGCTTCCTGCGGCACCTTGAGGAAGGTTTCCTCGAAGCGGCAGCGCACCGCCACCGGCCATTCGTTGAGGCAGACCACCTGTTCCAGATTGTCTTCGTGGATGCGCGCTTCGGCACCGACCTCGGCGGCCGCGGCGTTCACTGCATCGACGACGCGCTGGCGGCGCTCATCGGGATCAACCAGCACATGGGCTGCGCGCATCGACTCCACGTAGTCGTCGGCGCTGGACAGCCACACCGGCTTGTCATGATGGAAGCGATGGCCGCGACTCATGCGGTCGGCCTTGAAGCCGAACAGCTCGGCTTCGGCGATGTCCTCGCCGAACAGCACCACCAGCCAGTGCAGCGGGCGGGCGAAACCGTGGTCGCGGTTGCCCCAGCGCATCGGCTTGGGGATCGGCAGCGACTTCACTGCTTCCGCCAGCACCTCGCCAAGCAGGTCGATGGTGTTCGCGCCCGGCTTCACCGAACGGAAGGCGAAGCGCTCGCCCTTCTGGTCGGTGACGCGGTCGAGCTCATTCCATTCGACGCCACACTTGCTGGCGAAGCCCTGCAGTGCCTTGGTCGGATTGCCGTCGGCGTCCAGCGCGATGTTGGCGTAGGGGCCGAGCATTTCGCTGTGCTGCTCGGGCTGCGTGGCAGCGACATCGGCCACGGTCACGGCGAGACGACGCGGCGAATGCAGCGTGCGCGCATCACCGTGTTCGACGCCGCGACTGTCCAATGCGGCGACCACACCGTCGGTCAGCGCCCGTGCCAGACCGGGCAGCGCCTTGACCGGCAGCTCCTCGGTGCCGAGTTCGATCAGGAGGGTTTGTCTGCTCATCACGCGGCCTCCGACTTGGCGGCGGCCTTGAGGCCCGGGAAGCCCAGCTTCTCGCGCTGCGCGTAGTAGGCCTCGGCCACGCTGCGCGCCAGGTTGCGCACGCGCAGGATGTAGCGCTGGCGCTCGGTGACCGAAATCGCGCGGCGGGCGTCGAGCAGGTTGAAGCTGTGCGACGCCTTCATTACCTGCTCGTAGGCCGGCAGCGGCAGGCCCAGTTCGACCAGGTTCAGTGCTTCGGTCTCGCACTCGTCGAAGTGGCGGAACAGCACCTCGACGTTCGCATGCTCGAAGTTGTACGTGCTCTGCTCGACCTCGTTCTGGTGGTAGACGTCGCGGTAGTGCACCGGCTGGCCGTCCGGGCCGTGCGTCCACACCAGATCGAAGACGTTGTCGACGTTCTGCAGGTACATGCACAGGCGCTCGAGGCCGTAGGTGATCTCGCCCAGCACCGGCTTGCACTCCAGGCCGCCGGCCTGCTGGAAGTAGGTGAACTGGGTGACTTCCATGCCGTTCAGCCAGACTTCCCAGCCAAGGCCCCAAGCGCCCAGCGTCGGCGATTCCCAGTTGTCCTCGACCAGGCGCAGGTCATGCACCAGCGGATCAATCCCGAGGCGCTTCAGCGATTCGAAGTACAGCTCGACGATATTGTCCGGGTTCGGCTTCATCACCACCTGGTACTGGTAGTAGCGCTGCAGTCGGTTGGGGTTCTCGCCATAGCGGCCATCGGTCGGGCGGCGGCAGGGCTGCACGTAGGCGGCATTCCACGGCTCGGGGCCGAGCGCGCGCAGGAATGTGGCCGGATGGAAGGTGCCGGCACCGACTTCGAGGTCGAGCGGCTGGATCAGCACGCAGCCCTGTTCGGCCCAGTATTCGTTGAGGCGCTGGATGAGCTGCTGGAACGTCGGTGGTTGGAGCTGCGGTGCGGACATGGCGGAGAGCACGGCGGAAAAGCGGGCTAGTATAGCGGCCGCGCGTCCTGGGAGCCTTGAATGTCGTTGGATCGCCCTTTCCTGATCATCGAAACCGGTCGGCCGGTGCGGCCGCTGCGCCGTCACGGCAGCTTTGCGCACTGGATTCGTCACGCCGCGCGGCTGACCCGCGATCGCGGCGTGGCCTGCAACGTGGAGGCCGGCGATGCGCTGCCCGGTTCGGTCGAAGGCTTCGCTGGCGCCATCATCAGCGGCTCACCGGCCATGGTCACCGAGCGCCTGGACTGGAGCGAAGCGACGGCGGGCTGGCTGCGGGAGGCTGCCGGCGCCGGCCTGCCGCTGTTCGGTATCTGTTACGGCCATCAGCTGCTCGCGCATGCCTTTGGTGGCCGCGTGGACGACAATCCCAAGGGCCGCGAAATGGGCACGGTGGACGTGCACTGCGAGTCTGTCGCTGCGGATGATCGCCTGTTCCGTGGCCTGCTGAGTCCGTTCCGTGCCCAGGTCAGCCACCTGCAGACGGTGACCTCACCGCCGCCCGAGGCCACGGTGCTGGCGACCTCCTCGCTGGACGACTGCCAGGCCTTCCGGCTGGGTGATCGCGTCTGGGGTGTGCAGTTCCATCCGGAGTTCTCCGCGACGATCACCGCCGGCTACGTGCAGGCGCGTGCCGCGCGTATTCGCGAAGAAGGCCACGATCCCGTCGCCATTCTTGCCGACATCGGCGCCGCGCCGCTGGCACGGCAGGTGCTGCGGCGCTTCGTGCGCTTTGCCGATACCATGCGGCCCAATTGATCGAGGAAGCAGCGGATGCACAGGAAAGTCGAAGCGGGTCGCGGCGCGGGATGGATCGTGGATGGATTGGCGCAACTCAAGGCCAACGGCGGCGTTTTCGCCAGCATGGGCCTGCTGATGGGGTTCCTGAGTGCGCTGCCCTTCGTTGGCCTGCTGCCGGGCTTGCTGGGACCGGTTTTCCACGGCGGCCTGGTCAATGCGTTGGACACGCAGCGACGTGGTGGCACGCCGACATTCGGCCAGTTGTTCGACGGATTCTCGCGACCGGGTGCGTTCGGCCGTCTGTTTCCGCTGGTGGCGGTCGCGATTCTGATGGGCATATTCGCCGTGATCGTGCTTCTGGTGGCCATGGGGCCGGCTATCTTCCAGATGATTCGCCAGGGCGGTGATCCGCAGCCGGAGCAGATCCTGGCGCTGTTCCTGCCCATGGCCCTGGCGTTCCTCGTACTGTTCCCGGTCGTCATGCTGTTCAGCTGGATGGTGTTCCTCGCCGTGCCCCGCGCCATGCTGGAGGGCATTCCCGGGTTTTCCGCGCTGCGGGAATCACTGCGCGCTGTCGGCGCGAACATTGGCGCCTTCATCATCAACCTCCTGTGCTGGGTCGCGCTGATGGCGGTCCTGATGCTGCCGATGCTGCTGGTCACGATGATGTTCGGTGCTCTGTTCAGCGGCAGCGGACTGGCTTCGATGCTGGCGCAGATCATCGTCAGTACGCTTTTTGGCGCGGTGTACGTGGTGATCTACACCGCTTCCATGTACCAGGCGTGGCTGGAAATCTACGCGCCGACGCCAGATGCAGCGGACCTTGGGGCATCGGTAGCCGTCGAGGTCTAACGCGTATCGAGTCACGTCTACCCGCGATGCGCGTCGTTGCGTCTGTCGCCGGCCTGACCGGCAGACGCGCTATGCTCACCCACTCGAATCCACGCAGGGAGTCGCAGCATGTCCGAGTCCAAAACCGACGCCGGTAGCGGCGTCACCTGGCTGAGCCAGGGCCTGCAGTCCTTCATGAAGAACCCGGTGCCGTTCGCGGTGATGGGGCTGATCCTGGCAGTCATCGGGATGGTGCCGATTCTGGGCGGCTTGGCGATGATGATCCTGGGGCCGGCACTGTATGCCGGGATGTTGTCCGGCTACCGAGCCGAGGCGGCTGGCGGAAAAGCCGAGATCGGCAACCTCTTCGCGGCGTTCCAGCAGGAGGGCAAGGTGGTCAAGCTGCTGCCGCTCTGTTTGCCGGGCATTGCTGCAGCCATCGTCATCGGCATTGTCGCCGGCGTGCTGCTGGTTGGTGCGGCGGTTACCGCTGTCGGTGGATCTGCCGCGGCAAGCCAGATGAACAGTCCCGAAGGCATGATGGCCATGCTGTCCGGCGTTGGCATCTTTGCCGGCCTGATCGCGCTGGTCGTGTTCATCGCAGTTGCCTTGTTTGCGTGGTCTCTGGTGTTCACGGCGATTCCGCGGGTGATGTTCGATGGCATCGAGCCGTTCGCGGCGATGAAAGAAAGCTTCGGCACGGTGAAGTCCAACCTGTTCGCCTTCATTGGCTTCGCGCTGGTGGTAATGGTTGGCTACGCGATCGTGGCGTTCGTACTCAACCTGTTGCTGGGCTGGATTTCCAGTTTCCTGCCGGCACTGCTGATGGCGGCCGGCTTCACGCCGATCATCGTTGGCGGCATTTACAGAGCCTATCGCCAGCTGTTCCCGGGTTCGGGCCAGGGTGAAGCGCTTCCGGAACCGCCGGCAGCACCGGCACCCGCCGCTCCGCCGCCGGCACCGGAAGCAGGCGATGCCGCCGAAGGCAGCGACAAGCCGGAAGGCGAGTCAAAGCCGGAGGCCTGATCCTTCGTGATCACCGGGCCGGGTCGCTTTCTGGCGGCCCGGCTCAGGCCTTCATCAATGCGAGACCAAGGCCGGCGACTACGACGGCCATCAGCAGCGTGAACAGCACCACCAGGCCGAGCTGAAGGCCGACCATCCATTTCGCCCAGACCGGCATTTCCGGGTGTTCCGGATCGCGATTGAGCACGGTGGTGCCGGCCAGCAGATCGTGCAGTGCGCGCTTGTCCCGGCGCCAGGCGGCCATCGCGTGGCCAAGGTTCAGCGTCAGCCACGAGAACGCGGTCATGAAGAAGCGCAGACTGGCTTGCCCGAAGCGGATTGGACGACCACGCTGGTCGGCGACGACGATGCCCAGCGCCTGCTTGCCGAGGCTGCCGCGTGACTTGGAGCTTTCCAGGATCGTGAAGTAGGGGAAGGCCAGCAGCACCCACGCGGCGATGGACCACAGCGTCAGCGGCCACAGGAAGTTCGACCACAGCAGCGACAGCAGGTCGAGCGGCGGCAGCTGCTGCGCGCTTGGCATCAGCGCCTTCAGTCGCGGCATGTAGAGCAGTGACACCGGCGTCAGCAGCAGGTTGCTGGCCACGCTGAGCAGCAGCCAGTCGATGAAATAGGCCGCGTAGCGCTTCCAGAACCCGGCTGGGCTGTCCGGTGACGGAGCGGCGGTGCCGGCTAGCGGCATGAGGCCGGCAGGTACTGCGGCTTGACCGAGGTGTAGTCGCTGGCGCTGGCTTCGGTCAACGCGGTGGCGGTTTCGGCGTCCTGCCAGTCGGGCAGTCCGGCATAGCCACAAAGCCAGGCGACCTGCCCGTTGTCGTCCAGCCAGGGCTCCAGTGCCAGCGCGCCGTTCTGCAGCGTGCCGTTGAACTGCAGCACCAGCAGGCCGTCGTTGAGGGCGATCTGCTGCAGTGGTGGTTTGATCTCCGGGACGTGTCCGAGCGCGCCGATGTCGGCGGGCAGTTCACCGTTTTGCAGGATGTACTCGGCGTAGGCGACCTTCAGCGGCGCCGCCGCCGAAAGGCCGTGCGCGACGTGGGCGCGCAGCGTGTAGTCCTGGTAGGCCGGAATCGCGATGGCCGCGATGATGCCGAGGAAGGCGATCGCCGGGAAGAACAGCACCGCCGCGATGATGGCAATCAAGGCGCCGCGTGACAGGCCGGGCTTTTGCACCACCATTGGCGCGGGCTGGGCGCCGGCCTCCTGGCTCTGGCCACAGTCGGGACAGAATCGGGCGTCATCGGGTAAGGGTTTGCCGCAGTGGATGCAGAACATGCTGGACTCCTGTGAATGCCGGAAGTCTAGTGCAGGCATCGCGGCTCACCCAAGTCGCCTGCCTTCGTGCGGTCAGGCGTGTTCGCCCTCGCTTTCCTTGGCTTCTTCGCGTCCGCGCTCGCGCACCAGCAGCCGTGCGGCGATGAGGCCGGCTTCGTAGAGCAGTGTCATCGGAATCGCCAGCAGCAGTTGCGAGGCCACATCCGGCGGCGTCAGCACGGCGGCGACAACGAAAGCGCCGACGATGACATAGCGTCGCGCCGAGGCCAGCTGCTTGGGCGTCACGATGCCGGCCGCGGCGAGGATCACCACCGCTACCGGCACTTCAAAGCAGATGCCGAAACCGAGGAACAGCGCCAGCACGAAGTCCAGGTACTTGCTGATGTCGGTAGCCTGGTCGACGCCTTCGGGCATGATCATGCCGATGAAGTGGATCACCGTCGGCAGCACCAGGAAATAGGCGAAGGCGCAACCGGTGTAGAACAGCAGCGTGGCTGAGACCAGCAGCGGTTTCGCCAGTCGCTGCTCGTTGCGGTACAGGCCCGGCGCGACGAAGGCCCAGGCCTGGTAGAGCAGGAAGGGCATGGCGATCATCACCGCCACCACGAAGGCCAGCTTCATCTGCACGAAGAACGGACTGGTGACATCGATGGCCAGCATCTTCGTGCCTTCCGGCAGCTGGCTGAGCATCGGCGCGGCCATCAGGGCATAGAGCTGCTTGGCTACCGGCATCAGGCAGAGGAATACCAGCACGATGGCGGCGACGGCGCGCAACAGGCGTGAACGCAGTTCGACCAGATGCGAAAGGAACGGCGTTTCCTCGTCAGCGCTGTGCTCGAAGCTGCGGTCGCTGTCCGGGTGCTCGGGTGGGTTCTGTTGCTTGCGGGCGCCGCTCATGACGCCGCCTTGTCTTGTCCGGGGCTGCTGTCTGTCTGGTGGTCGATTTCGCTGTCGATGGCCGGACGCTCCACGCCTTCGCCGTCCGCGCTGGAAGCATCGTTGCCGGTGCTGGCGTCATTGAGGCCGGGAACGTGGCCGGTGATCGAGCGCTCGATGTCCTCGCCGCTGTCACGCACGGCCTTCACGGAATCATCCAGCGCCTGACGGCTGTCGCGGATGCTGCGCTTGAACTCGTCGGCGGCCAGTTCGCGCTCGATTTCGCTGCGCACGGCGTACCAGCTCTGGCGCGCACGACGCACCCAGTAGCCGGCCATGCGCGCGGCCTTGGGGAGCTTCTCCGGGCCGAGCACCAGCAGTGCTACCAGGCCGACCAGCATCAGCTCCCACATCCCGAGGTCGAACACGGTGTGGCTCCGCTACTCAGTCGTTGCGCGTCTTGCTGTCCTCGCGCTCGTCGGCGGTGGACTCGCGACGCTGTTCGTTTTCCAGCTTGGACGGCTTTTCGTCATCGTCGTCGGCGAGTCCCTTCTTGAAACTCTTGACGGCCGCGCCGAGGTCGCCACCGACATTGCGTAGCTTCTTGGTGCCGAACACCAACGCGATAATGGCCAGCACGACCAACCAGTGCCAGATGCTGAAACTACCCATCGGAATACCTCGGAGAACGGTTCGAATTGGTCAAGGATACCGCAGCGCCGTCGTCGTCACTCGGCGCTGGCTTCTTCCAGGCGGTCGCGGAAGTCCACGAGCCGGCTGGGTACGCGACGGATGTCGCCGTCGAAGATCATGCGTGGCGTGACCTTGTCGCCGAATACCGCGGCATTGGCGTCGTTGTCGACACCGAGGACCGCGCCGTCCAGCGCGATGCCGGCAAACAGGCCGCGCGCCCGCGAGTAGGCGTAGATTTCCGCCTTCAGGCTGGTATCCGTGGCGGCCTGCGCGAAGCGCCCCACCGGACCGGCGGCAACGGCGGCGTCGGCGCCCAGGGTGAATTTCCCGCGATTCAGCGACTCCACGCCGCGACGGGTGCGGAACACCAGGATCAGGTCGCTGGACTGCACGCCGGCCTGCAGGCCGAGGCTGCCGCCGGAAAGCCGGATGTAGCTCGGGTTGGACCAGCTGCCGTCTTCGCCGCGTACCGCCAGCATGCCCTTGCCGTGGCGGCCGCCGATCACCAGTCCCGCCTTGACCACATCGGGGATCACCGCGACCGCTTCGGCACTGGCCAGCAGGCTGGCTGGAATGCGCTGGTCGGGCGCGGCGTTCATCTCGTCGAGCACGCGCAGAGCACTCTCCGCACGGCGGATTTCCTCGACGCCGGCACGGGCCGGAGCCATATGAACAAGGCCGATGAGCAGCACCGGCAAGGCGAGCAGGAAGCGCATGAAATCTCCGCAGATCGAGGGTCGCGGCCATTGGACGCCACGCCGGGGCGACGGTTCCCCGAACCGGCGTGAAGCGCGGCACAGTATCCGGAATCGGCCTGCATCGGTACTGAATGCTGGCGCGCCGGTTGGTCTGGTCGCCACGCGACCCTGTCACCCAGATGCCGGGTGGCCGTCATTTCTGTGCCTAAGGTGCTGAAATCGTGGACGGATTGGTGCTAATCTGCGCAGCGCACCCCAAGGGTGCAGTGACGATTCACCCAATTATTAGAAAGGACGACAACGATGCGTCCCCTGCGAGACTGGCTGCTGGCCGGTCTGCTCACACTGCTGCCACTGATGGCCTCGGCGGATCCGCTGGGCTACGCCGTGGCCTTCGATACCCTGTATCGCGTTGATCTCGCGACTGGGCAGGCGACGCTGATCGGCCCCGTTGGTTTCAACGACGTCGATGGTCTGGCCTTTGGTCCGGACGGCACGCTCTATGGCGCGGCGGACGCGACCGCCGGTTCCGGCAGCGGCATCAGCGACCTGCTGATCCGCATCGATACCAACAGCGGCGCGGGGACGCTGGTTGCCCCTCTGGCCGGGCTGGCCGGCACCGGACCGGGCGGCTCGCTCGACTATGGCCTTGCCTTCACCTGCGATGGCCGGATGTGGGCCTCGTCGGACAGCACCGGGCAGTTCTGGGAAGTCACACCGGCCACCGGCGCGGTCCGCCTGGTGGCGAACACCGGAGCGCCGCTCTCCGGCCTTGCCGCGAATGGCGAGGCGCTTTATGGCATCGGCGTGACCCAAGGTAGCGGCAACGCCACCCAGCAGGCGCTCTACCAGATTGATCCGGAAACCGGCGCGGTCACCCGCATCGGTTCGCTCGGCGTTGGCGACACCCTGTCGGGCGCCGGCGCGGACTTCGATGCCAGCGGCGTGCTCTGGGCCACGCTGGATTCGCAGCCGCCGGATTTCGACCGCGCCTCGCGTATCGCCCGCATCGACCTCACCACCGGCATCGCCACGGTGATCGGTTCGGCCACTGGCGTTACCGACAACATCAGCCTGCGCTCGATGGCCATTGCGCCGACGGCGGCCTGCGCCACCGGTAGCGGCGGCCCGGTCCGCCCGAGTGCGCATGTGGTGCCTGGTCCGTCCAATACCCTGCTTGCCCTGCTCGCCTTCGCGCTGGTGCTGGTCGGATACCGCGCGTTTTCCACCGCCCGTCACGGCTGAAACAGCAGCACTGATTCCCGCCCTCGGGCGAGCGTCTTTCGGCCCTGATCCTTTCGGGCTGCGTGATCCGGCCATTTCGGCGAAAATCGGCGCATGAAACCGAATAACGACGCTCGACCGCACAGCTCGGGCGATGGCCTGCTGGTCGTCAACCTCGGCACGCCGGCTGCTCCCACCGCTTCCGCCGTCCGCCGCTACCTGGCGGAGTTCCTCGGCGATCCGCGCGTGGTGGAGTTGCCGCGCCTGCTCTGGTATCCGGTGCTCTATGGCGTGATCCTGCCGCTGCGCGGGATGCGCTCGGCGGCGGCCTACCGCCGCGTCTGGACCGACCAGGGTTCGCCACTGCTGGTCGGGTCGCAGCAATTGACCGATGGCCTGTCCCACGCCCTGCCGGACATGCGCGTGGCGCTGGCGATGCGCTATGGCGAACCATCGATCCCGCGCGTGCTGTCGGCGATGAACAGCGACGGCGGGCTGCGCCGGCTGTTCGTTCTGCCGCTGTATCCGCAGTATTCCGCTACCACCACGGCCACGGTGTTCGATGCGGTCAGCGAGGTCCTGCGCGGATGGCGCCGCATTCCCGAGCTGCGTTTTCTGGCCGACTACCACGACGACGCTTCGTGGCTGGAAGCCGCCGCCGATTCGGTACGCGCGCATTGGGAAGCAAAAGGGCGGGGCGAGCACCTGCTGTTCAGCTTTCATGGCCTGCCGCAGCGATATGCCGATGCCGGCGACCCGTACCCGGCGCAGTGCGTGGCCGGTGCCGAGGCGATTGCCTCGCGGCTCGGTCTGGAGCGGCGTGACTGGTCGCTGTCCTATCAGTCGCGCGTCGGCCGCGAACCCTGGCTGCAGCCCTATACCGACCTGACCCTCGATCGCCTGGCGGCCGATGGCGTCAAGCGCATCGACGTGGTTTGCCCGGGCTTTGCCGTCGACTGTCTGGAGACGCTGGAAGAGATCGCCATCGAGAACGCCGAGCGTTTCCACGAGAAGGGTGGCGAAACGCTGAACTACATTCCCTGTCTCAACGCCGCGCCGGCGCACGTGGCGGCGCTGGCGGCACTGGTGCGACGACAGACCGCCGACTGGCAAGACCCGGACGGCGCCGCTTGAACGCCGGCACTGGCGAAATCCACCTCGACACGCCGCGAGGCCGCTTTGCCGGCCTGCGCTGGGGCAGGCGTGGCGGCCAGCCGCTGCTGGCGCTGCACGGCTGGCTCGACAACGCCGCCAGCTTTGTTCCGATGGTCGAGGCGATGCAGGCCTCGGGCGGGCTGGATCACCTCGACGTGGTGGCCCTGGATCTGGCGGGCCACGGCTATTCCGCGCATCGGCCAGACGGCGCTTGGTATCACTTCGTGGACTACGGTGACGACATTGATGCCGTGCTGGACGCGCTTGGTTGGGTCAGCTGCGATCTGCTCGGCCATTCTTTGGGTGGCGCCATCGCAACGGCCTTCACCGTGGCCGCGCCGGAACGCGTCAATCGACTGCTGCTGATCGAGGCGCTTGGGCCGCTGCCCTGGCAGCCGGGAACGGCGGCCGCATCGCTGGCCGGTGCACGCCGTGATCGACGCGCGCTGGCCGCGAAGAAATTGCGGGTATTCGCCGATCCCTCCGAAGCCGTCAGGGCGCGCCAGCAGGCCAACGGGCTCAGTGAACCGGTGGCGCGGTTGCTGGTCGAGCGCGGCCTGGAGCTGGTGCAGGGCGGCCATGCCTGGTGCAGCGATCCGCGCCTGACCCTCACCACACCGCTGCGCGCCAGCGAAGCGCAGATCGGCGAGTGGATCGATGCCATCGACTGTCCGGTACTGCTGATCGGCAGCGACCCGCCGAGCAGCGTGCTGGCCGAGGAAATGCGCCTGAGCCGCGCGGGGCGACTGCGTCAGGCCGAGCAGCGCCTGTTGCCCGGAGGTCATCACCTGCACATGGAAAACCCGGCGCCGGTGGCGCAGGCGATCAGCGACTTCCTGACGCTAACCGCCTGACGCAATGCATTCCGGTATCAGATGGGGATACCCTCGAAGCCGTTCTTGAACAGCAGCACCGACTCCACCGCGCCCACGTCGCAAGCCCCCGTTGTGCGTTGGACGCCACGCTGGTCGTAAAGCACGCAGGCATCTGCATCCGGGTTGGCAGGAACGGGTAGTGACGGATTGCCAGTGTCGGTGGCTGGACCTATCGGCCACGGGAAGCGCGCCGGCAGGTTGATTGCCGTGTTCAGTGGGCCCAGCATCCAGTCCAGCTGGACACCGCTCTGATTGCCGTCGGCAGGGGCGGTTGAAAGCCCGCAGCTGCCGTCACTGTCGATGTTGTGGCCGTCGATATCGATGGTCGCACCGGCCTGCGGATTGACGAAACAGTCCGTGCCATTGCCGGCGATGATGCTGTTGCGTATGTGCAGCTTCGTCGCTTCGTTGTTGAGATTTCCCCATGACAGGCCTTGGCTGGCATTGGCGCTGAGGGTGACGTTGTTCAGGGTCACATCAGCCCGATAGGCCGAAATCCCGGCCTGGTTATCGCCATCCACCGTGCTGCTGTACATCTGTAGTGAGCCATCGTGCAGGGAAATGCTGCCGCGGTTTCCCGCGCCACTGCCGAGCATGGCGTTTCCGTAAATGCTGACGCTCTGTATGAGCAGGTCGTTGCCTTGTGCGCGGATCGCCGACCCCTCGGGATTGGTGACGCCGATGTTCACATCGGCGCGATTGTTGCGGATGACGCTGTAGTAGATGGACGTATTGCCGATAGCCCCGTCGAAAATTCCGCCGCCGGCATTGGCAACGTTGTCTTCGATGATGCAGAACTGGATCAGATTGTCGCCGGTGTTGTTGAGCGAAATGCCGCCGCCAAAATAGTCCTGGTGGGCACTGTTTGAATCCGTGGCGTGACCGTTGCGGATGATCAGGCCACTCAGCACCAGATCGGTGGTGCCCTGGACATGCAGCACCCGGTCCAGACCGCCGCCATCAATGGTGGATAGCAGTCCGGCATTGGACTGGATGGTCAGCGAAGCGCGAATGTCGAGGTCACCCGTTTCCGCTGCGTTCTCGTCACCGCTGGTGTTAGGGATCGACAGGATGTAGCTGCCGCCGACGAGGTCCAGTTGGATGGTGTCGGCAGCTGGCGTGGCGTTGGCCTCCATCACCGCAGCACGCAGGCTGCACTGGTCTCCGGGAAGCGAAATGTCCGTGTCGCAGTGGCCGTCGCCGGGAATGGCGTCCGTAGCGTCGAAAAAGGTATTGGGCGTGAAGGTGGCGGATATTGCAGGCGGCGCGAAAGCCATAGCTGCCGCAATCACCAGAGCAGTGCGAAGCGAAAAGTGAGGCATAGCAATTCCTCGGGATTGGACGACCCCCGGAATTGGCAGACTCGCACGCGAGTGACCAAAAGTCACCATACGTCGGCGCAGGTTGACCGCCCGTCGGTACTGCGCAGCGGTTACTCCGCTGGAGAGCGCCTAGTGGCTGCCGAGAACGCGCTTGAGTTCGGCTTTCAGCGCCAGGCCATCCTGATTCAGGAAATCCCGCTGGCGGCGCCAGTTCTGGAAGCGCTTTTCCACCGCGTTCCAGAAGCGACGCGAATGGTCGCCGTGGATCAGGTGGCAGAGTTCGTGCACGAGGACGTATTCGAAGGCCGCCGGCGGGCCGACGATCAGCGCCAGATCCAGCGACAGCGTGTCACGCACGCCCAGCGAACCCCACAGCGAGGTCAGAGGGCGGATGCGGATCGACAGCGGTGCACGCGGCAGGCCGTCGAGATAGCGCGGCATCAGTCGCGCCACTTCGCGGCGGGCCTCGGCCTCGAACAGCGCGCCCAGCGCCGCGCCGACGCCCGGGTTTTCCGCCCGCCGCGGTGCCGTGATGATGACCTGGCCGGCCTGCAGTTCGGCGCGGGCGAACAGGCCGTCGTGCCACACCACCGGCAGTTCGCGACCCCGCAGGCGGATCACATCCTCGCGGCCCCAGCGCAGCGGTCCGCGCGGGTCGCAGGCGGCAGCCTGTTCGGCCAGCTGGTTGCCGATCCACTCGCGATTGCGGGACAGGAAGAGCTCACCATCGCGATCACTGGCCCAACCCGGGAGGGTCAGCCGAACGCGGTTGTCGGAAACGGTCAGGCGGATGCGTCGTGCGCGCGGGTCACGCACTCGCAGCACTTCGTGGCGAACCCCGTCGGACAGGCGCAAGGGCACCGTGTCGCGGCGGATCTTTGGCCGCGGTTTGGGGCTGAACAATGGTGACCGGAAACGCGGCATCGCCTTCGCATCGTCGCCGAAAAATGACTGCGCATAGCATGCGCAAACCGACGAGGGAATCAAGCAAATTTTTCGCGCGGTTTGTCGCTCGATTCACGAGCGCGGAGACGAACCGTCACGCGGGCGGCTGCCCGCGTGACTCACAGCAGGATCAGGCCTCCGCGCGGCTTAGCGAGAGCAGGTCTTCCAGGCGCTTGAGCAGTCGCGCCAGCTCGCCGGACATCAGCGCGAACACGGCGTCGAGTTCGGCGGCCAGCGATTCGCGGTTGTCCTCTTCCAGCGATTCGGTGGCGGCTTCCAGGAACTTCAGCTTGCGGATCACCAGGTCCTCGCCGAGCACGAAGCTCAGGCGATCCTCGAAGGTCAGCGCCAGTTTGAAGGCCTGCTTGCCGGCCTTGAGGTGTTCCTGGATTTCTTCGCCGTGCAGGTCGTGGCGCTGGCAGCGCACCAGCATCTGCGTGTCGGCCGGATCGCGCAGCTCGCATTCGTCGCCGAGGGCAAAACCTTCCGGCATCGGTTCGCCGGCCAGCCAGCCGGTCATCAGCGCGCGCGGACTGGCCTCGGCGCTGACCGGTAGCGCGGGGAACGAGCCCATCGCCTCACGCAACGTGGTCACCATGGTTTCCGCCGACTTGCGCGAGGACGTGTCGATCACCAGCCAGCCGCCCTCGCTGTCGAGGTAGGCGTTCATCCGTGACGGACGTGCCAGCGCGCGTGGCAGCAGGTCGGTCAGTACTTCTTCCTTGATCCGCTTGCGCTCGGCGCCGCCCGGGCGACGGCCCTGCTGCTCGGTGGCGGCTTCCAGCTTCAGCGCCAGCTGCTCGTTGACCACGGCGCTGGGCAGCAACTTGTCCTCGCCGCCCAGCGTGACCAGCGTCGCGTGGTTGACGCTATGGCTCAGCGCCTCCTCGCCGCGTCCGAACGGCGACACGAAACCGCGCGAGCTGAGCTCCAGCGGTCCAACCGGCTTCAGCGGCTTGTTGCCGAGCTGGCTTTCGATATCGGCGATGGACTTGTTGAGCGAGGAAGGAAAGCGGAACAGGGTCAGATTCTTGAAAAACATGAAATGTCCGTGGGTTATTCAATCAATGGTCTTCTCCCGCTGGCGGGAGAAGGTGCTCCGGAATGGATCGGGGAGCGGAACAAGGTGTGACGCTCACGCGCCGAGAGGTCAGTCGCTTTCCTCGCGACTGCGCAGCCATGACGCCGCGTCAGCGCTGGCACTGTCTTCGCGATGACCCAGCGAGGCGAAATCAAACAGCGACGCATCCGCCAGCTGCGAGGGTCGGATATCGCCCATCGCGCGGGCGATCTTCTCGACGCGGCCCGGGAAGCGACGCTCCCAGTCGGCCAGCATGTCCTTCACCACCTGGCGCTGCAGGTTCTCCTGCGAGCCGCAGAGGTTGCAGGGAATGATCGGGAAGGCCTTGGCGTCGGCATAGTCGGCGATGTCCGACTCTGCGCAGTAGGCCAGCGGGCGGATGACCACGTGCTTGCCGTCGTCGCTCTGCAGCTTGGGTGGCATCGCGGCCAGCTTGGCGTGGTGGAACAGGTTGAGAAACAGCGTCTCGACGCGATCCTCGCGATGATGTCCCAGCGCGATCTTGTTGAAGCCCTGTTCCTCGGCGAAGCGGTAGAGCGCGCCGCGACGCAGGCGAGAACACAGGCCGCAGAAGGTCTTGTTCTCCGGGATCACCCGTTTCACCACGCTGTAGGTGTCCTGTTCCAGGATGGTGAACGGCACCCCGATGCTTTCCAGGTAATCCGGTAGCACGTGCTCCGGGAAATCCGGCTGCTTCTGGTCGAGGTTCACCGCGTGCAGCTCGAACGACACCGGCGCCTTGGCCTGCAGCTGCAGCAGGATGTCCAGCATGGCGTAGCTGTCCTTGCCACCGGACAGGCAAACCATCACCCGGTCGCCATCCTCGATCATCGCGTAGTCGCCGATGGCCTGGCCGACCAGTCGGCGCAGGCGTTTTGACAGCTTGTTGAAGTCGTACTGCTCGCGACGCGCGTCTGCAGTTGGCGATGCGGCATCAATACGAACGGGCAGGGGAAGTGGCGAAGCGGACATGGTCAGGCGACAGCGGGCAGGGCCGCCCATTGTAGCGGTGACGCGCCTCGGGCGCTGGCGTTATGCTCGGCCTGTTGGCGGTGCGTCGCCGCCGGGATGGCGGTCGTTTGCATCCCGTCACCCGAGACAAGGAGTGCCTTCGTGTCCGAATCGACCGGCGATCTGGTTCGTCGACTCACCGAACTGCGCAGCGAGCACCGCGACCTCGACGTCGCCATCGAGCGCCTGTCGCGCGACACCGAGACCGACGAGCTCGGCCTGCGCCGCCTGAAGAAACGCAAGCTGCGCCTGAAGGACATGATCGCCTACATCGAGAACAAGCTGATCCCCGACCTCGACGCCTGAGTAATCTCCGTTTCCGTGCGGCCATGTCGCATTGGGGTGTCCGTGACCGTTTCCGGAGGTATGCTGCGGACTCGCCGTCTGCGATGCGTCCTGTGGGCGTACCGGGAGTCGCAGTGGCCAGGGCCACTGGGGTCCGCTGACAGGGGAATAACGATGAATCGACGAAAGGTGCTTTGCGCGGCCGTTGTCGCGTTCCTTCCGGCACTGGCACTCGCCGGTGTCGACACCATCAGCCCGCCGGAAGTGATTCCGACGATATCGCCGGATGACCTCAACGGCATCTCGCTGTCGCCTGACGGACTGTCCGGCGTGGCGGTCGGCAACAACGGCGCCATCATCCAGTTCGATGGCCAGAACGTGCGCGGCGGCGTGGTGGCTTCCGGCACGACCAAGGATCTGTATGACGTCGACGTGGTGTCGAAGAACCTCGCCTTCATCAGCGGCCGCGACATCGTGATGCACTGGAACGCGATCAACTGGAACAAGATCGACAGCTTTGGCGCCCTGCTGCCCGCCTGGGGTACGCCGGAAGGCGACCTGATGCTGTTCAACTACTGGAACGAAGGGGGCGTTGGAAGCAGCTTCCGCAACGCCTACGATCCGGTCGCCGGCAGCATGATTGCCGGTTCCTATGCCGGACCGCTGGATCTGTACTTCTGTGGCCACAGCGACGACATCAAGCTGATGCGCGAGGACGGCGGCTTCGAGGTCATCGGCAATGACCGCCAGGTGAAGGAGTTCAACAGTTCACCGCTTGAGTACAGCATCGATCCGCCGTTGGCCTTCACGTTCACGGCGGCATGGATTCCCGAGAGCGAGTGTCTCGAAGGACCATTCCTGCCGAAGGTCGCCTATGGCGTGGCCCATGGCAGCAGTGACATCTACAAGTTTGATGGTGCCAACTGGCAGCTTGATTACGACGTCCCTGCCGGCATTCAGGTGACATCCCTTGCCGGGCTGGCGACCGATCATGTGCTGGCCGTCGGCTACAAGGGCAGCGTGGACAATCCCGGGCAGAACCAGGGCGTGATCCTGAAGGAAAACGGCAGCGGTTGGCAGGACATCACCGCATCGCTGTTCCCCGGCACCGAGATTCCGGGGCTGGGCGACATGGCTGTTGCCTATTCCCACCAGTCTTGCATCCACGACGGTGGCTTCGAGGACGGTGACACCGCCGAAGCCAACGACTGCGTTCAGCCGCCTTCATGGTGCGCCATCGACGGATCGCCGGGTGATTGCAGCACGGCGAGAATTGCTGGCGAAGAAGGAAATCTCGTCGTTCTCGACAAGGAACTGGTACCGGATCGGCGGGTGGATGTCGCCGTGACGATCCAGTCGAATGGTGATCCCACGGACATGTTTGTCCGAGTGACCAATGACGGGCCGGACCAGGCGGAAGATGTCGTCATCAGGGTCGGTTCCTTACTAACCCCGGATGCCGGATGCGGGTTGATCTCTTCAGGCAAATCCCACAAGGGAAGCATTGCTGTGTTGAATGTAGGCGACGTTTTTTCCTGCCATTTCAGCGGTGCACAAGCTGACCAATTCCCCCGTGCTTCGGCCTTGGCGGTAAAGGGAAGCGAGCGCTACTACACGGACAATTCTGTAGCCTGTGCAATCTCCCTAGGTAGCTGCCACCAGTCTGACCCACGCAGCCATCCGTAACCACAAGTAGGAACACCATGGATCAATTCATGCAGGCCGCCATCGACGAGGCGAAGAAGGGTCGCGACGAGGGCGGCATCCCGATCGGTTCGGTGCTGGTGATCGACGGAAAGATCGTGGGTCGCGGGCACAATCGCCGCGTGCAGAAGGGCAGCGCCATCCTGCACGCGGAAATGGACTGCCTGGAGAATGCCGGGCGCCTGAAGGCCGCCGACTACCGCCGTGCCACGCTGTACTCCACGCTGTCGCCCTGCGACATGTGCAGCGGTACGGCTTTGCTCTACGGCATTCCGCGCGTGGTGATTGGCGAGAACGAAACCTTCCAGGGGCCGGAAGCCTACGTTCAGTCGCGCGGTGTCGAGTTGGTGCATGTGCACAGCGCCGAATGCCGGCAGCTGATGGTCGACTTCATCGCCGAGAAGCCCGAGCTCTGGAACGAGGATATCGGCGAGTAGCCTCATCCTGCTGGGCAGCCGTTGCGTTCGCGCAAAAAAATGCCCCGCAGCCGAGGGGGCGACTGCGGGGCCTGGGGTGGGAGATCGGTTTGGGGAGGAACCGGTTTCTCCGCAGCCCGCCCAAGGGAGGTAGGCGGGCCAACGGACATTGCGTCCGTTGTGCATAGTCTGACCGGGTGACCCTGAATAAGTTCGTGCTGGAAGTACTGTCGATACTGACGAGTTCAGAAACGATTCAGTCTTGAAACCATCCGTCAACACATTGATTAAAAAGACCTTTTCTGCATTGCGGCAGGCGTTTGTGAAAACGTCGTAAAGCCGCCTGTGCCGTTGGTCATGGTCGATATGAGCAGTGGATGCTGTTGCCGCCATCAGTCAACGCACGCGTTTCGCATGATGCAGGCAACGAGGGCAGTATTTCAGCGTCGAGAGTCAATCAAGAGATAGACGCATTGATCTGTCGCTCTGGGCTGTGATGTATATGGTCGTACCCGATCCTGCTGCAGATCTCGGCATGAACCCGATGCACGTCGGCGTCGAGTGCGGTCAGTTTCATCGGTTCGGGGAATCGATTCGTCCCTATTTCCAATGCGAACGCGGTATCGACTCCATGGCGTCCAGCCGACGTGTCCATTGCTATGGAAACTGCATGGATGTCTTCGAACCTCACGACAACTGATCGGAACGGATACTCAATTCGCATGGCGTCTTGATCAAAAGCGACCCCGGAAACTGTGTTCGCTTGCTCGCGCCACGCTGCGATGGTGAGAATCACCAACAGGACAAGCATTATCCACCACCCATACGTGATGGCACCCCAGAGCAATGGCCCGAATATCAGCGGGGAGCTGTATCTCAAGGCAACGACGTGCCACGCCGCCCGGTACCGATTCCGTAAGTCCACCAACCGTTCATGAGCGATGTTCTTGTAAACCTCGGTGTAGAGCTCCGGGAAGTTGTCCTTCAGGAAGCTCAGCCGAAATAAGCAGGAACCTTTGCGATCCTGTAGCTCAATGCAGGCCTTGAGATGGGAGACCCTCATGCGTTCGATTTGCGACCAAGGGACTCGCTGGACTTTGGACCCGGGAAGCACATAGGCGATGCCCTGGTCGTCGGTCTCAATATCCAGCTTGTGGTGCCTGGCGAAAAGCAAATGGATCTGAGCATAGACGGCAAGGCCAACGCCCATAAGTAGGGAGAGTCCGCCGACGAAAACCGACAGTTGCGGCTTGTCGAGCAAGTTGTGAACGACAGTAACAGCGAAGAGCAGGAGCAGAATCCCGCTGAACACGGCCGCCGCAAGAAGCAAGCGACGCATTCGTTTGTTGACTACGTAGACCATTCAGCGCGAAGACCAGGCGTCGATCGAGTCACTAAGATTCGGAGCCATCGCCGCTCCTCCTGGAGCATCAACGGGATCAGCTTCATTGAACTTTTTGCGTGCGAGCCCGGGTTTCTTTATGTCCACTAATGCGCCTCGTCCCAGTTGGCGCCGCGCCCGCTATCGACCACCAGCGGCACCTTGAGTTCGGCGG
>ERZ795053.249-NODE-249-length-68393-cov-7.331499_pt1 | contig 68393 bp, 42 predicted proteins | sample MGYA00375137_ERZ795053 | MGnify/ENA primary metagenome ERZ795053 (study PRJEB30182, sample SAMN05720284) | activated sludge metagenome | isolation source: Anaerobic digester | place: Hong Kong | collected 2014-12-17 ...
TCAAATCCGCAAGCCAGGATGGTGTCTTCTCCGTAGGTGTTTGTGGTAATGAACGAGGAAGGAGAAATCTCAGAATAGGTTTTATTCCAGAGGAACTCACCCAACGAGTTGGTTTTAATGATATTGGCATAATTATAATAATTGATACTTTCAAAACCACCCAAAAAGAAGTCTCCATTCGGTGATTGATCTGCGCCATTTGAAATGCCTTCAAAATCATCATAAATAACATCGGTGATCAAATTACCATCCTGATCATATTCCAGAAAAATGCTGTGCATATACATGGCCATGCCATTGGAGCCTGTTGCAATAAATCCTCCCTCATTGCTTGAAGTCAGAAAATTGGTTTCACCATATTCTGAAAGCACTGACCAAAGGATCTCACCTTCGGAATTGGTGCGCAAAAAATAGGTGGAAGTCGGAAGCAGAAAAACCCTTTGCATCGCTATAAAATCTCCGTTTTCGAGCTCAAGAAGACCAGAACATTCACTTCCATATTCTGCAGGTAATGTGGCACTCCACAGGGAGTCGCCCTGAGGATTGATCTTTAATATGTTCGCATTAACTCCAAACTGATTTCCGATGATATAGTTCCCGTCAGACAAGGCCGTAAACTTAATTCCCCGCATAGTTGAGTCACCTCCGTAAGTTTTGGTCCATAGTGAATCACCGTTTCCATCTACAGCGAAAATCAGGAGATTATTTATTTCATCTGCATTGTCCATTGTTCCGGTGAGCAAAATGGTTCCGTCAGTTGTATGAATTATATCACTGGCTGATAAACCCGGCCCCAGGTTATAAGTTTTATGGAAAACGACAGATTGACCCATGGTAAATTGCATCAATGCAACTGCCATTGCAAAAAGGAGAATCCATATTTTCATGACATTTGATTTTAGAATTAAAGGCTTTTAAAATTAAACAATTTATTCCTTATTCTTTACATATTTATCCAGCCATTCATTCATTTCCCATAGCATGTGCAGGATTGATTCTTCAGCACGATATCCGTGGCTTTCATGAGGAAGCATTACCAGGCGGGCAGTTCCGCCAAGCCCTTTCATGGCTGCAAACATGCGTTCGCTTTGCATGGGAAATGTTCCTGAGTTATTATCGGCCTCACCATGGATCATCAGCAGAGGCTCATTGATTTTATCGGCATGCATAAAGGGCGACATTTCATAGTATATCTCCGGGGCATCCCAGTAAGTTCTTTCTTCAGCCTGGAAGCCAAAGGGTGTCAGCGTTCTGTTGTAAGCGCCGCTTCTTGCAATTCCGGCAGCAAACAGGTCGGAATGAGCCAACAGATTGGCCGTCATAAATGCGCCATAGCTGTGACCTCCAATGGCAACCCTTTCCGGATCACCCACACCCATCTCGTCCAGCTTGTCGATAGCAGCTTTGGCATTCATCACCAGTTGTTCACGGAAAGTGTCATTGGGTTCTTCATCACCTTCGCCCACTACCGGCATGCTGGGATCATCAAAAACAGCATATCCCTGAGTTACAAAATAGAGTGGCGACCACCAGCCCAAGCGAATGAATTCATAGGGAGAGCCCTGAACCTGACCGGCGGCATCCGAACTTTTAAACTCCGCCGGGTATGCCCACATAATTACCGGCAATGGCCCGTCTTCTTTAGTATAATCAACGGGTAAATAAAGGTCGCCTTTCAAATCCAGCCCATCTTCACGTTTATATTGAACCACCTGCTTTTCAACGCCTTTAAGTGCCGGATAGGGATCTTCAAAGAAAGTAAGTTGATTGAGCCTGCCTTTTTTCATATCCCGTAAAAAGTAGTTGGGTGGCTCTTCTTTTGATTCACGTCGACTGATCACCAGCATATCCTTCAGGTTGATGATTTGGTAAGGGTATTCATAATAAGGAGCTTCGGAGCGCCATAGTTCTTTGGTTTTGCCAGTTTTAATATTGAATTCTCTCACAAAAGGTCGATTTCCTTCACGTGAAGCTCCCGTTCCGATCAAATACAGATTATTTCCTGAATTGTCAGTTAATAATACCTCTTCACCATATTCATTTTGATGAGTTTGGAAATTACCAGGATCGTTGTAAGCATCTTCGTAAGAACGTTCTGAAATAACTGTTTTGCTTTCCGGATTACCCGGCATAAATACACTGGTAATTAATTGCCGGGTATTCCACCACCATTCATAGGCAATGGCAAGTTCATCCGTGCCCCAGGTAACTCCTCCTGATCGCAAACTGAATGGAATATCACTCTGCTTTTCGCCGTTGAACGGAGCTTCCAAATAAAATGCCCGGTCACGAATATCAGTTTCAATGTTGGGGTCGCCTTCATCCTGGGCTTCCACCCAATACAGTGTAGCAGGCTTATCGGCTCGCCAGGTAAAATTGCGGGGGCCGGTCCGGACTGCTCCAAAACCTTTGGGGATATTTTCTGACACGGGGATGTCAGCAATTACTTTTACCAGTTTGGCATCCATATCATACACCGCTGCTTGCTGGGCAAAGCGGCTATAAGGTACAATATATGAGAAGGGGCGTTCAATGCGAGTTATGAAAATATATTGCTTGTCGGGAGAGGGTGATAACTGACTAAAAATTCCCGGCTCTCCAAAAGCCTTACTTTCCGATGTTTTGAGGTTAATAAGGTATAACTGCGATGTGGCGTAATAATCAAACAAGGATTCGTCATAAGGATTTTGAAGCAGATCCTGGTAGGTTCGTACCGGCGCTTTTTTACCGGCACTTTCCTGAATTACAGGCCCTGCAGGGGCGAGTGGTTTTTCGGGTGCATCTCCCCTGTCAGGCAACACAGCTTTGTAGAGCAATTTACCGCTGCCAATCCACTGGTAAGGACGGCCTCCCATTGCATCATTGATGATGGCTTCGGTAAGTTTTTTTGCATTTCCATCATTGATGGTGGCAATCCATAGCTCAATTCCATCCATTTTATTAATTGTAAAAACAATTTTTTCACCATTTGGCGACCAGCTTACGTTTTCAATTTGAGCTTTTTCGGGGAGGCCTGTAACAGCCACTTCACGACCATTTAAAACACTTTTAAAAACCATGTTGCGGTAGCTTGAAGATCGGCTGGGACCGTTAGTACGTGGATTGATACGTAATCCGGCAATTCTTAATTCAGGCTGGGCAAGTTCCTCAATAGAAGGAAAACCGGCACGTTCAAGCAAAGCCATCCAGGTGCCTTCGGGATTAATTGAAACAGCAGGTGTAAGCGGCGCCTGAACCAAATCTGCTATGGCTTTTGGCGGAACCTGATATACCAGGTCGTTTTGTGCATTTAAACAATTTGAAATTAAAATAAAGGATAACAATGCGCACAGGGTCAGATTTTTCATAGGTCAGTTTTTATTTTGTGTCGGATAAATTTAATCAAATTTATAATCAAGCAACTTAAATATTAACCATCAAACGTGAGGATTGTTAAGCCCCGGGCGTATTATTATCCATTAAACTTTTAATGGACTGCACTTTTGCATTATGATTAACTTTGGTTATAGTTATCTCTGAATAAGTTGGCTATATCAGTATCTGTATTGGGTGATTTATAATTTCGGCAACTAACCGAACCAAGGGTTCTTTTCTTCGTATGGTATAACTGGTTTCTAAAAATATGTGGGAAAGTAACAATCTGTCTGAATCTTGAACAAGAAAATCAAACTTATTAGTGCCCTTTTTAAACGGGATCCTGAAAATAATAGTGTAATCCGGGTATTTTTTGATTTGATCAAATGGCTGGTGCTTAACCAAGGGAAACTTTATTATTTCTATGTTTTTGGCTTATATAAAAAAGGGAGTAAAATGGATGACTATATTTATCATCCGCAATTTGTAAAAATCCGAAAACAACTTGATACGGCTTATTTTTATCCCCTGCTTGAAGATAAATTTATTTTTGACACTTTTCTTAAAGGTTTAAATTTCCCTACTCCTGAGGTTGTTGGAATGATAGAAAATTATGAACTGTTTTTACACGGTAGTAATTCAAAAAAGCCCCTTGATGAAATTCTTAAACATGAAATGGATGTGTATTGTAAGTTGGTTTATTCGTGGGGTGGAAAAAATGTATTCAGGTTGCAGGTGGAAAATGGAACCTTGAAAATGAACGGAGAAATAACTTCTGTGGAACAATTTAAAAAGCAGGTTACAGGCGGAAAATATATTTTACAGGATACGATTGAACAGCATGATGAACTTAACAGAATGAATCCCTGGTGTGCAAATACCCTGCGGGTGATCACACTCACCAACGGAAGGGAGCCCTCAGTATTAGCGGCAATACTTAGAATTGGGATAAATCAGAATTTTGTTGATAATGCTTCCGGCGGCAATTTGCAATCGGGTGTGGGAATGGATAATAAGTTAAACTTTAAAGGCAGTCAGTGGGGTTATCCTCCCCGATTTTATTCCCATCATCCTGATTCAGGAATACCTATTGTTGGATTCGAGGTGCCTTATATGGACGAAGTAAGGGATCTTTGTATAAATTTGCATAGAAACCTGAATTATTTTTTTGTTATTTCATGGGACATAGCCATCACTAATACCGGACCTGTTGTTATTGAAGGGAACCCTGTACCTGACATAATGCCCATGCAAATGCAAAGTAAAGGATTCAAATCAGTGATAATGAAATATGCTGATGAATTCAGAGATTATAAAGTGACGTTTGATACTGGTGCCCAATGAAAAAAATACCGGAGGTAAATAATGACCCTGCAAGAATTGTTTAAAGCCATAACATATTTCAATCATAAAAGTATTTATTTCAATTTTAAATATTTTCCGTTCAGGCATGCCATTCGTTTTCCTGTTTTTGTGAGCTTTCGTACAAAGTTAATTTCTGCTAAAGGTTCAATACAAATTAATGGCCCTATAAAAACGGGCATGATACGAATTGGATATGGAGAGGTAGGTATTTTTGATAAAAAGTATCATAGGGTATTATGGGAAGTTAGGGGTACCATTGTTTTCAATGGTGGCGCCCTCTTTAAATTCGGATCCAGGGTAAGTGTTGCTGAAAATGCAGAATTACGTATAGGCGACGGCTTTCGTATTTCGCCCGATAGTTCTGTTATCTGTTACAAAAAAGTCAGCATCGGAAATAATGTTCGAATTTCATGGGAAACTATTTTAATGGACAATGATTTCCACCTGATAAAAACAATGGATGGTAAATTACTTAACCCCACTTCAGATATTAAAATCGGGGATGATGTATGGATCGGGATGCGGACAACTATCCTGAAGGGCAGTAAGGTAGGTAACCAGGTGATTATTGGATCAGGAACATTGCTGAACAAAGCCATCCCCGGATCAAACCAGGTGATTGCCGGAAATCCTGCCAGGGTTATTAAAAAAGGGGTGCTGTGGGAGCCCTAACAATTAATTAATTACACTCAATCCTTCAAGGGCTGATGAATCATCAGGTTTGTACATCAAAACTTTGTTAAACAACACCTTTGCTTCACGCAATTTACCCAATTTTAAATTGGTCCATGCAAACATGATCAATCCATCATAATCAAACGGGTAAAGATTAACTACCTTTTCAAAAAATCCAAGGGCAGTAGTGTAATCCTCGTTTCCATAATAGATACTTCCTAAGCGGTAATTTGCTGTGGTGTTTTGTGGATCAATAGCTAAAATGTCGTTGTATTGTTTTTTTACCTGTTCCCAATTACCAATAGCCGATGCAGGATATACATAACCAAACTTTGCTTCGAGTGACAAAGGTTTTAAGTCGATGCAACGCTGATAATATGCCAGTGACTCGGTAAAATATCCAGCCATATAATGCAGCCATCCCAGCCGCAGATTTAACTCATACGAATCTTCAGCATATACATTTTTCAGAGATTCAATGGCTTTAACGTATTCACCTGAATACTCGAATTGATAACTTTGTTTAAACGCTTTTTGTATAGCGCTATAATCCTGTGATTTTGCTGACCATGAAACGCTCAGAATGATTATCAAAATTGCCAGTGATTTTTTTATAGTTTCCATGATATACCTCCTAAGAATAATTGATTTTCATATTTAATTGTTGATACCGTAAATGATTCAGGATTATATCCGCTTACGGCGTAACCCTGATGCGACGATAAATAATATCTTATTGATAGTTGAATCTTTGATGACAAAGGTACAATGAAATTAACTCCTGCCCTGAACTTCAGAATATCGCCCGAATTAAATACAACGTAAGCATTTGCTTCGTTGAAATTGACCATTTCACCAAAGGTCCCGTAAATTTCTGCCCACAATTTTTCGCTAAGTTTAAAACCCAGGCTTTGATAAAATAGAAACCTCAACTTTTGGTTTTCCTGCTCAAATGCACCTGTAAGCCTCGATGTTCCGTAAAAATTTAAGTTCCCTCCGGGAAACCAGGATAAACTTAAATCGCCTTGATATTGAGTGAGCCCATTTAAATTTGAATAACTCCCTGTGAAACCAATGATGTTTTTACTGACTGTTTTTGAGATATTCAACGAAGTAATGTAGTTGCTGAATGAAGTATCCTTTTTTGCAACAGTATACACCATAGTGCTGGATTCATCGGTGTGCCAGGGTTGAGCCAAATATAACTCTTCCGTAAAGTTGGTCACCAAATTATCGTAGCTTATATTTAAAAAATTAAAAGCCGGAGAAATAATAATTCCATGTCCTGCATTGTAGCTCACCGATCCATAAATGCCATGCTGGTTCATGGTGTATTTTAAATTATTCAGGCTGATATCGTATGAATAAATATTTCCCTGATAAATGGCAGGTGGAATAACCTGGGTATATGTTCCGGTAATAGTAAGTTCAGAAGTTCGAACTTGCTGAAGTTTGTTTGTATTTAAATTTAAATAACTGATTTTAGCCTTTATTTTTTTTGAAAGATTTAGTCCTAAATCAACTTGGATCAATAATTTGTTATCGTTTAAAGTTTGCTCAAAATAGCTGGAATCCTGCTTTTTATTTTGCTCCCTGATCTCGTTTTTATTAACGTTATTACTTAGTACAAAACCTGTATTTACAGCTACGTCAGATATGATATTGGATTTTTTTTCACCGGTTTTTTCCAATAAGGTTTCAGAAAAATATGGAATCAGCTTTCTGGCTTCCAATGACCTATTGATGAAGGTATAAGCATAGTAAAGGTATTCGAGCAGCACCGGATCATTGTGGTTATAAGTAAAGGCTTTTTCAAAATGAACAACTGCCATAAAATAGTTAGTTTGGTTATAATATGCAATTCCGATTCGTAACCTTAAATAATAATAATCCTGTCCGTTTTTAATGGCTTCTTCGCCATAAAAAATTAAATAATCCCACCGGCTTTCATTGTATAACTCCAGGGTTTTTTCATCCACAGTTTTATAGTCATAATTGGCATTCTGGCCCATTAACCCTTTACTCAGGTTGACAAGCACAAGCAGACAAATCAATACAGGCAATACCGATCCTGAATTGTATTTATTTACCTGTTTGATAATGCCATTCATTTTTATTGATTTTCTGTACTGACCTCTGTCGCTTCAATTGTTTTGTTCTCGTCGATCACCACGAATTTCTTTATCCTGTTCGATTCAATTTCAAACTCGAAGTTTAATTCGCGGCTGATATTATTTCCCAGTTTTACTTTTGAACTACTTATAAATTGAATGGTGCTGTCAGTTAAATTGTCTTTCAATCGTGTAAACTCCATCTCAAATTCTGATTTTATAAACATGTAAAACGGAGCAATAAAATCCTGCAAAAATATCAATGCTCGTTTGTTTAATAAATGGATGGGATAAGTGTCAGTAATTTGAAGGTTTTTGTAAAAACCGCATGGCACCTTATAAGCACCCAGGTAAAACCAAAATAGCAACGATTTCCGGTTTCCCTCAAAATGGGTGAAATAGTGAATATTGCCTTCGTTTTTAAAATATGCAAGTGAGTTACTTGACTTTTCGTATAAATAGCTATTGTTGTATATATCAGTGTGTACCAGCCACTTTATTTCGCGTTCCGGTTCATTTTCGGTTTTTACTTTAAAATGCAGTTCCTGTCCCGGAACAAAGTGAAATGCCTTGAACAGGGTATTGTTTTTTTCGATGTTGGAAATGGTATCCCTTTTTTCAGGTTTATCAAATGATTTAAATTCATAGCCGCCTTCATTATGCAAAACATAATGGCTGATAGGATGATCCAGTGTTTTGGAGCCGATAAAAGGTGTGGATTGAATTTGAAAGTGAAGGTGGGGCTCGGGCGATCTCCCTGAATTGCCACAATAAGCGAGGATGTCGCCCCGCTTTATGGTATCTCCTTTCGAAACTTTGAAAGAGCCCGGTTTCAGGTGGCTCAGTTTTATATAAATTATTTCGCTGTGTTTTATTACAATGGTATTGCCCCAGTTATATTCGAGGTTCATATCACCAATAGTGTTGTCCTCCACCGTGTCGATCACCTCTTCCACCATGCCGTCTACCGGACTTATTACCGGTTTGTTATAGCAATAATAGTCTTCAAGTCTTTGACCACTGTTTTTAAAAGTAGAACCGTTGTCGTCCGTAATCTCGAAATCCCAGGCATGGGCCCAGTCGTCTTTATGGGTATATTCACCATGATGTGCCTGGGTTACGGTCCATTGGCCCCAGAAAGGAAGACCAATTTGTGCATAGCGATAATTGAAAAAACGTTCTTTATTATTAATTTGAGAATAGAGATTTTTTTCAGGAGAAAACTGCTGATAAATCACTATTTCAGGTTTGTTATAAAACCGTTCCCTGAACTTCAGGATGTATAGAAAAATAAGAACCACCAGGTTAAATGGCAGGGAATAGATGGATAGCTGAAACAAGTTCATCAGGTTCATAGAACTGGTGATCATAATTGATAAAATTGGTATCAAAAGAATGACCCACATAAATGAGAATCGTGAAGGGATAATATAAAATCCACCTATGGCTATGGCTGTAAGGATAAAATTGAATCCAATAAAACTATAACTGAGTTCAGTAATATTACCTCCAACGATTTGATAAAAGAGATAAGCCGAAAAAAATCCGAGCAACGACAATAAAAAAGCAAGACGAGAATAGATTAGCAAGCCAATGGCAATCAGCATACCGGCTAAAATGTGATATTGAAAAAAGATGGCTCCGAGTGACTTAAAATACACGGCTAACACCGAAGGGATGGGCAACTGGGTAAACCAAACATAAACGGCCAGCGAGTTTGTTCCGCCGATAGCATAAATTTCATTGGCAATAAAAATCCCTCTTTCACTCATGCTTAGCGCTGTAAATTCCCTGGAGGCAAGTGTAACCATCCAAATACCCAGCAAGAAGGAAAAGCTCAGGTAGGGCAGGCCGTACTTCCCGATCACACCTTCAAGGAAAACGGTTAAGAAAAGGGTTAAAACGGAAGCAAACAACAGGATAAGTAAAAATTCCGCAGAAAGGTTATAAAATATTCCCAGTCCCAGACCAACCAATAGTGAGTTAAAGCCATAAAATCCCGACTTAATATTGAACCTGTTAAACCCAATTAGGTAAGCCGAACCATTGGTAAAAAGCACAGCAAGCAATCCGCTGAATCCGGCAACCGGATCAATAAAACTAACAACTACCAGGATATACGCAAAAATGCGGTTTTTTGAAAAAAAGATCTGGGAATAGCTATTGAAAATGCTATCGGTAAAATCGGGAAATGCCTTTATGATCTTTTTTTTCCACATAAGAATTATCCGGATATCGTAAAATTATTCGTTTTCATGAAAAAGTGTCCCAGGATTTGTTTCTTCGGTAACGCTACATAAAGGCCTGCTGATATCAAGTCTCTTCCAGAACATTGAATGCTTTCCAAGTTTAAATGTATTTTTTCGATCCAATCTTTAAAGTAATCCATCACAATAATACTTCATGTATTACGCAGGTAATCCTTATAAATTTCAGGCAATTCATTAAATTGAACCATATTACCTGATTAAGCTACCACAAAGCAAGGGTTGGTATTGTTAAACAGGTGGTTGACTTTTTTCATTTTCTACAATTCGAATCCTTCTAGATGTTTAGGAATAGCTTCAAATTCAGTAATCCTGTCGATGGTTTCACCCTTGCGGATAACATGTACATTTGAATTTGCATCGATCATAACCACCTTGGGTCTTAAAGTTATAAATTGCATCCATTGGGTCATATTATAAGCGCCAACATGGTGAATTACAAAATGGTCGCCCTTGTTCATCAGGGGTAATGAAATGCTGTCGCGGATAACATCAATGTTCATACAAAGAGGCCCGTAAATGGTGGTGTCTTCGGTGTACTGCGTAAATGGCTGGGCCGGTGTAACTTTATGGTCGTACCAAAACGACGTGAACAGAATATTAACACCAATATCCACAATGGTGGTTCTTTTGCCCAAACTTGATCTTTTATTTGAAATTACCGTTCCCAATAAATATCCGGCTTCATCAATCAGTGCCCTTCCGGTTTCGAGTATCAGTAACGGTAAGTTATCAGGTTCAAAGTTTGAATTTATAAGAGCACTTGTAATTGCTTCGGCAAAATCATCAAAAGTGGGGTTTACATCGCTGCCTGGAAGGTAAGAGCCCTTGAGGGTGTTTTTGGAGGCAAAGCCACCGCCCATGTCAATGTACTTAATATCGTGGTTATACTTTTTCTTTACGCCGAGTGCGAGGTCGGCAAGTTTATAGGCTGCAGCCGAATAGGCAGATGCTGATAGCATAAAAGTTCCAATATGACAATGAAGGCCAATCAGCTCAAGCTTCTCCGACCGCATGATCTTATTGAGTGCATCCCAGGCCTGCCCGTTTTCATAATTAAATCCAAATCTGTCCCACATTGGATAAATTCCGGTATCCATATTAACCCGGATTGCTACTTTGGGTTTTTTATTGAGTTTAGTTGCTAGCTCAATTACGGAGTAAAGCTCATCAAGGTGATCCATGTGAATCAGTGATTCATTTTTAATCGCCTTTTCCAAATCCATTTCGGTTTTATCCGGACCGTTAAATATGATTTTACTTCCGTCAACGCCATTGCGTATTGCCTTATCGTATTCAAATCCTGAAACAACCTCAGCCCAGGAGCCTTCCTGGTGAAATACATGACAAACCGCATCCAGGTAATTGGTTTTATACGACCATGCAAACTGAACTTTGGGATAGCGGGTTGCAAAAGCTTTTTTTGCTTCCCGGTAAACCCTTCTTATCGTTTGCTCCGATATTACAAATAAAGGCGATCCATGGTCCTGAATCAATTGAGTAACTTCCACACCATCAATGTGTGTCATGGGGCGATATTCAGTTCTTAATCCATATTTATTGGGCATATTGGTTTCAAGTTTCTTGATAACCGGCCGTTCATATCTTTGTTTTTCCATCTGCTTGTTTTGCTTTTAAATTTCACCAGTTGTTGATATGGTATGGAATTCTTCCACATCCACAATCATGTCATACGAATATCGGATAAACATTTTACCCACTTCAAAATCGGTATAAGGTTCCGTTTTTTCTCCCAGGGCCAGGCGAACCAGTGCCTCCGGAATGTTTTGTCCAACACCCACTGATAAATAAATCCATGCAGGCATACGCGGATTTACTTCCAGTAGATAAAAAGTATTGCTAAAATCTTTGATTAGTTCCAGTTCAAAACCACCTCGCCATTTCGTTGAACCCACAAAATGACGGGTCATTTCCAGAATTTCATCTTCATCAATTGAAATCCCTCCCCAGGCTTTGCCTTTATCGGTAATATATTGTTTGCGCATGGGCACTGCCGCTATGGTATTACCCTTTCCATCTCCCAGCCCGGTGGCATTGTATTCATTGCCTTTAATAAATTGCTGAATGATGATAGGTAATCCCCATTTGCCCGAAATTTTATTAAAATAAGTATAAACCTGGTCCTGGGTATGTGCAATCTCTGCGTCGTAAAATTTACCTTTCACCACTAGGGGGTAAGCAAATTCATTCACCAATCCGGGAATTTCACCGGAAGAATAAATAGCTTTTGAATGGGGTACCTTGATATTGTACTTTTTGCCAAAATCGGGAAGGTGGATTTTATGACGTTCATTAAATTGCTCCTCCGAAGGTAAAAAGGTTTTAATTCCCATTTCTTTGAGCCGTTTCTCAAGCTTGATAAAAGGTAATAATTCCGCATCAAAGTTGGGGATGATCACATCCAGTTTTTCTTTTGCATGAATGTATTCCAGTCGTGTCATGAGGCTTTCAGCTCCGGCCGATGGATAGGGAATATGATAGGTTCTGTCAATCAGATCGTGCATATAAATACCGGGTTCCAGCGATTCGTAAGCCAGCCCGATGATGCGTACATCAAATGATTTTGCTTCACGTAAACCTCTGATAACCGCTATTCCGGGCCCCGGACTATCAATGGCATTTAGTCCCGTTACGGCAATATTAATTTTCTTTTTCGCCATAATCGAGTAAATGATATTGCTTTAAAAAACCAATAAAATCATGATAATCCTTGTCGAAAGTATCCTTATCGGTATTGTACTTCTCCAGTACAAGCTGTTCGATCTCCTCGTATGTTTTACCTTCCTTAATAAAATTGAAAATCTCTACACCTGTGGGATTGATCGAAAATGATTCGCCTGAGGAAGGATTAAAAATATAACCCGACTCGCTAATGGCAATGTTTTTCTTAATCTGCATATTAAAGGTTGTTTTGTTTGTAAAAGGTACACTTAATCACTTCATGAAATTGCTTTGTGTAAGGGATAAAATGAAAAAATGTAGATGCTTTGATATGAAAATTTATCAATGGTTTAATTTGAATAAAAAAAGGTGACTGTCTTTTATTAATTCGTTTTTAAAATCTTAACTAAATCTACGCTATTTGTGGTTTTGAGTTTCCCAAAATAAATACCGTTGGCTAAATTAGTCAGATTTATCTGGATCTCATGATGACCTTTCTGAAGCTGCAAGCTATTATCCACGGTTAAAACATTGTTGCCTTGCAAATCAACTATTTCAATGGAAACTGATCCAGTATTTGCAAGGTTAAAAGATATGGTAGTTGTGTTCTTTGCCGGATTTGGGTAACATTGTAAATCAACCGATGAAACCTGATCCGCAAGTATTTCATCCGCATCAGTTATTACCACTTCGGTTCCAAAAAAGTCGAGGATTTTGGCCATCAGGTTTTTCTTTGTTGACGGATGAACATCATCCACAAGCCCGCTAAAATCAATGGTTGAAGCTATGGTTTTATAGGTTTCGGTTTCATTGGAAACGGCAAAGTTAAATTCTCCCAACTGACTTGTAAGGGCAACCATGGCCGAGCCTTCGGGTATCAGGTGGTAGTTGTAATACGACATGCTGCCATCATATGCAAATGCCATGGGTTCCAGGGTTGTTCCGGCAGCTCCAAATACCGAATCGACGTCGTGCCAGTTAAGGTACTCGGTTCCTACACTGAACATGGGATGAACCACAGTTTGCGGATCATCATACCAGGTGAGTCCGCCCTCCATATATACATTACCGCCTTCTTCAAGAAAGTCCTGCAAAATACCTGCTTCAAATGAAGTTAAAATATGTTGGGAAAACTTACGACCGAGGCATATAAACAAGTTTTGATAGGAATTGATATTTTCAGGTAATTCTGTATCATAGTCATGCAGAACATCCAGATCATTCAGGGTTTCGAACATAACCGGCCCCGATTCCATACCTGGATCCATATCCACTATAAATACAGGGAAACGCCCGATCATCAGTGAGAAATTTTGCTCAACCTGTATATCAGGAAGAGCATTAATAGTTACCGCAAATACAGCCTGATGACCCGCGGGTGTGTTTTCATCAATAGTTACACTAAAGGAATCGTAGGCGATGTCGCCCGAAATAATATTTCCATAATCCAATGTAGGCGTTCCATTAAAGGTTACGTAAGGGTCAAATGTTGAAACAGATCCTTGAACTACTTCGGCGAGGGTTTGGCCTGAATTGAATACTGGTACGATGATATCAGCAGTTTCTCCCGGATCAAGCCTGCCATTATCTCCGTCATCCACGATAACCGATAATAAAGTAATAGAAGGAGCGTATGACCTAAAGGAGATCATGCTTTCCCAACTGCCTCCCATTGACTCAAAAAGAAGATTTAGTGCAAATGTATAGTTGTCGGGAGTGGTGTTATCCACATCGAATGCAATGGCATTTTCAACAGTAACCGATTGTCCGGGATCAATGGATCCGAATGCTTCACTGTCATCTGTTAGCGTAATGTAGGGATTTGTAATGTCGGCTGTCAGTGTAACATCATCTAAGGTTTCGGTTCCGGTGTTTTTAACTACAAAACTCACTAAAACACTTTCTCCGGCATCAATCTGTGAATTGGATCCGGCGGTTATTGAATATTCATAGGTAAGCCCGCTGGAAAGTTGAAAAGTTTTCTGTGCAAAAATGTTATTATCATCTGTAACTTTCACCCCGATATTGTAAATTTTATTAGCATCGGAGGGCTCAGCAGTAAACAAACCACCTTCAGAAATTGTAGCATCTACCGGAAATCCGGTTGGCTGGTAAACAATGGTGGGCAATTCTTCAAACGGAATAATCACCGATCCGTCGTAATATATAAAATTGTAACCATCACCACTTGAAATACCGGAAATTCGTTGCAGGACTTCGGGATTGCTGAAATCAGTAACATAAATTTCAATGCTTCCATCAGGGAATAAGGTGGTTGTAAAATCAAGATAATAATCGTCGCCGGGAACTTCCACTGTGCCTTTCCATCTGAATGATGCATGCGTATCATCCCCCTCATACCAGATACCATCTCCATTGCTACTGTAAAATCGTATATCTGAGTTTAAAAAGGGCGCAATCATTTTCTGATGCTCAAAAAGCAACCTGTCGTCCACCTGGTAGGGCAGAGGATAAGGAATTTCAACAAACATTAAAAATCCATCCACATGCACAGTTACCTGGTTTGAACTGGAACCATAAAACGGAAAGTCAAAGTCAATTTGCTGGGTGTCAAATCCATTCTGCGTATTGCCACTGATTATGGTTGATCCGCTGATATTCGGATCTTCCCCGGCAATTGTCATTTCATTGTAATCCGTAATTAATGACCACTTATAATCGGGTGTTCCTCCAGTTGCAGTAAACTGTTCGGTATATGTTTCACCGGGTGTAAATGCCGGTATTTCTTCGTTCATTATTGAAACATCATTCCAGTTCAGTTGGTGAATTACTGAGAGGGTGGTTGTTCCGTTTTCGATGATAGGTAGATTAGATAACGCGCATGGAATTTCTTCAATCCCATTGGAATAATCCATCAATGAAAAGCTGATTACCTGACCAGTAGCAAGGTTGTCGGGATCATTTTCCTTCACCTGTAAAAATATTTTGGCTGGTTCACCAGGCGTCATGTAACTTAACAAGGGTGTTACATCAAGGCCAAATTCCAGGGTTTTATATACCTCGGACGTGTTATCACCCTGCATATAATAATCCCCTCCACTATAATTAAATACCGGAAATTCAATAACATGTTCGGGCTGAAGGTCGCTGGTATCGGTTGAAATTCCTGCCATTACCTTTATTTTATCCCTTGAATCGTGTTTCAGGGTAATTTTGAAAGTAAGTGTGGGCTCATAGCCTGTCTTTACATCAAAAACATTTACCTGCTTATTCCAAATACCACCATCAGCTTTTTCCTGTGCTAAAACATGGTACATCACATAACAAAAACCATCGTCGGCCCAGCCATCGCCCCAGCTATTGGCCAGGATAACCCCACCAATTTCCCAATCTTTCATGTTAACAAGCCCATCGTTATTAATGTCGATGTTGTTAGTGTATTGGCCATCATTGTTATAATCCCAGCGAATGTTATCATTCCAGCCAAGAAAAGTCATGGAATGGCCACTATAAGCTCCAAATGAAGTAATGACTGCACTGCCTTCTTCGGGTGTTCCGGATGGCAGATATTCGTATCCTCCAAGGTCAGTATAAAAATTTGCAAGGCCTCCGTAGGGCGATCCCTCCAGGTGGTCGTACATCCAGTTTTTTAAAACTTGCAAACCGGCAGAATCTCCAACGTGTATGGTATAAATATTATTGATCCTGTTTTTCATTCCGTTGTAATAAATGTCGTAGCCGCTTTTCCACATACTCAGGCTGTTGCCCATTCCACCGTAATCAGTTACATTCGGATTCCCGTTGGCTCTGGCAGCTTCCAGGGTATACCTGTAATTTACTCCGATGGCATCTGCACCCTTATTGAAAAAATTATAAGTATAAGCTGGTGGAAACTGGTTTTCTTCAAGACTGGCATTGGTGTTATTTATCCTGTTAATCTCATAAGTAAAGTTATATCCCATTGTTGAGGCCTGTCCGCATGACCAGCCGTATTGGTTGAAAATAGGCCTGAAATACTGGAACTGACTATTGTCATGAACATCGGGCAGCGACTTGGCATTAGCACCTTTATAAGCTTCGGGTAAAAGCAATTCGGGATAACTTGAGAGTGCTATTGAGTCTTCAGGTGAAATTTGACTTTGGGCAGAAAAGTATTGTTGAGCATTTAATTGAATAGAGCCCAGCAGTATCAATACAGTAAATATTTTTTTCATTTTAGTAATAAAATTAGCGGCGCAAGTTACAAATTTCATTGAAGGAATTCAATCTTGCTAAATTTCAAAGTATAAACGATCCGCAATTAACGTTATTTTCTACGAATTGCAGTTGCAATGGTTAGATGAAAAAAATGGTGTTAGGGTTGCACGATTATTTTTCCTGATTCAATACCCCGATCGGTTTCAACAGAATAAAAATAAACACCTGGTTTCACTCTATAGCCAGCCGCATTGGTTAAATCCCATTTTACAACTTCCGTCCCTGATATTTTCAATTTTCTAAGTAAAGTTCCTTCAACGCTGAAAATGCGTAATGTGGATGGTTCGTTTATAATTTCATTATTTTCAAATGTTACTGTAGTGTTAGTGGGATTGGGATAGATCCGATAAGCCAGAGATCCCTTATTTTCGAATTGACCCCCTAAAAGATCCCAATTAACCGCAACTCCTACTTGATAATTTCCCAGGGATGATTCAATGATAATGATTTCATATACATAACTTCCCGGATTATAGGATGCGCTACCGGGAACCGGTGCTACTTCAAACTCCAGTGTGTCAGTCGGATTTAAAATCTCCGGAAAGTTTGGAGTGGATCCCGTAAAAGTGATATAAAAACCAGGGTCAAAGTAGATTTGCGAAACCTCAACAATTTCACTGGTTTCATTAATAACATAAACTACATAGTTATCAAAGACGTCCATGGTTATTGAATCCGGAAGAATTGTCAGATCTGCTGATATCACAATTGGCCCCAATGTTCCATCCAGTTTCAGGTTTTGCGCATAAATATCTTTATTGCCGTTGCGTTCATCTTCCCAGGCGGATATCCACTGGCCGTCGTGAAAAGCTCCGGAAACCGTGTGCACCTTTGTGCTTGGCAAATTACAAACATCCACGATATCGTCCGGCCACACATAGTTGCCCTCGGTATCGATACGCATAGCTTTTATGGTTGCATTGGAAGCAGAGGCGTTTTCTTCATAAAACAGTACCATGTCTTCGTCACTGTTGTGGGCCTCATAAGGATAAACATCGGTAGGAGAAATTTCAATGAATTTTTTGGCATTGTCGCCCCATAATCTTTCACCTGTTGAAGATATTTTTTGTCCGTACAATCCGCGGTTATTCTGATCGGCGTCCATTTCATTCCAGTAAACGAATACATCATCAGATTCCGGAGGCAAAGCCAGTTGCGGGTAAAAATGGTGGCGTCCGGGATATAGGGAGGCTTCCACACCATCATCCCCCAGAAGCACTGTGCCATCTGAACCGATGTGCTGAACAAAGGTAGAGGAGAGGTTATTGGCATCACGATCGTCGTGCCAGGCAATGAAAAATCCATCGCTCCCATCACTTTTCATAGAAAAGATCTGTGTCCATGCCGAGATACCCCCGGCATTTGAAATGATAGCAGCGTTGTCCCAAACGGCATTTCCATCGGTATCATATCGCTGGGCAAAAACATGCCGGGTGGGAGCCCACACCGGACCTGAGTCTTCAAAATATTTCATGATCACATCATCCTCGCCTGCGGCAATAAGCTGAGGCCATGAATAGGTATTGGCTCCTGAAATGGAAATCCCGTTTTCTCCCCAAAGTTTGGCACCTTCAGGAGATATCTTCTGCCGGATCACCACATTATCGGCCTGCCATGCAAAAACCGCGTTTCCTGAGTTGGTAACACATACTTTTGGTGCTGCATCGAATGCCGGACCGGTTGACATTTCAATTCCATCTGCTCCCCATAAAAATTCCCCATCAGGTCCTATGCGATAGGCGAATACATCGTTATCCACATTACGGATATCCTGAAAGGTAAGAATGGCACAGTCTTCCTGGTCAACGGTCATGTCCCAGTCGGTGAGCCAGGTCATTGCTGTATGATCACTCACAAGCAATCCACCTTCAGCCCATTGGATCTCGCCAAATACATCCAGCTTTTGCAGTCTTACATTATAATTTCCTGATTCATTGGAAAACCAGGCGACGTAGGTAACTCCATTTGGAGAAGTTGCCACCTTAGGAATGGCCTGCTCTCCCGAAGAAACGGAAAGTACATTATTTACGGAAGGATCCGAACTCCATTGGGCAAATAATCCCGGCATCAGCATAAACAGCGAAATGATTGAAAAGTAAAGCTTTTTCATTGATATTAATTTTCGATCACCAAAGTTACTTATTATCTGATTCAAGTGCTTACTTTATTTGAATTTGAACAATATCAGTGCTTACCTGTTACAATGCTAGTTATCAGGATTTCTCATTTAAACCAGGAAATTCCTTAATCCTTTCAAACAAAAACGCGCATGATAATTGGAGTTTTAAAGGAACAGGCACCCGAACAAAGGGTTGCCTTATTACCCGAAGCAATCCCCAACATACTGGAATTAAAAAACGAAGTCTGGATCGAGAAAGGTGCCGGTGTTTTGGCCTTTTCACCGGATCAATTGTATCAGGATGCGGGCGCTAAAATCAAATCCCGATCCGAAATTCTTGAGCAAGCCGATCTTTTGTTACTGGTGAGTGTGCCTGCTGATAAAGACAGCGGTTCAATCCCGGCCGGCAAGGTGTTGCTTGGTACCTTCAGTCCGCTGAATAATACCAAACTGGTTGAAGATTTTAAATCAAAAAATTTGACCACCTTCAGTCTTGATGCTGTTCCCCGAATTACACGGGCCCAGGCCATGGATGTGCTGTCGAGTATGGCAACAGTTGCCGGATACCGCGCAGTACTGGATGCCGCCTTTCATTTGCCAACATTTTATCCCATGTTTATGTCGGCTGCAGGAACCATTAAACCTGCTAAAGTGCTGATCCTGGGAGCCGGTGTAGCTGGATTGCAGGCCATCGCAACAGCCCGTAAACTGGGAGCAGTGGTGGAAGCTTTTGATGTTAGAAGCGCTGTTAAAGAAGAGGTTCAGAGCTTGGGTGCAAAGTTCGTGGAGGTGGAGGGCGCTACTGAAGATAAAGCTGCTGGCGGATATGCCGTTGAACAAACCGAAGAATTCAAACAGCGTCAGAGCCAGATGATACAGGAGCATGCCATCAAATCGGATGTGGTGATTTGTACCGCTCAAATACCGGGAAGAAAGGCGCCATTGCTAATTAAAAAAGAAACGGTAAAATCCATGAAAGATGGATCGGTAATCATCGACCTGGCTTCAAGCTCAGGTGGAAACTGCGAGGTGACCGAAAACGATAAAACCATCGTTGTGGACGGGGTTACCATCATCGGTAATTCTAATTATCCCTCAGGAATGCCGGTTGACGCCAGCCGCATGTACGGAAAAAACCTTGTCAACTTCATGAAATTGCTCATCGACGAAGAGGGTAAAATCAAACTTGACTTTGAGGATGAGATCATAAAAGGAGCTTGTATTACCCATCAGGGTGAAATTGTAAATGAGCGTGTAAAAGGTATGATCGAAAGTAAATAATTCACTATTTCAACATTTTCAGATATGGAAGAAATCATCGTCTTTTTTTATTCATTTCGTGAACCGATTTTTATCATGGTTTTGTCAATCTTTCTTGGCATTGAAGTGATTTCAAATGTACCTTCCGTTTTGCATACGCCATTGATGTCGGGAGCTAACGCCATCAGCGGGGTAATCATTATAGGAGGAATCATCCTTGTGGGTCACGCCGACCTGAGCAGGTTTTCGCTGGAATTGATTCTCGGGATCCTGGCCATGTTATTCGGAACACTCAATGTGGCCGGCGGTTTTGCGGTGACCGACCGCATGCTTGAAATGTTTAAAAAGAAGAAAAAATAATCGGATTACCGGAAAAACAAGATCAACATGGATAATATTCTGCATACTTTCAATGGTGAGGCCTTTACCTATGCGCATGCATTTCTTGAATTCAGTTATTTGCTTGCAGCCATACTTTTTGTATACGGACTCAAACTATTAAGTCATCCGGAAACAGCCCGAAAAGGAAATATCTGGGCGGCATCAGGTATGATTTTGGCTATGATTACTACCCTGTTTTTACATGAAGATGATGGTGGCAGCCGGATTGGTTTTACCAATGTGATAGTCATAATTGTTACCTTGGGAATTGGTGGGGCTATTGGGTTGGTTATATCAAAACGCGTAAAAATGACGGCCATGCCCGAGCTTGTCTCATTCTTCAATGCGACTGGTGGCGCTGCATCGGCGCTTGTTGGCCTGCTCGAATACGGTAACCCCGGGAATGAATCCTTGCTGGTAACACTTCTTGGTTTGATCATCGGATCCATTGCCTTTAGCGGAAGTATGATCGCTTATGGCAAACTATCGGGCAAAGTTGGAAATATCAGTGCAGGATTTATGAAGTATGTAAATATTGTTTTGCTTATTGGCATCACTGCGCTTACTGTATATATTTTATTACAACCCGAACCACATAAATATGCCTCACTTGTTTATCTGCTGTTAGCGGTTTCCCTTCTGTATGGTATTTTATTCGTTATGCCCATTGGTGGTGCCGATATGCCCGTAGTTATTTCGCTGCTTAATTCGCTTACCGGTATTGCGGCTGCTATGGCGGGCTTTATTTATCATAACCTGGCCATGATCCTCGGTGGGATTTTAGTAGGAGCAGCTGGTTCAATTCTTACCCTGTTAATGTGTAAAGCCATGAACCGAAGTTTATGGAATGTTCTGCTTGGTGGATTTGGTGGTGGCGGTGTTGCTTCCGGAGAAGAAGGAGGTACCATTAAAGAAATCACCCTTTCAGATGCATCTATTTTACTGGCTTATTCGCAAAAAGTGGTCATCATTCCCGGATACGGTTTGGCTGTTGCGCAGGCCCAGCATAATGCACATGAACTGGAAAAGTTGTTGGAAGGTAAAGGGGTCCAGGTTAAATATGGTATACATCCCGTAGCGGGTCGCATGCCCGGACATATGAATGTGCTTTTGGCTGAAGCGGATGTTTCGTATGATAAACTGGTAGAGATGGATGAAATAAACAAAGAAATGTCAGCAACAGATGTTGTGATTGTTATTGGGGCCAATGATGTGGTGAATCCTGCTGCCAATGAAACACCCGGAAGCCCCATTTACGGCATGCCCATCATCAATGCAGTTGAAGCGAAAAATGTAATTGTGATGAAACGCGGTATGGGCAAAGGATATGCCGGTATTGAAAACCCGCTTTTCTTCAGAGATAACACCCGAATGCTGTTTGGTAATGCCAAGGATTCCATCCAAAAGCTGATCAGCGAAATCAATACCCTTTAGTATTTTGGTTAAATGTTATTGTTATCACACTGTTTGCTGGGAAAATCCGGTAAACAATAACTCTTTTCATTTGTTGTAAACTTTTGCGTTGATAAACGATTCATAACTAAACTTCCCGTTGCCGGGATAACTTTTATTTCAAAATATTAAACTAATGAAAAAACTAGCATTTTTACTTTTATCAATTACTTTTTCTGCGCTAACATTCGGACAGTTGAACATTGAGGAGGTTGGATACAAATCCTATTCGGATGATCTGAGTGACATTTGGGGCTATGCCGACGAGGAAGGCAATGAATATGCCCTGGTGGGGACATACAGCGGTCTCTCCATTGTGGATGTTACTGATCCTTCTAATCCCACAGAGGTCTTTTTCGGGACCGGAGCCGGAAGCATCTGGCGCGATATTAAAACCTGGGGCGATTATGCCTATGTTTCCAATGAATCATTTGGAGGTGTTTATATCGTTGACCTGAGTCCGCTGCCTGGTGGCGAAATTACAGTAACCTCAAGTTTTACCGGAAATGCCTATCCCTTTCAATCGGCACATAACCTCTACATTGATGAAACCGGCAAAATGTACATTTTTGGAGCTGATAACGGAAATGGTGGTGCAATCATTTGCGACCTCACTTCAGATCCGATGAATCCTGAAGAACTAGGGCGTTTTAATACCTATTATCTGCATGATGGGATGGCACGTGGCGACACCCTTTGGGGTGCTGCTATTTATGCCGGCAATTTACTGGCCATTGATGTTTCAAATCCGGCTTCACCTAATATTATGGGATCAGTAAGTACCCCTGGTAATTTTACCCACAATTGTTGGGTTTCACAAGATGGAACACACGTTTTTACTACCGATGAAGTTAGCAATGGTTACATTGGCGCGTATGATGTATCGGATCTGTCCAATATTATCGAAACAGATATTATTCAAACCGCACCAGGAACAAATGTGATTCCGCACAATACGCATGTAATCGGTGATTTCCTGGTAACCTCGTATTACACCGAAGGCATTACCATTCATGATGTTTCACGGCCCGATAACATTTTTGAAGTAGGCCATTTTGATACATCACCCGGATATTCAGGTAGTGGTTATCATGGTAGCTGGGGTGCTTATCCCTTTCTGCCTTCAGGAAATATACTTGCTTCCGATATTGAAAATGGCCTGTACATCCTGGCACCAACTTATATCAAAGCAACCCATGTGGATGGTCTTGTAACGGACTCCCTCACCGGCGATCCTTTGTTTAATGTTGCTTACGATGTGATCGGAACCGATATCAGCGGGCAGACAGCTTTCGATGGTTCCTTTTCATTTGGTACTTTGGAAAACGGAACATACGATATTGAATTTACCAGGGATGGTTATGAAACAAAGGTAGTGGAAGGGCTTGTTTTTGAGAACGGTGCCGTTTACGATTTGGAAGTTGAAATGAGCATGCCGGGGACAACTTCGGTGGATGAAAATGCGGAAATTGAATTGAATGCCTATCCAAACCCATTTAATTCGGAATTGACCATTTCCTATGCGATAAATTCAAAATCTGCCGGGTCCACCATTCAGGTGATGGATGTAACCGGAAAGCTGATGTTTGAGCAAACGCTTGCCGATTCAAAAGGAAAAGTGATTCTGGGCAATGATCTTGATTCGGGTGTTTATTTTGTGAGAATTGCAAATTCGCAAAATCAGCAGTTTCAGATGAAAAGGATCATCAAGATGTAACGATGAAACAATAATGATTTAGAAAAGGCTTATGCAATTGGCAGGGGCCTTTTTTATTGCAAAACGATTTTTCGGTTGATTATAGCACCGGCAGTTTCTATGCGTATGAAATAAATGCCTGGATTGTGACCGGTTAGATTTATCACTGATTCTTTACCAAAATCGGTTTTTGTTAAGATCAGGTCACCTAAATTGCTAAAAATCTCAATCTGTTCAATCTTTTCCAGTGACCGAATCACGAACCAATCTTTAACCGGGTTTGGATAAATGTCGATTTTTATTTGAGAAAGATCCACAATATTGTCAAAGAAACAATAAGTAAAAGCTGGCACTGATTCCCCGAAGAAATAGATTGCAGTTACCTCATAGGTATTCGAATAAATTCCTTCTTCATCATAATACACTTCGTTTAATAATGGTGTCGTATTAAGTTGCACTCCATCCCGATAAATATTATAACCGTCATAATCAGAAAGGCATCCTTCTGGTGTTGACCAGTAAATATTATTGCCAATACACCCACTGGTGCAATAAATGTCAGTTGGTTCAAGGTTTTCAGGCATTGGAACAGTGATACAGAGCTCCTCAGTGGGCTCCGATTCGCCCGAAACATAAACTGCTGTTACCTGGTAGCAATATTCCATTTCAGGATCAAGGTTTTGATCACATAATTCAATACCGGTAAAATTTGAAAGCAGGGTCCCATCTCTGTAAATTTTATAATAAAGTGGGCTTCCCGTGGAAGGAACTTCCCAGTTGAGGCAGATATCTGTGCATTCTACAAATCCAGTAAGGTTGCCGGGGGGAGTATATCCTAAAACCTCAAGCATAACATGTATGGAGTCGGGGCTTGAATTAGCAAATGAATAAATAATTATATTTCCTTCATATATGTCCGGATCAAGGTTATAGGAACTTGTCAGCCACGCAATTTCTTCAATTGAGCCGGCACTTACATTTCCGGAGTATGTGTTAGGTAGCCCTAACCAACCTACATCTCCAACAATATAAAACGTATGATCACAGGGGCCGGGATTAGATATTGAGAAGTTAACATATCCGGATGAGTTTGGATATAAACTAATATTGAGTGTATCGGCATATATTTCGAGTAATGCATATTCCAATGCCATGTTTAAAGTTATGTATTGATCCGGCTCGAAGGTAAGTGTGGTTTCAAAAGTGCAAAATCCACCACTTATAGCAAATAAGTCATAGGTGCCCGGAACAATATCGCCGATGAAATAATAGCCGTCGGCTCCGGTTGTAGCACCGTAAGTTCCCAATTCAACCAGGGCTCCTTCGATGGGGTTACCGTTAGATGCATTGGTCAAATAGCCTTCAAGGGTGGCTGTTTCCATGGGAACAAGTTCAAAATTTAAAGTTGAAGTGAGGTTGTTTGTAATTAACGCTGAATCAGATTTGGGGTAATAACCAAATGCATCAACGCTAAATTCCCAAAATCCTGGTAGGATATCTTCAAATATATAATATCCGTTGGAACCTGTAATTTCTGAACCAAAAATGCATGAGACAACAATATTGTCTAAACCAGTACCAGTTATTGAGTCTGTTACATAACCCTCAAGGTTGCCATAACACCATGCACAATCAACAAAATATGCTATTACACAAGCAACAGCCATTTCAAAATTACCTGAAGACCCAACCAATCCAGTTATTTCATGAGAAGCGCCAACAGATTTGTAAGTACCTGCATCGTAGGCTACCCCAGTATAATATCCAACAGCCTGGTTTTCCATTATATTGATTGCCGGAGCAATTGCTTCGAGGTGGTCAATCCAGTTGTTTTCACCCTCATAGTTCCATTCAAAGGCACCCCAGTAACTATCAATACCTGTTACAACTGACAGGTCTGCACTACCATCTCCAACTCCGTTGATATTGAAATAGGAATGCAAAGAAGTTGGCTCATCATAAGCCCAGGTGTCGCCGCCTTCCATATAAATATTGCCACCATAGATATCAAGCCAGGAAGTAATGATGATGGCTTCATCTTCGGTTAGAACATGATTATTTGAAAAGATTCCCAGTAACAGGAAAACAACTTTAACATCTGCATCCAATGAATATGCATTTACATCTGTAACATATTCCACCTGGTAATCGAGCAACATATCCTCAATTACCGGAGCAAGTTCAGGGTTAGGAGTGGGATCGAGATCAATGATTACAACTACATCCCCGGTATTGGGAGTAAGTGGCAATTTTTGATTAGTTTTTTGGTGGTAAAAGTTATAATTATGAACTGGTTTTTCAGCGGTCAAACCTATGGATTGTTTACTCTGATCGTTTTTTAAGTTTGATGAATTAGGAACTTTTTGACCAATTGCGGTAATTCCAAAAAGAAAGATTCCAGCTAAAATGAAAGGAAATTGTTTTGGTGCTTTCATGACTTGATTATTAAGTGTTCGTAAAGTTAGGTTTTTCTTTCCTAATTATCAATATATCTGCCCCTAATTTAGACTTTTTATAAATTGTTATTCAGTTAACAAATATCTCCAAAACTTTATAATTTTACCCGCTTTAACACAAATAACAATAGCATGCGCATTGCAAGAATCAGGAAAGAAACAGCGGTTGCAGAGCAGGCTTCGGTCGACCTGTCGCTCATGGATCCGCTGATCGAAAAATACAAAGGCAAAAAGGGCAACATGATCCCATTGCTTCAGGGTACGCAGGAGATGTATGGTTACATCCCCCGGGAAGCCTTTCAAAAGCTGGCTGATGAAACCGGTTTGAAGCTGAGCGAGATGTATGGAGTGGCCACTTTTTATGCTCAATTTAGGCTTAACCCGGTGGGCAAACACATTGTGAAAGTATGCCATGGAACTGCCTGCCACGTGCAAAATGCCAATGAACTTACCGATGCCCTCGAAGAAGCCCTCAAGATCAAAGATGGTGAAACCACCGAAGATGGTCTCTTTACGTTAGAGTCGGTGGCCTGTCTGGGTTGCTGCTCCCTCGCACCCGTGATGATGATCGGCGACGATACTTACGGCAAATTAACCGGGGCGCAGTCGGTGAAGATTGTGAAAAATATACGAATCAGTGAGAATAATTAAAAGTTCAGCGTTCCGTATTCTGGGCCTGCCTGTCGGCAGACAGGTATAGTGTTAACCCAGAACTCTGAACCCAGAACCCAGAACTAATTTATATGGAAACGAAAGTCATAGTCGGTCTCGGAAGTTGCGGTGTAGCAGCAGGTGCCAAAAAAGTGTACGACAAGATCGCGGCACTGCAAACGGCTGAAAAACTCGATTTCGAACTAAAAAAAACCAGTTGCATCGGTATGTGTTACCGCGAACCGTTGGTGGAGATCATCGATGAGTCAGGGTCATACCTTTACGGCAACATTGATGAAAACAAAGCGGTGGAGCTGATTAACCAGCACATCACACTGCACAATCCCATCAGGGATTATGTGGTGCACACCGACCTGTTCGAAACAGCCGACAATACCTACACCGACGACCAGGTGAAGATCGCCCTGCGCAACTGCGGGTACATCGATCCCGAATCGATCGACGAATATGAAGCAAGAAACGGTTACCGGGCTATCAAAAAGATTGCAGGCTCGGCCATGTCGCGGCTCGATGTGATCCAGAGCATGCTCGAATCGGGGCTGCGCGGACGTGGTGGCGGAGGCTTCCCCACAGGACTAAAATGGAAATTTGCCAATAATAATAAAGCGGACGAAAAATACATCATCTGCAATGCCGATGAAGGCGACCCGGGTGCTTTCATGGACCGCTCTGTTCTGGAAGGCGATCCGCATTCCGTCATCGAAGGAATGATCATTGGTGCTTATGCCATCGAAGCAACAGGCGGCGTGATCTACTGCCGTGCCGAATATCCACTGGCCATCAAACGGCTGGAGATCGCCATCAAACAGGCGCGCGAAAGAGGTTACCTCGGACAAAATATTTTGGGTATCCAGGGATTCAACTTTGATGTTTACATAAAAGAGGGTGCCGGTGCATTTGTTTGCGGCGAAGAAACAGCGTTGATCGCTTCGGTGGAAGGCCAGCGCGGGATGCCACGTAAACGTCCGCCTTTCCCGGCTGCATCTGGTTTATGGAAAAAGCCGACCAACATCAACAACGTCGAGACATACGCCAACATCCCCTGGATCATCATCAACGGGGCAAAGGAATACGCCAAATACGGCACCGAAAAGAGCAAGGGTACCAAGGTGTTTGCACTGGCCGGAAAGATCAAACGCTCCGGCCTGGTGGAAGTGCCCATGGGCATGAGCATCCGCGATGTAATTTTCAAACTCGGCGGTGGCATCCAGAACGACAAACGCTTTAAAGCTGTTCAGATGGGTGGCCCTTCAGGGGGTTGTATTCCTGAGCATTTGGCCGATATCCCCATCGATTACGATTCGGTGAACTCCACCGGAGCTATCATGGGTTCAGGCGGTATGGTGGTGATGGATGAAACCACCTGCATGATCGACGTGGCCAAGTTCTTCCTCGATTTTACCCAAAAGGAAAGCTGCGGTAAATGTACCTTCTGCCGTGTGGGGACCAAACGGATGCTGGAGATCCTAACCCGCATCACCGAAGGCGAAGGGCAGGAAGGCGACATCGAGATGCTCGAAGATCTGTCATACCAGATCAAGGAAAGTTCACTTTGTGGTCTTGGTCAAACGGCACCCAACCCGGTTTTGACCACCTTAAAATATTTCCGTGACGAGTACGAAGCACACATCATCGATAAAAAATGTCCGGCAAAAGTTTGCAAACCGCTGCTAACCTACACCGTCGATCCGGAGAAATGTACCGGCTGCACCGTGTGTGCGAAAAACTGCCCGTCGAACTGTATTGATGGTGCCCGTAAGGAAGTGCATTTTATCAACCAGGAGGCGTGTATCCGATGCGGGGCCTGCTACTCGAAATGTAAGTTTGACGCCATTTTGGTGAATTAGTCTTAGGTTAAAAAATTATTTTAAATGGTTATATCACAGAGATACACAGAGATTACACAGAGAGCCACAGAGAAATTATTACTCTGTGAACCTCCGTGCTCCTTTGCGGTCCTCTGTGTAACAGCTTAAAAAGCAAAATACAATAATGAGCGAACAATTAAATATCATTCTCAACGGTAAGATTGTCAAAGGAAATCCGGGAGAAACCGTGCTGGAATTAGCTCAACGCCAGAACATCGAAATTCCGACTTTGTGCCACGACCCGCGGCTGGAGCCTTATTCATCGTGTTATGTGTGCGTTGTGGAGATTGAAGGATACCGGGGATTACAGCCCTCCTGCTCCACGAAGATCGTGGAAGGGATGAAGATCACCACTCACAACGACCGGGTAAGCAAGGCGCGCAAAACCGCCCTCGACCTGCTGGTGAGCAATCACTACGCCGATTGTATGGGCCCGTGCAAACAAACCTGTCCGGCTGGTGTGGATGTACAGGGTTATATCTCCTACATCGAAAAGGGCATGTACCACGAAGCGGTGGCGCTGATCAAAGAGACCAACCCGCTGCCGGCTGTCTGTGGCCGTGTATGTGTTCGTCCCTGCGAGGTGGCCTGCCGGAGGAATTTACTGGATGAAGGAGCGCCTGTCGGGATCGACTACCTGAAACGTTTTGCTTCCGACATTGACCTGGAATCTCCAAACAAATGGAAACCCGAGATCAAAGCATCAACGGGCAAAAAAGTGGCCGTGATCGGCGCCGGACCGGGTGGTGTGTCTGCCGGATTTTTCCTGCAAAAGGAAGGACACCAGGTGGATATTTTCGAAGCAGCTCCCAAACCGGGCGGATGGCTTCGCTATGGAATCCCCGAGTACCGTTTGCCGAACGATATTTTGCAGAAAGAGGTGGACAACATCACCGAACTGGGCGTGAACATCTTTTACAACCAGCGCCTCGGTGACAATGTCAGCTTCGAAACGCTGAAAGACAAATACGACGCCGTGGTCCTCACCATCGGTTCGCAAAAAGGAACCCGCATCGGTTGTGAAGGTGACGATGCCGAAAATGTTTTTTCAGGGATCGATTTCCTGAAAGAGATGGAAATGACCGGCAAGCGTTATGATTTCAAAGGAAAGAAAGTGGCTGTGATCGGTGGTGGAAATACTGCCATGGACTGCTGCCGGACATCGAAACGCTGCGGTGCTGACCAGGTGTTTGTGATCTATCGCCGTACAGAAAATGAGATGCCGGCCAATCCCATCGAAATCCACGAATCAAAACTGGAAGGGGTGGAATATTTACTGCTTACCAATCCCACCCGCATCAATAAAGACAAGGATGGAAAAGTGAAGTCGGTAACCTGCCTGAAAATGCAATTGGGTGAACCCGATGCTTCCGGCAGACGGCGGCCGATCCCGGTTGAAGGTTCAGAATTTGAACTAGAGGTGGATTATGTTTTGGCAGCCATTGGGCAAAAAACCGATGTTAACTTTTTAGAAGACATTAATGCTAATCTGAATACCAACGGTGGCATGAAACTCAACCGCTGGGGCGATATCGATGCCGATCCGAAGACTTTGCAAACAGGCATTCCCAATGTGTTTGCCGCCGGCGACGGTGTAACTGGCCCTGCCACCCTGATCGAAGCGATCGGTCAGGCAAAAGTTGCTTCACGGAGTTGCCATCAGTTTCTGACAGGTCAGCCCATCGAACCGGAGAAAGCGGAATTTCTTTCAAAACGTGATAATTTCAAACCACAGGTATCAGCGGATTATGTGGGTAAATACGACAAGCAAATACGCGAGGAAATGCCAACCCTTGATCCGAAAGACCGGGTGAATTTTAAAGAAGTGGAACTCGGTTATGACAGTGAAGAAGTGGCCCATCACGAGGCGCAGCGATGTATGGAATGCGGTTGCTCGGAGTATTTCACCTGCGATCTGAAAAAACATTCCACCGAGTACAATGCCGAGCAGGGCAAGTACAAAGGGGAATTTAAGGAATATGAAGTCGATTTCAGGCATCCGTTCATCGAAATCGATAACAACAAATGTATCCTCTGCTCCCGCTGCGTGCGCATTTGTCGTGATGTAGTCGGTGCCAATGCACTCGGACTGGTGAACCGTGGTTTTGAAACCTACGTGGCTCCCAGCATGGGCGACAAGTTGCAGGATACTTTTTGCGAATCGTGCGGTATGTGTATCTCCACCTGTCCCACCGGCGCCATCACCGAAAACGTGCTGTTCAAACCCGGACCGGTAAAACTGGAGCCTGCTGAAACGGTGTGTAATTATTGCTCCATCGGTTGTAAGGTGGAACTGAACCACAAGAACGGTTTTGTAATGAATGTGACCGGAGCGGAAGGCCAGGTGAACAAAGACGCTAACCTTTGCCGTTTCCCGAAATTCGGTTATAATTACATCAACGATGTTTCCCGCATCACCAAACCGATGCTGAAAGTGAATGGCCGTTTTGAGGAGATTTCATTTGAAAAAGCTATAAATCTGATCACAGAAAAGATCAAAGCATCCAATCCCGATGACAATGCGTTTTTTGCAGGTGCAAGGCTCACCAACGAAGAGCTTTACCTGATCCAGAAACTGGCGCGGGGAGCGGCAAAAACCAACAACATCACCAGTTTCCATTACCTGAACCGCGGCGACGGTTACATCTTCGATTCCTTTGCAGCAGTGCCATTTGAGCAATTGTCGGGGGCAAGCAAGATTTACCTGCTCGGCTCGGAGATCAACCAGGACAATGCCGTGGCCGGTTTTATGGTGAACAATGCCATGAACAAAAACAGCATTCCGGTGGAGTTAGTGACGGTTCACAAGGAGAGCAAGATGGCCCACAAGGTGAGCAAGGTGATGAAGATCAAATCGTATTATCATTTTGTGAAAGCAGTGAATTATTACCTCGTTTCCAATGGTTTCCACAACGGGCTGTTCATCAAGGATCGTTGCGAGGGATATGAAGAATACAAGGAGCAACTGCTGAAAGAGAATTTCATGGACCTGGTGAACAAATCGGGTGTGGAATTCATGGATCAGATCATCGAGTTTGCCAAGGAGTTCAACAACCAGATGAATGCCATCATCATCTTTTCTGAAAAAGAGGTTTGTGCAGAAGCTTCCTTCGAGTTGAAGAACCTGGCGATGATCACCGGCAAGCTGGGCAAAACTTCCATGGGCCTGATGCCTTTGAAAGAGAAAAACAACTCGCAGGGGTTGTTTGATATGGGCATCTGCCCGAAACTGGGTGTTGGCTCACAAGATATAAACGAAAAAGAATTGCAGAAAAAGCTGATGAAAACCTGGAAGGTGAAAGAGCTGCCGGAATCGTTGAATGAAAGTCAGTACGATGCCCTGGAAAAAGGTAAGCTGAAGAACATGTTCATTTTCGGTGAAGATCCGTTGGGATGTGCGCAGAATAAGGTGAAAGTATCCGGGTGGTTGTCGGTGGCTGATTTTGTGATGGTGCAGGATTATTTTATGACCGATACGGCCAAACATGCCGACCTGATCCTGCCGGCTTCGATGCCGTTTGAGATGGGCGGAAGTTTCACCAACACACAGAAAGTGATCCAGGAGTTTGAGGCAGTATTGCCTTCCAAATTGGAGATGACCTCGCTGAAGCAATTGAGCACGATGCTCAGCCAATTTAAAATGAACGGCTTTGAATCGCCGAAGGATGTGATGATGGAGGCAATCACCTTGCTGCCCGAAGAACAGCAAGAAGAAAAACTCAAATTCCAATTCACAAAAGCAGAAAACTGCAATCGCACATTCAACTATGGCTGCGATGTAGTGGTGAAACGGTTTGAGGAGCAATTTGAACAGTCATTGAAAGAATAATAATTACGACCCACACGTCATTGTGAGCCGAAGGGCAGGGCAAAGGTGGTGGTGCGAAGCAATCTCATAGCTACTTTGCAGCTCATTCGCAAGGAGATTGCTTCGCTCCAACGCTAAATCCAACCTGAGAGCTCGCAATGACGGTGGGCACAAAACATAACATCATGAAACAATTCGAAAACGTTGACGATATTCTCGACTTTGCCATGAACGAAGAGCAACTGGCCGTCGATTTTTACACCGAGCTGGCCGAAAACGCCAAAACCGACGACATGCGGCAGGTGTTCACCGAGTTTGCCGAAGAAGAGATCAAACACAAGATGCACCTGATGAAGATCAAGGAAGAAGGTTTTTATACCCTCGAACCAGAGGTGATCCAGGACCTCAAAATCAGTGATTTTGTGGTGAATGTAAAACCCACCACCAACATGACCTACGAGGAAGCCCTCATCCTCGCGATGAAAAAGGAGAAGGCTGCGTTTAAACTCTACACTGCCCTCGCCGACCGTGCACCCAATGCCCAGCTCAAAGACGTATTCCGCGGCCTGGCCCAGGAAGAGAGCAAACACAAATTGCGCTTTGAGATTGAGTATGATGAGTATGTGCTGAAGGAGAATTAAATTGTTTAACCGCAAGGTTCGCAAAGGTTTACGCTAAGGGCGCAAAGGATAATTAGCGGACTTCGCACCTTCCGTTCGCTCTCTGCGAAAATTGTCTAATCACTATTTCACGTAAAGCCAGCAAAGGTTTACGCAAAGGGCGTAAAGTATACTTAGCGAACTTCGCGCCTTCTTTGCGCACTTGGCGGTTAAATCACTTGCAAATCACCACCCGTTTCACAAAAACATTACCCGCTTCTTTTAATTTAAGGAAATAAAGACCCGGTTTCAGATCACTGATGTTTATTGATTGATTTTGATTTGAAATCGAACCTTCCAATACAGTTTTGCCCATGGTATTCAACATGGTAAATTTCCATCCATTTGCATTGGAAATCGTTATTTGAACTTTGGCAGGATTAGGGAAAATGATAATGGAATTCTTGAAGTTTTCAGATACTCCAGTTTCGATATCTGCAACCACTGTATATATCGAATTACAACCGGCCGGTGCCCACATGGTATAAACTAACGGATCACTAAAATCATTGATGGTGATACCTGATACCTGTTGTTCTCCATTCACAGTGGGCGTACACCATTCTTCATCGAGGGTAAAGGATGCGATCAAACTGTTCAGGTTGGTGCCCGGAGGGAGTATTACAAAAATCGTATCATATATTATCTCACCATAAACATCGTTGCTCAAACCCGGATTTAATGAAGCCTCAAAAGAAAAGGAATTAAAATCACAGACTGGGAAAACCGTTATCTGAACAGAATCCTCAACCGTTTCATCAAAAAAATCGGTAATGGTAACCACGTAGGTTGTATTTTCCTCCGGACTCACTGTAATGGTATCATCTGTAAAACCCCCCGGCTCCCAAAGGTAGGTGTAAGGTGGATATCCGGCTCCCCAGTATGGATTAAACCCCACCCCAACATCCACCTGCTGCCCTTCGCAAATTATAGTGTTAGGCGTGGTTACAGGTTCCATTGCACGGTAATCGTCAATGATTAACTCCAGAGTATCATAAACCGTCTCGCAACCCAGGTTGTTCTCAATGATCAAAACGATGGGTTCATCGCCTTCAATTAGATCATCAAAAAGAGGTAATATGTTAAAACTAACTGAATCCTGACCCTCTTCAAAGGTAACATGGTTAGGGATCTCCTCATAATCAATGCCATTTGTTGCAGAGCCTTCAATCTCGAGATTTAATGTCATCGGAGCATATGATGTATCCGGCAACCTAAAAACGACCGTTGCATTCACGTGGCCTTCTACCATATTTTGGGTTAATCCAGAGGGATCGAGATAAAATTCGGTGGTGATGGTAGGGGCATTGCTGCTGAGACCCCCTTCTTCGATGGCAATCCCTGAGTCAAAAATAAAATCTCCGGCATCCCAAACAGCCAGATACATGGAATAGGTTTCGCAGGGCACTACTGCTACACAGGCAGTAAGTTTAGTCGTAAAAGCATCGTATTGTAAAGTTAGTCCGCCGGTATTATCAGCAAAATACGCACAATTCGTGCAGGGGCCTGTCGGAACAGTACCAGCCGAAGCATTTCCATTGTTTACTGTATTGATCGAAACTTCAATATCGGTTCCGGGAACCAGGGCCATATTTTGCAAGTTGTAATTTCCTCCCTGCGGATTTGGTCCGGTAATATATAGTCTAAACTGATCAGTAAATGATGAATTTACATAATCGTTGTATTCTTCCGAGCCAAATACATAGGTTAGTTTTAAGGTATCACCCAAAGGCTTGATATCAAAGGATAATAAAGAAGGGTCATTTGCCCCTATAGGAAATCCCGGCCACCATCCGGTAAAGCCATTGCTATGCCCGGCACTTCCGGTGTTGTTTGGCCCGGAGAATAATTGGGCATTTCCATTTGTTAAAAGGATACCACTGTTAAATCCCAGGTTGGTTGAATCGCCATTGGAAAAGATCCCTCTTGCCCAGGTTACACCTTCATAAGAGGCATTGGAAACCTGCACCCCATTACCGACAATTGTTGCAACCAGTTGCTCGGCTGTAATATCAGGATTGTTATCAATTACAATCTGGCTGTAGACTTTTGGTAAAGTAAAAACTAAAAAGGTAATTAGAAATAAGCTGGTTCGGGTTTTCATTTTTTTCTTTTTGTTGAGACAAATTTAATGCATAAATGGTTTCAAATTGTTTTTAACCGCAAGGTTCGCAAAGGTTTACGCTAAGGGCGCAAAGAATACTTAGCGAACTTCGCGCCTTCTTTGGCACTTGGCGGTTAAATCACTTGCTAACCACCACCCGTTTCACAAATACTTTATCCTTGTTCAGGAATTTCAGGAAATAAAGACCCGGCTTGAAGGCATTGAGGTTGATTGTTTGGTCTTGCTCAGATATAGTTCCGGTTAAAACTGATTTCCCAATGGTATTTAACATTTCAAAATCCCAGCCTTCAGCATTTACTATAAAAATCCGCTCTTTTGCAGGGTTCGGGAATATTGAAACTTCTTGTAAATTTTTTTCTATGTTTCGGGTTTCTATATCAGCAATCACCGTCCATATTGAAACAGTTCCTCCGGGTGCCAATATGGTGTAAATCACCGGATCTGTAAAATCGTTGGGTGTTACGCCCGGTTCCTGCATTGCACCATTTATAGAAATGCTGATATACCCGCCCGTGAGTGAGTAGGAGGCAACTAAACTTTGAAGGTTGGTCCCGCCGGGCAGGTGCAGACTGATTGTGTCATTGGAAAATTCACCAGTCACATCAAAGGGCAATCCTGGGTTGAGAGCAGCTTCAAAGCTAAAGGAGCTGAATTGTGTAGTTGGAAAAACCGTAACTTTTGTGGAATCCAGGCCTGTTTCTCCAAAAAGATCACTATAGGTTACGTAATAGGTTGTGGTCGTATCGGGTGCTACCGTGATGCTATCCGTTGTAAATCCGCCCGGTTCCCAATAGTAAGAATAGGGTGGATAGCCATTAAAAACCTGTACCCACAAATCGACTTCACAACCCTGACAGGTAATCGTGGGCGGACTGATAATATCCACCAGTTCAATGTAATCCTCAATGATTAAACTGATGGTATCAATTCCGAAAAATAACCCATTCAAAGTTCCGGGCAAGATCCACACTGTTTCTCCTCCTTCGGTTATTTGATCGAAATAAGGGGCAATGGTAATAACCGCAGAATCAACCCCTGCTTCAAATACAATGTTGTCATTTATCCATTCATAATCAATACCATTTACCGCAGTACCCCCAATTTCAAGATCAAGTGTCACGTTCGTACCAAACGGTTCCGCAAGCCTGAAAATAATATTGGCATTCACATGCCCTTCCACCATATTTTCAGTGAGACCGGGAGGATCCAAATTAAATTCGGTTGAAAGCGGAGGATTAGTAACCCTAAAACTGCCCTCTTCAATGAATATACCACTGTCAACTACCCCGTCACCGGCATCTGCCACACCAAGTTTTACATGGTAAGTTTCCAGGGGGACAACAAGAATAAATGCAGTAAGAACTGTTGTTAAACCATCGAATTGTAGGGTAAGTCCATTCGAATTGTCTTGAAAATACTGGCAATTTGTACAGGGGCCGGTAGGAACTACCCCACAGGGAGCACTTCCGTTGTTTATTGTGTTACAATTAACAGGCATATTAACGGTTCCGGGAACAATGCCAATGTTTTTATCGGAATAATATCCGCCAGCAGGATTCGGACCTGTTATAAAAATCCCAATAACATCACTAAAGGGAGTTGTCCAATCATTGTATTCCTCTGAACCAAAAACATAATTGACAACCAGGGTATCTCCGTTTGGAATAAAATCGAATTCAAGCACCGCAGCATCGTAAGTGGTTGAGGTGGTTATGGCATTTAAAGATGGGTGTCCTGGCATTCCGTTGTTGGCACTCGCACTGCAGCTGTTGTTGGGTCCGGGTAAATTAGAACCGATTCCGGAAGTGAGAAATATACCATTGTTTATCCCAAGGATGGTTGAATCACCATTTGCAAATGTGCCGCGAGCATGAGCAGCTCCCTGAAAAGTGATGTTGTCATATACAATGCCCGGCCCGACGATTTTATAAACCAAACTTTCAGGGCTTACCTGTGAGCCGGAGTTGATTGTAATTTGTGCTGAAATTTCTGAAAAAGAAAAATTCAAGAAAAACGCAACTATAATAGGTACGAGGCTGATTGGGGTTTTCATGAGGTTTTGTTTTAACTGTAGACAAATTTAAGGAATAAATGGTTTCAAATTGTTTTTAACCGCAAGGTTCGCAATGGTTTACGCCAAGGGCGCATAAAATACATAGCGATCTTCGCACCTGCATAGCGCCTTTGCGGTTAAACTACCTACCTGCTAATCACTACACGCTTCACAAATACTTTATCCGCTTTTTGGAATTTCAGGAAATAGATCCCTGATTTCAAATCACTGATGTTTATTGATTGATTTTGATTTGAAATCGGACCTTCCAAAACAGTTTTGCCCATGGTATTCAGCATGGTAAATTTCCATCCATTTGCATTGGAAATCGTAATTTGATCTTTGGCTGGATTAGGATATATCGAAATGTCATCCGCAGCATTTTGCGTTAAATTTGTTTCAATGTCCGCCACCACGGTCCAATGACTTGAACAACCACCCGGTGCGATAAAATCATAAACCACGGGGTTGGTAAAATCATTGATGTCTCCAACTGTGTCATTGCAAACGCCATTTACAAATGTATAAGAAGGTATTAGCGCGCTGAGGTTGGTCCCGGCAGGAAAAGCAACAAAAACCGAATCCCCGGCAATTTCACCATACACATCAAAAGGCAATCCCGGATTGAATGATTTTTCAAAATAGAAACTTTCCAATTCACAAACCGGAAAAACCGTTACCTGAATCGAATCACTTACCGTATCCTGGCACAAATCATAAACATTTACATAATACATGGTGGAGCTATCCGGGAATACAGTAAGCGTATCGTTGTAAATGGAAAAACCTTCCCACTCGTAATAGTAAGGGGGAAAACCATTAAACGCAGTGACGGACAGATCGACGGTTTGACCCTGGCAGATAATCGTGTTAGGTGTGGTTTGTATAACCATATCAATGTAATCCAAAATGATGAATTCAACAGTATCGTAGTGGACGATACAGCCCAGATCGTTTTCGATGATTAGAACGATGGTTTCTTCACCTTCAATAAACTCATCTTTAATTGGAACCACGTGAATAGCCACAGAATCCTCGCCTTCCTCAAAGCTGATGCAGTTATCGATCCATTCATAATCAAAGCCATTAGTTGCCGTACCTTCTATATCAAAACAAACGGTGACGGGTGCATAAGCCGAACTTGAAAGCCTGAAAATTATGTCCGCCTCCACACAACCCTCGATCAAATCATCGGATACACCTTGTGGATAGGGATCAGCTTCTACCTCAATTTGCGGCCTTTCGAAGCTGTTTTCCTCGATAAAAACACCCGAGTCGATAACGTGGTCACCGGCATCGGCAATTGCTAACTTAAGGTGGTAAGTTTCGCATGGAACCACTATTACCCAGGCAATCAGAACAGTGGTCAACCCATCATATTCAAGGGTTAATCCATTGGTGTTATCGCTATAAAACTGACAATTTGTGCAAGGACCGGTCGGAACGGTTCCACAGGGAGCATTTCCATTGTTTATATTATTTATGGTTATTGAGGAATTAAGCGTACCCGGAACGGTGGCAATATTCAAATCGGTGAAATAACCACCATCAGGATCAGGACCGGTGATAAAAGCCCCGAACACATCATTGAAGGTGCTTGAAACCCATTCACTGTATTGGTCCGAGCCAAACACATACTTAAACCGGATTGTATCTGTTTCGGGCACAAAATCAAATTCCAGTACAGAGGCATCGTAGGTGGTGGAGGTGGTTATGTTGTTGAGCAAAGGATGCCCATTCAGTCCATTGCTGGTTCCCGATGAACAACCTACATTAGGACCGGGGATTAAATATCCAGAACCGGAGGTTAAAAAGATACCGTTTTCAAGCCCAAGATTCGTCGTACTTCCATTTGTAAAAGTACCACTGGCGATATTTGATCCCTGGTATTCTACATTGCTGTATTGTACACCTTCTCCAACAATTTTTTCCACCATGTCAGTTGGAGTTATGGTTTGAAGGGTTGTGATCTCAATTTGGCTGATTGCAACGTTTACAATAAAAATAGCTGAAATTAATAATGCACTGAAAAGAAATCCGGCCGGGGTTTTCATAGGGTCTTGTTTTTATGAGAGACAAATATACTGATTAATTGGTTTCAAGATATTTTAACCGCAAGGTTCTCAAAGGTTTACGCCAAGAGCGCAAAGAATACTTAGCGAACTTCGCGCATTCTCTGCGCCCTTAGCGGTTAAATCATCATCTTACCCCTCTAAAAAATACATCTGCATGCGCCCTTTGCCTTTGATTTCCATCGGTTGGCGGGGCGTAAAGGTGAATTTGTCTTTCAAAAGTGTGAAAGTCGTTTCTGAAACATTGATGCGCATCGGTTCGGAGTTGCTCTCCATGCGTGAGGTGGTGTTGATGGTATCGCCAAACACATCGTAAATGTACTTCTTCACCCCCACGATGCCACCCACCACTTTGCCTGAGTGAATGCCGATACGAATTTGCCAGTTGATCTCTGAATTTTTATTTCTTTCTTCCAGATACCTTCGGATTTCAAGTGCTGCCTTCACCATGTTTTCGGCGTGCTGATCGTTGCGCACGGGCATGCCGCTCACGGCCAGGTAAGCGTCGCCAATGGTTTTGATCCGCTCGCATTGGTTTTGTTCCATGATGTCGTCAAAAGCGGTGAAAATGTCATTCAATTCGCCAATCAACAATTTGGGTTCAAGTTGAGATGAGATGGAAGTAAATCCCACGATGTCGGAAAAATAAACTGTAACGTCCTCAAAACTTTCCGGTTCCGATTTGCCGTTTTCCTTCAACTCATTTACCACTTTCACAGGAAGTGTATTTAAAAGCAGTTCTTCGGTTTTTTCCTTTTCGGCTGCCAGCTCTTTGGTTCTTTCTTTTACCAAAATTTCGAGTTTTTCCTTTTGTCCCTCCAGGATGCGTTTTTTCTCCCGTTCCTGTTCCAGCGTTTTGGCAGAAAGGATTTTAACCTGTTCCAGTTGTTTGCTCAAATTCACATTGGTTTTGGCAAAATCGCGTGCCAGGTAAACCGACATGGAAATGGGGATACTGAGTACTGCCAGTAAAAGTGCAAAGGCAAAAAACATGGCAAAGGTTGATTCTCCATTCACACTCAAATCACCGTAGCGGATCACATAAATTATCACAACGGCAAAAAACAAAATAAAAAACAATACCCCAACCCCGATGATCCAGGCGCCTTCGTATTTTTTGATCATGGCCCTGATGATCACCCGGGTGAGTTCAATCCAGATCAGGAAAACAAATGCGATATACAAAACCGCGATGTATTCAAAGTTGAAATAATACAGCAAACTTATGATAACGGCCAAACCTATGGTGATCCAAAAGAAGAGCGGGATCTTTTTTGCGAACAGGGTGTACAGAAAACCGGTGAGCGGAATAAAAAGCAAAGGGAATATGAGTGATAGTAAAAAGGAGGCCTTGGCAATGGTTTCCGGATTTTCGGTGATATCGTTGGTAAGTGTAGTTACCAGGATTAACCCGGAAAACAGCAGCATAAAAATGCTGTAATAAAGATTGGATCGTTGTTTTCGGTAAAACAAAAACAGCAGGAAATGGACCATACTCAGCACGAGGAAAATATTGAATAAAAAAACGAGCAGGTTATTGGCCCTGCTTTGAACCCGGAGTGCCTGCATGGCTAAATTGTGGGGCCGCAGTTCGATGGTAAAACCCGCCTGTGCCTGCCTGTATTTTTCCAGGTTACTTTGTGCATTTAAATTTGAATAACGAATGGCAAGCACATAGTTGAGGCTGTCGCCAAAGCTGATCAGTGCGGGCAGCATTTTCGGATTCCAGGGATTGTCACTGTTTGTGGAATCTATAATATCCCCAAAATGATCAATCATTTCGCCATTGAAATAAATTTCAGAAGCACCCCACTGATCAATGAGCAGGGCAAGCGATTTATTGCGTAAAGAGGAGTCGATGCGCATGTGCAGCCTGAACCATGCACTGCCGGTAAAAGTTCCCTTCGCCAGGTGTAACATATTCAATGTGGTCGACAGGGTATCCCAATGGCTGTCATCATAGGCTGGATTTGACCAGGTGCTGTCGTCACCGTTTTGATAAAGCCAGTGCTTATTCAGGTAAATCGTTTCTTCGATGTCGGGCACAAAAAAAATATTTGAATCGGGTAAAGTTGAATTTGAGGAGGTCAACCCAACAAATGTTAGCGAGTCATCAGATTGTGCCTTAACCGGGAAATTCCATATCAGGATCAGGAAAAACAGAAGTTTGAATAGTTTCATGGGGAATGTATAACGCAAATGGATTTCCAAATATAATTCAAATTTCATACACGATCTCTTCGTGTAATGGAGCAGAAAGCTTATTTATATCCTTTTAAAATTAGGGTATAGCAGTAAATTCTAAAATGATAATTTCTATTTTTATCAAAAAATTACAATCCATGAAAAAAATTTTGAGTCTGGTTTTTTCAGTATTTTGTTTTTACACCCTTGTTGCTCAAAAAACGGAGCATATTGACTTAAGCAGCGAATCCGGCACATCCATCGAGTCAGACTATTATGTAATTGATGTATACGATGAGCGCACCACGGGCGACGTAATAGGAATGATCGTTTCAGCAGATGGGAAAGGAGTGTCGAAGCTTGAGTTTCAATCCGATTTTACCGATGAATTGTATACTTTTTTTAGACACAATTACCTTGCGAATACTGATAAAGCGCCAGTAATAGTTGTGGTGAAAAAACTTTGGATAAGCGAATCTAGCACTGAAACGGAAGCCTATTCTTTGTGTGATCTCGAGATCAGTTTTTTAACACCCCAAAAACAGCAATTTCACGAGGTGAAAATTCACAATGAGCTACCCATGGTAGGTTTCATAAAAACACATCAAATGAATGTTGTTCAGTCGTTGCAAAATGCAATGCTGGAATTGAATAAGCCCGTTGTAGGGGAGCAATATAATAGAACCTTAAGCGCCAATATCGGGCCTGATTCCAAAGCGGGATTGAAGTCGGATAAATATATTGTGGCCGATAAATACATGCACAACGACCGAAAGGCAAGGATCGCTTTTGATCTTGGTTTTCATAATCGTTTTTATACTGTTGAACCCGGAACGGATGAGGAAATCGCAAAATATATGAAAAGGCTAAGGAGAGGCTTAGTTACAGGAATTGATTTGTCGATTTTTAGTGCAGAGAAAGATGCCATTGGGCTGACTGCTAATTTTGGGAAATCGCATAGTTTGCTCTCAAATGTTGTGGTGATGGATAATTACGGTAGCATATTAGCAACTGGCGACCTTGAAGAAAACGTAACAATTTATTATTTTGGACCTTCATACTGGAATATTACTCCCCTTTCGAGAGGAGGCAGCAATTTTATTTTCGGAGTAACTCTGGGATATTATGGCTACCACAATAAGTATAGTTTTTTAAATGAGGAGACCATAAGAAATGGAGGAAGTTTTGGATTGGGATTCAACCTTGGAACTGATTTCTTCATTTCTGAGAATATCGCACTTGGCATAAAAACAGGTTTGTTAATAGGTTGGGCTAATAAATTAAGGGAAAATGGTGAAGTAATAGATTTGGATCGAAAAGAAAATCTGACTCGTGTAGATATAACGATTGGCCTCAGGTTGTATAAGTAATGATCACATTTCGGTAAAGATATGAATAGGATAATTGTTCAGTTTCCTAAAAGTTTATAAGGCTAATTATTCAAATATGATCAATATCCCCAACAATTCAGCCGTTTAATTGTAGTTATAATACTAAAATTAACTTTTAAAACATGAATAAACGAATTCTTTCTTTTTCAGCTTTATTGCTTTTAATAACCGGGGTTTTAATTACCGGATGTAAAAAGGATGATAATAATGATGATCCGACTCCGGTTAAAAACGTGCAGTTGAATTTTGCATTTAGCCACCGGGTAGGAACTACGCCGCTTAGCTATGATGTGATGAGTTATAACAATGACGCCGGCAACAATTACAGTGTTGTCACGCTCAAGTATTTCGTTTCTGATATACGGCTCCATAAGGCTGATGGCTCCAGTGTTTTGATTGATGAAGCACATTATGTGGACGGCACTGATGCAAACACCATGGTATTCACACCTACGGCTAAAGTGCCCGAAGGCAATTACAGTTCCATCTCTTTTATTTATGGTTTGAATGAGGATAAAAATGTAACCGGAAGCTATCCTAATCCTCCGGAAAGCCTCATGGAGTGGCCCATTCCCATGGGAGGCGGGTATCATTATATGAAGCTGGAGGGTAGGCTCGACTCAGCCGGTACCATCAAAAATTACCAGGCCCACACAGGGGCATCCATGGGTACACCTTATTACATCGAAGTGGAATTGCCATCCTCATCATTCACAGCTTCAGAGGGTAAGATCATCACCATTGGCATGGACATCAATAAGTGGTGGAATTCTCCGAATGTGCTCGATTTAAACGATGTGACCTCTATTATGGGAAATCCCACTATGCAACAAATCATGCATGAAAACGGAGCTGATGTGTTTTACCTTGAATCCATTGAATAACATTTGAAATTTGTTTAAAATCACAGCTAAAAATAACAGATTTACAAAAGTCATTTTATTGATATTAGGCATTAGCATTTTTACAAATTCATGTAAAGATGAAGACCCTATCCCGCAACCTCCGGGTGAAACATGGAATCCAACACCTTATGAATTGAATATTCCGCAGGGTTTTCCTGATATGAATATTCCGGCTGATAACCCCATGACGGTGGACGGTGTTGATTTGGGCAAACGTTTGTTTTACGATCCAATTCTTTCAGCTGATAACACGCAGGCTTGTGCCAGTTGTCATGCTCCGGCCTTTTCTTTTACCGATAATGGCAAACAATTTTCCGAGGGCATTGATGGTATAAGTGGCACAAGAAACGCCATGTCGGTGATCAATGCTGGTTGGATGCCTTCGTTGTTTTGGGATGGAAGGCGGGTGAGCCTCGAAGACCAGGCGCTGGAACCGGTTACCAATCCCATCGAAATGCATCAATCATGGCCGGAAGCAATGAGTAAACTAAATGTGCATCCTGATTATCCCGATCTGTTTTTCGCTGCTTTTGGAACCAGAGAAATTGATTCAATATTGGTGACTAAGGCCATTGCACAGTTTGAACGAACCTTAATTTCAAGCAACAGTAAATATGATCGATATCTTCGGGGGGAGGTGCAACTTTCACAGGCTGAAAGTAAAGGCTTTGAGATATTTTTTACCGAGAAGGGAGATTGTTTTCATTGTCATTCAACCATTCTTTACACCGATAATCTGTTTCATAACAACGGTCTGGACGCCGAGCACATTGATAAAGGACTTTATGATGTAACCGGCAATGAAAACGATATTGGTAGGTTTAAAACCACAACATTGAGGAATATTGAGTTTACAGCACCTTATATGCACGATGGCCGTTTTGAAACTCTTGAAGAGGTGATTGAATTTTACAGTCATCAGGTGCAGTGGTCAGCCACAATAGACCCACTGATGAAAAAAGTTGATCAGGGTGGAGTTCAGCTTACAGCAGATGAAAAACAATATTTGCTTGCCTTTTTGAAAACACTCAGCGATACTACCTTTATTAATAATCCTGATTATGCAGATCCATTTTAGTTATTTGGAACGCAGATTATGCGGATTGAGCGGATTTACTCCGAAATTGTCTGAAATTGGCGGTAATCAGCATAAACTCCATTACACCTTCCCAATTGAGTTTGTCAGGCGGGAACTTTCCATAATATTAATTTCTTTTCTTTTCTTAATTGTAATTTTCACCCAGGCTCAGTTACCCTTTATCCCCGATAATTCCATAGAACTGAAAAAAGACGGAGAGCTCATGAAAAACCCCTGGGCCGGAGGTTTTAACAGTCCGCAATTTTCGGTGATCGACCTGAACGATGATGGCAAAAAAGACCTGGTTTCCTTTGAACGTGGTTACTTTGGTGTTTTCAAGGCCTTTCTAAACCAGGGAACGAATGTCGTAATTGATTATAAATACGCACCCGAATATCTATATAAGTTTCCCCACCTCCAAAACTGGGCGTTGCTGGTGGATTACAACTGTGATGGACATGAAGACATTTTCACTTCCGTTCCGGGAGGCATTCGGGTTTATCGAAATGATTTTACGGCTGAATCAGGCAATCATTTTACCCTTGTATCGCCCATCCTTCCTGCTGAGGGTCTCGACGGGCAGGAGCCCATTTATGTAAGCCCACCCGATTTGCCTGCCATATATGATGTGGATGGTGATGGCGATCTGGATATTTTGAGTTTTGAAGTGCTTGGCAATACGGTGGCTTATTTTAAAAATATGTCTATGGAAAAATTTGGCAATTGCGATCATTTGGAATATGAACTTAAAAACACCTGCTGGGGTTATTTCAAGGAAGATGCTACCAACAATGCCATTGATTTGTTCGACACCTGCGATGTAAATGTGATCGATCCTGAAAAATCAGGCAGGCATGCAGGTTCCACTCTGCTGGCTTTTGATCAGAACAGTGATGGGGTAACTGACCTGTTAATTGGAGATATAAGTTACAATACACTTACTTTTCTGAACAATGGGGGCACCACAAACGCGTCATCTATGACTTATGTTTTGAACAATTATCCCATAAATACCACTGCTGTAAATATGACTGTATTTCCGGCAGCCTATATGCTTGATGTAAATAACGATGGGGTAAAGGACCTGCTGGTTTCGCCCAACAACCCCAACACCTCCGAAAATCATAACAACATTTGGTACTATAAAAATACCCACCTCACGAATGCCCCTGATTTTGAGTTTCAGCAAACCGATTTTTTGCAAAATGGAATGGTGGATCTGGGCGAAGGTGCCTATGCAACTTTTTTTGATGAAAACAATGATGGCTTATTGGATATGATGATCGGCAACCGCGGGTATTTTGTGGAAGCAGGCGTATTCAATAGCCAAATCGCACTATTGAGAAACACCGGAGCAACCGAAGCCCCGGCTTTTGAATGGGTTACGGATGATTATGCCGGGTTCTCCCAATTGGGAATGAATGGGATTTATCCTGCATATGGTGACATGGATAACGACGGTGATCAGGATATGATTACAGGTGATGAAGATGGCCTATTGCATTATTTCAGGAATGATGCCGCTGCTGGAGAGCCTGCTGATTTTAAACTGACACAGCCTAATTTTAAAGGGATTGATGTGGGGCAATCCGCCAAACCGCAGATCATCGACATCAACCGGGATGGCAAGCCCGACCTGCTTGTAGGAGAAAGAAGCGGAAATGTAAATTATTTTGAAAATATTGGAACTGCCCAAAATGCTGATTTTTCATCTGTTCCTACCAGTGAACCCTTTGGAGGCGTAGATGTACAGCCCGAATGTTGTACAGGATTCAGTGCTCCTTTTATGGTGGAAGATAGTGTTGGGAATTATATGATGTATGTAGGCTCAGAGCAAGGCAAAATTTATTTGTATAACGATATTGAAAACAACCTTGATGGCACCTTTAACCTGGTGGATTCCTTGTATGTTCACGGCATGAATATAAATCCTTCTGTTCAGGAAATTAATGGGGATGGTAAGCTGGAAATGGTAGTGGGTGAATATGCCGGCGGATTGAGCTTCTGGAAATTTGGAATACCATCTGGCCTCGGTTACCAGGAACATACAATCAATGAATTTACATTGCAGGTGGCTCCGAATCCTGCTTCCGATTATCTCCGCATCAGGCATAAGGAACTGAAAATCCAGTGGAATTTTTCAACTCAACTCTATAATTCTTTGGGAAACCAGTTCAATGATCTTGATCTAATAAAATCTGGAGAGGAATTGATTTTAGATACTTCTGGATTTCCAAAAGGAATTTACATCATCAATATTCAACAGGGGAACAAGATGTTTACTTCGAAATTTGTAATCCGCTAAGGGATTGATTATTGCTTACTCGTGGCGGCTTTTTTGGTGTTTTTATTTCTCAGTGCCGATAACTTTTCATGCATGGCCCTAGCAGCAATCCTTCCGGCTCCCATCGCTTCGATAACAGTTGCTGATCCGGTAACAATGTCTCCACCTGCGTATACAAATTCTTTGGAAGTCTCATTAGTGTCGGTATTCACATCAACGTAGCCCCACTTGTTTCGTTTCAGGTCAGGTGTCGACTGGAAAATGACCGGGTTTGGTCCGGTACCTACAGCTACGATTACCAGGTCGGTTTCGAGTTCAAAATTAGAACCTTCCACAGGCACCGGCCTTCTTCTCCCTGATGGATCGGGCTCACCCAGTTTCATTTTAATACACTCCATCCCTTTCACTGTATTGAAATCCGTTCCGATGTATTTGATGGGATTGGTAAGCAGTTTAAATTTAATGCCTTCCTCTTCTGCATGATGAACCTCTTCGCCACGTGCCGGGAGCTCATGTCGTGAACGGCGGTAAACGATAGTGACTTCATCAGCACCGGTACGCTTCGCTGTTCGCGCACAATCCATGGCCACGTTACCACCCCCGATAACCGTTACCTTATGTCCTTTTGGCATCGGTGTATCATACTCAGGGAATTTATAGGCTTTCATCAGGTTCATCCGGGTAAGGTATTCGTTGGCCGAAAAAATATTCCCGAGGCTTTCTCCTTCAAGTCCCATGAACGTGGGTAATCCGGCACCAACGCCAATAAAAACAGCATCAAATTCTTCAAGTAATTCATCCACAGTATGAATATTCCCGATCACATGATTGGTTTCGATCCGAACGCCCAGTTCTTTGAGGAAATTGATCTCAAATTGAACGATGGACTTGGGCAAACGAAATTCGGGGATACCGTAGGTAAGCACACCACCGGTTTCGTGCAGTGCTTCAAAAACAGTAACCGAATAGCCCAGCTGACGCATGTCGGCTGCAACTGTGAGTCCTCCGGGACCAGAGCCGATCACAGCTATTTTCTGACCCGTATTTTCTTTAATTATGGGGACCTTCACAAGATCCATTTTACGCTCATAATCCGCAACAAACCGTTCAAGCCTTCCTATAGCAACCGGTTGCTCCTTCACTCCCATAATACATTTCGCTTCGCATTGCGATTCCTGCGGACAAACCCTTCCGCACATGGCCGGAAAGAGGTTGGTTTCTTTAATTTTTTTGGCAGCTTCATCAAACTTTTCTTCAGCCACCAGGGCGATAAATTCAGGTATAGGCACATTTACCGGGCAGCCTTCCACACAAAGCGGTTTTTTACATTGCAAACAACGACCTGCTTCAAGCAAAGCAAGCTCGGTGGTATATCCATAAGGAACTTCCTGGAAATTATGCACGCGCAGGGTTTGGTCCTGTTCAGGCATATCCTGCCTGGGAATCTTCAGTTTCAGGCGACGTTCGTCCCTTTTGGTTAAACCATGCCACTCGCAGCCATATTTGGTACAAAGATAAAAGGGTATTAATCCTGAAAGCGCTGAAATAATCACTTCAGCTACTGGTGATCCGCACTCGCCGCAGGCCACTTCTTTATTTAAAAGGCTTTTTTTACAATGCGGACAAATCAGGTCATCCACCACACCATCTTTGGCAATATCAGCTGATGATTCAATCTCAAATACATCGAGGTAAGGGCTAAGATAAAGATCTATTTCCTCACCTTTGTAAATGGCCTTCAGCTCGATCTGGTTAACATCCTTTTTTTCAACATTAAACCCGGCATGGCAATGCGGGCAATAGGTGTTCAAATAGGTTTTGAACTTTAAATATTTAACGTCGTGATCTAACATATTGCAAAAATTCCTTGGATTAATATAACCTGCCTGAATTGTTCCTTTTTATTTGAAACTTATCTGATTGAGAAAAGCAGCGAATCCTTCTCGTCTTTCATATATAATGAATTTCGATTCATCAACTCATCAAAGTCGACCTGGGCGCCATCGAAATCGGGCCCGTCCACACAACAGAAACGGGTTTCATCTGCTACTTTAACCCTGCAACCTCCACACATTCCGGTTCCGTCGATCATGATCGGGTTGAGGCTGACCATGGTTTTTACATTAAACTTTTTGGTGAGCTTAACCACATTTTTCATCATGATGATAGGTCCGATAGCATATACCAGCTTTATATCATCCCGTTCGCTCAGGTATTTTTCAAGCGGTTGTGTTACAAATCCACGCTGACCGTAACTTCCGTCGTCGGTGGTTATTACAAGTTCGTCGCTGATCTGTGTCATTTCATTTTCGAGGATCAGCATTTCAAGGTCTTTAGCACCTATAATACTGATCACATTGTTCCCTGCTTCTTTAAAAGCTTTGGCCACATGATGCAAAATTGCAACTCCGGTTCCACCACCTACCATCAAAACTGTACCTAAATTTTCTACCTCGGCAGCACGACCTAACGGACCAACAACATCTTTGATCAGATCGCCCTCTTTCAGAGATCTCATAAGGGCCGTGGATTTACCCACTACCTGGAAAATAATACTGATTATCCCGGCAAAAGGGTCTTTGTCGGCAACAGTGAGCGGAATACGCTCCCCTGTTTCATTTACACGAATAATTACGAATTGCCCGGCTTTTACTTTTTTAGCAATTTTAGGTGCGTTGATATCGAAACGAATGATCGTTCCGCGGGCCATTTCCTGTTTTCTAACGATTTGAAACATATATTAGATTTGGTGAATTACTAGTATTTTCAATCGCAAGAGCGCCCAACTTCGAACTTCAAACATCGAACTTCCCCGCCTGCATGACGCAGTCGGGCAGGAAACTTCGAACTCAATCCCTACCACTCATCGCTCTCTTCCAGCTTTATGGAATAAAGATCTTCTTCACTCAGGCCGTGCCATTTACAGCCTTTTTTTGTGCATATATAAAAGTCAATGAGTTTACTGCTGGCACTCACATTAATTTTTGAAATCGGTGAACCACATTTGCCACAGGTTTTGTCTGTTACAACCAAACTTTTGTCGCAATGATGACATTTTATATCTGTAACAGCTTTATCTTCGGGTAAAAAGATTGTTGATTTGGAAGTAAAACTGTTCAGGTATGGACTTAAAAGCAGAAAACCTTCTTCTCCGTTGATGATCTTCAGCTTCAGCATGTCGTTTTCGATCAGGCTTTTGCGGCAATGCGGACAATAACTTTGCAAAAATGTTCCGGATTCGATGATTTCCTGTTCTTCCGTCATTTTAGGCTCATGATGATGTTCATGCTCCCTTTCGGATTTACTTCTTTCATCCTTTGGATATTTTCGCCCTCTGAACCCATATTCCTGGTAGAGTTTGCGCAAAGCAAGCGAAAGATCTTCAAACTCCACATGGTGATTGCGGCATCCACTCCGGGCGCAAATGCTCACTTTGCCTCCCATGTCCAGGTAAAAGGGAACCATTTCGCCTCCGCAACTGAGGCATTCGGCCTCTGAATTCATTACCTTTTTGCAATGCGGGCAACTGAATGTTGCAACTTCACCCTTGGGTATTTCGAAATCACTGGTATAGTTATAACTTCCGTAGATGGCACTCAAATTTATGTTGCCCTTGTTTTTACCATGTTCAACATGAAGTTTAATGCTTTGCTCGTTATCAACAAGCACTTTTTTATCCATTAACGATTCGCCACAGAACCGGCATTTTACGCTTAAAGCTACAAATTCGTACATGTCTATTAATTAAGGAATTTGACCTTCAGAATTCTATGTACAATTATAACACATTTCCCTGATTTATTACTTGTTCAATGTTTCTGTTTTGCGAAAGAAAAAATACCAGCTTAATAAAAGGCTGAATATCAGTAGAAAATGTTATGGTTTAGTGACTAATTTATAGGGAGTTTAAATAAGGAGTAATTTTTAATTACCTGAGTTTAAACAATGGTTACAACTGATATCCGTTTTTTGCCATCCATTCTGATATTGAAATTATCTGCAAAGCGAACATGCTTAAAGAAACGTGTTTCTTCCACTAGTGCTTGCTCGTTAAGCAATTTGTAATTTATGAAACTCTCTGATTTTTCAGGTTGCACCGAAAAATACCCAACATTTGCCGAAGTAACATTATGAAAAAAATGGGAGCCTGAAGAGGCATCCAAAGGATATCCCTCAAGACTTGTTTCCACAATTACTTTGGCATTTGAGATTTGGGGCCAGTCAACCGGTATGCCTATCCACCGGTCCCTTGTTCCCCATCGGCCCGGCCCGATCAAAATATACTGACGGTCCTCCTTCATCATCTGTTTATTGATTGCCTCAATCTCCTTTACCATGTCCATCGTTTTTGTTTTATCAAACTTTTCATTGTCAACAAAAACCACATCGTTAATTGAATTGATCATTCCATTACCCATCCCCTTATAGGCCAGTAAAATAATATCTTCCTTTTTAAAGGCTTCTATTTCCACTTCATAATCCTCTGTATTTCCAATCATGGGCTTAACCTGCAAAAGGTAAAAGGAGGCCTTGTAATTTCTGTCTTTGTTCAAATCAATGGCGAACTCAATCTCTACGGCTGAACCAAATGCCTCTTTAACAATATCTAAAATTACCTCAATGGTCCGGGCCATTGGGATATAGTTATATTTTAGAATGTTGGCAAAATTGATGACCCTGGGTCCGGGTTTGTCAATACCGGCTGAAATGGAGTTGTTATCCTGATCATAAACCGATGCACAGTGCTTCAGGGTACCATGTTTTTCTGCTTCATAAATATCCTTTTTAACCAGGCCGGCCATTTCTCCATCCAGCAGATTTAAATCTTGTTTATTTAAATCAACGGCATAAAATTCTGTCTGGCTATTCTGAACCTGGTCTTTAGGACTGGTAATTTCGGTGGTAGGATATTTTGGTGAAAACCGGTATGCTTTTTCACCCTCCACAACGTATTTTCCCAATCCAAAGGCCGTCACGGCAAAACCTTCTTCGGGTTTCATGTGTGAAAAGGGATAATAATTATATGATTGAGCCACTCCACTTATGTGCGGATAATATAAATTGCCATATTTATTGCCCACGACTTCCTGCAATACTACAGCCATTTTTTCTTCTTCAATATGATAGTTTACGGCCTTAATATACCGTCGCGCCAAATCGGAATAAACGGATGCGTAAACCAGTTTAATAGCATCCATAACCTGTTGGAGCCTTACATTCAGATCCGGGTGATTATTGGGCAGTAAGTATGTTTCAAAAACACCGGCAAAGGGCTGCATTAAACTGTCTTCAAATAAACCGGATGACCTTATTGCCAGTGGTGTTTTTATCAGTCGAAGCATATCTTTTAGCCTTCTGATCAGGGAGGAGGTTAGCCGCCCATGCAAAAAACGCCACTTGAGTTCCTCAAAAGGAATATTATCAGTTTTTACAAAATGGAGCTGATTATTGTCCAGGAAATATTCAAATTCATCGGTGCCAATAATTGCTGTTCGCGGGGTCTTGAGGTTGATGTCGGGCAAAAATTGTGAGAAATCGAGATTGTAAATGAGCGAATTTAAAAAGGCCAGCCCACGACCTTTACCGCCCAGGGCTCCTTCGGTAAGTGTAACAATATTGGCTTCATCAAGGATGGCCTGATCATCATAAGGTACTAACTTTCCCTGTCGTTGCTCATTCCTGAATTTCCTGATAACATTTATCAGGTATTCCCGGATTGCCTCCGGGTCTTTAAATTCATACGTCTTTTTCGGGTGAAGTATTTTAGCTGCCTGAATTTCGCCCCTTGCCATCAACCACATGCTGAAATGATCTTTTTTAGCGTGGTAAAGGATTGATTCAGGAGGAATGGTACGAAGATGTTTTTCAAAATCTTTCAGCGATTTTACCTCGACCAACTTTTTACCCGATTGGTCCCTGTATACAAAGTTGCCAAATCCAAGGTAGTGTTTAATGAAGCTTTTTATTTCCTGCTCCAGGGTTTCGGAGTTTTTGTAAATGAAGGTTGTTTTCAGTTTGTGCGCCTCCGATTCCATTTGTTTGTCGGATGACTGTACGATTACCGGAATTTCTTTCTTCTCCGAACGAATGTAGCGAACCAGATCAAAACCTGCCTGTTCGTTAAGCTCACCATTTTTATTAAATTTTACATCGGTAATCAGGCTAAAAATAAATTCATCGTATTTGTTATAAATCTCTATGGCTTCTTCATAATTGGTAGCCAGCAAAATTTTCGGTCTTGCCCTTAGTTTTAGCACCTTATAGAGTTCATCGGTACTTACATCATCAATGATCCTTTTGGTTTGCTCCAATACGATTTTATATAAAATGGGAAGGTACCTCGAGTAATACATCGGCGAATCTTCCACCACCAGGATATATCTTACCAATGCAATTCGGGTATCGTTTTCGAGATTGATCCTATCTTCCAGGTGTTTGATCATGGCAAAAAATATCCTTGATTCTCCGTTCCATACAAAAATGCGCTCATATCCCAGTGGTTTTTTCTGCTTTTCGAAATAAGCGATATCACTGTTATTATTAAGTAAAAGATAAACCGGAATATAGGGGAATGATTTTTTGATCCTTTCCGAAATACCCATCGGAAAGGTTTTATCCACGCCCACCATAATAATTACCAGGTCGAAATGTTTGGAATGCAACTGCTCAATGGCTTCTTCTAAAGTTGAAACCCCTGTTATTCTTGGTAAAGAGGTAAGATTGAGTTTGGCATATTCACCCATCATATGCTCCGAAAAACGTCCTTCCTTTTCAATGCTGTAAGCATCATATAAATTGGAAATGATCAGAATTTCACACACTTTAAATGGCATCAGATCGTGGTAAAGATCGCGGTTATAGTTGTTTTTATTGATGAACCGCTGTAGTAACTGCATACTAGTTATGGTGCAATTATCTTTTTCATCTTCCTTTTCTTGCAAAACTTCACGGTATCCATATCGCCGCATAACAGCTTTGCCTTTTACACTGTTAAGGTAGCCCGAAATAATGTTGGCAAGGTTGATGATCAAATCCCTCTCTTCTCTTAAAAAAGGCCCTTCATCACAATTGGGAAACCCTTTGGTATAGTAAATTTCAATCTGGCCTGATTCGTTGTCAATGGTTTCAAACTCCTGCACTTGTGACCAACCTGATGAAATAAAATCATTCGACCTGAATTCATTGTTATTGAAAACAATCCGTGCCCTGGTAAATTCAGGATATTGCCATCCATCAGGCAAAATATGCGCAATTTGCTGAAGGGTTTCCTTTACCGATTTGCCCTCCTTTAAAATTTTTGTAGTTCGGTTGATCGTGGAAAGTTCTTTCAACCTTTCTATCGTTTCGGAGCGCAATTGCTCCAACCCATTTTTTGATTGCTCTTCTTTTGCCATTTTAATTTAACACAGGGTAATCCACAAAGTTAAAAGAATAAACTTTTAACCCCGGGATTTGGAAGTGGAATATTTGACTTATTCGGTATGAAATTACCGCAGAATTTAACCCCGAAAAATGGGGTATTGGGGCGCTGTTTATATTTATATTGTTAATAAATTAACATTGTTATTCTAATCTCAATAGTTGCTATGGCAGTAGATATGGAAAATATGTATATAAGTAAATATAAAAAAATCAAAATAATCTCTTGTTTGTTCTTGAAAAAATTCTTTAATATTGCTTCGATTTAATTTTGCACATCAATTAATCATTTAACAAAAAGATAGTTACAATTATGGCACACGACAAATTAGTACAGGATTTCATGGCCAAAGTCATTGCCAAGAATCCGGGCGAAGTTGAATTTCATCAGGCAGTTGAAGAAGTAGCAATTTCATTGCTGCCTTTCATCGAAGAAAATCCAAAATACAAGGATGCAAAGATCCTTGAAAGGATTTCAGAACCCGAACGCGTTATTCTTTTCAGAGTACCATGGGTAGATGATAAAGGTGAAATCCAGCTCAACAAAGGGTATCGTATTGAAATGAACAGCGCCATTGGTCCTTACAAAGGCGGTTTGCGTTTCCACCCGACTGTTAACCTGGGTATTCTTAAATTTTTGGCCTTTGAACAAGTACTGAAAAACAGTTTAACTACCCTCCCGATGGGTGGTGGTAAAGGTGGTTCTGATTTTGATCCCAAAGGAAAATCAGACGCTGAAGTTATGCGTTTCTGCCAAAGCTTTATGACAGAATTGAGCCGTCATATCGGACCTGATACCGACGTACCTGCTGGTGACATCGGCGTTGGCGGACGTGAAATCGGCTTCCTTTTCGGACAATACAAAAGGATCCGCAATGAGTTTACCGGTGTGTTAACTGGTAAAGGAATTGAATGGGGTGGTTCTTTGATCCGTCCTGAAGCAACCGGCTACGGTCAGGTATATTTTGCTGAAGAAATGCTGAAAACCCGTGGCGACAGCATGAAAGGCAAAATCTGTACAGTTTCTGGTTCAGGTAACGTTGCACAATATGCTACTGAAAAAGCTACCGAACTCGGAGCAAAAGTAGTTACCATGTCTGATTCAGCCGGATACATTTATGATCCTGCCGGAATTGACAAAGAAAAACTCGAGTATGTAATGTGGCTGAAAAATGTAAAACGTGGCCGTATCAAGGAATATGCTGATAAATATGGTTGTCAGTATGTTGAAGGTAAACGCCCATGGGAAGTGAAGTGTGATATTGCTTTGCCATCAGCTACACAAAACGAAGTTAACGGTGAAGAAGCCAAAATGCTGATCGCCAATGGTTGTTTCGTGGTTTCTGAAGGTGCTAACATGCCTTCAACTCCTGAAGCAATTGATGTTTACCTCGAAGCCAAAATCCTTTACGGACCTGGTAAAGCTGCCAATGCTGGTGGTGTTGCTACTTCCGGACTGGAAATGTCGCAAAACTCATTGCGTTTGAGCTGGACCCGCGAAGAGGTTGACCAACGTCTGCATAACATTATGAAAGACATTCACGCCAATTGTGTGAAGTACGGAACCGAAGAGGGTGGATACATCAATTACGTGAAAGGTGCCAATATCGGTGGATTTGTAAAAGTTGCCGAAGCGATGCTGGCACAGGGTGTTGTGTAAAGCACAATCCAACATAAATTTGAAGCCCCCGGTTTTTGGATCGGGGGTTTTTTGTTGTAGCGATGATTTAATGGAGTTAACCCAACATCTTCCGGCAAATAAACTCGGCAGCCCTACCATCACCAAATACCGCCGGAAATTTCAGGTGGCTATGCACATTATAATATTCAAATGCTTTCAGGATGTTATCCTTGTTGGCATCTGTAATTTGCCCGGTTTTGTTTTCAACGATTTCCAGCCATTCGGTTTCGGGCCTGAGGATGATCACCGGTTTTTGGAAAAAGTAAGCTTCCTTTTGTACACCACCTGAATCGGTCAAAATCATTTTGCAATTTTTTTCCAGTTCAATCATATCGAAAAAGGAGGCCGGCGGGATCAGTTTTAGCTTTTGACTCGCCTTAACTGCTTTAAAATTTTCCGTTTCCAGGTTTTTCTCCAGCATTTTATTGGTGCGCGGATGAAGTGGTAAAACTATTTCCATATTATGTTCATGGCTGATCTCCAGCAGCGCCTCAAAGATATTGTTGAGTCGTTCGGGGATATCGGTGTTGTTGTCGCGGTGGATGGTTGCCAGGATAAAATTATTTTTAACCAAACCATGTGTTTTCATTACCTGCGACTTTTTTGCAGCGATATCGGCAAAGTATAAACTATTGTCGTACATGATGTCGCCACAATGGAAAATACCGGGGTTATCGGCTGTAAAAGGAGGTTTGGCATGTGCGTTAAACCCCTCATGGATCAGGTTATTCAGCCCGGTGCGGGTAGGAGTGAAGAGCAGGGTGGAGCTGTGGTCGCACATCATGCGATTGATCTCTTCGGGCATTGATTTATTAAAGGACCGCAAGCCGGCCTCAATATGTGCGATGGGTATATGGATTTTAGAAGCAGAAATGGCACCTGCGAGTGTGGAGTTGGTATCTCCGTATAAAACCACAAAATCGGGTTTTTTAATCATCAGCAACTCTTCGATCTTTTCGATCATTGTTGCGGTTTGTTTGCCGTGAGTGCCCGAGCCCACGTTCAAATTAAAATCTGGAGCAGGAATGCCCATTTCATCAAAAAACACCTGCGACATATTTGCATCGTAATGTTGCCCGGTATGCACGATGGTTTCTTTGATGTCGTCAGCAAAATGCTTTTTAATGGCCCTGCTCAATGCTGCAGCTTTGATGATTTGTGGTCTCGCTCCGATGATGGTGAGTATATTTTGCATGTTCAGTTTTTTCAAAATCACAAACTTCTTGCATTAAACAAACGAAGTAAAATTGGGTTCAGTACAGTCTGGTAACCGCAGTGCCAACTCCTGTGCGACACAAAAGCCTCATCACAGGTGGCTCCCGGCCCTTAGCTCTTCGCCCTCCGCTCTTCGCTCTTCGCTTACAACGTTCCTTCATCTGCAAAACTATAATATTTTTCATCACCAAGTATGAGGTGGTCGAGGATGGGCATGTCGAGCATTTCACCGGCATTTTTAAGTTTTCGGGTAAGTTTGATATCGGCATCGGAAGGTTTTACGCTGCCCGAAGGATGGTTATGACAAAGAATCAGGGAAGTTGCATTGTTTTCCAAACCAATCTTAAAGATCTTTTTCGGATCAGCTACGGTGCCTGAAATACCACCTTCACTTATTTGGATGTGGCGAATCACTTTATTTGCCCTGTTGAGCAACAAGATATAAAAGGCTTCCCAGGTATGATCGCCAAATATCGCTGAAAAATATTCGAAAACATCCCGGCTTGCAGTGATTTTTTTGCGTTCAAGCGCCTCGGCGCCCCGCCGCCTTTTCCCTAGCTCGAGTGCTGCAATGATGCTGATTGCTTTGGCTTCGCCCACACCTTTGAATTTCATCAGATCTTTTACACTGAGTTTAGAAAGTACTACAAGATTATCATTTGATTCCCGTAAAATCCGTTTGGCCAGGTCCACCGCCGATTCATTTCTACTACCCGATCCCATTAAAATGGCAATAAGTTCGGCATCACTTAAACTTTGCCTGCCTTTTAACAATAATTTTTCACGGGGACGATCACCTTCAGCCCATTGGCTGATTGGAAAATATTCTTTTGAGGATTCCATAATTGGCTTTGTTTATCCAGCCAAATATAGAAATTTTTAATGATTATCCGCTTATGTACCTGATAAAGCCTCTCAAGATGTTTTTCTCGCAGATATCGCAGAAAACGCTGATATATATTCTGCCTTTCTGCGCAAAACCGAGGGATTAGCCAGAAATTTTGTTTAGGGGTATCATAGCGTTTTAGCATTAAATTTTTTGAATGGCTTTTCAGGAAAGGCTTTTGGTCAATAAAAGTTTACACAAAAAAGAAGGCCCCTATCGAACGATAGAGACCTAAAACCCAAAAGCCATGAAAAAAAAATCTTTATAGTGCGCTAACCTGTTTGGCCATTTTTGATTTCAAGTTAGCTGCTTTATTCTTATGAATAATATTTTTCTTTACCAGTTTGTCAATCAGACCTGCCATTTTAGGGAAACGTTCTTCAGCTTCTTTCTTATCAGTCAACGCTCTGAAATCCCTGAGTGCATTACGCATTGTTTTAGCATAGTAGCGATTTTGCAATCTCCTGCTTTCGTTCTGTCTGATCCGCTTTAATGCCGATTTATGATTTGCCATTTTATATCTTTAATTTCGTTTGGGGGTGCAAAAATAACTATTTTTTTAAAGCAACAAAATTTTTAGATAATTTTTTCAAAATGCACATACAGTTAACAACATTTCCTGCATATTTGTTTTATCAAAAGTAAAAAATATTTCTGAAATGATGAAAAAATTTTTTTTTCTTCTTTCCATCGTAGCCCTGATCACATTTTGGGCTTGTTCAAATCAAGAGAATACAGCTTCTGAAAATCAAAAAGAACCTGCTGATTATGTAATTCCATTCATTGGAACAGACGGTCATGGCCATACCTATCCGGGAGCCAGCCTGCCATTTGGAATGGTTCAGTTGAGCCCGGATACCCGGCTTGAAGGCTGGGATGGCTGCTCAGGTTATCATTATTCTGATGATGTAGTATACGGGTTCACTCATACCCATCTGAGTGGAACGGGTGTGCCCGATTATGGTGACATCCTTTTTATGCCAACTGTGGGCGATATTCAGCTCTATAACGGGTATGCCAATCCCGATTCGGGTTATGCCTCACGATTTTCTCATGAAAATGAATTGGCGGAAGCGGGATTTTATGCTGTGAACCTGGATGATTATAGTATCAATGTTGAATTAACAACTTCAAAAAGGGTTGGTTTTCATAAATATATATTTCAGGATTCTGACAGGGGAAATGTTATTTTGGATTTAAAACATCGGGATAAGGTGGTTGATTCATGGGTGAAGGTAGTAAATGAGTATGAAATTGAAGGTTTCCGAAGGTCAACAGGCTGGGCGATGGATCAGCGGGTTTATTTTGTTGCCCGGTTTTCTCAGCCTTTTGCCTGGTATGGTTTGGCTTTGGATGATGAAGCAGTGGACGGTGACGAGATGAATGGAGAAAATATTAAGGCCTGGTTTACCTTTGATTTAAAGGATAAAAAAGAAGTAATGATAAAGGTCGGGATTTCGGCAGTAAGTGTTGAAGGAGCCCGTAAAAACATGGAAGTTGAAATACCCGACTGGAATTTTGAGCAAATTAAAGCAGATGCCAGAACGGCATGGAATGAAGAACTGGGCCGGATACGAGTGAATGGAGGTAGTGAGGCACAACTTACAACTTTTTATACCGCCTTATATCATGCCTGCCTGGTTCCAAACTTATTTCAGGATGTGGATGGAAAATACCTCGGCCGGGATCTGGAGGTACATCAGGCAAATGATTTTGAAAACTATACCGTGTTTTCACTTTGGGATACTTTCCGTGCTGAGCATCCTTTGTTTACGATAATCGATCAAAAGCGAACTTTGGATTTTATTAAAACCATGCTGGCACAGTATCAGCAGGGTGGCCGATTACCAGTGTGGGAGCTGGCAGCCAACGAAACAGAGTGCATGATCGGATACCATTCCATCCCTGTGATCGTGGATGCTTATTTTAAAGGTATTGATGGTTTTGATGCAGAACTGGCGCTCGAAGCCATGGTGCATTCGGCTGAGCTGGATCATTTTGGATTAAAATCCTATAAGGAAAACGGCTTTATTCCGGCAGAGGATGAGGCAGAATCAGTTTCCAAGACCCTTGAATATGCCTATGATGACTGGTGCATAGCCATGATGGCCAAAGCAATGGGGAAAACTGAAATTTATGATGAATTTATTAAAAGGGCCCAGTCTTATAAAAACATATTTGATCCTTCTACAGGATTTATGCGTGCCCGGATCAATGGCCGCTGGTTTGAACCCTTTGATCCAAAAGAGGTGAATTTCAATTATACGGAAGCCAATTCGTGGCAGTATAGTTTTTTTGTTCCGCAGGATATCAGTGGGCTGATTAAATTGATGGGAAGCAAGGAGTTGTTTATCGACCACCTGGACAAGTTGTTTACCGAAAGCTCCGAAACAACCGGTCGGGAACAGTCCGATATTACCGGTTTGATCGGTCAGTATGCCCACGGAAACGAACCCAGCCATCACATGGCTTACCTTTATAACTATGTTGGTCAGCCCTGGAAATCCCAAAAATATGCAAGGCAGATCATGGACGAACTTTACACTGAAAAGCCCGACGGACTTTGTGGCAATGAGGATTGCGGACAAATGTCGGCCTGGTACGTGATGAGTGCAATGGGGATTTACCCTGTAACGCCCGGTGTTGCTCAATATGCAATCGGCAGCCCGCTTTTTGAAGAGGTGTCGATTAATTTGGAAAATGGAAAAACGTTTACGATCCGGACAAATAATAATTCGGAAGAGAATAAATACATTCAATCGGCCAGGCTGAATGGAAAAGAATATGATAAATCCTTTCTGATGCACAGTGATATCATGAATGGTGGAGAAATTGTGTTTGAAATGGGACCCGAACCAAACGAAAAATGGGGTGTGGGCGAAGGCAATGAACCAGTTTCTGCCATTACTGAACACCTTATCACTCCGGTGCCTTTTGTGCGATCAGGCAGCCGAACTTTTATTGATACAACTCTCCTGTCACTTGGATCTGTTTCACCGGAGTTTAAAATTCATTTTACTTTGGATGGGACAGATCCAAGCAAGAATTCACCTGTTTATTCAGCACCTGTGATACTGGATCATTCGGTAAAGCTAAAAGCTATTGCCGTAGATACTGAAGGAGATAAAAGTATGCCGCTTGTGTCGGAGTTTTTTAAGATACCTATCGGACGTAAGATCACCCTGAATACTGCTTATGCAAACCAATATTCGGCTGGGGGTGACCTGGCTTTAATTGACTTCATTCGTGGCCCACTCAATTTTAAAACCGGAGCCTGGCAGGGATATGAAGGAGTGGATATAGAGGCAATCGTTGACCTGGGAAGCATTCAGTTGATCTCTGAAATTGAAACCGGTTTTTTGCAGGATGTGGGCGCCTGGATATTTTTTCCGGAAGAAGTTCGCTACTTTATATCAAACGATGGACAGAATTTTCAGCAGGTTGGAGTTTTGAAGAATAAAATTCCTGAAACTACACTGGGTGTCAATATTCAGCAATTTACACTCGGCTTGGCGGCCAAGGCTAGGTATGTTAAAGTGATTGGCAAAAACCGGGGTATTTGTCCCGATTGGCATGTAGGAGAAGGTAAACCTGCCTGGATTTTTGTGGATGAAATAGCTATAAAATAATATGTCAAATAATTATCTCATCGAAGTTTGTGCTGCAAACATACAGTCAGTCATTGCCGCTCAAAAAGGTGGGGCAAAAAGAATTGAATTGGTCGATAACCTTTTTGAAGGGGGGACGACGCCCAGTTTCGCAACGATCAAAAAAGTAAGGGAACTCCTTGATATCAAGGTGAATGTGATGATCAGGCCCAGGGGCAGCGATTTTTTTTATGACGATCTGGAGTATGAGATCATGCAGGACGACATACTTAAATGTAAAGATATGGGAGTTGACGGTGTTGTGTTTGGAATTTTGAAGCCCGACGGAACGGTGGATATGGACCGAACCAAAAAACTGGTGGAGCTGGCCTGGCCCATGTCAACTACCTTCCACCGCGCCTTTGATGTTACTTCAGACCCTTTCAATGCCTTGGAGGATATAATTTCATGTGAAGTGGAGCGGCTGTTAACTGCAGGACAAAAAAATACTGTTCCTGAAGGCATGGACCTCATTACAAAACTTGTCAGCCAAAGTAACGGCCGGATCATCCTTATGCCCGGTAGTGGGATCAATGAAAATAATATCAGGGAGATCGCTACAAAAACAGGCGCCACAGAGTTTCATATGACCGGCCGTGAAAAAGTGGAAAGTAAGATGATTTACCGCAAGGAAGGGATTTACATGGGAGGCAACCGGAGCATTCCTGAATTTGAAACATACATTACAAGCCAAACGCGGGTTAGCAAAGTATTACAAGCTTTGAATGCCACAATTTGAGGTTTGAATTATGTTAATTAATATTTAAATTCTCCCTTGATAGCAGGGCAGGATTTAGATTTTCCGTATTTTTGAATAACCAAACTAATATTCTTCACAAAAACAAAACAGATGAGAAATTTGTACCCTATTTTAATATTGGCAATTTTATTATCAGCTTGTTGTGCCAATAAAGATTTAAAGGAATTTTCAAAGAATCAAATAATATTTGGTTCCGGAGGAGGGTTTACAGGCGCAACAGATTTATATGCCCTTGACTATAAAGGCCAGTTGCAGAAATATAACAGCCTTAGCAAGGAAACCATTGACCTGCCTGCCATTCCGGCCAAAGAGGCCAAAGGTTATTTCAGAAGCTTTTTAGAATATGGTTTTGATACCCTCGAATACTCCTCCCCTGGTAATATGACCTATTTTATTGGCTATAAAAACGACTCAACCGATAAACGGATTAATTGGGGAGCCGGACAGGAGTCACCCGAGGGAGTACAGGAATATTACAATTCACTTTTAAAAACAGTTTCAAACAACAATAAGGAATAAATATGAATTATAAAATTTTACCGATCGTATTATTTATGCTCACTTTTATAGGAGCATCAGCCCAAACCCAGAACCCGTTTAACTCCAAAAAAAGGTTTGGAGCAGGTCAGCAGGCACAGCCTTCCAGTCAAATAGTTAAAATTCCAGCAAAGGAATCACAACTCAATGCGGTTTCAAGCAGCTATCGCAGTATTCCATTTTTACCGCTTGAAACTAATAAAGCTGCTACATACACAAATCCTGTGGTCAACAAAAAAGGCCAACTGGTTTTTATTGAAGCCAGTAACGTTTCAATTCCTGCTTACAGTCCTGGTAATATTGAAAGCATGGATATTGCCGGGAAAGCTTTTCTGCAAAATATCAAATCAACCCTGGGAATAGCTGACCCGGAAACGGAGTTTAAAATGCTCTCCACAAATACCGATATTAAAGGAATTTCACATGTTAAATACCAGCAGTATTTCCTGGGTATCAAAGTTTATCGTGGACAGGTTTTCGTTCATGGTGAGTCAAATCAGATGAATCGTTTTAACGGTGAGTATTTCCCGACTCCTTTTATCGAAAATATTGAGCCTTCCATTACTGATTCTGAGGCTTTCGAAATTGCCAAAACTGACGTACCCTATGCTTTTGTTGAACCTTCAGCTACGGAGCAATCCATTTTCGATCGTGAAGTTATGGTCTCCGAACTGGTGATCTATCATCCCGATTTTTATTCAAATGAAGCTAAGCTAACCTGGCATCTCACCATTCGTCCTAATATGATGCGACGTTTTGAATATTTTGTGGATGCCCATACCGGCGAAATTGTCAATTCATATGATAATACCTGTGGCGACGGACCTACCACCGCGCAAGCCAATGATCTGAATGGGGTTTCACGCACAATAAATACTTATTTACTTAATGGCAACTATTTTCTGATAGATGCATCAAGAGGCATGTTTAATCCCGGACAATCGCAATTGCCTGATGATCCTGTAGGTGCCATCTGGACCATCAATGCAAATAATACCGCAGGAAGCACCATTACCCATTTTAATAATACCAATAACAACTGGAACAGTGTTCCGGAGGCAGTTTCGGCCCATTATAATGCTGGGGAGACTTTTGAGTATTTTTTAAATACACACGGACGAAATTCCATCAACGGACAGGGCGGCACCATCATTTCCATTTGCAATGTTTCAAATGAAGACGGAAGCAGTATGGAAAACGCATTCTGGAACGGACAAGCCATGTTTTATGGCAATGGCGGCAATATCTTTGATCCACTGGCCGGTGCGCTTGATGTTGGGGCACATGAAATGGCGCACGGTGTTGTGCAAAACACCTGCAACCTGGAATACCAGGGTGAATCAGGTGCCTTGAATGAATCGATGGCGGATATCGCCGGCTGTATGGTCGACAGGGATGATTGGTTTTTGGGTGAAGATGTGATCATCAATACAAATTTTTATCCTACCGGCAACCTGCGCGATATGTCGAATCCACACAATGGCGGTGCATCATTGAATGACCCAAGTTTTCAGCCTGCACATACGGATGAACAATATTTCGGCAATGAAGATAACGGCGGTGTGCATATTAATAGTGGTATTATGAATTATTGCTATTACCAGTTTGCCACACAAATTGGCAAAGAAAAAGCCGAAGCGATCTATTACAAATCGATGACTGATTATCTGGTTAAATCCTCACAATTTGTGGATGCAAGGGTGGCTTTTGTTCAGGCTGCTAAAGATCTTTATGGTACTTCATCTGCGGAAGCTACTGCTGTTGATAATGCTTTTGCAGCAGTTGGAATCGGTGGTGGTGGCGGAGGTAATCCAGGTCAGGGAAATCTTCAGGTTAATCCGGGTGATGATTATATATTATTTGTTGATGTTTATCCTGGTGATCCAACATCGCTATATCTTACTAACACTACAGTTACCGGCTTTGAACCGGTTTCGCAAACCTTATTGAAACAAAAGCCAAGTATTGTTGATAATGGCTCAGTGGGCGTTTTTGTAACCCCCGACAACCGGATAAAATATGTTGACCTCGAAACATATGCTGAAGATTTTATTGCTTCTGATGCGGTTTATGATAATATTGCCGTGAGCAAGGATGGAACCCGCATTGCAATTATTACCACTTCCATTGATTCGGCAATTTGGGTATACGATTATAGTTTGACTCAATGGGCTAAATTTCATTTATATAATCCTACATTTACGCCTGGAGTTACCACTCAAAATGTATTGTATGCCGATGCCATTGAATGGGATTACTCAGGTGAATATATCATTTATGATGCTTATAATGAGCTTACCAATGCATCAGGACAAAATATCGACTACTGGGATATGAGCGTGATCCGTGTTTGGAATAACGGATCCGGTAACTGGAGCGATGGGAAAATTGAAAAAATATTCTCAAGCCTCCCTGAAGGGGTCAGTGTTGGCAATCCAAGTTTATCTAAAAACTCACCCTATATCATGGCTTTCGACTATTTTGATGCCAATACCGGCGAAGTGAATGTAATGGCTGCCAATTTACAAACCGGCGATGTGAGCGTTGTTTTCCAGAACCTCACTTTGGGCTATCCGAATTATTCCAAGCTAGATGATAAAATAATTTTCAATGCTGAGAGTAATACCGGTGATGAGGTGGTTGGCGCCATTGCCATGCAATCAAATAAAATACAACCATCCGGTGATGCACAATTATTCATTGATTATGCCAAATGGGGAGTTTGGTTTTCGACCGGTGAAAGAGGTTTGGGTAATTCGGTTTCCGAACAAAAAACTACCTACTTTACCATGTTCCCTAATCCCAATGCCGGAAACGTAATTAATATTTTATTTGCTGAAGTACTGCATGAAGAGAGTACTTTGCAAATAATGAATATGATGGGGCAGGAGGTATTGTTGCAAAATATTCCAACGGGTCAACAACAACATCAGATTGATATTTCGGAATTACCGAAAGGCAATTATGTATTACGCTGGACAAACCAGCATGAAACCAGTTCGCGAAAATTGATTAAGTTATAAAACAAAGAGCGCGGCCTTCAAGCCGCGCTCTTTGTTTATCATTTAACACCTCATTAAATCGTGGGATGTTTTTTAAATATTTCCTCAGCTTTCATCAGAATGTCAACATATTGAGCCCGTTTGTAAGCAAAAGGATCATCTATGTTTTTCATTGACATCTTTCCCCGGAAGTCATTCAGGTTTTTGTACCCTTTCGTATCCATCCACCTTTCAATATCGGTAAGAATTGCACTGATCTGCTCAATCTTGTTTTTGTAAAGTGTGCTAACAACCTGAACTGCATCAGCACCTGCCAGTATCATTGAAATTACATCTTCACCACTGTATATTCCACGGCTGCTGCAAATCTGTGCTTTCAAATCGCCATAAAGCATTCCTGTAATCCGAAGCGGGAAACGGCTGTCGTCAGATGTGCTTAGATTGTACGGAAAACGCATTTCTTCTTTGTCTATGTCGATTTCGGGTTGGAATAAACGGTTAAAGAGTACAAATGCATTTGCTCCGCGTTTATCCATCTCTTTGATTACAAAAAGCGGATTGGTATAATAAGGACTCAATTTAACAGCAATCGGAATTTTAACTACCTTTTTAATTGCTTCAATAATGTCGAGTTGCTCATTGATGATAGCATTTCCAACAATTTCAAAATCAGAAGGAACATGGTACAGATTTATTTCAATACCGGCAGCGCCTATCTCTTCAATTCGTTTTGCATATTCAATCCATGATTCATGGTTGATACAGTTTAAGCTTCCAAATACCGGTATTTTCACAGTATTGATCGCCATCCTGAGATTCATCAGGTATTCCTCAGGTCCTGCATGTTCAACATCCGGAAATAAGGAACGCATTTCTGCATTACGCTCCGAATATTCACCCATCTGATCGGCCATCTGCAAGCTTTCAAGTTGGATCTGTTCTTCAAATAATGATTTGTAAACAATGGCTGCTGCTCCTGCAGCTTCCATACGTTTCAGGTTATCTCTGTTTTCAACGAGGTTACAAGCTCCGACAATAATCGGGTTTTTGAGCTCGATCCCCATATACTTTGTTGTTAAATTAGCCATTTCTAAATATTTTTCCTTTACAAGTATTATTTCGTATTCTTACCTGATTTTAGCAGGTAGTCAACGGGCAAATGTATAAAATTTTTTAGTTCACTTTTTGCAAGAAATGCTTATCTAAAAAGCTTCTAAATAAGATATATTGAGATACAAAATATATATAATTTATTAATTTCGCCGTCGTTTATTCAACCGCTTTATTTATTTGAAATAGCAAACGAAGAATTAAAATATATTATCATGGCTAAAGCAAAAAAATTTATCACCTGCGAAGGAAACTATGCCACCTCACACATTGCTTATATGTTTAGCGAAGTAGCATGTATTTATCCTATTACACCTTCGTCGGATATGGCCGAATACGTCGACCAGTGGGCTGCCCACGGCAAAAAAAATATTTTCGGGGAAATCGTTGATGTTCGCGAAATGCAATCGGAAGCCGGTGCTGCCGGAGCAGTTCATGGATCGCTTCAGGCCGGTGCATTAACCAGCACCTACACAGCATCACAGGGTCTGCTATTAATGATCCCCAACATGTACAAAATTTCGGGCGAGTTACTCCCCGGCGTTTTTCACGTTAGTGCAAGGAGTTTGGCTGCACAGGCCCTCTCTATCTTTGGTGATCACAGTGACGTGATGAGTACCCGTCAAACCGGATTTGCCATGCTGGCAACCGCCGGAGCACAGGAAATCATGGACATTGCCGGTATCGCACACCTTGCTGCCATTAAAACACGCGTTCCTTTCCTTCACTTCTTTGATGGATTCCGTTCATCTCACGAAATTCAAAAAGTGGAAATGATGGAAATGGACGACCTGGCAAAACTGGTTGATCATGAAGCACTGCAAAAATTCAGGGATAACGCATTAAATCCTGAACATCCCGTTACCCGTGGTACCGCTCAAAATCCTGATATCTATTTCCAGGCTCGCGAAGCAGCGTCGCATTATTATGATGATATTCCTGACATTGTTGAAAATTATATGCAGGAAATTAAAAAAATCACCGGCCGTGAATATCACCCC
>ERZ795053.254-NODE-254-length-67624-cov-19.689192_pt1 | contig 67624 bp, 56 predicted proteins | sample MGYA00375137_ERZ795053 | MGnify/ENA primary metagenome ERZ795053 (study PRJEB30182, sample SAMN05720284) | activated sludge metagenome | isolation source: Anaerobic digester | place: Hong Kong | collected 2014-12-17 ...
CCACCACCACCGGAGCCCAGGTAATTACCGCTCTCTGCTGTTCCATTACCACCACTGCCCCCGGAAGTACCTCCGCTGCCTGCTGCCGGAGAACTATTCATGAACTGGATATTGCCCCCGCCGTCACCACCCGAATAGGCGGTTCCGCCACTGCTGATACCACCTCCGGCTCCTCCACCCAGGCTAGCGTAGTTGCTGTTGCCCGCATCATCGCCCTGGTCTGCCGGGTCAGCACTGGCACCAGAGCCTCCCTGAGACTTCAGCCCCGGACCACCTGACCCTCCGGCTGCCCCTGTCGAGGAGCCCCCGTTCCCACCGTTGCCTCCGCTTGCCTTCAGGTAATCGCCAAAAAAGGATTTGGTGCCATTGCCACCGTCCTTTCCGTCGCCGGAACTTACGGCAGCTCCTCCTGTTCCACCGGCACCCGCATAGGCCAGTACATTGGCATCCAGGTTGGCAGCGTTGAAGGTCATTTCACTCATGCCTCCGGCGCCTCCTCCCGATCCTCCGGACATGTCACCGGTAACCCCACCACTGCCTCCGCCACCACCACCGCCAATACAGATGACTGTCACCGAAACAGCCCCGGTAGGTTTAGCCCACAGAGTAGTTGTTCCTGTAAACACCTGTACGTCGGTTACCACAGTCTCCCAGTCTAAGTTGCCTGACCCATCGGTCTGCAATACCTGGTTGGCATCGCCATCATCATCCGGCCAGGTGTAGCCAACGTCATTGATACGTACCAGGTCGCCGGTGGAACTGACCTGAAATTCATCTCCGGATCCTACATTGAATGTATTTGACAATGTTGAACCGCTATTGCCGACACTGAATTTACCAGAACTCAAATCGCCATATAATAGATTTCCAATATTTAGCCTGTTGCTTAAATCCAAACCGGTTGATGGATTTACTGAAATATTGTTACCGATTACAATATTATTATTACCTGATTGGCTTGGAAAGCTACCTTTCCCAGATTCCGAGCCAACAAAAATGTTATTGCTCCCGTCGCTAATAGATGAGCCAGCTGAATATCCAATTACTGTATTTTCAACACCTTCTGTTAGGCCTATAACTGAATTATAACCTATTGCAACATTATAATCACCTGAAGTTACATTACCCAACACACCAGTAGTAGTTGAAGTACCGCCGATAGCAATGTTGCCATCACCGGTCACCTGCGGGCTATCTGAATTATTATAGTAGGTATTTTGGCCAATTCCAATATTTGATGATCCGGTTGTAATCAACTCACCAGCTCTGCTACCGATCATTGTATTCTTGCCGCCGCTGGTAATATTGCTGGATGAGTACCATCCAACCGAAGTATTGTGCCCTGCAGAACCAGTGACTGTTTCTAAGGCTTTATATCCGATACCCACCGTTCCATGATTGGAGCTCGAAGCTGCATCCCCTGCATATTCACCAAGAAATAAACCATCATACGAACCTCCTGTAACGTGCAGAAATTTATTGCTGTTTAGTTTCAGCATATCTACATTGCTGTATCCTTCTGCTTCATCAAAGTGAATGACCTTTTCCAGATAAATTTCTGACCAGCTGGAATCTTCAGACCCTAAATTCCGATCTGCATCAGGCAAAAGATGTGAATTGATATTAGTTGTTACGTCCAGATTGCTCAGGTCTTCACAGGCGGGATCACATGTCTGTGCAAACATGCGGTTACCACACATGGATGTGAGCAACAAACAAACGATCAGTTTGTAAAATGGGGGGGGGGGGCTTAACAGGAAATTAACCTTCATGGTCTGATTTTTTGATGTGGAACAATGAAGGCAGAATGGGGCATGTAGGGAAGTTACAAGTTGTTTTTGGAAAGTACAAATTACTTAGATACAGCACTTGGACTATGTCAAGTATGAGAGCTCTTCTTATGGCGGGGTTATTTTGTTTCAGCGTTGTTACTGGCCACAGGACGTGGCGTGATGCAGGAGATTCCTGTTATCAGTCTGCAGTCATTAATCCTGAGTCGGCTTCAGGAATAACGTGTTCTTTAGAAGGTGTTGTTCGACTATCGGGAAGTCATGCCAACCGCCAGGAAACTAAGTCTCATTACCCAATACTCCCTACTCAATACCCGATACTAACCATCGTCCTTCCTCCTTTCACAATTTCCTCCTTACTTTACCCATATGCAATCGCCGATCATCATTCGTTCCAAATTACCCAACACAGGCATCAGCATTTTCGCCAGAATGACCGCTCTGGCCAATCAGCACGGAGCCATCAACCTGGCCCAGGGGTTTCCAGATTTTCCCCCGCCAAAAAGACTCGTTTCACTCGTGGCTGATGCCATGCGAAAAGGCCACAACCAGTATGCACCCATGCCGGGTGTGCCCGATCTGCGGGAAGCCATTGCAGACAAGACTAAAGACACTTATAAGTGCAAAGTGGATGCAGAAAAGGAAGTGACCGTAACAGCAGGGGCCACTTACGGACTGTTCGCTGCATTCCAGGCCTTGCTGCATGAAGGCGATGAGGTACTGGTGTTCGAACCGGCCTACGATTCATATGTGCCCGGTATCCAGCTGGCAGGCGCAGAACCTGTTTTTGTGGAACTGCATGCACCGGATTATAGCATCGACTGGGAAGGCGTCAAGAAAAAGATCAATGCCAGAACAAGGGCCATTCTGATCAACACCCCCCACAATCCGTCCGGAACCTGCTGGACGAAAAATGATCTCCTTCAGCTTGAAAAGATCGTGGTGGGAACCGACATCATCGTCATCAGCGATGAAGTGTATGAACACATCACCTTCGATGATGGCCGGCATGAAAGCGTGCTGCGCTATCCGAAGCTGGCACAGCAGAGCATCGTCATATCCTCCTTCGGCAAAACCTATCACAACACAGGTTGGAAGATGGGTTATGTGATCGCCAATGAATCCATCACCAAAGAGTTCAGGGCAGTGCATCAGTTCCTGGTCTTCAGTGTGAACACACCTATGCAGTATGCGGTGGCGCAGTTCATCCGCGAAGCGCCGGAACATTTTCAGGATCTGCCACAATTCTATCAGCGCAAACGGGATTTTTTCCTGGAAGCCGTAAAAGATTCCCGGTTCTCCTTCACGCCCGCATCAGGCACCTATTTTCAACTGCTCGACTACAGTGCCATCTCAGATGAACAGGATACGGTCTTTGCAGAACGGATCACCGCAGAGTTTGGCGTAGCTGCCATACCTTTGAGTCCGTTCTACCGCGGCCCGGTAGGCGACAGGGTGCTGCGTTTCTGTTTTGCCAAAAGCGAAAAGACCCTGGAAAAAGCGGCCGCTATCTTATGCAGGATCTGAGAATTACACTGATACAATCTGACCTGGCCTGGGAAGACCCTGCCCGCAACCTCTCTTTGTTCGGCAAGCTGGTACAGTCAGCCGGCGAGACCGATATCATCGTCCTTCCCGAAATGTTCTCTACCGGATTCAGCATGAATGCAGCTGACCTGGCCGAAGCACCAGACGGATCCACCGTGCAGTGGATGCACGAGATGGCAGAGAAGAAACAATGTTGTGTGGTGGGCTCGGTCATCATGGAGGAAGGCGATCAGTATTTCAACAGACTGGTCTGGATGTTCCCCGACGGGCATTATGAAAAGTATGACAAACGCCACCTGTTTTCACTTGCCGGCGAAGAGAATACCTATACTCCCGGTCACGAACGACTGCTGGTGGAAGTGAACGGCTGGACCATTTGTCCGCTCATCTGCTATGACCTGCGTTTTCCGGTCTGGTCACGTTTTAAAAACGATTACGATGTGCTGCTCTACGTGGCCAACTGGCCGGAAAAAAGAGTACACGCCTGGCGACAATTACTTATGGCCCGTGCCATCGAGAACCAGTGCTATGTGCTGGGAGTGAACCGCATCGGTGTGGATGGGAACACCGTTTATCACAGTGGCAACAGTGCGGTCATCGACCCCATGGGCGAACGTATCTGGGAGCTGGAACATGAAAGAGCGGTCTTTACCACTACTCTGAAATACGGGTATCTGGAAGAGATCCGCACCCGCCTGCCATTCCAGAACGACCGCGACATGTTCAGCGTGAACGACTGAGTGCCGGTTCTAATTCCTGGAAGGAAAGATCCCGGATGTGCATATGATATAGTGCATTCCCAATCCCTTGACACCATTGGCGTCTCTGCCCAGCTTCACGGATTCACCCACATCAAGGGTGTTGGCTCCATTGGATAGACCTACACCTACCGGAACCGCACCACGCAGGTCAGGTAGCGCAAACGTGGTTCGTCCATCGCCGCCATAATAGGTACCGATGATGGAGAATAAAGCGGAGTATTCTGAGATGTTCAGTATCTGACCATCGCAGAATGCCCAGCCGCGTGGGGCAAAACTTCCTGCAAATAAACGAACCTCGCCCAGCATGGCGTCCTGGGCCTTTGCACCACCTACGAAAAGTGTGGTGACCAGTGCCATGAGTAACAGATGTTTTTTCATCATTAGGTTTTATAGGTGGAAATAAAGATAAGATAAACCAGATTTCAGGTAAATGATCGGTAGTAGGGTGCATCTGCTTTACAGAGTCCTGCCTATATTCGTATTCAAACAAGCAATATGCGCATCACCATTCTCGGAGCAGGAAACATTGGCATGGCTGCTGCCATGAAGTGGCGTGAAGCCGGGCATACCATCACTTTTGGTGTGCGTGATGTGCAAAGCCAGAAAGCCTACGATGCTGTGGGGGAAGGATTCACAGTGTTGCCTTTCCAGGAGGCGATGGTTGATCCGGAAGTGGTGTTGTTCGCAGTACCGTTCGCCATTGCCGATGAAGTGGTCAAAGCCATCCGTTCTGACTGGGAAAATATGATCATCATTGACGCCACCAATCCTGTCAATACGCCCACAGAACCATTTGATTCTGCAGCTGAAGCAATCAGCGCCTGGACCGGCGGAGAAGTGGTGAAGGCCTTCAATACCACCGGGGTAGCCAACATGCGCAACCCCAATTATGGTGATAAGACCATAGAGACCTTTATCTGTGGCGATGATGAAGCCGCTAAAAAAGTGGTGACCCAACTGGCAGAAGAACTGGGTTTTATTCCAGTTGATGCCGGCAGCCTGGAACATGCAGCCATGCTGGAGAACCTGGCCAAACTATGGATCACCCTGGCTTACAAGCAAGGGAAAGGCCCGCATTTTGCCTTCACCCTGCTGCACAGACAGAAGAGCTGAGCACATCCATACCATAATATTGGAATGTAGATCACGACCTTTCGGGGTTGCAGGTGCTGCTATGTGTTAAAAATCTTTAAGCCTCTTGTTTGTAAATCCAAAATGATATAATTTTGATATCAAATTGAATTACCATGATGACTGACAAGATCGTTAAACCAGGATCAGGATATCTCTGGCTTATTTTATTTTTTTTGACCCTGGCAGGCTCCATATACGGCATGGCGGCCGTACATCCTGCCTTTGCCATAGGCCTGCTTGTGCCGGTACTCATCATTTCAGGACTGTTTGTGGTCAATCCGAACGACAGTAAGGTACTGGTGCTTTTTGGAGCATATGTGGGTACTGTAAAGACCAATGGATTTTATTTTGCAAACCCTTTCTATTCAAAAAAGAAGGTCACCCTGCGTGTTCGCAACATTGAGGGTGACAAGATCAAAGTGAACGACAAGGAAGGAAACCCCATCATTATAGGTACGGTCATCGTTTGGCAGGTTACAGATTCAGCCAAAGCCTCATTTGAAGTAGATAATTATGAGCATTATGTGAAGCTGCAGAGCGATGCTGCGGTTCGTCACCTGGCTGGCACTTATTCCTATGACCATTTTGACGATGAACAGAAAGACATCACCCTGCGTGCCGGCGGCGATCAGATCAATGCAGAACTTGTCAAAGAGCTGGAAGAGCGCCTCGGTCTGGCCGGTGTGCGGGTACTGGAAGCCCGTATAACCCACCTGGCCTATGCAGAAGAGATAGCCGGTGCCATGTTGCAACGCCAGCAGGCAACGGCAGTGGTTGCTGCACGTACCAAGATCGTGGAGGGTGCTGTTGGTATGGTAGAAATGGCTCTCCAGATGCTGAGCAAACAGCAGATAGTAGAACTGGATGAAGAAAAGAAGGCAGCCATGGTCAGCAATCTGCTCGTGGTCTTGTGTTCTGATAAGGCAGCCAACCCGGTGGTCAATACCGGCACCTTACATCATTAACAGGTAGTATTGCAACTGATGGCATACAGTGAATACAATGAACGATCAACCATTACAGACCTTGGCCTGAAGGTACTGCTGGCATCTTCTGCCATCATGTCAACGGGAATCATGCTGGCTGTTTACATACAGGCCGATAGAAATGGTGAAGATACCACTGAGCTGCTATGGGCTCTTGCACTGGTGCTGGTCATGGAAGTGGTATTATTCTTCCTGATTTTTCGCTCTCCAATGATCATAGACGGCAGCCATGAGGGCATACAGGTTCGGTACAGGCCTTTTATGATCAGGAACCGTGTGTTTTTATGGAAGGAAGTGTCTGCCTGGCAGATCAGAAAAGTAAGCCCCTTTGGCGAGTTTGGAGGCTGGGGTCTTCGAAGATCATTCAGAAAGAAAAAAACCGGATTGATAACCGGAGGCGGCAAGGCACTGGAATTGCAACTTCAAAGCGGGCATACCTGGGTAGTCAGTACCGGTAATCCGGAAATGCTTGCTATGTTCTGCAGAAAATATGCCGCAGATAAGGAGGTACAGGTATGAGTGCTCCTAAGAAGCCATTTGCCCTGCGCCTGGGCTCAGATATAATGGAGGCTCTTGAAAAATGGGCTTCCGATGAATTCCGTTCTACCAATGGCCAGATCGAGTACCTGCTCCATGATGCCCTGAAAAGGGCAGGCAGGCTGCCGGGAAAGTCACAGGATAACAAAGATAGGAGCAGCTCTAAAAGCAGCTAGTACAGGAATTTGGTTTATACCAAAGACTCCGTATCTTTGTGACAACTTCGAAAGAGGGGGCATTTTGTCCCCTCTTTTCTTTCTGTGGCATGGAAAACCTGACAGCACGAATCGAACAATGGCTGGCTCCGAAACTGGAGGAGCTGGATTGCTTTCTGGTGGATATCAAAGTGAAACCATCGGGCAGCAAGATCGAGGTCTATATTGACCGCGACAAAGGCCTGCAGATCGAGACCTGTGAACAGGTGAGTCGTTTTCTGGAATTCCATCTCGACAATGAAGCCGATGTGCCTTCCAACTATAACCTCGAAGTGTCATCGCCGGGCATGGACAATCCTTTCCGCGTAGAACGGCAGTACAGAAAGAACATCGGTAAAACGGTGGAAGTACTGCTTCACAGCGGAGTGAAATACGAAGGCGTGCTGGATGCTTATGACGGAGAACAGCTTACACTGGGTATCCACCTGCCACCGAAGAAAAAGGGACAACAACCCGAAGTGCGATCAGAAATGTTTTTGTTGAAGGATATTAAATATACAAAAAAGAAAATTTCATTCTAAAACCATCAGCCATGAACAGTTTAGAACTGGTTGAAAGCTTCAGTGAATTTAAGGACGTCAAGAATATAGACCGTCCCACACTGATGAAAGTGCTGGAAGACATCTTCCGCAGTGTCATTCGTAAGAAGTACGAAACGGATGAGAATTTTGATGTGATCGTCAACACCGAAAAGGGTGACCTGGAGATCTGGCACAGACGGGAGATCGTTCCCGATGGTGAAGTGGAGAATCCCGCCACCCAGATCGCCCTCAGCGAAGCCCTCCTGCAGGAGCCGGACTTTCAGGTGGGTGAAGAGACCTATGAGGCGGTCAGCATTGAAAGCTTTGGACGACGTGCCATTCTTACCATCCGTCAGACCCTGGTTCAGAAGATCCTCGAACTGGAAAAAGATGAGATCTTTAAGAAATACAATGACCGTGTTGGAGACATCGTGACCGGCGAGGTGTATCAGGTTTGGAAAAAAGAAGTTCTCCTGCTTGATGATGATGGAAATGAACTGATCCTGCCCAAAGGAGAAATGATCCCTTCAGATATTTATAAAAAGGGAGATACCCTGCGTGCTGTGGTCAAGTCTGTAGAATTCAGAAATAACAGTCCGCTGGTCATCATGAGCCGTACCTCACCGCTTTTCCTGGCCAAGCTGCTGGAACAGGAAGTGCCGGAAGTGTTTGATGGTATCATCGTGATACGCAAGATCGTTCGTGCACCCGGCGAACGTGCCAAAGTGGCTGTAGAAAGCTATGATGACCGGATCGATCCGGTAGGCGCCTGCGTAGGTATGAAAGGAAGCCGCATACATGGTATTGTGCGTGAACTGCGTAACGAGAATATCGATATCATCAATTTTACCAATAACAATTCACTCCTGATACAACGTGCCCTGAGTCCTGCCAGGATCAACAGCATTGAATTGTACAATGATGTCATGAAGGCAGCCGTTTTTCTGGCCCCTGATCAGGTGTCGCTGGCAATTGGTAAGGGCGGTCTTAACATCAAACTGGCTTGTCAGCTGACCGGGTATGATATTGATGTGTTCCGCGATACAGATGAGGAAGAATACGATGTGGATCTGGATGAATTTGCAGATGAAATTGAAGGATGGATCATTGATGAACTTAAGAGCATAGGCTGCGACACCGCCAAAAGCGTGCTGGAGCTGAGTGTAGATGACCTGGTGAGAAGGGCAGACCTGGAAGAGGAGACCATCCGTGAGGTGATCAAGATCCTGAAAGAGGAGTTTGAAGAAGACTGATGATGATCCGCCCGGCACATCATGCTCCACATGATTGCTGAACGGATAATCTTAACTTTGTAACCAATGACCGGGCGATGGTTTCGTGTAATCCATCTCCCAAAGTGAATATGCCGGAAGAAAAGACCATAAGAATTGCCGCCGCCTCCCGTGAGTTTAACGTGGGTGTTCAGCACATTGTCGAGTTCCTTCAGGAGAAGGGATTCGAGGTGGATGCCAAACCCAATACCAAACTCACCCAGGAGATGTACACCCTGCTCATCAAGGAATACTCCAAAGACAAGGTGCTCAAGGAGAAAGCAGACCAGGTGAACATTGGTGTGGCCAGGCAGTTGGATAAGGAGGAAGCTGAAAAAGTGGAAACGGTAACTGAAGTGCCTCAGGTGGAAGTACCGGTTGAAGTAATAGCTGAAAAGAAAACGGAAGAAGAGGCACCTAAGCAAACCGAAAAGAAAGAAGAAGAACCTCCGGTTCAGGAAGAACAGCCGGCAGAAGAAGAGGTCATCAAGGCCCGAAAAGAGAAAGTAGAGATGAAGGTGCTGGGTAAGATTGACCTGGAAAGCACCAGGAAGAAACCAGCCAAAAAGACCACCACCAAGAAAGAAGAGCCTCCTGTAGTGGAAGAGAAACCGGTAGAAGAACCGGTTGTGAAGAAAGAAGAGCCTGTTGTTGCTAAAAAAGAGACTCCCCCCGAACCGGAGATGATCGAGACCAAACGGGTCAAACTGGAAGGTCCGAAGGTGATGGGCAAGATCATCATCAAGGAAGAAAAGAAACCGGAGAAAAAGGCAGACGGCGACGATAAGAAAAAACGCAAGCGCATACGGAAACCGGAGCGGATCAATGTAGATCGCCACCGCGATACGAATGATCGCCGCGATAACCGCAACAAACCACCACTCGATCCGGAAGAGCACCAGCGCCAGATTCAGGAACAGATCCGCAGTACACTGGCCAAACTGGGCACCGGTAAAGGCAAGTCGCAGAAGAGCAAAATAAGAAAGCACAAACGGGAAGTTGCCAGAGAAGAACAGGACGGAATGCAGCCTGATTCCAGCATCCTGCAGGTGGCTGAATTCACCTCGCTGTCAGAACTGGCCAGCCTGATGAACATTGCTCCTACAGAACTTGTACAGAAATGTTTCGACTTGGGTACCATGGTGTCCATCAACCAGCGTCTGGATGCTGAGATCATAGAGCTGCTGGCTGAAGAATTCGGCTTCCAGGTCAAGTTCATCAACGTACTGGAAGACGACGAAGAAGCGGAAGAAATAGCAGATGCCCCTGAAAGCCTGTTAACCAGACCGCCCATCGTGACCATCATGGGTCATGTGGACCACGGTAAAACATCTTTGCTGGATTACATTCGTGAGTCTAACGTGGTGGCAGGCGAAAAAGGTGGTATCACCCAGCACATCGGTGCTTATGAAGTACAGACAGAAGCCGGTCGCCGCATTGCATTCCTGGATACTCCGGGTCACGAAGCCTTCACCGCCATGCGGGCAAGGGGTGCCAAACTGACCGATATTGCCATCATTGTGGTAGCAGCTGATGACCAGGTGATGCCGCAAACCAGGGAAGCCATCAGCCACGCACAGGCTGCCGGTGTGCCGATGGTCTTTGCCATCAATAAGATAGATAAGCCTACTGCCAATCCTGATAAGATCAAGGAGCAACTGTCGCAATTGAATATTCTGGTAGAAGACTGGGGCGGAAAGTTCCAGAGTCAGGAGATCTCTGCCAAGAGCGGACTCAACGTAGATGTACTGCTGGAAAAAGTATTGCTGGAAGCAGACCTGCTTGACCTGAAGGCCAATCCAGACAAGGAAGCCATAGGTACCATCATTGAAGCATCTCTGGATAAAGGCCGTGGTTACGTGAGCAATATCATGGTGCAGGAAGGCACACTCAAAGTGGGCGATATGGTTGTGGCAGGTCCATACTTCGGACGTGTCAAAGCCATGTTCAATGAAAGAAACCAAAAGATCGATAAGGCCGGACCTTCTACACCTTTATTGTTACTCGGTCTGAACGGCGCACCACAGGCGGGCGAACGTTTCAAGATCTATGAAGATGAAGACGAAGCGAAGACTGTTGCCAACAGAAGGATGCAGATCGTTCGTGAACAGGGTATCCGAACCAAGAAACATATCACTCTGGAAGAGATCGGCCGACGCAAGGCACTGGGTACCTTCCGTGAACTGAATATCATCATCAAAGCCGATGTGGACGGTTCTGCAGAAGCACTGACAGACAGCCTGATGAAGCTGAGTACACCTGAAGTCCAGGTGAACGTCATCTTCAAGGGTGTGGGTCAGATCACCGAAAGTGATATCATGCTGGCTTCTGCCTCAGATGCGGTGATCGTGGGCTTCCAGGTGAGACCCTCCAGTGCAGTGCGTACCCTGGCCGATAAGGAAGGTGTAGAGATCAGGTTGTACTCCATCATCTACAAAGCCATCGAAGAAGTGAAGGATGCCATGGAAGGTCTCCTGGCACCGAAGGTGGAAGAAAAAGTGACCTGTACAGTGGAGATCCGAGAGACCTTCAAGATCAGCAAGGTGGGTACCATCGCCGGTTGTTATGTGCAGGATGGCAAGATCACCCGGAATACCCAGGTGCGCATCATCCGCGATGGCATCGTAGTGCATACCGGTACCCTGGCATCCCTCAAACGCTACAAAGACGACGCGAAAGAAGTCACTGCAGGTATGGAGTGCGGGCTGAACATCAACAACTTCAACGACATCCAGGTAGGTGATATCATCGAAGGATTCGAAGAAGTGGAAGTGAAGCGGAAGCTCTGATAATCAGCGTACCAGCTGATGCAAAACGCCGCACAAGTTGGGCTGGTCATATTGCTGTCTGCCAGAATCTGCCGGACGTAATGAGGTGAGCGGAAAAGTAAGTGGATTTCTGAATGTTCCTGGTATAAGTGTCTGCTGTTCGCTAATTACCGAATTTTCTCATTTTCCCATTCTCCCATTCTCCCATTCTCCCATTTTCACATTTTCACATTTTCACATTTTCACATTTCTCACATTCTCACATTTTCTCATTTCAAGTCCCGTCTTTCTGCCAGCACCAGTATGTCTGCCGGTGTGATGATCGGTTTGTCATAGCCGTTCGCCGTTACTTCTGCCATGGCCTTACCGATCTGATCCGTATCTACCACTGATTTCGGCGACAGCCACTTGATCAGGTGTATGAGCCAGGTGAAGTATCTGACAAAAAAGCGATACAGTTTGCTGCTGGGTAGTATGCCACGACGGGGAATGATAGCTCCGGGCCGGAACATGAAAGCCTGGCGGAATCCCATTTTCAACAGGTCATTTTCGGTCTTCCCTTTTACCCTGGCCCACATGATACGGCCCTGTTCCGTGCTGTCTGTTCCCTGCCCCGACACATAGGTGAAAGTGGCCTGCGGGTTGTGGCGGTGTACTTCTTTTGCCAGCGCCATACTCATATCATAAGTGAACTTTTTGAAATCGGCTTCCTGCATACCTGCTGAACTTACACCCATGCAGTGGAAGCAGGCATCATAACCGGCAAGCTGTGCTGATACCGGTGCAAAGTCCAGGAAATTGTCGTGCAGCAGCTCCTTGAGTTTGGGGTGTTGAATGCCGGCAGATCTTCTGGATACAGAAAGAACTTCTGTGACCATCGGGTCATCAAGACATTCCAGCAATACACCTTTTCCTACCATGCCGGTAGCTCCAGTTACAATGATTTTCATAGTTCTTATTTATGTACAATGACGAGTAGCTCTTCCAGGTATTTCCTGTCGTTGCTAAGTCGGGGCACCTTGTGTTGTCCGCCCAGTTTTCCGCGGCTGCGCATCCATTCATAAAAAGTGCCTGTGGGTGCTATATGTACCAGCGGCATGACCAGTGCCATGTCTTTGTGCCGCTTGGCTTCATAGTCGCTGTTGAGGCTCTTCAGGGTACTGTCCAGTACTTCAGTGAACCTGCTCAGATCGTCCGGTTCCTGTTCGAATTCGATGATCCATTCATGACCGCCCTTACCATCGCCGCCTGCCATATAAACTGGTCCGGCAGTGTATTCCTTCATGACAGCATGTGTGGCACTGCAGGCTTCGTCGATGGCCTTGTCTGAATTGTCAACTATGACCTCTTCGCCAAAGGCATTGATGAAATGTTTGACTCGTCCGGATATCTGGATGCGGTGCGGGAAGAGCGTAGTGAAACGAACGGTATCGCCCAGTTTGTATCGCCATAAACCGCAGTTGGTTGAAATGACCACTGCATAATTTTTTCCGGCTTCCACGTCCTGCCATCCTACGGTTTGCGGGTCTTCCTGCTCAAATTCTTCTGCGGGAATGAACTCATAATAAATGCCATAGTCAGGCATGAGGAGCATGTCATCAGCATCAGCCCGGTCCTGGAAGGCAAAGAAACCTTCGCTGGCATTATAGGTCTCCATGTAGTGCATGCCTTCGCCGCGAATGAGCTGGTGGAACTGTTCGCGATAGGGGCGGAAGCTCACGCCGCCGTGTATATATAACTCCAGATTAGGCCAGATATCACGCAGGTTGTCTGTGCCTTTCATCTCGAACAGGCGACGGATAAGTACGATGGTCCAGGTGGGTACACCGGCAATATGGGTGACGTTCTGGTTGACCGTATGTTCGGCCATCTTCTCGATCTTTTCTTCCCATTCGCTCATCAGGGCGATAGAGAGTTTCGGGGTCTTTACCAGTTGGCCGAAGATGGGCATGTTCTGCATCATGACCGCACTCACATCGCCGTATTTGGAATGCTCATTGAGTTGATTCACCTGGTGGCTGCCACCCATGATGAGTCCTTTTCCGGAAAACAGTTTGGATTCCGGATGCAGGTTCAGGTAGGTGGCCAGCAGATCGCGACCACCCTGGTAATGGCAACTGTCCAGAGCTTCCTTGCTTACAGGAATGAATTTGCTCTTATCACTGGTGGTACCACTTGATTTCGCGAACCAGGAAATGGTGGATGGCCAGAGCAGATTCTGTTCGCCGTTCATGACCCGTTCTATCCACGGTTTCAGCGTGTCATAGTCCTGCACCGGCAGTCGTTTTTTCAGGTCTTCCGGTTGCTGGACACCTGCAAAGTCATGGGTCTTGCCGAACTCAGTATCACGGGCTTCCTGCATCAGATAGCGGAACACGGCCTCCTGGGTTTCCACCGGCCGGGTGGTTACCTGTTCTATGCGGCTGATCTCTCGTTTGAAATACCAGCTGGCAACGGAATGTAGCAGGTTCATAGAGTGGCTGCAATAGGTTGAGGCAATGTGCTTATTTGTTGAACCGGGTCAGCACGGTTGATCCCTGCAGCTTACCCTTATCATCGTAGCTTTCGGTTTTTACAACCCCTACTCCGGGTGCATACCAGCTTACACTCCTGGCACGTATCCTGAAGATCATCTTAACTTCGGTTGACTCAGAATACCGCATACATTCAAAAGTACCTGCCGGAGTGGTAACGGATTCAAATCCTTCTATCAGTCTGTCTGTTACCAGTAATGTGATCGTCATCATAGGAGTGCCGTTCACCAGTGCAGCGATCTGCATATTACCATCGGGCAATTGCTGGCCGGCTTTCGGATTCCGGGGGAACTCCATGAATTCGCCGGTTATTTCTGCTTCCATTTCGCTGATGGATTCGACGACATCAGGAGGTATCATATTAGACATATCCACATAAAAACCTTCCTCTTTGCATTGCAGCAAGTAATCTCCGGTCATGGCTTCCTTGTCTTTATCGTCAAAAAGCTTTGTAGCGAAGATCGCTTCCAGACCGCCGTCTATATCGTGTATCTCTGTAATGGTTTGTTCCTGTCTGCCTGTCAGCTTTCCTTTTTTGTCATAATTGGTGTATTCCATGCTGGTACCTTCCCTGAAAGGGAAATACCCGTCGCAGTCCATTTGTGCAAACAGCGTTGCGGCAGACAATAGTATGGTAGCAAACAAAATGAATCTTCTCATGATACGGATTTTCAGGGTTTGTTATAGCTGGTCATCATGCCGGTAAAGGCAAGTTTTCCTTTCTTATCGTAGATCTCTCTTTTTACAGTTCGCAGATCAGCATCTATCCAGTCTTTGTAGGTAAATTCCTGCAGGTCCAGGCTGACCGTATAGTTCAGCACAATGCAATCAAGTTCTCCCAGTGGTGTAGTGATGGTTTCCCGGTTACCGTATTTGCCATCGGTAATATTGATCTTGTTGGATATATAGCTTTTCTGCCCGAGGTTTTCCACGGTATAGGTGCTTACCTTGCGCACATCACCTACTGCATCGCCGGGATTGGGGCTGCACGGAAGGCTTATGTTAGTGGGTTTGTCACTCTTATAATCAGGGATCATTGTTTCTGCATTCACAAGATACAGATCGCCGGCAGTGATGATGTTTCTGTTTCCCTTGTCTTCTTCTTTGCCTTTTTTATTAAGGGTCACATACCTGATGGCATACACCATACGCTCTTCTTCATCGTATATTTCATCTACTTTATACTGATAGGTCTTGTACATGGCACCTTTGTCATCGTTCACCACGAACTCCCAGGTCACTCCTTCTGCATAGGTAGAAGCAATGATATCACAAGCCTGAGGTTGCGGGTTACAAAGCAATCCCATCATAAGTAAGAATGTTTGCAGCATACTGGTTGTTTGTTGTTAAAGGTAATCAATTTCGGAGGTCCAGCCTGATCTTTTCCAGCAGTTTGCGGGCGTGTTCCATGCCATGAACCTGGTCCATGGCCAGGAGCAGGTGCCTGCTTGTCTGTTTCATATGCAGGGTAGCTTTCTGGCTGGCAATGTATTGCAGGAAGCGCTGAAAGAAAGCTGTTTCATAGTAAGCAGCATCCTGATTTTCGGGGAAATAGCAACGCAGTTTGCGCAGCTTGAAGATGATGCGTTCAAAACCAAGGTCTTTTGCCACCCAACGCAGCCTGATGGCCTGAAACAGTTCATCTACCTGCGGTGGTATCCTGCCAAAACGATCCTGCAGCTCCTGCCTGAATGCCTCCAGTTCCTGTTCGTTGCGCACATTGTCAAGACGGGTGTACATGGCCATGCGTTCGGCAATATTGTTGATATAATCATCAGGTATCAGCATCTCCAGATCAGAATCGATCTGTACATCCTGAACAAAATCCATCTGTTCTTCTATTTCTTCCCTGAAGACCTCACGGAATTCATTTTGCTTGAGTTCGCGGATGGCTTCGTCCAGGATCTTGTGGTAAGTATCATACCCGATGTCTGTAATGAAGCCACTCTGTTCTGCGCCCAGCAGGTTGCCGGCACCACGGATATCGAGATCACGCATGGCAATATGAAAACCGCTGCCCAGTTCTGCGAATTGTTCGATGGTGCGCAAACGCTTTTTGGAATCATCCGGCAGGGTGTATAAGGCCGGTGCTATCAGATAACAGTATGCTTTCCTGTTTGATCTGCCCACTCTGCCACGTAGCTGGTGCAGGTCGCTCAGACCGAAAAAATGGGCGTTGTTGATGATGATGGTATTGGCATTGGGAATGTCCAGTCCGCTTTCTACAATATTGGTACATACCAGCACATCATATTCTTTATCAATGAAGCGCAGCATGTGTTCTTCCAGTTCTTCGCCTTCCATTTGCCCATGTGCTACACCTACACTAACATCCGGACATACCTGACGTATCAGCCTGGCTATCTCTTCAATATCACGCACACGATTGTGTATAAAATACACCTGTCCGTTGCGATAGATCTCAAAGTAGATGGCATCGCGGATGAACTCTGCATCGAAGGTCTTGAGTTCTGTGGTGACCGGTTGTCTGTTAGGTGGTGGTGTATTGATGATGCTGAGGTCGCGGGCACCCATCAGCGAGAACTGCAGGGTGCGGGGGATGGGAGTGGCGGTCAGCGTCAGCGTATCTACCTGAGCCTTCAGGTTGCGCAGTTTTTCTTTGGCAGCCACTCCGAATTTCTGTTCTTCATCCAGAATGAGCAGACCCAGTTCCTTGTACTGCACCGACTTCCCGATGATGGAATGGGTGCCGATGATGATATCAGTTCTTCCATCTTTCAATGCCTCCAGTGTGGCCTTTTTTTCTTTGGCAGATTTGAAGCGATTGAGGTAATCAATGTTGCAGGGAAAATCTTTCAGTCGTTCAGAGAATGTGCGGTAGTGTTGTGAAGCAAGGATAGTGGTAGGTACAAGCACTGCTACCTGTTTGCCATCGGTCACTGCCTTGAATGCAGCACGTATGGCTATTTCCGTTTTGCCGAAGCCTACATCGCCGCACACGAGTCTGTCCATCGGATAAGATTTTTCCATATCCTTCTTTACATCAGCAGTGGCCTTTTCCTGATCGGGTGTGTCTTCATAAATGAAAGACGCTTCCAGTTCATTCTGGAGATAACTATCGGCAGAAAATGCAAAACCTTTTGAGGCCCGGCGCTTGGCATACAGTGCTATCAGATCTTTGGCAATGTCTTTGACCTGCTTGCGTGTTTTCCGCTTCAGATTTTCCCACGCATCACTTCCCAGCTTGTTGAGTTTGGGTGGCGTGCCATCCTTCCCGCTGAACTTGCTGATCTTATGCAGGCTGTTGATGTTTACATACAACAGATCTCCGTCTTTGTATTTTAACCTCACCGCTTCCTGTATCTTGCCACCCACATCCAGTTTTTCCAGGCCTGCATAAACGCCCACACCATGATCGATGTGTGTAACATAATCTCCCGGCTGTAGCTGCAGCAACTCTTTGATGCTGATGGCTTCTTTGCGGGCAAAGCCGCTGCGCACCTGCGATTTATGGAAACGTTCAAAGATCTGATGGTCTGTGTAGCAAAGCAGTTTGTTTTGCCTGTCAATAAAACCGCCGCTCAGGCTTCCCAGCAGAACCACATACGGAAAGGTGGCTTTCAGGTCGCCGAAGATCTGATAGAACCGTTCTGCCTGCCGGGCATGTGATACAAAGATGACGATATCGAGACCCTGCCGGTGATGGTCTTCCAGGTCTTTCAGCAACAGGTTGAAATTCTTGTTGAATACCGGTTGGGGTGTGGCATCGCTGTCTATAGAGATGGCATGCTGCAGATGACTGTGCAGACCAAATTCCAGCAGAGGGAAGCGTTCTATGCCTTGCTGCCATTCATTGGCCGAAGCGATCAGGGCTTCCGGCGGATGGTGGGCAAACGGATGGTGATCTGCCAGATGTTTCTGTTGCGCCATCAGGTCATACCAGGCAATGGCATCTTCGTGGTAACGGGCGAAGACCTCTCCGCAATAGGATGCATCGCGAAACCAGATGCAGGTATTTTCCGGCAGGCAATCGAATAAGGGCAACTTGACCGACTCTCCAAACTGGGTCTGGATGTTCGGTACAATGCTTACCTGTGCCACATTCTTCTGCGATAATTGGCTGACCGGTTCAAAGGTTCGGATGGATTCTACTTCATCATCGAACAACTCCACCCGATATGGCAATTCATTTCCAAAGGAGAAAATATCAATGATGCCGCCGCGAACGCTGTACTGCCCCGGTTCAAAGACAAAATCTGAACGTACAAAGCCGTTCTCCATCAGCACATCTACTATGAAATGTCCATCCAGTTTTTCACCTTTTTTGATCAGCAGGGTACTTCGTTCCAGCACTTCGGCACGAACTACTTTTTCCGGAATGGCTTCCGGATAGGTTACGATGATCTCACCCCGGGTATCTGAATGCAGAATGCGGTTGATCGTTTCCGTGCGCAACAACACATTGTTGGTGTCTGCTTCGTCAAAGGTGCCCGGCTTGCGAAATGAGTCAGGCAGAAACAGGATGTCTTTTCCCGGAAGCAGGGTGCGCAGGTCATCCAGTATATAACCGGCCTCTTCCTGATCATTCATGATGAGCAGGTGATGCCCACCCTTTTCCAGGTACACGGCTGTTGTCAGAAAGGAAAGTAATGAGCCGGGAATGCCCTTCAGATGCAGGTGTACCCTGGGGTCTTTCCTGATCTGTTCTACTATACCGGCTGTGCGCACATCATCCTGCCGGTAACGGTTAATGATCTCCTGCAGGTCCATGAAAGGACGGCAAAGGTACTTGGAATCCGGTTGTTTTTGGTGACCTGTGTTTTATTTCAGTACAAGATTTTTGTCAACCCTTTGTTCTCACAATATTTCCTAAACTTGTAGAACACTAAAACCTGTGTAATGGCCCTACTTCCCTGGCAGACTGCGGTGATCACCAGGGTCACCCAGGAGACTGCCAATACCCGGCGGTTCTTTTTTGAGATCAAGGACAGCGGCCCTTTTGTGTTCAGGCCAGGCCAGTTCGTTACCCTGGACCTTCCTATCCATGATAAGCAAAGCAAACGCATGCGCAGTTATTCTGTTGCATCCTGGCCTGATGGCAGCAATACGTTTGAACTGGTGATCGTGCTGATGGAAGGCGGTGCCGGAACCACCTATCTGTTCAAAGAAGGAAAACCCGGAATGGAAATTCCTTTTCGCGGGCCATTAGGGCATTTCTGCCTGCCTGATACCCTTGAGCGTGATATCTGCATGATCTGCACCGGAACCGGTATTGCTCCGTTCCGCAGTCAGGTTCAGTACATCCGGCACGCTCAGGTACCCTGTAGAGACATCCATATCATATTTGGTACAAGAAAGATTGGCGACATACTCTACCGTTCAGAACTGGAACAGTTGTCAAGAGATATGCCTTGTTTGCACTACCATGTAGCCCTGAGCCGTGAAACTCCGGAATCATGGAACGGTCATATTGGATATGTACATGATATATATGAAAAAGTGTGTGAAAATGGACAAAAGGATATGGATTTCTATCTGTGTGGCTGGAAGAATATGGTAGATGAAGCCAGAAACCGGCTGAAAGATATGGGGTATGATAAGGAACGCATCCACCTGGAACTCTACGGTTGATGTTTTTACCGGTTCTGCTGATACCATTGGCGGCCTGGGTCTGGAGCCGCCTTTTGATCTCCCGTGCTGATGGCATGGCAGGCACCTGGTCTCGTACTTTGATCCTGCTTTCGGGTTGGATGGTCTGTATCACAGAAGGACTTTCTGCCGGTTATGCTTTAGAACAGCAATGGCTGATGGTGGCCTGGGTGGCCTTTCTGTTGACCGGCATCCTGCTGCTGAAAGACCGGACCCTGCTGTGGACCTTCACACTGCCGGCAATAGGGAAACAGGAACGTTGGTTTGCCGGCTGGATCCTGCTTGTATTAATGCTTACTGGTGTGCTGGCCTGTGTGGCTTATCCTAATAACTGGGATAGCATGACCTATCACCTGACAAGGGTCGAGCACTGGATGCAAAGACAAACGGTCATCCACTATGCCACCAATAATGTACGCCAGGTGTCACAGCCTCCGCTGGCTGAGTACTGGATACTTCATATCCTGTCGCTTGGTGGTATAGACCGTTTGGCTAACCTGGTGCAATGGACTGCCTGGTTGATCAGTATGATCAGCATTTGGGGGATTCTTGGAGTGTGGGGCATGAGCAGAAAGGTGCAATGGAGCGGAGTATTGCTGGCAGCCGCCCTGCCCATGGCCATCCTGCAAAGCACCAGTACACAGAATGACCTGCTGGCAGCAGCCATGATGCTGCAAAGTGTTTACTGGGCCTTTCGTGTACGAAACGGAAACAGACAGGCGGTCTGGTGGATGCTGACGGCATTCAGCCTGGCTGTGTTCACCAAAGGCAGCAACTATATCTACCTGTTACCGGTATTGCCTTTTGCGGCCATCTGGGTGCTCCGGCAATTTGGCTGGTCCTGCTGGAAACCGGCCTTGTTCGGTCTTGCGGTGTTGTTGGTTTTTAATGGCCCGCACTGGGTGCGTAACCACGATACATTTGGCCGATGGACAGGCAGTGACAAGACCCTGGTAAATGACAGCCATGATCCTAATCAGATGCTGGCAGTTTTTCTTCAGAACCTCGCCATGGAATGTCAGACCCCGATATCCGGATGGAACAGGGCACTTACCAATGCTGTAATGGAAATAGAAAAAGGAACGGGTGTGCTGCCGGGTGAACCCACCATCAACTGGGCCCCAAGCCCTTCCTTTTCAGTAGGCATGTCTTCTCTGCATGAAGACTATACCGGAAACCTGCTGATGGTCATATTGTCTATTGTCTCCCTATTCATATTAGCGGGAAGATACCGGAAACACCCTGCTGTCATACTGGCTTTGATGGTAGTATCTATGGCAGTTCTTTTTAGCTTATTGCTGAAGTGGCAGGTCTGGCACAACCGCCTGCACCTGCCCATGCTGTTATTGTTCATACCGGCAGTGGCAGTGGCTTTGCAATACCTGCATCAACATGTACGAACCGGAATTCTGATCGTGGTGGCAGCAGCTTCCATACCGTGGCTTGTTTTTAACCAGAGCAGACCCATGGTAGGTAAGGAAAGTGTTTTCCGCCATTACGACTATTATCAGTATTTCTTTAACCAGCCGGAATTACTACGCACCTTTTTGCAGCTGGCAGCGGTAGCAGACCGCAACCAGGTGGAGAAATTGGGATGGGCCACTTCCGGCGATGCATGGGAATATCCGATGTGGCGTATCCTGCAAGACCAGGAGCCGGAAATGCGACATGTTCTGGTAGGCAATGAGACCAGGGTCTTTGAAAGAAGTGCCTGGCAACCGGAAGGTATCGTTTCCAACCGTGCCGGGCTGGTGGCACTGCCCAGATTACAATGCCATGGAAGAAATTATTACCGGACCTATACAGACGGGCAATGGGCCTTTTTTCTGCCGGAACCTAATCTCTGAGTACTTCTTCCAGGATGTCAGGCGAATGCATCTTACCGAATCCGCTCAGGTGCAATTGGTAATAGATGATCAGATAGTGCAACAGTGACCGACGGGTGTTGACAGTTGGCCGGAATTGAATATCATCTGACAATAGTGAACGAAAAGCCGATGACAATTCAGCTTCCATATAGTGAGTATGCCGTGGTATGGAATCACTGAAATGACCCTCCAGCATATCAAAAAAATGTCCGGGTCCCGAATGGGGCTCAAAGCCCAGATAGCGGCTCATGATCAGCATATACCTGTGCGGATACAACGACAACTGACCTCCGGGCCGGTCCAGCTGCAGAAAAGCCTGCCAGCAGAATCTGAATAGCTCTTCATTAGCTTCTGTTTCAGAAATGGCCCTGGTCATCAGTTCCACCAGAAACAACATGATGGAGCTGCGAACGATGTCAAATGGTGCAAGCGTATAGGCGTGTGCAATGGATGCTTCACTGACCCGGAATATATCGCCGGTCTCTTTGTGATATACCACCATATCCAGCAGATTACCATGCTGGTATAAGGCACTCTTACCTTTGGAACGGGCTGATCTGACTCCGTTGATGATATATGTTTGCCGCCCGAATTTTTCTGTATAAACAAGAACAACCACGCTGCTTTCACTGTAGGGTGTGGTTCGCAGTACAATGCCTTTGGTATGGTGCAGCATGATACAAACTTACTGGAAATCAGTTCGGAATGCGCTGACTAAAAGAGGTGAAAAACAGGAACAGGTTCTGTACTTAGCGCAACAGTACGATCCTGGTCACAACGGTTTCTTTCCCGGTATCATCGGCACTGTAAACCATATAGACACCGGTAGCGGCATCCTGACCATTATATCCCTTTCCGTTCCAGATGGCCTGCCCTCCTAATGCAATAGTTTCATATATGAGTCTTCCGCCTGTATCAGTAATCTTGACCTGGGCGTTATTGACCAGTCCGCTGATGGCAATTGGCCCGTTGTGTTCGGGCCTGACAGGATTGGGAAAAACCTTGACATTACCCTGTTCAGCAAGTCCCTGCGTAGCAGTACCCCTGTAGGATACGATGCCTTTGTCGGTGCCGAAATATACTTCGCCGGTCACTCCATCTATGGCGATACTCAGTACTACATTGCTTAACAGCGGGCTGTTATCCTGATTAAAAAACAACAGCTGTTCTGTGCCGTCTGCTGAAATGAGAAACACACCGCTGTTGGTGCCTATCCATTTTCTGTTGGCGCCATCCACCGTGATGCAGTTGACGATCTCTTTACTGAGCAGATATTCGTTGTAACCACCCAGATTGACCAGAGGTTGTGCAGCATCTGCAATGGTACCGCCATCCATCACAGAAGCAGGATTATAGAAAATGGATACTCCTTCATTGGTACCTGCCCAGATCTCTCCGTCCAGATCTTTGACCAGACAGTTCACATAGGCAACAGGCAGGTTTCCGTTACCTGCGCCAACACCGAGCACACGTGACATATCATCTGCGGTATTATCTATGTCAGCACCGTGGTCAAACACCAGAATACCATTACCTCTTGGCAACTGTACCCATTTCTGGTTGAAGTCATCCAGTATGATCTGTCCTACCTGTTCACCAGTTTCCAGGGGCAGGTTACAATCAAAGTGCATCCAGGATCCATCGGCTTTACGCACTACCAGCGGGTTGCTGGCAGCATAGTTGGAAACCCATAGGTTGCCTTCTGTGTCAAAGATCATTCCACCAATACGGCAGCTGCCGGGATCTGCTGCTCCCAGGTCCTGCAAACCCATATCGCCGGTATTGGTCTGATCATACCGGGTCAGCATACCTGTAGCTTTATCAAAGGAGAACACACCACTGCCAAATGAACCCAGCCAGGCAATACCAGTGGCTGCATCCAAGGTCATGGTGATAAAATCAAACACATCCGTCAGTGCCGGCAGGTCATACTGATTATAATTATTCCAGAATCCATAGTCCAGCACAAAGAAGCCGTCGCGGTTGTATGTATAGTTCCAGGAAGCATTGATGGAGCCCGGAGCCACCCATAGCCGGCCGTCGTAATATTCCATTTCAGCCACACTGGAAGATCCGGGTCCGTTTGGCAGGTAGCTCCGGTATTCATCGTTGCTGATCTCTGTAAGCAGCCCGAAACCATCGGCTACCCAGTAAGCTCCATCGGCATCTCTAATAAAATCATTGGGAGCTGTGAACCGGCCCTCAGTGTTAAGCTCAGAAACGGATCCGTCGTCAGCAATATCTACCATGCGGTAATCTTCCGGAATCTCCTCATCGCCCTGAATCAGCAGGACCTGTAATCCGTTTCCGGCAGATCTGCATGTGCGCACCTGCCAGTCTGCTTCTGCATAGTACAAAGACCAGTCGGTGCCGTCAAACAGATAAATATCTTCGTCATTGATGGTTACCGTTACCTGATCATTCCAGGGGGTCAGCCAGCCGGCAGAACCGGTAGGAAGAGTCGTGCCACTCAGGAGGGTCCACCTGGAAAAGTCTTCCAGCAGCGGTTCATCTTTGCCCGCCACGTATAACCCCACATCGGTTGCTGCAAATATCTGATCATCCTGTGTAAGTACTGACCGCACGTTGATATAAGCACCATCGGCGTCTGTAAAGAACCATGTTGCAGGGCTTTCTTTTTCTGAGATCTGGTACACCACGATGCCGAAACCAGTAGCGATGAAAGCAGTATCGCCGGAAAACTGCACCTGATTGATGGATTTGTTGCCGCTGATGCCTGCTGTTCTGATGTAGGGGAAATTGACCAGTTCGCCATCAATGATGAAGTCCATGTTGCTGTTCAGATAGCTGATGGCTACTGTACCTGTCTCCTTTCCGTAGTAAACCCCGATGGCGTTGATATCATCCAGTCCGTTGGCCTTGTGCAGTCGTTCCAGACTGTTGTCCTGGAGGTTGAGGTTAAAGACACTGAGACCGGTTGCAGCATAGACCTTTTGACCGGCCAGTGCGATCACATCAGGGCCTCCGTAAGGCAGATAGGCTTTCCAGGATCCGATGGCTACCGGAGGCTCCTGTGTCTGTGCTTTCAGCAATGTGGCAGCTACCAGGAAAAAGAGAAAGAAGAACGTACGCTTCAGCAACATGTGGTACAAAGTTCAGAAATCGGCAGGATAACGGGTTTTTTCAGGGCATATTTTGCAGTTTTTTGTCAGCTTTCCTGTCTTTGAACGAAGGCTCAGGCCCTTACTTTTCGTATCTTTGCACCTATTTTTCAGCCATGTGGCAGTCTATCTCCAGGATCATTTTGCGCAACCGGGTCATTTTTCTGGCCGGATGGATCCTGCTTACCATTTTCATGGGGCTGGAAACCACCCATGTCAAGCTGAGTTATGACCTGAACAAGTCTATACCAGCCAATGCTCAGGTAAATCTGGATTACGAGGCATTCAAAAATGAATTTGGCGATGAAGGCAACCTGGTGGTGATTGCCATCCGGTCTGATGATTTTTTTCAGCTTGATTTTTTCAGGCAATGGGATAGTCTCAGCCAGGAACTGACCACTATACCTGATGTGCAGAATGTTTTATCTGTTCCGCAAACCATGCGCATGGTGCGCAATGCTCCGGAGCGGAAGTTTGATATTGCTCCGGTGTTCAACCACCTGCCTGACACACAGGCTGAACTGGATTCGCTCAAGGAAGAATTTTATAAGCTTCCGTTTTATGATCGCCGGCTGTACAATGAAGACCGCGATGTTTTTCTCATGCTGGTCAGCCTGAACAAGGATATTCTCAGTACGGTACGGCGCATCACGGTCATGGATGATATCTACACTTTCACCAGACCATATGAAGAGCGAACCGGAAACCATCTGTATTACACGGGCTTGCCGGTTATCAGGCACTACCAGCTGACCACCATTTCAGGTGAGATCCTGTTGTTTTTGCTGCTGGCAGTCATTGTTACGATCGTGGTGTTGTTCATTTTGTTCCGGTCATGGATAGCGGTCGTGTTCCCTTTACTCTTCATAGGAAGCGGTGTAGTGTTCAGCATGGGGCTTATGTCACTTATAGGATTCAAGGTGACCTTGCTTACAGGCCTCATACCCAGTCTGCTGATTGTGATCGGGGTGCCTAATTCAGTGTATCTGCTCAACAAGTACCACATTGAATTCAGGAAACATGGCAACAAGGTCAAAGCCCTGACGGTCATTATTGAGAAAGTGGGCTATGCCATGTTTTTCACCAACCTGACCACCGCAGTGGGCTTTGGTGTGTTCTACTTTACCAGGGTGCAAATGCTTACTGAGTTCGGGCTCATCACTTTTATCAGCATCGTGATGACCTTCCTGATCTCCATCATTATCATGCCGGTCATTTTCAGCTTTCTCCCTAAACCCAGAAAAAGTGATACCAATCACCTGAACAACAAACTGTTTCATGGTATCATCAATAAGCTGGTAAGCTGGACCTTTGGTCACGGCCGCAGTGTTATTGCAGCCAGCATCATACTGGTACTGGTGGCACTGCCCGGTGTGCTGATGCTGCGTTCTGCCGGATATATACTGGACGATGTAAGTCACCGCACAAGACTCTATCAGGACCAGCAATTCTTTGAATCTGAATTCAATGGTATTCTTCCTTTTGAGATCGTCATCGAAAAAAAACAGGCACTTACCCGAATCCGCGATACCATCGTGAATCCGGTCTATCATCATGAAACAGAAGATAGTGTCATTGCATTGGATACGGTCTATGTGGTGCGCACAGACACATCTGACAACCAGGTGACCAGCTATGCCACCCTGAGCAAGATCGCAGAACTGCAAACACTGCTCAGTCAGTATTCCTGTTTCAGTACCAGTTTGTCTATTCTGGATGGTTTAAAGTTTGCCCGGCAAGCATATTACAACGGAAACCCAAGGTATTATGATCTGCCGGATTTTGAACGGCTGAGTCCGAATGATGCCAGGGTAGGTGATTTTCTGAAGAATACAAAACAATCTGCACTGACCAGAAGTGTCTTTACAGATAAGACCGGCAGCAAGACCCGCGTAAGTGTGCAAATAGCAGACGTGGGCTCTGATTCTATGCCGCATATCATGGAAGCCCTGCGACCCAGAGTAGATTCCATTTTTGATCAGGAGCACTACCATGTCTATTTTACCGGCACCAGTGTGGTGGCTCTGGAAGGATATAATTACCTGATCAAGAGCCTGCTGGGCTCTGTTTCTCTGGCATTGATCATCATTGCCATTATCATGACCACCCAATTTCGGTCATTGCGCATGCTGTTGCTGGCCTTGCTGCCTAACCTGCTGCCTTTGTTCGTGACAGCTGCCATCATGGGATATTTTCATATTCCGCTGAAACCATCCACAGTACTCATTTTCAGTGTGGCATTCGGAATAGCGGTCGATTATTCCATCCATTTCCTGGCCAAATACCGACAGGAACTGATCAGACATAGTTTCAACGTAAGAGATACCGTTAGGGTGGCCCTGCAGGAAACAGGTATGAGCATGATCTATACCTCCATCATCCTGTTCTTCGGCTTCATCATATTCACCTTCTCTGAATTTGAAGGCACCAAGAACCTGGGTATTCTGACCAGCCTCACACTGATAGTCGCCCTGTTCACCAATATGTTGCTGCTGCCCAGCCTGCTCATTTTCTTTGATAAGAAACTGGAGGCCATGCATAAACGCAGACATGCCAGAACGACCTCCTATGTAGATCTGATCTCAGAAGATCAGACAGATAATGATGTGAAATGACCATGGAAGCAAAACTGACCTTCACTGAACTGAAACAGCTGAACCTGCCGAATATCGACAAGGAGATCCTGGCTTTCTGGGATGCAGAAAACATATTTCAGAAAACCATACTTGAAAGGCAGGATGCAACACCTTTTATTTTCTATGAAGGTCCGCCTTCTGCCAACGGCACTCCCGGTATTCACCACGTGCTGTCCCGAACTCTCAAAGACATCTTTTGTCGCTTCCGCACCATGGATGGTTACCTGGTAGAAAGAAAAGGCGGATGGGATACCCACGGCCTGCCTGTGGAACTGGGTGTAGAGAAACTGCTTGGCATTACCAAAGAAGATATAGGCAAGACCATCACGGTAGAAGAATACAACAGTATCTGCCGCCGTGAGGTCATGAAGTACAAAGACCAGTGGGAAGAGGTAACCCGGATCATGGGTTACTGGGTGGATATGGAAAAACCCTATGTCACCTTTGAGAACGATTACATAGAGACCCTCTGGCAGTTGTTGCAAAAACTCCATACCAAAGGTCTCCTGTACAAAGGCTATACTATCCAGCCATTCTCGCCCGCTGCAGGAACCGGTCTGAGCAGCCACGAACTCAACATGCCCGGAGCTTACCGCGAGGTGAAAGACACCACCATCGTGGCGCAGTTCAAAGCCACAGGCGCTGAAGCTGAAAAGCTTTTAGGTGTTACTGCCGAAAGGGAAGTTTTCTTCCTGGCCTGGACCACCACTCCGTGGACCCTTCCTTCCAATACTGCTCTGGCAGTTGGCAGGAAGATCGTGTACGTGCAGGTGCGCACGCTGAATCCATATACCGGGAAACCGGTGGAAGTTGTACTGGCCAAAGACAGGTTGTATGCGTACTTCAAGGAAGAGCAGAAGGGTCAGCCATTGGAACAGCACGAAGGCTGGAACAAGCACCTGCCCTGGGAACCGGTAGCTGAGTTCAGCGGTGAAGCATTGAGTGGTCTTCGCTATGAACAGTTATTGCCCTATGCCCAACCGGAAAGCGGCGATGCCTTCCGGGTAGTAACGGCAGACTTCGTCAGCACGGAAGATGGTACAGGTATCGTGCATATTGCACCGAGCTTTGGTGCCGACGATTTTCGCACAGCACAGCAAAATGGTATCGGAAGCCTGACCCTGGTGGACAGGCAGGGTAGATTTTCTGAAGATGCCGGCGAGCTGGCCGGACGTTACGTAAAAAATTACACGGACGATCCTGAATGGGAAAATCCGGATGTGTTCATTGCCGTAAAACTCAAGGAAGAGAACCGGGCTTTCCGGGTTGAGAAATACGAACACAATTACCCGCATTGCTGGAGAACAGACAAGCCGGTCATATATTATCCGCTCGATTCCTGGTTCATCAGAACCACTGCGGTCAAAGACCGGTTGCTCGAGCTGAACCGCACCATCAACTGGAAGCCCAGAAGCACCGGTGAAGGACGTTTTGCACAATGGCTGGAGAATCTGGTTGACTGGAATCTGAGTCGCTCCCGCTACTGGGGAACACCCCTGCCCATCTGGCGCACTGCTGATGGTACTGAAGAGATCTGTATTGGTTCTGTGAAGCAACTTACAGAAGAATTCAGTAAGGCAAAGGAAGCAGGATTGAATACAGACAGTGATCTGAAACTGGTCAACGGATTGCTGGATATAGATCTCCATAAGCCATACGTTGACCGCATTGTATTGGTGTCAGCAACAGGACAGCCCATGTATCGCGAGGCAGACCTGATCGATGTCTGGTTTGACAGCGGTGCCATGCCCTACGCACAGTGGCACTGGCCCTTTGAAAATGAAGAGACCTTCAGACGGTCTTTTCCTGCAGACTTCATTGCCGAAGGCGTAGATCAGACCCGTGGTTGGTTCTTTACATTGCATGTGCTGGGTACTATGCTGTTTGATTCAGTAGCCTATCGTAATGTGGTTTCCAACGGGCTGGTACTCGATAAAGCAGGCAATAAAATGTCCAAGCGTCTTGGAAACGGTGTTGATCCATTCGATACCATTTACAAGTATGGTGCTGATGCGGTGCGCTGGTATATGATCACCAATGCGCAACCCTGGGATAACCTGAAATTTGATTTTGATGGCATCACGGAGGTACAGCGGAAATTCTTCGGCACCCTGTTCAATACCTGTTCCTTCTTTGGCTTGTATGCCAATGTAGATGCCTGGCGTCCGGGTAAGGATAACATAAGCATCTCAGATAGGCCGGAACTGGACAGGTGGATCCTGTCACTCTTGCATTCACTGACCAGAGATGTGCGGCAGGCCTATGAATCTTATGAACCTACCAGGGCCGGCAGGCTGATAGAACTATTTGTAACCGAGCACCTCAGTAACTGGTATGTGCGCCTCAGCCGCAGGCGGTTCTGGAAGGGAGAATTATCGGCCGATAAAAACGCAGCCTACCATACTTTATACACCTGTCTGCATACCATTGCCAGACTGATGGCACCGGTTTCTCCTTTCTTTGCAGAATTCCTGTACAGGCAATTGCGTGTGCAGGAGTTTCTGGGTGATGCAGCATCCGTACACCTGTCTGCATTCCCGGTTGCTGACCAGGCTGTCATAGACTCAGACCTGGAAGAGACCATGCAGCTTGCCCAGGATCTTTCTTCTACCATCCTGGCATTGCGCAAGAAGGTCAATATCAAAGTTCGTCAGCCATTACGCAAGGCGATGATCCCGGTACTGCAGGAAGACGTGAGAGATAAGATCAGGCATATTTCTGATCTGGTTCTGGCAGAAACCAACATCAAGGAACTGAGTCTGATGGAAGATACTGCTGGTGTAGTGACCCGCAAGGTAAAACCCGACTTTAAAAAACTGGGCCCCCTTCTCGGTGCTCATATGAAGGAGGCAGCTACAATGCTCGGTTCACTTAGTCAGGAACGAATTGCTGAACTGGAGCGTTGGAGTCAGATAACACTGGAAATAGCTGGTAAAGAGTTTGTCATTCCGGCCGATCATGTGGAGATCGTATCAGAGGATATTCCAGGCTGGCTGGTGGCAAATGCAGGTAACCTGACTGTAGCGTTGGATATTCAGTTGACCCCTGAACTGGTGGCTGAAGGAAATGCCCGGGAGTTTGTGAGCCGTATGCAAAAACTGCGTAAAGACAGCCAGCTGGAAATTACAGACAGAATAGTGGTGGAGGTCGTTGCAGACAAGGATCTGTGGGATTCTTTACTGGATTTTAAAAACTATATTTGCACCGAAATTCTGGCAGATGAACTGGTTTCTGCCGTTGATAATCAAGACTTTGTGAAACTGGAGATCAATGAAAGAGAAATCCGGGCCAGGGTCATCAAAACGGAAGCTTATGGCAAAAAGTAAGAGCACTAAGAAAGCCGCCCCTAAAAAATCGGCACCCAAAAAGGCTGCTGTAAAAAAGACCGCACCGAAGAAATCGGCTGCCAAAAAATCTGCTCCGGCCAAATCAGCGGTAAAGAAAAAAGCTGCTCCTAAAAAAGCAGTAAAGAAAATTGTTGCCGGTAAAACAACCTCAAAGAAAGCTGCTCCCAAAACTGCAGCTAAGAAAGTGGTCAAAAAAGCGGCAGCCAAGAAGACCGTTGCAAAAAAGGTTGCTAAGAAAGCAGTAGTTACCAAAGCCGCTCCGAAAAAAGCAGCAGCCGGTAAAACAGTTGCAAAAAAGGTAACAAAGAAGGCTGCCGGAAAGACCACTGCCCCCAAGGCTGCAATTAAAAAAGCAGCCCCCAAAACGATTGCAAAAAAGTCGGCCCCTAAGACCGCAGCAAAAAAGGCAGCACCAGTTAAAACAAATGTGAAAAAAGCTGATGCCGGGAAAGCAGTGAAGAAAGCAGTGACTAAAAAGTCAACAACTGAAAAAGTTGTCAGTAAGGCTGTTCCTGAAAAGAAGAAACCGGTTACAGTGGTTACCAGTAAGGCAACCCCCAAAGCAGTCAAAGAGAAGCCTGTTCAGAAAGAAAAGCCGGTTGTAAAGCAGCCGGTCAGCCGAAAGAAAGGAGCCGCAAAAAAGACCGCAAAGCCGGTAGCTGAGCCTACAGATCCGAACCAGGAAGTGATCACTACGTCCGTTACAAAATCTGAACTGGCCAGGATCAAATCGCAGGCAAGCGAGGTCAGTGTGAAACAACAGGGAAGACTGGTCACCTTTAAAAAGGATGAAGATACAGTAGTGCAGAAGCCTTTGGAGAAAACCAGGTATTCAGACAAAGAGCTGACCGAGTTCAGAGACCTGATCAACCGCAAGCTGGAAGATGCCAAAAGTGAGCTGAAGTATCTGCAGGAACAGATCAGCAGGACATCTGAACTGGGCGATGACAGTGATTCCAGATTCAAAGGTCTGGAAGACGGTACCAGCACTGCAGAAAGAGAATACCTCAGCCAGATGGCATCACGCCAGATCCAGTATATTTCTCACCTTGAGAAGGCGCTCATTCGCATTCAGAACAAGACCTATGGTATTTGCAGGGAAACAGGTAAGCTGATATCCAAGGAAAGGCTGCGGGCTGTTCCTCACGCCACCCTGAGCATAGAAGCCAAGAAAAACCAGGGTTGAGCTTGAAGCGTTCGGTCATTGCAGTAGCTACCATTATGCTGGTCCTTTTCCTGGATCAGTTGCTCAAGATCTATATAAAGACCAACCTGCAGCTGGGTGAAGAGTTTGGCATCTTCGGCCTGTCATGGGCACGGATCCATTTCACTGAAAATGAAGGTATGGCCTTTGGTATGACCTTCGGCGGCAATTATGGCAAACTCCTTCTCACAGTGTTCCGCCTGATAGCTGTTGGCTTTCTGGGTTATTATCTTACGGTTCTGATCAAACACAAGGCTCCCCGCAGCCTGATCTTCAGCCTGTCACTCATTTGTGCAGGCGCCATGGGTAATATCATTGACAGCGTATTTTACGGAGTGATCTTTTCTGATTCCATTTATCAGGTAGCATCCATTTTGCCCGAAGGAGGTGGCTATGCACCGCTACTGCACGGGCATGTGGTTGACATGCTTTATTTCCCTATGTTTCACGGCCATTATCCTGAATGGATGCCCTTTTTAGGAGGAAAATATTATATGTTTTTTCGTCCTGTTTTTAACCTGGCAGATTCATCCATTACACTGGGAGTCTTGTCTATCCTGCTCTTTCAACGCAGTATTTTTGGTCATGCCGAAAAGTCATCGTCAGCGGGATCCGGACAGGAAAGCGAACCCACAGACATTACCTCCTGATGCCTGGCCATAAACAGACCGGATGCCAAACGAAGACTTTCAACAGCATTTACATCCTATCCTTCAGGAACTGGAACTCGTAAGGAGAGACCAGTTGAACAGAATGGCTTTCATTCTGATCGCATTGCTGGTTGCAGTGGCTGTGGGTATGCTGCTGCTCATTCCTACCTTCATCATCGTGATACTGTTTCTGAGCCTGCCGGTGTATCTGCTCATGTTCGGTACCAGAAGAAAACGCCTGGATGTGCGGTCAGAATTCCGCCCAAGGGTCATGCGTGTCATTGCCGATAGCCTGCCTGAATGGGATTATGACCAGCACCGTTTCATGCCCAGAGCCGTATATGATGCCGCATCACTGAATCTGCCTGTGCCTGATGTATATGAAGGCCAGGACCTGTTTTATGCCACCGTTCATGGTGCACCCTCAAGCTTGAGTGAGTTGTTGACCAGACAGCAGGAGCGTTCGCCGGATGGCAGCATTCAGTACACCACTTTATTCAACGGCCTGTTGTTGTCTGTTCAGTTACCCAAAGCCTTCAGCGGTATTCACTATCTGGCAGGTACAGGTGATGAACAACAGGTGCAGGACTACCTGAAGCGTTTCGGAGATATCAATACTTTCCTGCCTGAGCCTGTGCAGGATGATACCTGCCGTATCGGTGAGCAGGTTTGGCTGAGTACCATCCCGCAGGAAGCTGTCAGCCTGATGCGTGGTCCGCTGGGCCCGGTGCTTCGTGAGTTGTCAGATAAGGCCGCTTCCCCCTTGTTGCTAAGCTGTAAAGGTCAGCACTTTTGTCTGGCGGTACCTCTGCCTGAAAAGATCATGGAACCTTCAGTATTCCGCTCTTTATTGACTACCCGCCACATCGTTCAGTATAAAGAGCTGCTCGAGACGTTACTTGGTATTCCCGCATTATTGACCACCCCGGCAAACAATTCCTGATCAGTGCGGTAATTGTGGAACAAGTGCATGCGATAATTGCGGTACATTTGCGTTAATGAGTATGCTTCCCTCCAGATATTTTTTCTGGCTTGCCCTGTTGCTGCTGTCTCTTCCATCCCGTGCGCAGGAGTCGGTTCTGGTGCGCTGGGTACCTGAAAACTCAGGAACACCATCCTACATCCTGGCCATACTGCATAATACAGAAGCTGCCAGATACCCGTTGTCCAATGTGCCTTATGAGGTGTTTCCGCTGGTCAATACAGTTGCTTTTGAGTGGCTGGAAGAATCTTATGAGACTGAGCAGGCCAAAGAGATCATGCAGTTGCGTGAAGAGCTCAATCTGAAACGCTATCTTGAACGGGATGACAATATCAGATATGAGCTTTTCATCATCAACAACCTGCAGGAAAATGTAGAGCAGTATGCAGGGCTCATGCCCTTCTACACCATGCAGTTGTTTCGTGATTTTTTGCGTGGCGAAGGCCGTACCTATCAGGAAGAACTGCTGTATCAGTATGCACTGGAAGAGACCAAACCGGTGCTGTCTATGCTCAGCATGAGAAACATTGCCGAGTATATGGCAACAGTACCTTCAGAGCAGCAGGCAGATGTGCTCAGCAGGTTTGTTAATGATCAGGACCTTTTTGCTACCTATGAACATGATAAAGCCGGATTATACCGCAATCAGTCACTGACGGAGCTTGGCCTCCTGGTAACCGGCACGGAACAACCAGCCTGGCTGCAGGCCATGCGTACCAGGGTTAACCGCGACCTGGTGGCACAGATGATGGAACTTTCTGCCGGTCAGTCAGTGCTGTATATCCTGGATGCTGAGCGCATCGGAGGGCCAGGCGGAATTGTACCTTTGCTGCTGGAAGAAGGCGCTGAAGTGAGCGATATGCCTTTCACGCTGAGTTCTGATGCCGAGATCGAAGAGTATTATACAGGAACCAATGAACTGCAGGCAGATCAGTTTCCTGATTACCTGTTGGATAACCTGAGCGACCGAAGCGGATATGCAGTGCGCAACAGGATCATTAAGGTGGATGAGTTGCAGGCCGGCGAATTGCCCCCCGCAGCTATTACAGATCCTTTCGGCGATGGTTATGACTACCTGGGAACTGATACCTCTTTCATCAGTGAATGGTTTGAGCTGCGTTCCAACGATGCATACTTTTCCATCCGCATGCCTGAAAAAACCAAATGGGAAGAAACACTGACAGAAAGCATTAACGGAAACATCAAGTCGGTGCAGGCACAGGTAAACCATGCCCGCTCAGATCTTTTCTATTCGATCGGATACACCATTTATCCCCCTAATTTCGATCCCGGTATCCGGGCAGATTTTTTTGATGATTTTGTGTACAGAAGTATCCGCAAGATCAACGGACAACTCGTAACGCAACGCATCATTTCTGATCCTGAGTACGTTGGCAGAGAATTCGTGGTCTCAGTTGATGATTCATTTTATGTGCGCTCGCAGATCATCCTGCGGGGTAATATCTTGTATCAGATACTCTGCGGAGGGCCTGACAATAAACCCTATGCGCCATATGCCGAAGAATTCATCAGAAGCTTCCGCCTGGACAGAGGTAAAGCAACCAACTGGTACACTTACCTGGATCAGCAGATAAGCTGTCAGTTTCCGAGGCAGCCTCTTATACAGAACCAGAATTATCCCACCCAATACGGGCAGGTACAGGTAAAGACCTTCAACACGGAAGACTTTGATACCCAATTATCCTATTTCCTGAGCATCAACCAATATCCGGACGGATATCCTGTTAAAGGCAGTAAGTCTTTTTACAATGGTCTCATCAGCGACGCAGAACGCCAGTACTTTGGGCGGGCTGTCTCGGTTACCAAGGTCAGGAAAGGCCGGAACAAAGGCGTGGAAGCAGTTCTGCAGCTGAACAACGGAAAAGTGTACCGCATGCACTTCTTTGTAGTTGACAAGGTGCTGTACCAATACCTGGTTGGTGGTACGGCTTCTGCCATGGAATCTGCTGGTGTGGATTATTTCCTGGATCATTTCCTTATCAGTGATCAATGATCATTCGGCATAATTTGTGCTGTTATATACCTGAAAAGCATTGGCTATGAAAAGAATTTTGACCCTGATGATCGCCTTTATGATCGGTACCGCACTTTTTGCCCAGCAGGAATTTACCTTCACGCCTGCCGGCAAAAAAAGCAAGACCATTGCTACTGTCATGCAGAAAGGCGACACCTGGATACTGCGTGAAGGACAAGGCAGTGTGGTCATTGATTACCTGCCGGTCAACCTGCCGGAAGAATTTAAAACAGATGGCCAGGAAGTGGTCTTTGAAGGAGTGTTGGGAGAGATCCCTGCCAATGTCAGGCTCCAGGGGAAACCGGTTGAGATCACCCTGATCAAAAGATTATACAGAGCGGTTCCCAAAGACAAGACCGATGATATCGGCCATACAGATGGTGGCGATAAAAAACAGCCCGAAGCCATTGAAAATCTCCGTGGCGTGGTCATGCTGGTAGCTAACACCTGGTTGATAGAAGGCGAAAGAAACGGGCATACAGAGCGGTTCGTGCCTGACAATATGCCGGAAGAATTCCGGGAGGAAGGACTGGAAGTATTTGTGAGCGGAAGCGCCGGTTATCTGGATCCGAATGTCCGGGCCATGGGAAGACCCTTTCGCATCACAGAGCTGACAGCTGTTGTAGAACAAAAAATGGATACTACCGCCATTCAGGAACCTATGAAAGATTTATTTCCATTCCAGGAAGCAGGTCGCATCACCGCTGTAGAAGGGGTGGTTAAATTATTCAGTTCAGACCCTGATATCTATATCATTGAGACCAACAATGGTACCCGCCGCTATTTGCCTGCCATCATCCCTGATGCCTTCAAAGTGCACAACCTTCGTGTACTGGTAACAGGAGTATATGGTGAAATACCAGCCAATGTCAGGCTGATGGGTACACCATTCGAGATTGAGGTGATAGAAGAGATCAAATGATCATGACCTGATCACTCTTCTTCCAGGGTGATGGTCATTTTGATGTCTTCACGCGGGCGGTCATTGGCATCAGTTTGAACGGCAGCGATCTTATCTATGACCTCCATGCCTGAGATCACCTCTCCGAATACGGTATAGTTCTGATCCAGAAACGGTGTACCACCTAATGTGCGGTAAACCTCCTTCTGATCTTCTGTAAAAGTGATTCCCATTCGCTGGCCCATCATGGCCAGCTCATCATCACTGGCAGGCTTACCCTGAACTATGTAAAACTGTGAGCCGGAAGACGCTTTCTGCGGATTCACCTGATCGGGCTGGCGGGCCGCCGCAAGAGCTCCTTTTTTGTGAAACAGGTCTTTTCTGAATTCAGCTGGTATGGTATAGCCCGGACTGCCACTTCCAAGTCTTGCTCCTGCTGCCGCATTCCTGCTGTCAGGATCGCCACCCTGTACCATGAACTCCTGCATGACCCGGTGAAAGAGAAGGCCGTTATAATAACCTTCCTTAACCAGTTTGATGAAATTATCTCTGTGTTTGGGTGTCTCGTTGTAAAGCTTGATCAGCATATCACCATAAGAGGTGCTGATCTTTACGATCTGTTCCGGTTGATTATCCATAGGTTCTGTTTGTTCAGTTTCAGGTTGCAGCATAGACGTGTCTGTTACCGGTGCTTGTTCACCGGTTTTGTTGCTGGTGCATGCCGCCAGCAATAAGAAAGGCGCCCATAGTAAGTGCTTCATGGCTCTTTTTTAAGTCGCTCAAAATAACGGATAATATTCTGCTTCAACAATGTTTCCTGTTCTTCCAGACTAAGCACATCAAAGCGTTTGATGAGGGCAAAGTGCGGCCAGCCATCCTCATCCGGCCCTAGTGATTCATAGTATCCCTCCGGTTCCAGCAAAGTACAGACCGCTATGTGCATGAGGTCTTGTTTCTGCTCTTTGCTGAAGGAGGTATTGAGGGTTCCCAGTTCATTGATCCCGATCAGGAACAACAGACTTTCCATATTGGGTTTCTTTCCAAACTGTTCTTTCACCTGTTGCAACACAGCCAGCCACCTGGGGTCGAAATCAATAGGTACATGTTCATCTATCGGCATCAGGCAAAGTTATTCTGCAAACGGATTCTGCCAGGCCGGATTGTTGGCAAAAGAAGTATCAGTGAGGGTCATCAGGAAAGCTTTTAGTGCTTCCTTTTCCTCATCAGACAGCTGCACGCCACCCTGATAAGCTTTCTGCATGAAAGGATCTGTAAAAGGTGTGTCATGCACTCCTGTGCTGTAAAATTCCAGTACTTCATCGAGTGTGGCAAAACGACCGTCGTGCATATAGGGAGCAGTGAGTGCGATATTGCGAAGAGACGGTGTTTTGAATTTGCCGTAATCAAGGGTATCTCCTGTTACGTTACCTCTGCCCGGATCAGGAAAATCGGTGTAGGTGGAAGCATCATTCAGCCCATTATTGCGAAACAGAAAATCAGTGAACAGACCCCCATTGATGCCATGACAATGAAAGCAATCTGCCCCTTCGTTGTCATTGAACAACATCCATCCTTCAAGTTCCTGTTCGGTCAGGAATACACCCGGAACGGCATTGAATGCCTGATCGAATTTAGAGTTTCCAGATACCACTGTGCGCATGAACTGGGCCAGGGCTCTTGCTATCAGATCAGAAGTTACGGTAGTAGTGCAGAATGCCTCGTAAAAATCTTTCTGATACCTTTCCTGTGCTTGTACGGCCGCTACCGCTGCCTCCAGGGTATTGTGCATTTCTACCGGATCCTGAATGGGCAGCAATGCCTGGTCTTCGAGATGCAGGGCACGACCGTCCCAGAAAAAACCTCCAAAAGCCGGGTCCAGTCCGGTATAGATCAGATTAAAAATGGGCATGGAATTTCTCACACCCAATATGCCATCAATGCCCAGGCTGAATACCTTATCACTGTCAGTAAAGGCAAATTCGATGTGATGACATCCGGCACAGGATAGGGTGCTGTCTGCAGACAGGATAGGGTCATAAAAAAGTTTCCTGCCCAGATCTACTCCTTCGTTGGTAAGTGGATTGCCAAAATCACTGGTGGGGAAGGCGGGAAGTCCAACCGGCTTGGTGAGAGTGTACGGTGTTGGATCATAGGTGTAGGGCGATGGTTCCACCATCGGCATATCCTTTTCGCATCCGGATAGCACCCAGATCAAAACGGGCAGCGTCCACCAGAATTTATTCCGCATCAATACAAAGGTATGCATACTCGCTAATCGCTTTGTTGAAGAAAGTCATCATCGGTCAGTGTATTCAAAAAAAGGATCAGATCCTGTTTTTGTTCATCATTCAGATGCAGGGGATGGACACGTGGGTCCTGGTTGCGATGACCCGAACCTCCGTTCTGATAATGATCTATGACAGTTGCAAGATCAGGCAGACTGCCATCATGCATATAGGGCCAGGTCCAGGCAATATTCCTTAGTGTTGGTACTTTGAACTTGCCGGCATCATCCGGATCGACCGTAATGCGAGCCCTTCCGCTGTCAGGATAATAGGTTTCATATAATCCGTTGTTCAGAAATTCAAAATTGGTGAAGAACGGCGGCGAATGACAGCTGCTGCATGCCAGTGAATCACTGAAGAACAGGTCATACCCGATCTGTTCAGACGGGGTGAAGTTTGCAATGCCCCGCATTACCTGGTCATATTTGCTGTTTCCGCTGATGATGGTACGTTCATAGGCTGCGATGGCCCGGGTGATGGTAAAGGGAGATGGCAGATCTTCAAAGACTTGGTAAAAACGATCGGTGTAGTAAGGGTCTGCCTGCAGGCGGTCGGTTAGCAGCACCATGTTAAAAGCCATCTCATGAAAGTCTTCCAGCGGAATGTAGAATTGCTGTTCAAGTGTAGGGCTTCCGCCGTCCATGGTCATAATGGGTTGCCAGGCTACATTGGCCAGGGTAGGAGCATTGCGAAAACCTAATCGTCCCTCTACCCCTGCACTGATCGGTGCATGGTCAGCAAAGGCCCATTGCGTCAGGTGGCAGTTGTTGCAGGATACGGTAGAATCAACTGATAATACCGGGTCAAAGAACAACTCTTTTCCAAGTGCGATCCTGCCGGCATCCGGAAAGTTGTCATCCGGATAGGGAATGGCAGGAAATCCTTCCGGAATGGGCACAGAATAGGAAGGTTCCGGTATATCCGGATCTATAGCACAACCGGCGCTCATCCAGAGGAGGAGCGCCGGCAGCCAAAAGTTTATTTGCTTCTTTGTCAGATAAGCAGCGGTCATTCTTCCAGGCTGAACATGCCGTTGATATTGGTTACCAGTATCGACGTGAGGTCCAGATTATCAGATGTGTGGGTGGTGATATCGCCGGTCATATCCACTCCATCAAAGAAATTGTTCCAGTTCACATTCAGGTGGAAAGTGAACGCATCGCCTGCTTCGGCAGAGAACGCATAGGGTATTTCTACAGCAACCCGATTCGCATCTTTACCCACATGCATTTCAAAAGCAGTTTCAGGGGTGCCATTCAGATCCTGATCGGCCATACCATCAATGCGTATGAAAATATAACCGGCATCCCAACTCCAGTGCATAGGTGGAAACTGTGGCCCCAGCGGGTCATTGGCAGGATAGACAGAGGGGTCTGCATGGTTGGTCAGCGAGTCAATACCAATATCAAACCGAAGTGCGGTATATGATCCTGCTTCCACAGCTCCTGCATCGTATCCATTCACTTCCGGATTCACCAGCAGGTAATTTTCTGCCGGAAACTCAGTACCGCTGGCATCTACAACCCGGATATTACTGACATAGAACTGCACCAGATCCAGGCGGGTATCCACTCCGTTGATGGTATAGGTATTTCCTTCCAGGAGGGCGTTGGCACCTACGTAGCCATGCAAATGAAGCTCCAGGTCGAATGTGGTGGCGTATTCACAACAGCAATCCTTTTCTGCCGAAGCATCATAGTTGAGTGCATTCGGATCAGTACATCCTTCCTTTTTGGTGCAGGAAGACAAACCAGCCAGCGCAAACAATGGAACGGCCAGCCATAATACAGACTTGTGAGGGAACATCTTTCGTTTTTTATCGTTCTTAAAGGTACAACACCTGATTCCGGAATAACGTGCAGTAAATCACCAAATGACAAATATCCGGGTCAGTTTTTTGTAAAACTGGTAACTTTGAAGTTCATGAAGCGTCTGTCACAACGCATAGCGTCTGTTTTACTCCTGTTGCTCGTGATCGGAACCACCACGGGTGTGCAGTTGTATTCGCATATCTGCATGACAAGTGGCACCGCTGAGGTCTCTATGCAGCAGATCCATTCTTGTTGCAGTGAAACAGGGGCTTCTTCAGCTTCTGCCACCATAGAAAATGATTGCTGCTCATCCGGAGTATCCTATCTGAAACTGGATCTGCCTGCCTGGCAGCCTGATCATGATTTCCAGGTACTGGTGCAACACATCGTACTCGATCTGCCTGCCGCCAATACCATTACAGGACAGGATGCTGTTCTCTGTTCCCGGTATTTTGACCCACCGCCTGCCACCGCTCTGGATGGCAGAGACCACCAGCGTCTCTACCAGGTATTTCTGATCTGATATGAAGTGAGGTCATCCTCCTGAACGGAGGATATTATTCACGTTAATATGTAGATCATGAAATATATAATAATTATCTTGAGTACTTTGTGTTTTTCTGCAGCTGCTGCGCAGACCCTGAATGGCAGGGTGCAAGGTATGGATGCAGATCAGCAAATGACTCCTCTTCCGGGTGCCACTTTGGTCTGGCTGGCTGATGGCTCCGGCACGATCACTGATCCCGACGGCTTTTTCTTCCTGGATTTTCCTGGGGGTGAAGACCTGAGGTTGCAGATCAGTTTTGTTGGCTACCGGACAGATACCATTAAAGTGGATACCTGGGCTGACGTGGACATCATGTTGCTGAGCGACCTGATACTGGACGACGTAGTGATAGCGGAAGAGAGATCTGCACTGGCCATCAATACCAGCGATGGGGTCAACAAGATCACGATGAATGAACGTGAATTGCTGAAAGCTGCCTGCTGCAATCTGAGCGAAAGTTTTGAAACCAATGTGACGGTGGATGCTGAATATACAGATGCAGTTACCGGCACACGAACCATCCGCATGCTGGGTCTTGACGGGGTCTATGCCCTGATCACAGCCGATGGCATACCGGTAGTCCGGGGGCTGGCATCCGGCTATGGTCTGTCCTATATTCCTGGTACCTGGATCAGAGAGATCGATCTCACCAAGGGACCGGGCTCTGTAGAGAATGGCTATGAAGGCATCAGCGGATGGATCAATGCCAGAATGAAATCGCCCGGACCTCAGCCTGCTGAAAAACTCTTCGTCAATGTCTATGGTAATTCATTGGGGCGATGGGAAGCGAATGCCAATGCTGCAGCCGGCATTGGTAAGTCTCTGCATACAGGCTTATTGGTGCATACTATGCAAAGCCAACTGGATGTCGATCATAATGCCGATGGTTTTCTGGACATGCCGCTGGGTGAGACCTATACCATCATGAACAACTGGGTCTGGAACAACAGTAAACACACAGAGATCAGAGCTGGTGCAAAGTGGACCGCACAGGATATACAGGGAGGGCAGCTTTCATTTGATCCGCAGCAGGCAAGAGACACCCTGAATGGTTATGGCGTGGGTCTGGATGCCCGCCGCATGGAGAGTTATCTGAATGCAGGTTACAGTGCTTCGAGGCCGGAAACGGTCTTCACCTGGCACAGTACCGGGATCTGGCACGATCAGTCTGCCTTTTATGGTCTGAGTGACTATTCCGGACAGGAAACCTATTACAGATCTGACCTTTCGGGCGGCACCTATATCGGTAATACCGATCACCTGGTAAGGGCAGGTGTTTCCTTTTTATACAACCGGTTTGATGAGCAGTTCCGCGATCTGTTCATGGACAGGACCGAGATCGTGCCCGGTTGGTTTGCACAATACCAGTTCAAACTGAAGGATAAGGTCAGTGTGATGGCGGGTTATCGTATGGATATGCATAACCTCTACGGAACCTTTCAGACACCCAGGTTGCACCTGAGATACAGCCCTACCACCAAGACCACCTGGCGGGCTTCTGTAGCCAAAGGTTACCGCGTTGCCAATGTGCTGGTGGAGAATGCTGCCCTGCTGGTGAGCAGCCGTGATCTCATTATAGCTGATGACCTGCTGCCTGAGGAAGCATGGAATACCGGAATAACGTATATCAGGAGATTTCCGCTTTTCAACCGCACCTCTTCCATCACGGCAGATTACTACCATACCTGGTTCGTTAATCAGGTGGTTACTGATCGCGATGCAAGTGCACAAACCATCCTGATAGATAATCTGGATGGCAGGTCAGGCAGCGATGTAGCACAACTGGAATGGAATGTGGAACCTGTAAGGCACCTGGATATTCGCATGGCATACAGATATACCTGGTCATACAGCACATTCGGAGGTGAGCTGATGGAACTGCCTCTGGTAAACAGACACAGGGCCATGCTGAATGCTTCGTGGAACTGGCAGGAGAAAGGCTGGCAGGCAGATGCCACCCTGCATTACTTCGGTTCTGCCAGACTGCCTGATCTGTCGGATAATCTGCTTGCAGCAGATGTTTCCGGACGTTCGCCTGCTTATGTTCAGCTTATGGGACAGCTTACCAGGTCATGGGATACATTCAGCTGGTATGCAGGGGTGGAGAATGCCACCGGTTATACCCAGCAGGACCCGATCATTGGTGCCGGTGACCCGTTCGGACCGAATTTTGATGCTTCGGTATTGTATGCACCATTGATGGCTGCAAGAATCTATTCAGGTATCCGATTGGTCATACAGGAAAAACAAGAACAATAATTAATAAATTCAAAAATTGAAATATGAAAAATGTAGCGTTTGTTTTATTGCTTGGCATCTTTGGCTTTTCACAGGCAAATGCACAAAGCACCAAAGAGAAGGTAGTCATCAAGACCTCAGCGGTATGTGAGTCATGCAAGAACACCATTGAAAAGGCGGTTTATCAGGTGGATGGTGTCAGGTCTGTGTATCTGGATGTTGAAACCCAAATGGCTACTGTCAGGTTTGACGGAACAGTCACCCATGTGGATGCCATCAGGAAAGCGATCAGTCAGGCAGGTTATGATGCAGATGAGTTACCGGCAGATAAAAATGCCTATGATAATCTGACCACCTGCTGTAAAAAGGATGCAGTGCATTAGTGCAGGATGCTCAGTCCGGAAACCCAGTAACCCTGTGCATTGCTGAGGTGTAACTGGTAGTATCCTGACGGGATGGACTCCAGTTCCAGGCTGTGGGTGGAACCTCCCGTTAATACATATTCACCAGACACTGGTTTGCCCTGCAGATCAGTGATATAACACCTGGTTTCGCCACCGGAAGCCGGCAGCGTAACCTGTAACAAATCATGTGCAGGAACGGGAAAGATCTGATAGCCTGCCGGCAGTACATCTGATATCTCTGTATATTGGGTATAGAAATCCAGATTTTCTGATTTCTGTGTCAGGATGCCTCCACAGTAGCCGGCCACGTACAGACGATAAGAAGTACCGGGCAAGAGGTCTGTCAGATACAGGATGGTATCTGGGTAATGATCGTATTCGGTGGTATCTCCCACCCGGATCAGGTACACATAGTAGTCATCTACCCAGTCAACAGCATTCCAGGTTATGGTTGCGGTGGTCGGAGTAATATCAGACGCAACCGGTTTATCGGGCTTGGTGCATTCAGGTATCAGGTGAATGATGATGGAATAGCTGCCGTTGCAATAGTCGCCGGCTACACTGTTGGTTACCGTATAGACCCCGGGTTCAGACAGGTCAAGATTGATCTGGCCGGTATAGATGCTCACGAAAATGAGGCCTTCAGGTACAGCGCTGAAAACTCCGGGTGATGAACCGGGAAAAAAATTTGGTGAAGGAAACGGCCCGCTCAGGAACAGGGTATCATTCGGGTAGGCAAAACCTGCTTCTACTTCAGGCCCGATGAACACTGATCGGGTACTGGTAGCCACACAGTAACCGTTGTCATAACTATAGGTCAGTTCATGCACTCCCACTGAAGATGCTGAAAGATCTATGACGCCGGTTTCTGTATCAGCCAGGATCAGACCATCGGAGGCTGAAAAAGTACCACCCGGCCAGCCATCAATAACAGGAGCGGGGTCAGTGCCATTGATACAAAAGGTGTCAGCTTCCAGGTGGAAATCTGTTTCCCGTGGGCCGCCATACATGCAATAAGTGATGCCATCATTCGGCAGGATATTGGAATACCGGTAGGCGCTTGTCAGGAAGTCAGAGTAACCATCGCCATTAAAATCAGCATCGCCGTCAACATGTCTGCCAAGGTATGCTGAGTCTTGTCCGCCTTCGGCAAACCAGCAATAATCATCTTCTGGCCCGGTTGGTCCGCCCCAGAAAACGTATGAAGAGCCTTCCTTGTATTCAGGATCAGTATAGTATTTGGCACCCACAATGATATCTGCATAACCATCTGCATTGATATCGCCTGCACCGGAGATACAATATCCAAAGTTGGCTTCCAGCTGATTGCCGGTAGCTTTCCAGACATAACTGGTCTGTAAACCGGAAGGTGTACCACGGAAAAAATACACTGCACCTTCATTGACATCTGTTGAATCATCTTCATACAGGATAGCAGAGACAATGGCATCGTCATAACCATCGCCATTGACATCGCCTGCGCCATCTACCCAGTGGCCGTAATAATCTTTTTTGCTTTCTCCGTAGGTAACCCAGTCAGGAGTATCAGCCAGGCCATCGGCACTTCCGTAGAATGCCACAGCCATTCCTTGTTTGGTCCAGGTTTCAGCATAACCGTTCACACCGATAATGACATCATCAAAACCATCTGCATTGACATCGCCCAGATAATTGGTAGGGAAACCGCAGATCGCACCATCCTGATCGGGTTCATAACTCCATACCGGCCCGACAGGACCATCGGCACTGCCCCAGAACATCCATACTTTGCCTTCATCTTCTTCGCCGCTGTCATACATTTTGGCTGCCACGAAGAGGTCGGCAAAACCATCGTTGTTGATGTCTCCGTTCAGGGCCACTGCGCTTCCCATGAGGCAGTAATCCTGGTCGCCTTCAAAGATCCAGTCAGGTTCAGCCCCCGGGCCATCCGGTCCGCCATACCAAAGTGTGATCTTTCCTTCATCGATCTGATCGCCGGCCCACTGAAGATTTCCTGCGGCAATATCGCTGTAGCCATCGCCGTTCAGATCGCCTCCACTTACATCGAAACCGCAAATGGTAAAATCATCGTTGGGCTGATAGGTCCAGTCAGGTGTAGCTGACAGACCATCAGGACCTCCGTAGAAGAGATAAAGTTTACCTTCTTCTTCTTCTGTTTCAATGGGTTCTGAATGGTCTATGGCGGCAACCAGGAGGTCATCATACCCATCGCCGTTCACATCGCCGGCGTTGCACAATGACCAGCCGAATGCTTCTATTTCAATATCGCCCGAGTATTGCCAGTCAGTGGTATAAATGGATTGAGCGTCTGCCTGTGTGGCAGTCCATGACAGAACAACAGACAGCAGAAATGGTATGTGTGTAGTATGTAGTTTCAAAGACGAATTAATATTTTATAACATATAAAGACAATTAAACATGTATGACCGGATCCTAACGTCCTCTAAAATTATCCAATTATTCAACGGTTGTCAATAAAAACGGTTCAGATCTTTGTGAGAATTCGCTGCCACATTTTGCCCTGATCACCACCCTGTAGGTGGTACCCGGATCCAGGCCGCTCAACAACATGGTGGTGCTGGTGCTGGCCAGCAGGATAGCAGGGTGTCCGGGTCTTTTCAGAATGATCCTGTAGCCAGAGGCACCCGCAGGTCCGTTCCAGCTGAGCTGGGCTGAAGTAGTGGTGATAGCAGCAGCGACCAGGTCTGCAGGAGCGGTACAGCCCGGGTTTGGAGTTCCATAGTACAGAAAGGCTGCACCTTCGTCTTCCAGTGTTTCGTCGTAGTATTTGGCACCGATGATCACATCATCTGCTCCATCGCCGTTCACATCGCCGGCAGAAGCCACGCTGTACCCGAAGAATGCCTGTTCCTGATCACTTTCTGCATACCAGTAATCTTCAGGGTGCAGGCCAGTGCTGCTGCCGTAGAACACAAAAGCTCTTCCTTCGCTGGTCTCACCGTTGCTGTATTCACGGCTGCCGAAGATGATATCTCCATAGCCATCGTCGTTCACATCACCTGCATCAGCCACCTGGTTTCCACTGAGGGCATTTTCCAGGTTGGATTCAAAAGTAAAATCAGGGGTACTTCCCGGTCCTGTGGGCGAGCCGTAAAAGACATAGACCTTTCCTTCGTCTGTTTCGGGTCCGCTGTAGTTATGCGCACCGGCTATGATATCAGCATACCCATCGCCATTGACATCTCCGGCACCTGAAACATTCTGACCAAGTTTGGCCTGCATGGCACCTGAAAAGTAGGTCCAGGAAGCTGTGGCTGAGGGTCCGGAAGGGCCGCCGTAATACAGGAACAGACCTCCTTCGCTGTTTACTGTACTGGTATATTTTCTGGCACCCACCAGCAGGTCATCATACCCATCGCCGTTCACATCACCTGCGCCTGACACATCGCCACCGAACTGTGCACCGGCAAGTTGACCTTCCTGCACCCAGTCAGGGGTCAGTGAGAGGCCGGAGGCACTGCCAAGAAAGACATAGGCACGTCCTTCGCCTGTTTCGCCATTGGAATAAAATACAGCTCCAATGGTCACATCGCCATACCCATCGTTATTCAGGTCGCCGGCATCTGCTACAGATCCGCCAAAATCTCCGCCAGACTGGTCGCCTATGAAGGTCCAGTCGGGGCTGCTACCCGGACCTGTCGGGCTACCATAGAAGAGAAAGGCGGCTCCTTCATTACCCAGGGGGCCGCTGTAGGTATGGGCACCGAGGATGATATCAGCATACCCGTCGTTGTTGACATCACCGGCGGTTGACACAGATATGCCAAGGGTGGCGTTTTCCTGGTTGGCTTCAAAGGTCCAGTCAGGACTGTCTGCAGGTCCTGTGGGCCCGCCAAAATAAAGGGCTACCCTTCCTTCACGGTATTCAGGGCCGGAAAAATAGTGCTGACCAACCAGGAAATCGTCATAGCCATCGCCGTTCACATCGCCGGCGGTGCAAACACTTTTGCCGAATTCGCTCAGGGCTTGTTCACCCACAGCCATCCAGCCAATGGTGTCAGACGGAGGTAATACCAGCCCGAAGCCCAGAAAAACAGGTAACAACATGGAACAAAGTTATAAGGTAAGACGTATGATAAACAGCAGGGGTTGATTCAGCTGACCAAAGATGTTACTTTTGCACTCCCCCGGCTGTAATTCGGCAAAAAAAGGGCTAAAAAACAGGGTTTTTACTGAAACTTTTATGATTCTGCTTCGTATAACTCTTACTTGCCTCGTGCCATAACAAAATAAACTACACTATGCGTCAGTTAAAGATTACCAAATCCATTACCAACCGTGAAAGTGAATCGCTGGAGAAATATCTGCAGGAGATCGGGAAAGTGGACCTGGTGACCGCCGAAGAGGAGGTTCTCCTGGCCCAACGGATCAAGCAGGGCGACCAGGAAGCACTGGAAAAGCTGGTAAAGGCCAACCTCCGTTTCGTAGTATCGGTGGCCAAACAGTACCAGCACAACGGACTGACCCTGAACGACCTGATCAATGAAGGCAATGTGGGACTGGTGAAGGCCGCTCAAAAATTCGATGAGACCAAAGGTTTCAAATTCATTTCTTACGCCGTATGGTGGATCCGTCAGAGCATCATGCAGGCACTGGCAGAGCAAAGCCGCCTGGTTCGTCTGCCTCTGAACAAGGTAGGAAGCCTCAGCAAGATCAACAAGGCATTCAGCGAGCTGGAACAGCAGTATGAACGTGAGCCTACGGCAGAAGAACTGGCTGAATGTCTAGAACTGGGGGTAGAAGAGATCAAGAACACCATGAGTGTGAGCACCCGTCACGTCAGTGTGGATGCGCCACTCGATGATGGTGAGAACTCTTCCCTGCTCGACGTGCTGGAGAACCGCGAAGTAGAGAAGACGGATGAGAAACTGGATTATACCTTTTCACTGAAAGTGGAGACCGAGCGTACTCTGGCCACCCTGACCGAAAGAGAACGCGACGTGATCAAACTCTTCTTTGGTATAGGAGTTCCTTATGCCATGACGCTGGAAGACATAGGCGAAGAGTTCGGTCTGACCCGTGAACGGGTTCGTCAGATCAAGGATAACGCCATCAACAAGCTGCGTTCGTCAGCACGCAACAAGGCGCTGAAAGCATATCTGGCACAGTGATCTGCAGCAACAATTAAAATTCAGCCCGCCCACTTTGGCGGGCTGTTTTATTTTTACAAAAAACTGTTTGCATGAAACGTATCCAGCTGTTCGAATTTGAAGACTTTGGCTGGTTGCCTGATTCTTTGCGTTCGTCGATGACCAGGTTACTGCTGATCTTTCACCGCATGGCAGGTACTGAAAAAGTAGTGACTGATTTGACAGCATATGTATTAACAAAGGTCAAAGCTGACCATATAACCGATCTGGGTTCAGGTGCCGGTGGTGTCATGCCCGCAGTGGTGAAGGCCCTGAATGCTGACAGGGAGATGCCGGTCAGACTGCTGCTTACAGACCTGCATCCGAACCAGAGGTCAGTGAGATTGATCGAAGCACAAAAGCTTTCCTGGATGAACTATCATCCTGAACCCGTAGATGCTACCAGAATGGAAACAGTGCCAGGAGGTCTGAAAACCATGATCGCAAGTTTCCATCACCTTCCACCTGGAATGGCAAAGCAGGTTCTTCAAAGTGCAAGTGAGCAAAAACAACCGTTGCTGATCTATGAGGTGGCCGAAAACAAGATACCCTTGATAGCCTGGTGGTTATTTCTTCCAATAAGTCTGGCACTGCTTATTATCATGTCTTTATTCATGACTCCGTTCTGCAGGCCTTTGACATGGCAGCAGCTGGTATTTACTTATCTGATACCGGTCATACCTGTCATGTATGCCTGGGACGGACAAGCCTCACTGGTTCGCACCTATACCCTGGATGATATTCGTGAACTGATCGGTGAGCCGTCTCAGGACTATGTCTGGGAGATCGCTCCTGCCATGAATGCAAAGGGCAGGCGCACCGGGTATTATATATTTGGATGTCCTGTTGTATGAAAATATTAATAAGGTATATAATCATACTGTTACCCGTATCTGCAAAGGCACAGTTTTTATTGGAAGAATGGAGTACTGAACCACTTGCAAAGGATCCGGTGACATATGAGCAGCTCGAACAGATCTATGACACCCTTTATCCGGTGGCGGATGGCTATTTCATCACCCACAACAACAACTATTGGGGTGTGGTTGACAGCAGCGGAGCCGTTTTCCTTCCCTTTCGGTTTGATGGTATACTGTGGATGGGCAACCTTGAGTTCCTGTGCACTTCGTACCGCAGCAGCCATTCGCTGAATACGGGCATCCCTCGCTACGTTTATGAAGGTGTTGCTGCTACCTACACCGAAACCGGATGGAGCAGAAAGAAGTACACCTTCCACATCACGGTCGAGTTCATTGCAGATTATTTTTTTCAGGAACATGTGATCAGCCAGGGTCCGTATTTCTTTCTGCCTGACAAGCACAGGCAGAAACCATACTGACCTCATCTCCAACCTTTGATCCTGCAAAGGCCTTCATAGGCTTCTTTGATCTCTCTGAATCGTACCACGCTCTGCGGGCTGTGCTGGTTGCGGTCCGGATGATGGATCTTCGCCAGCCTGTAGTACGCTTTTTTGACCGTGGCATGGTCGTCGCCGGGCTGGCACTCCAGTTTCCTGTATAAGCTGTCTGTTCTGCTGTATGCAGGTTTCCTGGGTGGCGGCGGAGCCTTTTTGGTCTCTTCCTCCGGTATAGGGATACCACGTCCCAGCCGGTCTGCCACTTGTTTCAGGACTGCTTTCCGATAGTTCTGCTGAACACCCGGATGGTCGCTCAGGCCGGCCAGTTGCTGCAACAGCCAGTCTCGTGTGGTTGGCAGGGCGTTGGCTTCGATCTGTTTGCAGGCAGCTTCCACCTGGATGCGCTGCCTCGACATATCTTCCAGCATCCGGATGCGTGGTGCAACAAAATCGGCACCCAGAAAATTATTGAACCGGCGCAGTATCTCTGAGATAGGTATGACCCGGAAGCCATTACAACGTTGCAGAACATAGACACCCAGCATCATATAATGCAGCTGGAGATTGACCTCTTTTTCAGCAGCAGGCTTGGGTATGAATTTCGCATCGAGAACGGAACCGATAAGCAGGCCGATGAGCATTCCTGTCCAGTCGTATAAACCCAGACCCACCAGACCCGATATGAATTTATTCATACCCAGGGGGCGCCAAACCAGCTTGCCCATGTCTGTGCGCAACAGTACTATGGTGGTTTGTTGGTTCATACGCATCAGGCAAAAGTAATGGCAGAATAATTTATGCTCATAAACGCCGTCCGTTCTGAAACATTGGCTGGAATGACATCCACATCACCCGGTGGGAAACAGAACAGTTGTCAACTCCTGCATACAAAAAAAACAGAATTGATATTCACTTAACGTCTTTGCAGGATTGTGCTAACAAAGGCTTCCTGTTTCTTATTGAAATCACAGTATTGCTCTGAAACCCAGGTAATACTGCACGGATACTTTTGGGCTGTTCAAGTATCAAAGGGATGCCAACAGTTGTCCGTAAACTGCCTGTTATCTTCCGCCGGCTACGTCTGTACGTAGCGGTGTTCTACCTCCTGTCTCTTGGAACCAACATGATGGGTTGCAGTTTTTTCTACCTGCAGCCTGCCCCTGATGCGCATATACCGCTGCCTGATGCAGCTGCTACCATCACTTTTCTTTCCTGCAATAACCAGCAAAAACAAACAGGCATATTTGATCGTGTGCGGGAAAGGGATCCGGATCTGGTGGTATGGACCGGCGACATCATCTATCCTGACTGGCCGGTACCGTGGCCCGGAAACAACCTGGACAAGATCGCACACAAGTATGCGCTGCTCCAGCAGTCAGAGGGCTATCAAAGACTATGTGCGGAGGTACCGGTAACCGGCATATACGATGACCATGATTTCGGTCAGAACAACGGAAATGCTACCTATCACTGGAAAAAAGAAAGTGCTGCTCTGCTTCGCAGATTTCTGGGAGAGGACAGCAGTTCTGAAAGAAGCCACCGCGAGGCGGCCTTTACCGTTGAATGGATACATCATGGTGAAATAACAGCAGGTCTGATACTGCTGGATACCCGTTATTTTCGCGAGCAGCCTTCAGCCGAAGCAGATATGCTTGGTGAAGAACAGTGGCATTGGTTTGATTCTTTGTTGTCCATCCGGGCTGATGTGTGGCTGATCGTATCAGGCACTTCCGTATTGTCTGAAGATCATTGTTACGAAGGATGGCAGAACTATCCGGCCTCCAGGAAAAGGTTGTTTGACAGGCTGGCTCTGATTGATGTACCGGTTGTCTTTGTGTCAGGTGATAAACATTTCGGCGAGATCAACACGCAAGAGTATCACGGCAGGTTGTACACCGAACTGGTGTCCAGCGGAGTAACCCATTCCGAACGACCACCGACAAGGTACAGGAATGACATAGAGTCTTCAAGGATATTTTTAGGTAAGAATTTTGGTGAGGTGCATCTGCCGGATGATCTGTCAGGATCGATCACCTTGCAGGTGCTGGATGAAGATGGTCAGGTGCAGCTCAGGCAACAGATACCGTTGTTACCTGTGTTACAGGCCTCAGCGGGCAGGACTCGTAAATTGCGAACCGGAGATACGGAATCGCCAGGGCACCGTCTTATAGAATCCTTCGAAGTTCATTCCTACACGAGGGCTCTTTATTACAGTACCAGTTTCAAAGCCGGGTTCCCGGGTCAGCCAGATATCATTTCCGGTCAGTGAAAGTCCATTCATCCTGGTATCCAGTTGAAATGCCTGACCTACAAGACCCGGTCCGCGGGCAAGCCGGTGCAGCTCTTTCGTTTGCCTTCGCTGCTGCATGAGTGCAATACCTGAAACAGGTTCCACAGCCCTGATGAGCACAGCATGTGGTTCATCTTTCACATGGGTCACGATGTTGAACATCTGGTGAATGCCGTAGCAGATGTAGATATAGGTCACTCCCCCCGGCAGATACATCACTTCCGTTCGGGGGGTACGTCGGCCACCGAATGCGTGACATCCCCGATCTTCCCGACCGCAATATGCTTCGGTCTCCACGATGCGTCCGGTGCAGATGCCTTCAGGTGTACGCACATGAAGCAAACATCCCAGCAACTCTTCTGCAACTGCTGTCGTGTCTGTTCGCCTGTAGAATTGTTTGGTTAATTTCAACGCACCTAAATTGAAAAATTTCCGGAAGGTGTCGAAGCTTTTTCTCATTCCCACAGAACTGGATGCAGCCGCACCTGATATGATTCCTGCAGAGGTGCATCGCATCACGTCTTCTCTTGATCTCTTCTTCACCGAAAAAGAAAGAACAGCCCGCCGTTATCTGCGCAAGACCGGATACGAACGCTCTTTTGAGGAGGTGGCCATACACCGGTTGGACAAGGATACCACACAGGAAGAAATGGAGTTGTTCATCCGGGAATTGTCTTCCCGCAACGGCGGATTGCTTAGTGAAGCAGGCTTACCCTGCGTGGCAGATCCAGGTGCAGGACTGGTGGCGTTGGCACATCAAAATGGAATCAGGGTGGTACCATTGAGTGGTCCTTCTTCGCTTATGCTGGCGCTGATGGCTTCCGGATTCAACGGTCAGCAGTTTGCGTTCAACGGGTATCTGCCGGTACAGTCGGCAGAACGGAAAGAGGTGTTGCGTAAACTGGAACACCGGATCTATTCAGAAGGACAGACCCAGCTGTTCATTGAAACACCCTACCGCAACGGATCACTTTTTCAGGACATCATGCAATGCTGCCGGCCAGATACCTGGCTGTGTGTAGCTTCCGGACTTACCGGAGAAGGAGAGTCAGTGCGCAGCATGCCGGTTTCTTCCTGGAAGAAGAAGCATATGAATTGGGAGAAAGTGCCCGCTGTTTTTGTCTTGGGAAGACCCTACCTTTGAACATGATCATCATTGAAGAGAAACTGGTCAGCGAAGACATTCTTGATGTCGAATTTGCCTGTAACCTGACCGCCTGTAAGGGAGCCTGCTGCGTGGAAGGAGATGAAGGGGCCATACTGGAAGAGCAGGAAACAGATATACTAAAGAAGATCTATCCCGTTGTACAAGAATATCTCACGGAAGAGGGCAGAAAAGCCATTGAAAAACAGGGATACCACATTGTAAACAATGAAGGGGAGCTTAAAACACCACTCATAAACAATGGTCCCTGTGCCTATGTGACCTATCAGGATGGTGTGGCGTTATGCGGAATAGAAAAAGCCTACCGTGCGGGAAAACTCAACTGGCCCAAGCCTGTCAGTTGCCACTTGTATCCCATCAGAATAAACAAGGTAGGTGAATATGATGCACTCAATTATGAAAAGTGGGACATCTGTAAACCCGCCTGCAAACATGGCAAAAAACTACATGTACCTGTGTATCGGTTTGTGAAAGACGCCCTGATCAGAAAGTATGGCCCGTCTTTTTATGAAGCCCTGGACGCAACTTTTGTGTACAGACAGGAACAGGAAGAATGATATCTGACAAAGCCGTGTTTGCCGCATACAGCCTTCGTTTTGAATAATGGTCTAATTTTAACCCGTATGCGAAATACAGATTTTCTGGTAATAGGCAGTGGCATTGCCGGACTCACCTGCGCTCTGAAAATGGCCCGCAGGTTTCCGCACATGCAGGTCACGGTGATCACCAAGGCTGAAAAAGATGAGACCAATACCAAATATGCACAGGGTGGAATAGCGGCTGTTTGGGATTTTGAGACCGACAGTTACCAGTCGCATATTGAAGATACCCTGACCGCCGGCGATGGACTTTGCAACAGGAAGATCGTGGAGATCGTAGTAAAGGAAGGCCCCGAACGGGTAAAAGAGATCATTCACTGGGGGGCAGATTTTGATAAAGAAGCAGACGGAGATTATGCACTGGGCAGGGAAGGCGGACACAGTGTGAACCGGGTTCTGCACCATAAGGACATCACCGGAAAAGAGATCGAGAAGACCCTGCTGGAAGAAGTACATGAGCTGGAGAATGTGACCCTGCTGCAGCATCATTTTGTGCTGGACCTCATTACCCAGCACCACCAGGGTCGAATCGTGACCAGGCATACGCCAGACATCACCTGCTATGGCGCCTATCTTCTCAACAAGGAGAACGGCGACATTGAAAAGATCCTGGCTCGTATCACCCTGATGGCCAGTGGCGGTGCAGGACAGGTCTATAAGAGCACCACCAATCCGGTCATTGCTACGGGCGATGGTATCGCCATGGTGTACCGGGCCAAGGGACGCATAGCGAACATGGAATTCGTCCAGTTTCATCCCACTGCATTGTATGACCCCGGAGTGTCTCCATCCTTCCTTATCACAGAAGCCATCCGAGGTTCAGGAGCTGTGTTAAAAACGGCCTCCGGTGAACCTTTCATGCAGAAATATCACAAACTGGAATCGCTGGCACCACGTGATATCGTAGCCCGTGCCATCGACCAGGAGATGAAACAGTCGGGCGATGATTTCGTCTATCTGGATGCTACCGGTATTGCCGAGGAGGAGATCATGCACCACTTCCCCAACATTTTTGAGACCTGTTTGTCCAAAGGCATAGATATCAGAAAAGACATGATCCCTGTGGTTCCTGCCGCACATTATATGTGTGGGGGCATCATGACCGATGAACACGGTGCCACCAGCATCAGGAATCTGTATGCCTGCGGAGAATGTACCTGCACCGGTTTGCATGGTGCCAACAGGTTGGCCAGCAACTCTTTGCTGGAAGCCATGGTGTTTGCCCATCGCATCTACCTGCAGGCAGCCACCCATCTGGACCAGGAAGAATTACAGGCAGATATTCCTGACTGGAATGCCGATGGCACCACTGATCCGAGAGAGATGGTATTGATCACCCAAAGCATGCGTGAGCTCAAGGAGATCATGACCAACTATGTGGGTATCGTGCGAAGCAATGAACGTCTGGACAGGGCTTTGAAAAGACTTCACCTGTTGTATGAAGAAACAGAAAGATTATATGATACGGCTACACTGTCGCCACAGTTGTGTGAACTGCGCAACCTGATCACCATCGGTTTTCTGATAGCACGTGGAGCTGTACTGCGAAAGGAAAGCCGGGGGCTGCATTACACAACAGATTATCCGGAAAAAGGAAGCTGGGCAGAAGATACGCTTTTATAGTATGCGATACATTTCTATTTTATTGCTGATCATACCGGCTTCTCTGATGGCTCAGGATCAGTGTGTGGATGGCAGGTATATGCAGGATCCATTGTTCAGTGCAGCTGATATCTGGATCAGTCCGAATGTACTGTATGCCAGTGCATATGATCAGAACGGTGTATTGCGTGATCTGATGCTGGATGTGTACCAGCCGGCCACAACGGTCGATCCGCTGGAAGCCAGACCACTGGTGATCATGGTACATGGAGGTGGCTTGCTTGGTGGCGACAAGGGGAGTCAGCTTTCTGTATTTCTCTGTACAGAGCTGGCAAAAAGAGGATATGTGGCTGCTTCCGTGAACTACCGTCTTGGCTGGCAGCAATTGGGTACCTGCAATGGCGACACAGCCAGTTTGTCCAGGGCCAGGTACCGGGCACAACAGGACGTGCATGCAGCCATTCGCTTTCTGGAGGAGAAGTCAGGTGAGTACCTCATTGATACCAACTATATTTTTATGGCCGGCAGCAGCGTAGGAGCCACCTTGTCACTGCTGGCAGCATTTTCATCGGAAGAAGACTATGACCCGATGCTGGTAGAAGAGTTGGGAGCTCTGGACAGCAATGGAAATCCATATGCAGATCATGACAGAGCCATAGCCGGCGTATTCGGTACCGGAATTGGAATGGATAAGCCCTGGCTGCTGGACAGGAATGATACACCGGTCATGTGTTTTCATGGCACCTGTGATTTTACGGTTCCATATGTAGAGGGTCCGCTGTTCTATTGTTATGAGCCGGTACAATACATCAACTTTTACGGTTCCAGGTATCTGGCTGATCATATGCGGGAAACCGGCCACCCGTACAGGATATACACGAATGAAAGAGGCGGGCATGATGCGGTTGACTCACTGACCCTGCTGGAGCAGGCCATACCATTTCTGCGTTCTGTTCTGTGTGAAGAACCTGAGTCAAAAGAAATATATGAATTTCATGTAGATGGATGTATAGTGAACAGAATGGATTCTGTTGAACTGGACATCCATCCGAATCCGGTACAGGAAGTGCTGTCTGTCACCATTGGAAGCGGGTCCACCGGAACCGCTGTTATAGAGATATTCAATTCCATTGGTCAGCAGGTGCTCTACTACGAAGAGGCCTTTTATGCACCGGTCAGAGAAATGGAAATCATCCTGCCACCCGCTATGGAGGAGCGTGGCATTTATTTTTTGCGGGTACGCATTCAGGAGTCAGTGGGTATGGAGACCTTTATGAAGTGGTAGCGTTTCTGTTAGCCAGCATATACCTGTAACGAAGTGCCACACCCCGGGCATTTGTAGTAGCAATGACCCAACCGGCATAGCCATCCAGTACACCACCCTGGAGAATGAAATGTTTCACAAACCGGAAGGCAGGTTTCAGTAAGGTGTGAAACCAGGTAATGCGGCCTGTACTTGATTCCTTGTCCAGTGCAGACCATCGGGCGTAGCGGTCAATTTTCTGCAGGTAATGTTCCCGGTCTTTAAAAGTGAAGTGCAGTAGTTTTCCTTTCAGGGTACCGACAGGGCCATCGGCAACCAGTTCTTCATGCACCATCTGGTCAGGATACCTGCCGTGGTCCCGGTGAAAGAAACGCACTACGGCATCATGTTGCCATCCGCTGAAGCGGATGCGTTTTCCCATGAAGTAATTGATACGAAAGATCCGGTAAGCCACATATGGAATGGTATTGGCATGTAACAGGTCTCTGATCTCCTGCTCTAAGGCCGGGGTTACCCTTTCATCGGCATCCAGAATGAGCACCCATTCATGTGAAGCCTGTGGAATAGCCCAGTTCTTCTGATCAGCCGGACTGACATAGGCCCGTTGCCAGACCTTGTCTGTAAACCTGGAAGCTATTTCAGGTGTACCATCTTCAGAATAGCTGTCCACCACGATACATTCATCGCACCAGGAAAGCGATTCCAGCACACCTTGAATGTGAGCAGCTTCATTTCCGCAGGTAACAATTGCTGAGATCTTCTTCACCAGATTATCTCCTTTTTTCGAAATGCTTCCGGCAGAAGGTGGTTGAAGAGCATGATGAACGCCATCCCGATCTGGATCTCCAGCACATGCTCGGTCATAAAACTGATCAGCACGATGAACAGATAGGCAGGCATCAGCCAGGCCTTCATGGATGTCTTATCAGAAAGCGGATAAAAGAAAGCCAGCAACAACAGGACAAAACCGGCAAGACCAATAGCTGCCAGTGTATATACGAACTGGTTGTGTGGTCTTTCAGGTTTGATCGATGCTGTGTCAGGGTGCTGCAGGTATTCAGCATCCATCACATCACGCAGATCGCCGGTACCTACTCCAAGCGGAAAGTTCTGCCTGGCCACCTCCCAACCGTAAAGTATGCTTTGTACCCGCTGGGCATCGCTGTGTCCGGCCTTGAGTTCGCCTTGTTCAATAAGAGACCATTCGTAATTAAAGTACAGTACTTTGTTATGCAGCGATGGTATGAAACGAAGTGCCATTACTCCAATGACAATACCTGCAAGGAGCGTGATGGTTCCAAGTTTTCTGTTCCTGCCTGAAAACAACTGATAGAGACCCATGAGGAGAAGTCCGCCGTAGAATGCAAGCAGCCCACTTCTTACCGCCAGGAAATGTAAAGTGGTTCCAAGCAGCAGAAAGAGCAGGACCAGCAGCCACCGAAACTGCTTTCCGGTTAGCAGGAGATGCAGGCACAAAAGTGCAGCCAGTGCTGTTTCCAGGCTGAATCGTATATGGTCCATCATGGGTGTGGGAATGGCACTGCCCAGTTTGATAGAGGCATTGAGCGTTTCGTAATGCAAAAAGTAATTGATCAAAACTGCAGCAGCGGCAACAGATATGATCATGACAAAAGCATACAGCAAGGCACGGCTGTATGACTGCAGGTCTTTGTGAATGACGGTCCATCCGAACGGAATAGCCAGCAGTGGCAGTTTATTCTGGGTACTGGACCACCAGGCATGCATGTTTTCTGAATAAAAACCACTCAGGGCACATATCAGGAAGTAACCCAGAAAGAGCATAGCATTCCGGTTCTTCAGCCAAAGGCGAAAATGAGCATGCACATGTTCATGCAGCAGTGCATTACAGGCCAGGGTGATGGTGGCCACACTCAGTACTACTCTTGTAGTGACCAGTCCAGCCATCAGACCTGCCACCGCGGCCAGAGCAATGAGTTTGTGGGGCAGCCAGGAAACCAGTTTCTGTGCGCTGAGCATGTGCTCCAAATGTAAAAATTTCCCTCCATCTGCCTGTTGTATGATGGCTGACCACAGAATGTCTATTTTTACCCCCGTGAGTGATCATCGGTTAAACAAGCAGCAAAAAGATGTCATTTTTGAACGGGAGTTTTATCCGCTCATGCATGCCCTCTACAACTTTGCTTTTCATCTGGTATATGATGAAGAAGCTGCCAATGACCTTGTACAGGAAACTTTTTTAAAGGCGTATCGCTTTATAGAATCATACCAGGAAGGCACCAATGCAAAAGCCTGGCTGTTCAAGATACTTAAGAATGCCTTCATCAATGATTACCGGAAGAAATCCCGCCAGCCCTCGCGGGTAGATTTTGATGACATTTCCGGTTATCATGATACGGAAGAAAGCGGACCTACTGAATATGTAGATCTGCGTCAGGAGGTGTTCAGCGGGCTGATGGGTGATGAAGTGACCAGGGCTTTGAATGAACTGCCGGTTGATTTCAGAACGGTCATCCTGTTATGCGATATTGAAGACTTCTCTTATGAAGAGATCGCGAAGATCATTGATATACCTATTGGAACAGTGCGCTCCAGATTGCACCGGGCCAGGAATATCCTGAAAGAGAAACTTAGAAACTATGCAGCCAACGAGGGCTATCAAGAAAAGCGCTGAGCATGGAACAGTCTTTACCTAAACACGATTGCAGCAAGTTTGTGGAGCAGGTATTCCTGGTGCTGGACGGAGAGATGTCAGAAGAAGAGACCAATCTCTTCATTCAGGACATAGAACGTTGTTCACATTGCCTGCAACACTACAATATTGAGAAGGAGCTGAAAGCTTTTCTGGCCAACCGGGTGGAAAGAAAATGTTGCTCAGAAACCTTGCGGGTCAGCATCATGCAGCAGATCAGTGATCTGAGCGATCAGGAGTCATTGTAATTTGAACTGCACAGGAATGGTCATGGATACAGGCACATTCTTACCATTCTGACGACCGGGCTTCCACTTTGGCATTTTGCTGACCATCTTCATTGCTTCTTCATCACAACCTCCGCCAATACCTCTTATCAGTTTGATGTTTCCCACTTCTCCGGTGGCATCCACTACAAAGTTCACATACACGGTTCCCTGAATGGAAGCATCTTTGGCAGCAGCAGGGTACCTCAGTTCTTTCCTTATGAATTCCTGCATGGCCTTGTCGCCACCGGGATACTGAGGCATCACTTCTACCGTAGTAAAGATGGCATCACTTTCAGATGCCGGGGTGCCACTCAGATAGGCATCAGTGACCATGAACTCTTCATCAGCTGAGTCATCTTCCATTTTCACTGACCTTTTTTCTGCAGAAGCCGGCACACTGGTTACCTGTGTATCAGAGAAATCATAGGTCTCTTTTCTGTTATCCTTTCCGGTGGCAAGATCTTCCTGTACTTCATAGTTGCTTACTGATTCCACGGGTTCAGGCAGGGTCACTTCCTGCTTTTTCATTTCTTTCTGAATGGCCGGATACTTTTCACCTTCATCCTGTTTTGACTGTGAGACCTCATTCAGGGTGTTGTCAGCCTGTTGACTCATAGCATCCGGATCATTTGTCTGGGTTTCGGCAGACATTTCCGGCAGGTACTCCTGTGCAGTCTGAGAACCGGTGTTGAAATCAAGTTGGGTAGCGATATACCATCCCGCGGTCAGAAATACCAGGAGCATGGCAGCCATGGCCAGATTGCGGGCACGGAGTGATATGGTTACCGGTTTGCGTTCGCCGGTCAGGATATCGGTCTTTTTATGCAACCGGTGTACCACCTTCTCTGTGTTGGCCAGGCCACTCATTTTTATCCCCTCCAGGGCATCCCGCAGGAATGGGTCATCATCAATGAGTTTTTCCATGGCCCTTCGTTCATAGTCTTCCAGTTCTCCCTTTAGGAAGGCCACCATTTTATCATGGCTGTAGTAAGCGTCTTTTGTATGATAGTACTTATCCAGCATTTCGTTTTTCCATATAAATGCGCAGATTTCTCTTGCCGTTCTGAATGTAACTTTTCACCTTATTCAGGTCATACCCTGTCAGATCAGCTATTTCCTGGTAACTCCGTTTATGCAGGAAGAACAACTCTATACAAGTTCGTTGGTCTTCATTCAGCTCACGGATGCCGGCTTCCAGCATCACCAGTTGCTCTTCTTTCAGGTGTACATCATCCAGATGCTCTTCGCTGGCAAATTCCACAACATCTGCATCATCATCTTCAGTTCTGCCCGGTTCCAGCTCCACAACACGCATTTTTTTATCGCGGCGCAGGTGCATCAGACATTCATTGCGTGTTACCATGTGCAACCAGGGCCTGAAATTGTTGACCTCGTGGTTCTTGAGGTCTGTGATCAGCTTTTCAAAGACCTGCATAGACAGATCTTCGGCCAATGCCTCATTCTTCAGATATTTCATGCAAACACCGAAAACCAGGTGGGAGTATCGCTTGTAGAGCTCTCCCACAATAGACAGATCACCACTGATCCTGTATTGGGTCAGCAGCACCTCATCCTGAACCGTGACTTGTTCTTTCCGGCTGAATAGATTCAAAACCTGCCGCTTGTTTTGCTAACGGTCAGTAAATCTACGCAGAATGGATGGCAGCTGGGTAAATTCTGCGTTAAATTGTGACTTAGTGAACAGTGGCTTCAGCTTCAGCAGCAGCCTTGTGTTCATCCCTGTGCGGAGGGTGCGGATGCCATCCCACCAGCGCATACAGGATAAAGAACCCTGCCACATAAGCCAGGATCACATGCCATCCGTTCTTCACCCAGTTGACCACTGATTTGGCCTGAGGGTACAGGTTGGACATGGCCACCCCGGCAGAGCTTCCGAACCACACCATAGAGCCTCCATAGCCTACAGAATAGGCCAGCACCCCCCAGTCATAGCCACCCTGATCGAGTGCGAGCTTGGTAAGCGGTATGTTATCGAACACAGAAGAAATGAATCCCAGTGCAAAGGCGGTTTGCCAGGAGGCTGCAGGCAGCTGATCTACAGGCATCATAGATGCACTGAGTACCAGACTGAGCAGGAATACTGAACCCGGAAGTGCGTGAGGAACTTCCTTCCAGGGTGTTTTTGTGAACGTTGCTCCGATCAGGATAGCTGCCCAGACACCTGCTGCCGGAAAGTCCAGTAATACGTTGGTAGTGACTGCACCGATCAGGATCATGACACAAACCAGCAACCTCTTTCCGTCAATGGCTTTGGGCTCTGCTGAGAGATCCTTGATAATAGGCTGGTGTTTATGCTGTTGTTTGGCAGCTATATATCCGAAAATGAGCAGGGCAGGAATGGCTGCAACGAATGCATGAAGCACATCTCCAATAGCCACTCCGTCTATCCACATCATGGTAGTGGTGGTATCGCCCACTACAGAACCGGCACCTCCGGCATTCGATGCAGCTACCATGGCCGCCAGAAACCCGATGTGTACATTACCTCTGAAAATGACCAGGCCGATGGAACCACCAATGAGTGCCGCTGCGATATTGTCCAGAAAGGCAGACATCACGAAAATAAGTACCAGCAACAGAAATGCTCCGGTCCAGTTGCCGGGAAGGATCTTCGGCAGGTTATCAGGTACGCCCGACTCTTCAAAGTGTTTGGCCAGAATAGCAAAACCAAGCAACAGCCCAAGCAGGTTGACCAGGATCTCCCACTCATGTTCTATATGGTGCACCAGGTTGAAGTCTGTGGTCAGGAACCGCAGTATCAGGATGGATGCCAGTCCGGTTAACGCAACATACAGGGTCTGGTTGTGGAACAAGGCTACACCCATGAGGGTAAGCGCAAATAATATGAATTCCAGGCGTATGCCGGCAACTGCCAGGCCTTCACTGCCTGCAGAACCGGATGAAGCAAATACCAGGAGTGGGAGGAGAATGGCGAAAAGTCCCGCCAGCACTTTTTTCATGCGTAATGTGGTTCAGTTTAGCGGGCGCTAAGATACACCAACTTGACCGAAGATGCGGGCGATGATTCAACCTTTGAGGTGATCGAACGGATTCCAGCCGAATAGTAGTAGCATGGCGAAGAATCCTGCCACATAGGCAATGATGATATGCCAGCCACCTCTCACCCATTTTCCCAGATGGCGCCCTTCGGGGAAGAGGTTCGTGATGGCCACTCCGGCCGATGACCCAAACCAGGTGATGGAACCCCCGAAGCCTACCGCATAGGCCAGCATGCCCCAGTCGTAGTTGCTCTGATCGAGCGCCAGCTTGGTAAGTGGAATGTTATCGAAAACAGAAGATACAAAACCCAGCACAAACGCTGACTGCCAGGAAGCCGGAGGCAATTCATCCACAGGCATCATGGAAGCACACAATACCACCGACAGCAAAAAGGCAGAACCGCGTAATGCATGCCGGGCTTCGCCCCAGGGTGTGGGTGCAAACAAGGCACCGATCAGGATGGCTGCCCAGACGCCCGCAGCCGGAAAGTCCAGCAGGATGTTGGTGGAAATAGCACCTGCCAGGATCATCAGGCAAATGATGAGTTTGTTGTACCGGATAGGACGGAGGTCTGCATTCGGATCGAAGACCACCGGTTGCAATGCAAATTGTTGACGGGAAGCCAGAAAACCGAAAATAAGAAAGGCTACCAGGCTGGCAGAATAGGCTTCGATCAACATCACAGGATGCACACCGTCTATCCACATCATGGTAGTGGTGGTGTCTCCCACAACAGAGCCTGCACCACCGGCATTGGATGCGGCTACGATGGCTGCGATGAAACCAATGTGCACGTTCTGCCGGAAGATGACGATGGCAATGGAGCCACCGATCATGGCAGCGGCAATATTGTCCAGGAAGGATGACATGACAAACACCAATACTAAAAGAAGAAGAGGTCCGGCCCAGCCACGGGGCAGCAAACGCGGAATTCTGTCAGGTACCCCAGACTCTTCAAAATGTTTGGCCAGAATGGCAAAGCCCAGCAGCAATCCGAACAGGTTCAGCAGGATCTCCCATTCGTGTTCCAGGTGGTGTGCCAGGTTGAAGTTGGTAGTAAGAAACTTCGTCGCGAGGATGACTACCAGTCCGCTCAAAGCGATCTGCAGTGTACGATGGTGGAAGAATGCGATGCCCACCAGGGTGGCCACGAAGAGATAGAATTCCAGGCGAATGCCAAAGAGATGTAAACCATCTGATCCGGCAACAGCCATCTCTCCCTGTGCGAATGCGGCTGCCGGTGCCATCAGCAGAAAAAAGAGTGGCAGGTATCTGAGTAATTGTTTCATGAAACCGATACTTAATGGTAAGCAAGCCATGCAATGCGCATGGAAGCAGGGTGCGGCTGAAGCAGGATAGCCATAGGTGCCTGTTGGAAAAGTGCATCAAATGTATGGCGAAGTTGGAGATTCCAAACATGTATGGAGAACTATTTTTTTGACCCGCAGAGGGTGTGGGAAACGGTATGCTGCCGGTAGCGTATTTTTGTCAGAACCAGCACACACGGTATGACCAAACGTGTACAGACTTTTCTGTCCCAAAGTGAGGCAAAGGCTTTTGATAAGCAACATAAGCACAAGCTTCAGTTCAATATCACCAAGTATGACCAGACCGTGGTCAGGGGTAAGCAGCAGTATGCTGACCTGGAATTCGTGAAGAAACGTGCCAAGAACATCAAATACAAGGCCATTGAGAACCTGGACCGCTACCTCGTAGAGTTCGAAACCAACTTTACAGCCAATGGCGGGAAGGTCATCTGGGCCAATGATGACAAGGAGGCATTACAGGAGATCCTGAAGATCGTCAAGGCCAAAAAGGCGAAGACGGCGGTCAAGGCCAAGAGCATGGCCACAGAAGAGATCCACCTCAACGAATTCCTGGCCGAACATGGTGTGCGCAGTGTAGAGACCGACCTGGGAGAGTTCATCCAGCAGCTGGATGGAGAACCACCCTATCACATCGTCACTCCGGCTATGCACAAGAGCAAGGACGACGTAGCTAAACTGTTTGCCGATAAACTGGGTACCGATATCAATCTGACGGCACAGGAGCTTACCCTGGTGGCCAGAGAAAAACTTCGACATGAATATGTGCAGGCAGATATCGGATTCAGCGGAGCCAATTTCATTTTACCCGATATTGGTGGAATTGCTGTTACAGAGAATGAAGGCAATGCCCGACTGAGTACCAGTTTCCCAAAAACACATATCGTGGTGGTGGGCATTGAAAAGATGCTGACAGGATTTCAGGACCTGGCCATGTTCTGGCCCTTGCTGGCCACCTATGGTACGGGTCAGAAAGTAACCGTTTACAACACGGTCATGACCGGTCCGCGAAAAGAGAATGAACAGGACGGTCCGGAAGAAATGTATGTGATACTGCTGGACAATGGTCGCAGTAAGTTACTGGCCGATGAAGTGAAGAGAGAGGCCCTGTATTGCATTCGCTGCGGCGCCTGTCTGAATGCCTGTCCGGTGTATAAGAACATTGGTGGTCATACGTATGGTACTACCTACAGCGGTCCGATCGGTTCGGTCATTACCCCACACTACAAGGGCATGGAAGAATTCTCTCACCTGAGTTTCGCTTCATCGCTTTGTGGCAATTGCACAGAGGTATGTCCGGTGCGCATCAATCTGCATAACCTGCTTTTGTATAATCGTCATGAATCTGTTCAGAAAGGCCTTACTTCCATGTCAGAGAAGACAGCCTGGTCTTTGTGGCGCAGAGCCATGCTCAACAGAAAGACTATGGAACGCGGCGGTGCAGGTATGAAGAACATGGCGATGAAAGTGTTGTTCCGGAACAGCTGGGGCAAACACAGAAGCATGCTGCATTTTGCACCTAAGTCTTTCCATGAAAGGTGGATGGAGATGCATCCTGAAAAATAGGTGTTAAGCTTTCTTCCTCGCATAGACCACCATCTCCTCTCCGATATTCAGCAGAGATAGCAGGTCATAGATGACATCGTGCAGGAATACAGCGATGCGCAATATCCACTTGGGGCGATTGGTCACTTTATTGAAATAGTGCTGCCGGTCATCAGAACTGATCGAATCAGCAGTGCCCTGTTTTTTGCGCTTCCTCGGGTAGATAACATACATCAACAACAACTTCAGTTCTATGGAAGACCTGATCTTCAGCACCTCAAATCCGTGATCTTGCAACAGCCTGGTAATAGTGGAGGGTGAAAAATAATTTACATGGGTATGGCTGAGCATACTCCACTTATCTCTTGTCTTTTTACTGATGTAACTGTCTATCTGAGGTACCTGCAGAACGAGCAATCCGTTATCACACAGCATGTCATGGATGCGATCCAAAACAGCACCGGCATCTTCAATGTGCTCCAGCACATCCCACATGGTAATGACATCTGTGCTTCCGGGCGATGCAGGCAGGTCAAAGAAATTCATGTGTTCTACAGGCAGTCCCAGATCACGGGTAGCATATTCCCACTGATATTCTGATAATTCCACACCGCTAACATTATAACCCATGTCTCGTGCAGCCGCCAGAAAATGTCCCCACCCAACGCCAAGGTCAAAGAGTTTACCACCGTGTTGAAGTCGATTGATCTTTCTTAAACGAGACTTGTGTCGCTGGATCTTCAGCCAGTCATTTCCCTGCCTGACCGTTTCCTGCTCAGCTTTGGTCTTATAGTGATCATAGCTGACAAGTTCCGTGAATGCAGGCGGAACGAAATGAAAATTACATACTGTGCAGGACCACACTTCAAATGTGGGGAAAGCATATACTTGCTGAAAGCGTTGTTGCTCTACATTTCCACAAACCTTGCAATGCATATCAGCCATCACGTGCAAAGATAAGAGCTTCCTGCACGTCAAAAAGGCATGTGATTTCTGAATGTATCGAAATGATGTCCCACGAAATTTTTGCACGAAACCCTTGCAGGACGGGTGTTTAGACCAAACCATGACAGGATGATCGGGATGCAGAATGCCAACATCCAGCGGAAATACATTAGATCTGTTCTTTCCTCCCTTTCCATTCCGCCTCACTTTTGCATCAGAAGCAACAACACCGGGATTATTCATTCATTAAACCAATCAGTATGCAAAAAATGATGCAACATGTATTTCTGGCCGCAACCCTGGTAGTGGCTGGATCCTTTCAGACAGCCTACGGGCAATGTACTACACCCGGTTCACTGGCTGCTGCACCTGACGGATCAGGCAACATGATCCTCAGCTGGTCAGATACCGGCGCAGATTCCTATACCCTGAATCTGGAAGATGCTCCGGGTAACCCGGAAGTGCTGGATATTACTTACACAGGTATTACCGGTACATCGTTCACTTCAGAGATCCTGACACCAGGCTTTAACTACAAGTTTAAAGTGCGCAGTCATTGCGGTGGTGATCATTCTTCCTGGAGTTCCTTTTACATTTTTACTGCCGATGGCGATTCAGTTGTCATAGGTGGCGATGACGACAGCACCGGAGTTGGTGGCGATGATGGCGGAATAGGTGGTGGTGTGGACGACAGCACCGGAGTTGGTGGCGATGAT
>ERZ795053.255-NODE-255-length-67603-cov-9.334962_pt1 | contig 67603 bp, 48 predicted proteins | sample MGYA00375137_ERZ795053 | MGnify/ENA primary metagenome ERZ795053 (study PRJEB30182, sample SAMN05720284) | activated sludge metagenome | isolation source: Anaerobic digester | place: Hong Kong | collected 2014-12-17 ...
TGAACATCCGGTCCGCAGTGATGGATCACCTTAATCCATTTGCTGGCGATAGGTCGTAGTTCGGCAGGTTTACGGTTCAGCCAGTCCTCCAACTCAATATTCTGAAGGTCCTTTTCGGTATATTTTAATAGCTTATTCATGGTTTGTGGATCATTTGGATGAATCTGGATATAGGAGTCACTACATGTTGAATCAAAATTCAGGTTACCGGTGAGGTCGAATCTTCCCAAATTACGCTGGCAATCTTCCAGGTATTTTCATCTTTGGTGAATTGAAATAATTTGGTTCCATTTTCCGAAAAATAGACCCCATTCAGATAGCCATCTTTGTGGTACCGCGAGATGCGTTGAGCCAGATGATTGCTAATCCTGGTCTCCTCCGAAACTTCATACTCCCTGAATTCGGTTAAGGTCCCATCGGTCAAGATTATTTTTCTTGGGTTTAGAAATTCTTCCAGGTCATATATTTCTGTTCTGTCGATTTCCTTTTTGGCAATAATTGCTTTTTGCAGACAAATGGAATAAAGATCATCCAATGGCGGAGTTTGTTGATTGGTATTGGTAAACAGGTTAAAAAAGCGGCTGGTGAGCCGGTTAATTTTCAGGTAATCGGTCGGGACAGAATAGAGATGGAGGACTTGCTCTTTTTTCTTGATCTCCGTATCAAACCTTAAGCCCAATCGTTGGAGTAACCGGATTGACTTTTTATTTTCCGGAAGCAAAATAGCTGCAATCTTTTCATGGGACGGGTCAGAGAGGATCGTTTCCACGACAGCATTTACTGCTTCATAGGCGTAGCCAAGGTTGGTATATTGGGTCAGGAAAGCAAAGCCAATATCAAAATGCAATAGATAGGATCGCTTCATGAAGGTTATCAAACCGATGGGTATTTTGTCTTCTTTCAAGCTCACGATCCAGTATTGCGACGTTGTATCCAGCAGCGCATTCTGGATGTAATTTTGGGCATCCTCTGTGGAATGGACATTTCGATCGCCAATAAACCGGATCCATTCAGGCATATTGACTAATTCGAGAATAAATTCCGGGTCGGTATTATTCAGCAACCTTAAGGAAAGGCGTTCGGTGTTGATCATACCTGTTTTTTTCTGAATGTAATGGACCATTTTCATCCCGAATTTCGAAATCAATCCTTCAATTCGGACCTGCTGGTTCAAAATTAAAGATAAGCGATTGAAGTGGGTGGCAACCCAATGAACACGTCACAAAATCCCCCGGCCTGATACCAAATGACGGGATGCTGATCCCAGGTGTTTGCATACCAGTTTCCTGGAACTTAATCTTGAAGGATAAAACAGACTAAAAATGAAATTAAATAGGGTGTGGCTATGGTTCGTAAATATCCTGATGATTAATACAATGCACAGTCAGGTTATCAACCAGCCGGATCAATTAGCCCAAAAAATTGATACGCTGGTCAAGCAATATCAGGATTTGGACATCTTTTCGGGAGTGGTTCTGGTGGCCGAAAAAGGTGAGCCGGTCTATCAAAAGGCATTTGGACAATCAAACCGGGAGCATGGAACTGCGAATACCATGAGTACGTATTTTGACATTGGATCCATTAATAAGCTGTTTACCAAAGTTCTGGTTATGCAGTTGATCGAAGAAGGAAAGATACAGCCGGATGATCTTTTGGGTAAATTCCTGAACGGGTTTCCCGAAGAAGCCGCCACGAAGGTGACCATCAAGGAGTTGATTGATCATACTTCAGGTTATGGAGATTACATGCAGGAGCCCGGCTTTTTTGATTTGCCCAAAAGCGAACAGACAATACCTGCACTGGTCGAAAGGATTCGTAAAATGCCGCTGGATTTTGAGCCGGGAACAGAATGGCAATACAGCAATGCAGGATACCTGTTGCTGGGTGGTATCATCGAGGAAGTGACTGGTAAGCCATTTTACCAGAACATCCTGGATCGGATTGTGATTCCTTTGGACATGACCCATACAGTGGTTGACGAAAAGAAGGAGGCAACGCCAAACCGGGCGATCGGGTACATGAAGACGATGTTCGGATCCTTGGAAAGCAATGAGAATCTGTTATTGATACCGACACCTGCCGGTGGGTTTATCATGACGGCTGAAGACTTGTTCAAATTTATTGAGGCTTATTTCTTTTCAGATCAACTGGTAAGTCCGGCAGGAAAGCAATACGACGATTTTTATCCTTTTATCCAGAAGTTGAAGAAAGATGGTGGTGCCATTCCGGTAGCCGGTGGATTCGAAGGAGCCAATGCTCTGGCGTTGGTGGACATTCAGCGCCACCTTGATGTCATCGTACTGGCTAACATGGACGAACCGGTGGCTGAAAATCTGGGAAAGGCAATCTACGATCTGATTAATGGAAAGCAGCCTGTCGCTCCTGACCTGCCGTTGATTCCTCGACTCTATGCAGTCTATCGAGATCAGGGCATCGGTTATTTGAAGGAACACTTTGCGGAGCTCATTGCGGGCACGGAAGATCGTGAGCCCGCGGATGTATGGTTGAATCAGATCGGCTACAATTTGCTGTATTCCGGTATGACTATCGAGGCCATACAGATTTTTAAACTGAATACTGAATTATTTCCGGACATAGCCAACTGCTGGGACAGCTACGGAGAGGCCTTGTTGAAAAGCGGTGACCGGAACGCCGCACTGAAAGCGTACAAACAGGCGCTCGCCATACGGCCTGACTTGCCCTCTGCTCTTGAGGCCGTAAAAAAATTGGAAAATTAATGGACAGCCCGCCGGATTAGAATCGCAAATGGACCTTCGTTCCGTTATCTCTTTTCATGGGTAACCAGGTAGTCCGATGCTTCGGCGATCTCTGACCGCTCATTTGCTTCATCGCCGGCAAGAGATAGCAGCTTCTGATAAAAACTTTTAGCCGCTTCGGTATCATTCAATTTCAGAGCACATACTGCAGCACCATAAAGCCCATTTAGCCGGTTTGGATGTGTATTCAGATCCATTTGATAGGCCATAAGTGCCTGTTCCGGTCGGTCAATTGCCAGCAGGAGATCGGCAAGAAGCTCCCGGGCGGGCAATACTTCACATGGGGTCACCGGATGTTTGGTGGTTTGGTCTTCACGGATTGCGGCATCTTGCATCAGGCTCAAGGCTTCTTGAAAATTGCCTTCAGCCCACTTGATCCAGCCTTTAGCGGCGAGTGACTGGATCATTACCTGATTGGCCTGATAGGTATTATTCGCTCTGGTTAATTTTGCCTGGAATGTGTCAAGGTGCGCGAGCTCGGAGTAGGCTGCTTTGAGATCCCCGGTATGCGCAGCACCGAGCGCGCGGGTAAAATGCAGGATACCCACTTGCCAGGGAAACTGCTCCCAGGGGAAGTTTATTGGAGGCAGAGTCAGATTCGCTGCAGATTTCCAATCCTTATTTTCCAAAACCATTCTTGCGGGTATAGCCGCCATGGCATAAGCAACTTTGAAATTTACAGGATATACTTTTTCAAAAGTATTCAGGTAATCGTTTTGTGCAGCAGCTTGACCATTATTGCCGCGTTGCAGGTAGGCATATACTATGTAATCCATGCCATGTAATTCTTCATCCCAATGGGCATTGAATCCTGCCTGGTCTGCATAACAGACTGCTGAAGCTATGGAGTTTAAATTGGACTCAATGGATTCATCCCATAGACCCAATCGGGTAAAAATATGAGAGGGCATATGTTGAGCATGGGCAGAAGCCGGAGCAATTTGCGCATACTTGCGGGCGGTGGCCAGAGCCTTTGACGCCAATACCGGATTGTCATAATTGTGGATGATGTAATGAGCTATGCCAGGGTGATTTGGATGGTCCGAGAAAAGGGATTCGAGGATGCTGCCCGCTTTCCGCTGGTTGGTAAAATTTTGATCGGCAGGGTCTGCGGTGGTATTTAGTGCCAGTGCATAGAGGACGGCAGCCTCGTTATCGTCCGGGTATTTCAAATAGATGGCCTCCATTTTATCAGCCATTTTTTTTGCCCTGGTTTTCGGATCGGTGTTTTCCCAGTGGTGATAATATTCGCCGACGGCAGCAAGGTATTCTTCTTCTCTTTCTGTCTTAGGGATGGTGGCCGCAATCTGCAGGATCTTTTCACCCTTCTTCAGTTGTTCTGGCCCCGGCGGCTCCCATAGGGCATGGTAAATGCTCATAGCGACTCCCCAGTAGGCCATTGCACAATTCGGATCGGCGTCAATAACCTGTACAAATGCCTTCTCCGCCTCATCGTATTCAAACGAATGCAACAGTGATATGGCCAGCTCAAAAGTTTCCCGGACCGAATAGTCGCAGGACATGGCAAAATCTACGTCTCCGAAGTCTTTCCCGCTGCATAGAATAATATCTCCGCGAAGCAGTTCGATTTGGTTCAGGGCAGGATTGGGGTAGACGTTCTTGCTGCGGCAACTGGCCATTATCAATACTGCTATAACGCCGGCTACCAGGATAAATGAATTAGAGTTTTTCATGTTCTATCTATTAGCCCTCGAATCTAATTCCTGCCGGAGAGGCAGGACCTCTTTCTAAGTTACGCCAATTTTCAGAGGAATGATGGAACTTGACCAAAAGCTCCAGAGAAACTCATTTAAGCCGGTTGGAGTCCAATACGCTAAATCCTTCAGCCATTGGTTCCTCCCAATACGTTGGGTATCCCCATTTCATAGGGTGGTATATGGACGGATTATCCATCTACTGATTCCGTTAACCCGATTCTTTTCCCGTTCAGCAGCCTTTAAGCCCACCGCGAAATTTTAGGTCTTAATTTCCTGAAGACGTAAACTGACAAATTCATGGGTGTCATGCGATGCCAAAATTGCCCGGGTAAGGTTTGGTCACGTACTGGTCTGAAAGCCATCGCTCCAATCCTGATACTTTCTATGGTTGGCCGTAGTTTACCATTAAATGGCCAAATGAGCTGGACGACTGATCTGCCGACTATTGGATCATTTTCATCTCCTCGGGTGACCGATCTCAATGCGGATGGCATCATGGACATCGTGATGGGAGCTGGCCGGGAAGAATTTAATTCCTGTGACTCTGCGGTGATTGCCCTGGACGGACGAGATGGTCATATGCTATGGCACGTGCGGGCAAAAGATCAGATTTTTGGTTCGGCGATATTTTTGGACATCAATGGAGATTTGGTGGACGATGTTGTCATCGGCGGGCGTTCAGCCGAATTGATAGCGATTGACGGAAAATCAGGTCAATTGCTGTGGCGTTTTATGGAAGTAAACGATAGCCCCGTATTTCTCACTCATCGCTGGTTTAATTTTTACAATCCCCAGTGGATACCCGATCAGGACCAGGATGGTTTGTCAGACTTATTGCTGGCAAATGGAGGGGATGTGTTGGTGGAGCCTTATGATCCAAACCGGGCACCGGGATATCTGGTCATCGTAAGCGCCAGAACCGGTAAATTGCTAAAGCTTGCTCCGATGCCCGATGGCAAAGAAATCTACATGTCTCCGGTATTGAGTAATGGGCCGGCAGGACAGGAAGTGGTGTTCGGAACCGGTGGCGAGACCATTGGCGGCAGTTTGTATGCGGACAGCCTCGTCCATGTCTGCACAGAAAGCCTGGACCGGGCAGTACGATTAAAGTCCGGTAAAAACTCCGGATTTATAGGTCCGGTATCTTGTGCCGACCTGAATCAGGATGGTATAAGCGACATCCTGGTCAATGCGGCGGAAGGCCGGTTGATTGCTATCGATGGGCTGACCAAAAAAAACATCTGGGAACTGGATATTCCCAATAGCACCTCATACACGTCGCCCTGCATCGGGTACTTTAATGCCGACGAAGTGCCGGATGTATTCATAACCTATGGGCAGGGAACCTGGCCCAAGCTGGATTGGAGCTTGCAACGGATGGTCGATGGAAATTCTGGACAAGTTTTGTTTTCCGATTCGTTGGGATATTATCAGATTGCTTCACCACTCGCGGTTGACCTGAATAATGACGGGATCGATGAAGTGATCATGAGCATCAACTACCAGGAAGTCGGGACACTTTTTCAAAAGTATTTTTACACGACCCTGATGATGATTGATTTCCGGTCAAATCAGATCCAGCAGATTGGGGAGTCCTATCAGGGCAGCAACTTTGCCTCGACACCCTGGGCCGGGGACCTGGATGGAGACGGATACCTCGATATTATTTTTTGCCACGGCACCAACCTGCGTCATACCTACACCTTTGATGGCATGCAGATACATCGGATTAGCACCCATTTCCCGATAAGTCAACCACCGCATTGGGGTTCCTATCAAGGCACCAATTACGACGGAAGGTTAAAGGGTAGACAGCCGGGACACTGAGTTGCTAGTGACTGTCGATCTTCCACCACGGATTATAAAGGTGTGCAGGGGCTGTCAGTATCGGGTGAGAGGAATGCAATCGAAAGTTCCAGTTTAACATACCTCCCAGTGGTGGGTAAATAGTTATAATTTCCCCAGTTCTGTCTCAATTGAAAAGATCAGACGCTTGCTCATTGTAATAAAATGATGCCAATGTCGAATCTGGTTTTTCTCCGATGAATATCGCTGATTTACAGCAGCGATAAATTCAATGTTGCCGGATAAACTTTCAATATCTAACTGCTTGAATGCAGAGGGATGTCCAATAAATTGATCAAAAAAATCTTTTGATGTGGATAAGGTTTTGAACATGATCGGAAAAACGACATCGAATTTTTGTTGTGTTGCATATTTGTCGTTTTCATTCAATTTGGAAATACGGTAATATTCGAAAATCTCTTGACGGAGTAAATCATTACGAATGTATTTTAAGGAACCGGAGGATAAACTTTCATCAAAAGTACCGCTGTTCACATTGAATTCATTACTGCTGGCCAATGTATAAGCCATTTGAAGAAATTTACCTGAAGTAAACTGGTGGGGATTACCGAGTGCAATGTAGACTGAATCAATTTGTGCTGTTCTGTCTTCCGCCGTTGTGATGTTATAGGTCAATTGTAAGGTGTCATTAATTAAATCTTTTTTTAGACTTAGTAATATTCTGTTTTCTTCCTGACGGTGTTGTCTCCTTGCATTCCATTCATTGATTTGCAGGGCAATAAGGATCCCGATCACCACCAGAATAATTTCTCCGATGGCATACGCGAGGTATTTGCTGAATCGATTTTCAGATAGCCATAACCGACGGAAATTTCTGAGAATATTGCTCATAGATGTTATTTTGTCTACTATGGGACGATTTCATTGGTTGGATGCCCTCCTGGACAAAGCAATACTTTACCGGCAGTCATGTTGGCTAAATAATCTTCGATTCCAGCATCAAATTCATCCAGGGTGATTTTTTTGTGGATGGTTATTTCTTCCCCGGACGAAATTAATTTTTGAGCATTTTTTAAAATCTTTAATAATTTCAGCAGCGGTTGCCTGGGTATCCATTCTGACAGCCAAAATCCGCTTACCTGCTTTCGTTCAAACAGAATATTGGTCACATCGGCGGAAAAGAAGTCTCCGGACAAACGGCCATAAATGCGGACTTCGCCACCTTTGGGCAGGGCGCTTAAAAGATCTTGCGTACTGGAGCCTCCAATGGCGTCAAAAGCAATCAAAGCGTTTTCCCGTTTGCATATTGTCTGTAATTGAGTAAGGTAGTCTGTATCACTGCTGTTTAAGATATTTTTGGCGCCGTGTTTTGCAAGCAACTCCACTTGCTCCTGCCGGTGAACCACATTGATGAGGGTTACTTTTGCATCCGAACAAGCTTTTATAAGCATTTTCCCCAATGCACTGGCGGCCGCCGTGTTGACCATCGCCTTATAATTATGTTTCTTACAGATATCAATAAAGGCCAGTGCCGTAGTAGGATTTACCATGAGCATGGAGCCCAGATCAACCGGTATGTCTTTCTTTAAGGGAGACACAAATGTAAAATCGGTGACCATGTATTCTGCCCAGGAGCCATTGCCGGTCAGAGGGGCAAAACAAGCTACATTTTTTCCACGCAGCCGCTTGGCAAGAAAATGATTGCCGGAATCTACCACCTGACCACTTGCTTCAAAGCCAGGAATAACCGGCAAGGATTTCTTGGTTGGATATTTTCCCTGCAGAAAAATGGCATCGGAAGGATTAATTGGCGACGCGGCAATTTTTATTAAGACTTCCCGTTTTCCCGGTTTGGGCACATCCACGACGCGTAGTTCAGGCTTTTTACCATATTCAGAGAGCCATAAGGCTTTCATTTTGACGGGGTATTGGTTTTCCATGGCTTGGCTTTTTAAATGATGGTGTTTTTTAAATTCTTCTGGGATTGTATTAATGATTGGTTTCAACGGACTCGATGTAATGGGCAAACTCCTTGGAGAAACCTGATTTATGACTTTCCCAGAATCGATAAAATGGGTTGATATCCAGCTGACTCTGGTAATAGCCATTCCATCCATGCCATATCTTTTCTTCCATGGCTCCATTCTGATAGGTAATGAATGCGAACTCCCAGGCATTAAACATATCCGCAATGAAGGTATTGAGCTGGATAACCTGGGCAGGCAGGAGAGAGTCCTGATTCGTCAAGGCTATTTCATAGATTTCGGCGAATCCCGGCAAGCGGAACCAGGCGTTTTTTTCCATATCCATCGACACCAGAGCCTGATGATTAGCGACTTGTACGGCTTTCGTGTTTTGCCTTATACTGATTCCTACATAGATGAGGGAAATGACTACCGCGACAGCTCCCACAATTTCCGAGATCTGGGCATATTTTTCGATTTTTGCATTCATCGATTGTTTGGTTTTTGGAGTTTATGCTAAGTGAGTTTAATTTCGGTTATCTCTGTTTAAAAACCCAGATTTGATTCTCAAATTTGGCACTGTCTTTAAATGAGCACAAGTTGCCATCCGGATCAAAAAATTTTGCTACTGTTCCCCATGTATGTTCCTGGTAATCCACGCTGATCCCTTTGGCGATTAGTTCGTCAGCTAATTTTTTCACGTTTGGCACATTCATCCGGAGACAAGACTTTATGCTTCCATTTTCAGTCCGGTTAGCGGCATATTCTCCACCTTCTTCTACCATTAAATAGGAAGATCCGAAAGAAAAACAAGTCAGATCAGGTGTCTCGAAAAGTTTATCTAAATCCAGGATATGTTCATAAAATTGCACACATGCCTGATAATTCAGCGTGTAAAGAATAAATCCGGTTCTGTCAAATTCCATGATCTGTGTGTTAGGTTTAACAATCGGCCCAATACCACCGGAATCAGCCTGACGCAGTTGTGTTCTTTTCCGCTAACCGGCTTGTTCGTAGGCCATCCGGAGCCACTCCATGACCTCCGGGTCGATATCTTCAGGCTTCAAGAGGTTGATCTTGTGCGAGCACATGGCGTTTGCTGTGGAGATGGCGGTTAGCTTTCCCTGGGCTTCAAGACCTTTCAGGTTCAGACCGATTTCAAATCGCGTTTTTGTTGCCGGTTGCAACAGGGCAAATTGTTTCTTGCGTCGTAAGCTGACGTAAGCTCGCTTTGGGGCTACCTCGATGTCTGTACCGAATTGCGCGATGCCTTGGATCAGTTTGTCATAGATCGGACGCAAATGCTCCTTTCCCTGGTATTGCTCGTCAATCAGGACATTTTTATTCTCCACAGAACCGGCATCTGCTTCCCGGGCTTTCATAGCAACCAGGTTTGCAAACCCGTGCGTAAATCCGTGTTCTTCCTTCAAAAATTTGAGCATTTCGCCATGCTTGCCAAAATGCTCCCTGCGGATAATGGCTACCCATTCCTCCAAGGACTTCCCAGTGTTTTTGTGCAGGTTGTCGATCATGGTTTGTGTTGCTTTATCCATGGTGTTGTTATTTTTTAAGGTGATGAAATCCTAGTAAACTGTCCAATCAGGATGCTGGTTTGCCGGTGTTTTACGCATTCAATTTGGTGAATTTATTGATAATCTGGTCATCTTCAGGGTAAAGCCTGCTCCGGAGTTGCCCAGAACTTCTACCGTTAATTTTCCCTCCGAGATGTTGGTGTATATGATTTTGTTGGGAAAGTCATGTTCTGGGTTTTCAAACGAATAGCTGGTAAGACTTCCAGGTACAAGCTTAAATACAATGGTTTTACCGTCATTCTGATCCGGCACTGTAGCCGCATAATACAGGTTGTCATTTTGAACATAGATCTCCAGCGACTCGGTAATTATTTTTGTAGAATCCTTCATGACAAACGAATATCCTTTAAGGTGATTTCCGGATATTTTTTTCCACGTTTCAAAGGTGTTTTTTTCATCGACTTGCCAGGTCCCTTCCAGAAACAATGGAAATTTAGTCTGGCAATTTGCAGCGAGGTTCACCAAAAGGAAAACCGTCGGGATTATTATGCGTACAACCATATTATTCGGGTTCCTTGAGAATGGTTATCGGGTATTTAGACCTTGACAGGCATTCATGACCATTGATAAAGATAACGCATATTGGTCATAACCAAGGTGCGAGGGCCACACAGACCTATTGATGCTTCCGGTCACCTAACCGGGGTCCACCATTCTTTAAACTGCTGATTTGGGTTATTTAGATCAACGGGCTCGCCGATCATTGGCGTAACCAGGGGTACTCCGTTTGATTTGCAGAGTTCGCTGATTCTTCTCAGCGGATCATCCCAGGCATGTGCGGCTAATGCAAATTTTGAAGAATGAACCGGAAACAACCGTTTAGCCTTTAAGTCCAAGGCAGCTTGCAAGGTGTCTTCGGGATGGTTGTGAATGTATTTCCAGGCTTTGTCGTATTGACCATTGTCCAATATGGCCAAATCGATCGGAGTATATTTACTTCCAATGGCCGCATAATGTGTATCGTAACCACTATCACCGCCCAAATAAATGGTAATTCCCGGCGTTTTAAGCAGATAAGAAACCCATAAGGTTTGGTTTCTGGTCAGTTTTCGACCGGAAAAATGCCTCGCCGGTTCAACAAATACCGTAAAGTCAGCACCTATCTCCAACTTTTCATACCAATCTTTTTCGATAATTGTTTCCGGTGAAAAACCCCAGTGGATGAAATGGGACCCGACCCCTAATCCACACAGGATGGTTTTAATTTTACTTTTTAGGGCAATCAGGGTTTCGTAATCGACATGGTCGTAATGATCGTGCGTAATGAACAGATAATCGATGTCCGGCAGGTCGGCTGCCGAATAGCGATCGGTGCCCAAAAATGACTTTACTGTTCCGGGCAGGGGAGAGGCGTTGCCGCTAAAAACAGGATCCACCAATAGCCGTTTTCCGTCGACCTGGAGGTAATACGATGAATGTCCGAACCAGACCAGCAAGTTGGAGTGAATAGGAAGGTTTTTTAGGTCGGTTTTTACGGCTGGGATTTCATCTTTCGGGTATTGACGCGGCTTCTTTTTAAAATAATTCTCATAAATAATGCTGAAATAATTGTGTCCTTCGGTGAGCGCAGGGGTTTCGGATAAATTTTGAAAAGCCCCTTTGCGAAAGTGTGGAGAATGAGCAATGCGGGCAAGATGCGGACCTCGCGGATCTCTACCGAACTTGGCCCGACGCAGATACCACCAGACAGCTATGATCAGGATTCCTGTTAAAATAAGTACGACGATCATGGTCCAATTTATCGTTTATGTGAAAACCCTTCATCAGGCATCACAGCATTGACAGCTTGAGGCAATACGAACAGCGATAAATTATAAGATTTTGTGCATGAAATTCTTTCCGGCTACTGCAAATCATTCTTGCATTAGTCTGAGGTGTTTCAAATGCATGTTTTGGGTTGAACCTGAAATAATTCGTTTCTTATCACATGTTTTTTTCCGGTTCAAATACGAGCATGGTCAAACTGCACACGGCTCCTTCACCAGTTGGTGTCGTAAAGGTTAGATACAAGTTGTGCATCCCTTGCGTTTTCTGGATGGCAACGGGTATCTGAAATAAAGTACTGGGCATTCCTTCCGTAGTTTCAATCGCTGTGCTTCCGATCACTGGCCCGTCAGCGGAATCCAAACGTAATTCCACCGAGCCCCCTGCCATATAGCTTGCCGGGGCGCTTCCAATCAACTTGACGGAGCCAATTCCGGTCAGATCCAAATCGTTATACGCCAGATAGCCCCCTGATGTTCCAAGAATGATCTCCATGTCTTGCGTGACACCAGGCGCCTGACCAGCTTTGATCTCAAATTTCTGAACCTTATTGATCTCATCGAAAGCAGCAGCCTGGATATTGGGACGCCGTAACACCAAAACATCCCGGGCTTCCAATGGGCCGACCTGACTTCCGCCCTTGTCAGTATAGGAGGCAATCAGAATGTACCGGTCATTAAGAAGCCCCGGTTTTTGCTTATCCAGTTTTATTGTTCCACTGGAAGCCATGCTGGTTGATTGAGGCTTTTCATCAGCCAGGGACAAAATGTATTGCACCATCAGTTCCGCCTCTTCTTTTTTCAGAGCAGGGTGTGCGGCCATTGCATTCTCTCCCCAAACACCACCGCCTCCATTGATGACTTTATCGGCCAGGTATGAAACGGCGTCGGTGGCATCATGGTATTTTTCGGCCACATCCTGATATTTGGGACCAATCGAGGCAATATCGATTTGATGACAGGTCATACAATCACTGCCATCCAAAAGCTCTTTCCCCCGGATAAGGCTGGATGCCATGACTTGGGAAGCATGATCGATTGCACTTTTATTGATATCGGAGCCGTCTTCAATGTAATCCATAGTCACAATGACGTGCGCAGGGTCCACACCTGATTCCAGGGTTCCATCTTCTTTATCTTTCACATCCACCTGATACTCCAGTTGTTCATTGTCCCAAAAGAAGGACTGGTTGCCATTGAGTTTCCAAGCAACGGTAGGAGGTTCATTACCTACCCGGATGGTCTGAGTGAGCGATGCGGTATTGCCTGCCGGATCAGATACCATCATTTTTACATCGTAGACGCCGGGATCAGCAAAATTGTGGGTCATGGTTGCTCCGTTTCCGGTTACCTGCTGATCTCCGATCATCCAGGTATACTGGAGATGATCACCATCATAGTCTTTAGAATTGGCGCCGGAGAAGTTCACAACCATGGGGGCTGCTCCGACATCCCGGGTGGCAGTCAGGTCAGGTACCGGTGGCCTGTTACCAGCGGTATAAGTAAGATGTACTAGCCGTGCATCCGGATTGAGATGAAACCAGACAGTCCCATATTCCAGCATGAACATATCACCCTGGGGAGACATAACTACGTCGATCATGTTATTCCAATGGATACCGGGCAGGAAGCGCTCCATGCTGACAAAGTTACCCACCGAATCCAGGGTTACTGACATGATCCAACCGCGGATCCAGTCGTAGGTAAATAATTTGCCATCGTAATAGGCAGGAAAACGCGCCGGATTATCCGGGTAATCATTTCGATAAAAAACCGGACCGGCCATGGCATTCCGTCCTCCGGTCCCAACTAATGGGAAATCAGGGGAAATGGCATAGGGATACCAGATAAAGGCCGGATGGGCCGGGGGCAATATTTTTGCTCCCGTGTTGTTCGGCGAATTATTTTCCGGGGCCATAGGATCACGGGGTTCACCCAGCTTACCGGTCGCAAAATCATAGCGATTGTAGGCATAGTTATTCCCGATAAAATAAGGCCAGCCGAAGTATCCGGCTTCACGGGCTTGATTCACTTCATCGTAACCTCTGGGACCACGGCCAATGCTGTCTTTATTGGCATCCGGACCGACATCACCCCAATACAGGTAACCGGTGTGTTTATCAATGGAAGTTCTGAATGGATTACGACACCCCATCACATAAATTTCCGGTCTTCCCTGGGAGCCGTCCTTGGGGAAAAGGTTGCCATCCGGAATGGTGTAGGTGCCGTCCGTCTCCGGATGAATACGAAGTATCTTTCCACGCAGGTCGTTGGTGTTGCCGGAGCTGCGTTGTGCATCCCATGCACTTCTGCCTGGTCGCTCGTCACTGGGATTATAACCTTCGGAGGCAAATGGATTGGTATTGTCACCGACGGAGAGAAAAAGCTGGCCGTCATTTCCAAATTCGACGCTACCTCCGGAATGACAGCATTCGTCCCGCTGGGTAGTGACTTCCAGGATAACCTTCTCCGAAGACATATCAATTGTCTGACCGTCAAAATTAAACCGTGACAAGCGATTGACCACTTTGCCTACCGGGGAGTAATAAAAATAAATCCAGTGGTTGCTGGCATAATTTGGATCGAGGGCCATACCCAGCAAGCCGTCTTCCAGTTCATGGTGCACGGTCATGTGGGTAATGGTGGAGATCTTTTGATCAGCGGGGTTATAAGCTTTGATATCCCCTTTGCGTTCGATCCAGATTAACCTTCCATCCGGCAGGTACTCCAGTTCCATAGGTTCATCCAGATGATCGGTCAGAACGACTTTGGTGAAGCGATTTTCTTCAGGAGCTACCGTGGGTTTGGCGTAATCGGGTAGCTGGCCGTTCCCGGTCACATATTGTACGGCATCCCATATCATCTGAATGTATTCAGGTTCGCTGTAAGTCTCATCGGTATGGCCCATACCCGTGTAAAATACTTTACCACCGCCATATTCCTGGACCCAGGTGATTGGGTGTTGTTCGCCGTTAGTCCCCCCTTCGTAGGAGGATTCATCCAGATTGATTAAGACGGTAATGTCTTTGCTGATGTCTTTATAATTGTACCACTCGTCGGTACGATCCCAGCGAGCGGGTAGATGGGAAGTGCAAATGTGATCATTAACCACAACATCCGCGGCCCCGGCCCTTACATTGGGATCGCTGGGGTGACCATTAAAATAGGCGCCTACCAACTTTCCATACCAGGGCCAGTCGTATTCGGTATCGGCAGCGGAATGGATACCGATAAATCCACCGCCCGCCGCAAGATATCGCTGCATCTCCTGTTCCTGTTCCGGGTTTAAGACATCGCCCGTAGTGTTCAGAAATACGACTGCATTGTAATTCTTTAGATTTTGTGCAGTAAACAAACGGGCATCTTCCGTTGTATCAACGGTAAAACCGTGATTTTTTGCCATTTGAAAAAACATCGACTGTCCTGCGGGAATCGACTCATGCCGGAATTGTGCTGTTTTTGAGAATACTAATAAGCGTAGAGCAGGTGTCTTGGAACATTGCCATTGAAGAATTGTGAGGAAGAGCAAGAGAAATAACAGCGACCTTTTCATTTTAATACCGTTGATTTTATTGACTCGATGAAAATGCAGTGAAGAGTGGCTCCAGTCCAATCACCACAAACCGGAACAATAATAGGAAATTCAATGCGATTCAACGGCTGCATTTCTCTCCGGATCGAGGTAATCCCTCACCATGTCGATGAATGACCTGATCCTGCAGACTTTAGCGATGGTTCTGGAAGGGTAATTTTAAAATATAAGGCTGAAATACCTGTCCCACGTAAAGGGTATCTCTGTATGGTAAGCAGGTTGAAGCTGCTGAAATGTTGCTCCCGTCATCTTTTCCGATCCACTCCCAGTCTGCCAGGTCCGGATGGATACGGAACAACCACGAAGGACTGATCTTGGTGCCATCCGCGGCATGTGCTTTAAATTTTAAAGGGAAAGGGTGGCAGGTGCCATAAAGCCAACCCTCGGGGCCGGGCATCAGATTGTCGGCAAATAGAAACATTTTCGGCGAGGTTACCGGAGCTGGCTGTGGATGCCCCGCCGCATCAAGGTTAAATCGGAGGACTCGTTTCCTGGTACCTTCGGCGACATACAAGTGTTGCCTGGATACATAAACCCCATTTGGATATCCATACCTCCCTGGTAATTTGTTCCATCCTTCGCCGGGCAGGTAATAAACTATGCTCCCGGTACGAAACCGGAATAAAGCAGACCAAAGAGTCTGGAAAGTTGAAATCCGCTTGAGGTAATTGCTCACATAGATACGACCATCATCCGTTACGAAGAGGTCGTTAGGTGCTTTAAGGAATGGTGACTCCCAGGTATGCTTCCAGATTAAATGGTCGTCCGTCACACGAAACTGCAAAATAAGGTGCCGGTTAAAGTCCGAAGGGTCTTTTACGGTAGCATTATGGGAGATGACAAACAAATACAGCGTGTCATCCCAGCGAGCCAGGTCTATACCGTGCGGGTAGATTGAATCCATATACCCGGTGATGCTAAAGGTGTAAACGGTGTCTCCCGGCACCGGAAGATATTGGATCCGGCCACCTGCCCGCGGTAATCCTTTTTGAGTTCGGCGAACCGCTGTGGAGAGAATTACCCGGTGTCTGTTTTCAAACGTGTCCAATGCCAGATCTTCAGGGCCGGGAGCACTGGAAATCTTCACGATGGGACTAGGTAGGCCCAAAGCATCCAAGGCAGAATTATGACAGCCCAACCACAGGGAAACCACCAGCAGAAGGAGATATAAGCGGAGGAAAATCATCAAAGGCATTTTTGTGAAGATACGGAAATGTTCGTGGTGTCCATTATGGGAAGCCAGCATTTGGTAATTATGGATTTTCTGCATAAACCGTGTTGTGATAGTGTGAATTGTTCCTATTACACATTAATAAAGAATCAAATTTTAATAGCATCGATTCATATATAGGATTCATTTAAAGTGACAACATACTTAATGTATTTGATTGATTAATAAGCATTTTTAAAAATGATAATTCTATGTAATGTGAAAAATTTCTTTATATAATGATATTATCATGTATATAATATACCCTTTACATATACCTTATATTTGTCATGCAAATTGAGCAGACGCTCCGGATAATGCGGGTCTGGACTTCCAGGAAGTTTTAGCCGTAGAATTGTAAATGAATCGGTCCATCAGATCGGGATAACAATACCTTATGGAGCCTCAAGGGATGCGGAAGAAATGGGTTCTTGGACGGGCAATCTGATTCCCGTGCTACCTTCCGGCGTAAGCCTATTTCGTGGCAATGAGCCTACAACCTGATCCTACACATTGATCTGTCGTATAGTTTGAACGTGTTTCGTGAAGGATGGAGCTCTTCTTATCCTTAAGCAGGCTGCAATGCCCGGGACTTGGCAGATCAATCTAAACCAAAGGTTCCTGCTGGCTGAGGCAATGAAAGCTCCCTAAGCCCCAGATAATATCCCGGGAATCAATGCCTACCACCGTACGTTCGGGGAAACAGTCCTGAATGATGCGTAACGCGATTTCATCTTTAGAGCTGTGAAAAACCGGTACGATGATGGCATGATTGGCAATGTAGAAATTGGCGTAAGACACCGGTAAGCGCTGACCTTGATAATACACCGGATCGGGCATAGGTAATTCAATGATGTTCAGTGGTTGCCCATCACGGAGCCGCATGGCCTTTAACTGCTTGAGATTGTGCTGCAGCAGGGAATGATTTTCGTCCTCAACATTCGTTTCAATCACCGTGACAACCGTGTCCCGATTGACAAAACGTACGGTATCATCGATGTGACCGTCTGTGTCATCGCCAATGATGCCTTCATCCACCCATAGGATCTGCTCTACGCCATAATAATCACATAATATGGCCTCGATCTGTCCCTGATTAAGCTGAGGATTGCGATTTGGATTGAGCAGGCAAGCGGTGGAGGTCAACAGAGTGCCATCACCATTAAATTCGACCGAACCGCCTTCCATGACAATACCCGGGTAAAAGACCGGTAGTCCAAGTTTATCCCCGATCAGAGTTGGGATAACATCATCCAGATCATAAGGAGGGTATTTGCCACCCCACGCATTATAACCCCAGTCGATGATTGCTTTCGGTTGAGGCGCATCCCGGTTGACTACAAAAGCCGGACCATGGTCCCGGCACCAGGCATCGTTAGTCGGATGGTGAAAAAATCGAATCCGCTCTGCAGATACCCCTGCTTCCAGAAGCATTCTTCGGGCGTCTTGCTCCATGGTCGCATCCTTCACATTGATACGGACCTCTTCACTTTTCGATACCTCCTGTATAAATGCGCAATACGAAGGAAAGATGGTTTCGATCTTGCCTGGCCAGGTATCCGGGTTATGCGGCCAACTCAACCACATGGCTTCATGTGGTTCGAACTCAGCAGGGAATCGGTATCCGAGTTGTCGGGGCGTCAGGGTAACGTTCTCCATGATTATGTTTCGTCAATAAACCTTTTCTGTAGGGGTTGATAAGAGTCGATGCGACGATCTCTCAGAAATGGCCAGTGCGTCCGGTAACGGTCCGATTGAGCCAGGTCGATGGTTTGAACATGAATAACCTCTTCCTCGTGGGAAGCCTGATACAGAATACGGCCGAAGGCGTTGGTAATAAATGAACCACCCCAAAACTTCATCGCACCATTCTGCTCGAGGCCAACCCGGTTAATCGATATGACGGGTAATCCGTTGGCGACGCTATGGCTTCGCTGAATGGTTTGCCAGGCTTGGTATTGCTCGCTATTGGTCTCCTGATCCTGGGAGGTAGCCCAGCCAATGGCTGTTGGATAAAATAGCATTTCCGCTCCCATAAGTGCGGTGATACGTGCAGCCTCCGGATACCACTGGTCCCAGCAGATCAATACGCCGATCGTGCCAAACCGGGTCTTAAATGTCTTATAGCCCAAATCGCCCGGCGTAAAGTAAAACTTCTCGTAATAGGCCGGATCGTCCGGAATATGCATTTTACGATACTTGCCGAGGTAGGAGCCGTCTGCATCCAGAATGGCAACGGTATTGTGGTACAGGCCAGCAGCCCGCTTTTCAAAAAGGGAGGCAATGATGACTACCTTTAATTCTTTCGCCAATTGGCCAAGGACTTCTGTCGACGGACCGGGTATAGCTTCTGCCAAAGAAAAATTGTCATAATGCTCCTCATCACAGAAATAGAGTGAAGTGAACAGCTCCTGCAGGCAGATGATTTGAGCTCCCTGCGCAGCCGCCGCTCTAATTTTAGTCTGGGCCTTTTCCAGATTTTGGGCTTTTTCAGCAACACAGCTCATCTGGATGATACCCACCTGTACGTTTGTCATGGTTTTTGCCTTTAGCGGTGCAAAATTAAAGATTTCCCGCTTTGGACGCAGCGATTCAAACAAGTAACGGCGAAAAGCAAAAAGACGGGACAAAACGGGAAGAGCCGGCTTTAATCACCGGAGCCCAAAACCTGTCTGGTTGCTCTGGGAACCAAGCAACATTTTATCTTCAAACTTTCCCTGTGATACCTGTCACGGACTGCACAAGATGAATGCTTCATCTTTGTGTTGCGGTTTTATCCGCTTCGCTTTTTATTAATCCTTAATCAATTGACTCGTGAAGACAAAAAAAGTATCCTTCAAAGACATCATCAGCAGCAACAAACCCGTATTGGTCGATTTCTCCGCAGAATGGTGCGGTCCGTGCAAAGCTATGGCGCCAGTCCTTCAGCAGGTAGCATCCAAGGTAGGCGATAAAGCACGCATCGTGAAGATTGATGTGGACCGCAATCCGACGCTGGCCAATAAATACAAAGTACAGGGTGTTCCCACTTTTATGATTTTCAAGAAAGGTAAAATGCTCTGGCGTCAATCAGGTATGCAGCCAATGCAATCACTGGTCAGTTTGCTGGAAAAAGAAGCAGCCTCCGTCTGACCGATAGCCACGGGTATTTGCTTACTGCCATTATTGAGTCCTCAGACGAACACCTAATTAGAATAATTAATATCTAATTAACTCCATTCTAATGAGTTTGGCTGTAAATGTCTTATTTTGCAGCCATGAGTAAGCCATTAATTTTAGTGACCAACGATGACGGCATCGTAGCACCGGGCATACGAGTTTTGGTTGATATAGTCCGTGCTTATGGAGATGTCGTTGTGGTAGCACCAGACTCGCCCCAGTCGGGTAAGGGGCACGCAGTGACCCTGGAAGAACCATTGCGTATAAATAAGGTGAATGTATTCCCCGGGCTGGAAGCGTACGAATGCAACGGCACACCGGTAGACTGTGTAAAATTAGCCAAGCACATCGTACTGAAGGATCGCAAAGTGGATTTGTGTGTTTCGGGGATTAACCATGGATCCAATGCATCCATCAATATCATTTACTCGGGAACCATGTCGGCCGCCATGGAAGCATCCCTGGAAGGTGTGAATTCCATCGGATTCTCACTCCTGAATTTCGCATTTGATGCAGATTTTAATCCTTGCCGACCCTATGTCGATAAAATAATTCGGGATGTAATGGAACGTGGCATTCCGCATAGTCGCTTGCTTAATGTCAACATTCCGTACCCCGAAAACGGTCGTATCCGGGGCATCAGAGTTTGTAAGCAAGCTGAGGGCAGGTGGCGTGAGGAATTCATGGAAGCTGTGGACCCAAGAGGACAAAAATATTACTGGCTGACCGGAGTTTTCCAGGTGGATGATCATTCGGAGGATACCGATATATGGGCGCTGCAAAACAATTACGTCTCGGTAGTGCCTTCCGGACATGACCTGACCACTTACGCCTCCATTCCTGGACTAAAATATTTGGAAGTATGACGTTTTTTAAACGCAATCATGTGGCATTGGGCTTGTTGCTCGGGGCTTGTGTACCTATAGCATTGTATGGGATTCTCCTCACGATCTACGATTTTATGGAAGACAACAATTTGTTAGCCAATGTCAGTTTCTCCCCAACCTTTCGAACCCGTACGCTGGCGCTGGTAGCCATTTGTTCCAATCTGTTGCTGATGCGTTTATTCAGCAGGAGCTATGCTCCGGACAGTATGCGCGGGGTGGTGTTGGCTACCTTCTTCCTGGTGGTCGTCTGGATTGTTCGTTTTGCAAGTGTGTTGTTTGGATAGTGATTGCCACTCTTGTGACAGGTAGGAAATCATTGTTGCACAAGAAGGATTCCCTTACTTTTTGGAGTATTGCATCGTGATCCTGGTACCACTGAGGTTGACTGTTTGCGCAAACAGGCCGGAATAAAACCAGTCAACATAAACAAGAAATGCGGGCAGAAAGCTATCTTGAACTCCTTAACCAAATAAAAGTTCAATCCATGGATCATCAGCTCAAGAGCCGGCGTAAATTCATCAAGTCCTCTGCTATCGCTGCTACATTTTTGGGAATTGCACCTGATCAGGTCAGTCGTAACGCCATTGAGCGCAAGTTGGCTGATTTGTCCTCAATACCCCAAGCCCGGGGAAAATCCGTTATAGGTTTAAAGAAAGCACCTATGGAGCAGGTCAAAGTCGGCATGATTGGCTTGGGAAACCGGGGTAGCTTTCATGCAAAATTGGTCCATGCTCTCTACCCGAAAGCGAAGCTTACAGCAATTTGCGATATCCGGCCTGAATTCGCACAAAAAACGGCTGAATTCTTAAAAGAGAATGGCCAGAATCCGGCAGTATATACCGGCAAGGCCGATGCCTGGAAGGAAATGCTCAAACGGGATGACATTGACCTGGTTATTGTGGTCACTCCCTGGGAAAATCATGTTCCCATGTGTGTGGAAGCTATGCGACAGGGCAAACACGTAGCTACTGAAGTGCCGGCCGCAGTGACCCTCGCCGAGCACTGGGAAATGGTTGACACGGCCGAAGAGACTCAGCTCAATTGCATGATGCTGGAGAATGTGTGTTATGGCGATGAGGAATTGTGGTTGCTCAATATGGCGGAGCAAGGCGTGTTGGGAACCCTTACTTATGGTGAATGTGCCTACATCCATAACCTAAGAGATTCCATGCTCAGTAAGACGGGATATTACAACCAATGGCGGATACGGCATCATGTTACGACGGATGGCAATCTTTATCCCACCCATGGTCTGGGCCCGGTAGCGCAATATATGGGAATCGGACGAGGTGACCGGTTTGATCATCTGGTTTCAATGTCTTCACTCCAGGCAAGTTTATCAGAAGCCTCGCGATCGATCGAGCCAGATAATGAATTCTACAATCGTACTGACTATCAGCATGGAGACATGAATACCTCACTGATCAAAACCGATAAAGGCCGCTTGATTATGGTTCATCATGATGTGGTAACTCCACGACCTTATAACCGGATCAATGCCCTGGGAGGTACGAAAGGATACCACGAAGGGTATCCCAGCCGGCTCTCCATTCTGGGAAAGGAAGAGCACGAATGGCTTCCTGAAGAGGCCTATCAAAATTACCGGGAGCAATACAAACATCCGATCTGGAATAAGTTGAAGGCAGAAATTGAGAAGAATGGCGGACATGGGGGCATGGACTTCGTGATGATGTATCGACTGATCGATAACTTGCATCAGGGACTACCGTTAGATATGGATGTCTACGATGCGGCCACCTGGTCCGGGGTGACGCCGGTCTCAGCGATTTCTGTCCAACTGGGGTCATCTCCGGTGCAGTTTCCGGATTTTACCCGCGGTCACTGGAAGAGCGATCGGAAACTGGGTATTATGGAAAGTGTATGATCGTTTTTTTCAGTAGATGAAAATCTAAAGGGTACCTTTCCTCTTCCAGAATAAAGGAAGCGAAATGCGTTATTACGTCATTGCAGGTGAAGCATCCGGTGATTTGCACGGTAGCAATCTGATCCGGGCTATACATACACTGGATGAGCATGCGTCCATATTCGCCTGGGGCGGGGAGAAAATGGAGGCTGCCGGTGCCGAATTACGCAAGCACTACAAGGATCTTGCCTTCATGGGTTTTGTGGAGGTCGTCAGCCATTTGGGTGCCATCCTGCGTAATTTATCTTTTTGCCGGGAAGACATATTGGCATTCAAGCCGGATGCGCTCATTTTGATTGACTATCCGGGCTTTAATATGCGGATCGCGAAATGGGCTAAATCATTACAGATTCCGGTATATTATTACATATCTCCTCAGATTTGGGCCTGGAAGGAAAAACGAGGATTTGCGCTGAAAGCAAGTGTCCGTAAAATGCTTTGCATTTTGCCCTTTGAACCGGCATTTTACAAGAAATTCTCGATGGTAGCTGATTATGTAGGCCATCCATTGCTGGATGTTATTCCAAATTATCAACCCGGACCTTTGGACCTGTCGACAGAATTGCCGGTAATTGCTCTCTTGCCAGGGAGCCGTAAACAGGAAATCGAACGGTTGTTACCCGTACAGCTGGGAGCACTTAGACAATTGCAAGGGTATCAATTTGTCATTGCAGGGGTTCACCATCAACCCCGTACGCTGTATGCCGATTTAATCCGCAAAGCTGGGATAGCTGAAGAACAGGTTCCGGTCATCACGGGCCGTACCTACGATCTATTGGCAGCGGCAGCGGGAGCCATTGTTACTTCCGGGACAGCTACGCTGGAGACCGCTTTATTCGGGGTTCCTTTGGTTGTGGTGTATAAAGGAAGCTGGGTATCCTACCAGATCGCAAAAAGATTGATCCGGGTTAAGTACATCTCATTGGTTAATTTAATCCTGGACAAGCCACTGGTGCCCGAGTTGATCCAAGCTGGGTGCACCCCTGAAGCGATTGCTCAGGCGATGAAAGCCATGCTTGCTTCAGCCGGTGAAGGCAGATGGGTCAAAGAAGTGGATCACCTGAAAGTCATCCTCGGAGGGGCAGGGGCATCATTACGGGCAGCACAACTTATTTGCCAGGATATGCCTGGTGGGGAATAAAAAAAAGTCAACCGGTTATGGTCGACTTTTTCTTGAGAATGGTAACCCTTAAAGCGAAATATTGAAACAAATTTCTTTTTTCGAACTATGCTCTTTTGCATAGCCATCCATACGCTGCAAATGTATTTGCCTTGTGTTAACTAAGTATGAACGGCTCATTTACATATTGTTAATTAAACGATGGTCCGGGTTGTATTGTTGCCCGGGGGTAAAAAAATCGTCTTCAATTCCATGGACTGGATGCTTGCCCGGGATATGATGTGATACCTATTGTTAAATGACCCATCTCATCCTTTTCGTAAGCCATACCCCCTAATTTGTGAAATTCAGCAAAACCAACCTTAATACTTCATCCGGTAGAAAACCCGTCTGAAGGGGTTGTTTTTTAGCCTAATCATCAAATTGAACAATTATGGATGCGAAATTATCCAATCCGGCACCGCTGGGCTTGATGGGGTTTGGCATGACGACAGTCCTGTTAAATATTCATAATGCCGGATTTTTTCCGGTGAGCGCAATGATCCTGTCCATGGGTATATTTTATGGGGGTATTGCACAATTGATCGCAGGCATTTTGGAGTTCCGCAAGGGCAATACATTTGGCACCACCGCATTTACCTCCTACGGATTATTTTGGATTACTTTGGTAGCCTTGTGGGTATTTCCTGAATTTGGTTGGGCAAAAGGAGAGGCAACCGGGGCTGGTTATATGGGCTGGTATTTATTTCTATGGGGCGTTTTCACATTCTTTATGTGGATTGGAACATTTAATAAAAACAAAGTGCTTCAGTTTATTTTTCTGACGCTTTGGATCTTATTTCTGCTGTTGGCAATCCGGGATTGGACCGGTTCGGCAATGATCGGCACCATTGCAGGGTGGGAAGGCATGGTCTGTGGTGCATCGGCCATTTATCTGGCCATGGCAGAGGTGCTTAATGAAACAAGGGAAAAACAGATCCTACCCATCGGATAATATCAATCAGGGTTTTAAGGTGCGGACGCCATAGACCACTCCGGCCGTATTCCCTTCATGACCTTGAAAGCGAACCCGGACGGTTTGCCTGCCTTTACTCATTGAAGGGGGTATTGGATATTCTACATCAAAGAACACCCCGGGGAAATTTTCGTTGAGCTGCTGGGAACCGATGATCTTGCCATTGACCAGGATGTCAAAGGATCGTTTTCCCCGGTCGGATCCCCAGTAGGTCGCCATCAGGTGCATCGGAGCTTGTGGATCCACTTTCATGTCAAATTCAAAAAAACCACCGTTTCGGGCGTCCCGGCCTTTTCTTCCTGATTCGTCGTAGACATAGGAGGCTTCCACACTAGTGAGATGATGGTCCCGTTCCGGTTGCATTTCCCCTAAGCGCATAATATCCACCGTCCTCTTTTCGATTTCGGCTTCTTTTTTTTGTTTGGCCAGGAAATCCATTTTCCGTTGTTCCCATCCGGCATCGGTGAAATAATCCAGATAGGTGGTGTACCGGACTGTATCGGCGCGGTAAAAGGGCACAAAAGACAAGTCGTAGGGACGCCCACTGGCTTCAGAGTGAAACGCCAGTTGATTTCCATCCTGCTTGACCCATGAATCAGGAGAACGATCTTCTGTCACAATAACCGGTACTTCGAATAATGGATCCTCTACTTTTTCCGGAAGCTCTCCGGCCAACACATATGGGCCATAAATCAAGGCGATCCGGTCTGGGTTATCCGGCATGGATTCTTCCTCCAGCGTGGCTGGCATTTCAATACGTATTTCATCGCCATTGTGCCAGATTCTGCGGATCATGGCATAATCCGAGGTCTTATAATGGGTCAAAACCGGTGCCCCGTTCACCCAGATACGCATGCCCTGGGTAGCCCAGGCGGGATGCCGTAATTTTAGGGCGAATTCATGAGGGGCGTCGCTTGCTATTTGCATATTTACCGCTCCGGTCGATGGATCGCCGGTCTGCGTTAATTGAATTTCTTTCGCATGCCAGGTCAGGACACTTGGCAGATAAAGATTCACCATCAGGCTGCCATCCTTGCCGGTAAAATAGATGTGTTCGGCATACTTGCCATGATTCTCCATAGCTGTCCCTACACAGCACCAGAAGGAGTTAAATTTGTTACTGTAATGTCTTTTGGTCCCCTGCCGGAGTGGGATGAAATAACAATACGCACCCGGACCGTCGATAGAGGCCAGGATGTGATTGTACAGTGCCCGTTCGTAAAAATCAGCATAAGCTGGATCTCCCGTCCAGGTAAAAAGATGCTGCGTAAGTTTTAGCATATTATAAACATTGCAGCTTTCACCGGTGGCATCACTCAGTTTGTCATTAAGCCGGTCCGGAGCACCGAAATATTCGGAAATACCATGGCTGCCCGTGACGTAGGAATGATGGTGTACGACGCGATCCCAGAAAAACCGGGCGATGGCAGAATCTTGCGATTCACCGGTCAATTCATAACGGCGGGCACAGCCGATTATCTTGGGGATTTGGGTGTTGCCGTGTTTGCCGGCGAGATTGTCCTCTCCTTTTACCATTGGATCAAGTACCGCATGGTCATGAAACTTGTACGACAGATCCAGATACTTCTTGTTTTTGGTGAGTGCATAAAGGTTCACAAGTGCATCATTCATGCCTCCATATTCACAAAGAAGCATTTCTTGCCATTGATCGTCAGATAAACCGGCAAACTTCGTGTCGATCCAATCAGCAAATTTTATGGCTATATTCAACGCCTTCTGATTCCCGGTGTATTGGTAGATATCCTGTAGACCGGCGAAAACTTTATGCAGATTATACCATGGTGACCACAATCCGTTGAGGTCAAATCCTCTGGAAACTATATGACCGGATGCGATAACCGTCCACGTAGAATCTTCTCCAGGGATGGCACCCAGGTAGCCGGTGCCACGGGCTATCTGACAGCGAGCCAGTTCATCCACCACATAATCGGTTCTATTTTTATAAGCTTCATCTCCAGTTGCAGCATACATCTGGGCGCATCCGCTCAGATAGTGTCCGAGACTGTGGCCGGACAAGGTGCCCTCTTCCCACCCTCCATAGAGCTCACCTTTGACGGGCAACCCGGCAAATTCATGAAAACGGTGCAGAAGCCGGTCCGGATCCAATTCCAGAAGATAGGCCCCATTCATATCCATGGCCTCCTTAAAAGGAGAGTCCAGGAGACGTACATCGGCAAGCGAGAAACCACTGGCGGGCGGCTGGAAAGCAGGCTGGACTTTTTGGAGCACATCTAACTCAACCGTGGGTGCCATATTTTGAGCTGTCAGTGTGGAAAGGTAGAGTAAGAAAGAAAAGGAGAGAATGGTCCCGCTACGCATGATCCTGTTTTTCTATTTGTAAGTTCGAAAATAGGTAAAAAAAATCCCCGCCCGAAGGCAGGGATCTCAACAGGTCAATCAAAATTGACAAAAAATATTTAGCTGCGATTATTCATCGGCATCCAAAAACTCTTGCTTCGAGCGAACTTTAATCGGGTCCTTTTTGGCTTTCGATAACAAGCCATTAATGGTATTGAGCTGCGTATGTATGCCATCCATCGACTTCAGGGCATCTTGCAGCTTTCCAGCGAGTAGCGCCAGGTTTTGCATTTGGGCTTCAGTTGGACGCCCGTTGTAGCTCACGACCTCGCCATACAATGTGGAAATTTTTTCACGCAAAAGTGGTTCGGCGGTACCTACGTAGTTGTCACCGGTCATGACCACCAGTGGTTCTTTTAGCTTTTCAAGGCTCATGATAAACCCGGGCAATAGATTTGCAATTTTTTTATTGACAGGTTCCGCTTGGAGCTTCATTCCGGCCTCGTGTAAATTATCGATTTCGTCAACGAGATAGGCCAGGTCTTCATTCATATGGTAAAGCTTCATGGCGGTCTCGTGTTGCGCCACATGGTCCGCCTCTGAATGGATGGATTCCGGATCGTATTTGAGGGTTAGGTCTTCTTCATAGACATTTTTCCCCTTGGTGATACGCACCTTGTAAGTCCCTGCCGGAACCGTAGGCGAACTGAAGCCTCCAAATGCCAGGGTTTTCCCTTTGGCCACCTTAGGACGTTTATAACTGTAATTCCAGTCCACAATATTGATGCCTTTCGATTTGCCTGGAGTAAGGACTGAAATGACATTTCCATCTTTGTCCATAATTTCCATGACCATTTTGCCGAAGGTGTGGCGACTCTTCATGAAATAGGCGATCTGGGCGGCTGAGGATGGATTTTCTCCTACAAATTCACCTACACCTGAATAGCCGGCATAACCGCTGGCCTCATGGATAATGGCGGTCTTGTTTTTCAGGAAATGCAGCTCCTGGGTGGTGACATCAGATGTTATCTGACGTAACAGATTGATGTTGTCGATCACAATTAAACCGCGGCCATGAGTGGCGAGGACTATTGCATCATCCCGTTCCTGCTGAGCAATCCAGTGGACGGCTACTGCCGGCACATTGTTCGTAAACTGTGACCAGTTCTGTCCTCCATCAAGGGTGATGAACAATCCGAATTCAGTCCCCAGGAATAATAAATTTTTGTTTTCGTAATCTTCACGGATGTTCCGGCAGAATCCCTTAATATCCGGAGTAACCAGGGATTTCCAGGTTTTGCCGCCATCATTCGTTTTGTATACATAAGGATTCATGTCACTGGCCGTGTGGCCATCAAAAACCGCATAAGCCGATTGTTTGTCAAAATGACTCGGCTCAATAAAATAGGCCCAGGTGTTCTTAGGCAAGCCCGGGATATTGGCCGTGACATTGCTCCAAGATTTGCCACCGTCAAAGGTCACCTGGACATTGCCGTCGTCCGTGCCTATCCAAAGTACCCGCTCATCCACCGGAGACTCACCAATGGCAAAAATGGTGCAGTGGTTTTCAGCTCCGGAGTTATCGGTGCTAAGACCACCGGAATTGGCTTGTTGTTGTTTTGCCAGATCGTTGGTGGTCAGATCCGGGGAGATTTTGGTCCAGCTTTCACCACGATCGTCTGATTTGTGGACGTATTGACTCCCAATGTACAGTCGGTCGGGGTTATGGTGGCTGGTTGTGATGGGCGTATTCCAGTTAAAGCGAAGTTTAGGGTCTCCTTCCTGGGCATATGGCTTGATGGTCTTTGACTGATTTTTCTTCAGGTCAAATCGCCAGACGCCTTCGGCTCCCTGCATTTCCGAATAGACGATATTGGGATCTCCCGGATTAGGAAATACGCGGAATCCGTCACCGAATCCCACACCAATCCAGTCCCGGTTTTCGATGCCTCCCGGTTTGGATGAAACTCCTACCCAGGAGCCGTTGTCTTGCAGACCGCCATATACTTTGTACGGATTCTGATTATCCACAGCCACCTGGTAAAACTGTGATACCGGAAGCCCCTTAACCATTTCCCAAGCATTTCCCCCGTCCCAGGACCGGTAAACACCGCCATCACATCCCAGGTAGATGGTAGATGGGTGGTTGGGGTCAAACCAGAAATCATGCAGGTCCGAATGAACGCCTCCGTTAATATCACGGAATGTCTTACCCCCATCCTTACTGATTGAACCATTCAAACCGGCTTTTACAATAATGTCCGGATTTGATGGGTCTATCACAATACGGGAGAAATAGAACGGACGTACGGTAAGACCGAAATCGGAATTCAGATGTTTCCAGGTTTGACCGGCATCATCCGACCGGTACAATCCCTTGTCTTCCGCCTTCTCCGCTTCTACGACCGCATACACAATATCCGGATTCGAAGGGGCGATACCGATTGCAAAGCGGCCCAATTGACCGGCAGGAAAGCCGTTGTGAATTTTGTTCCATGTCTGACCACCGTCTTCTGATTTATAGAGCGCACTGGAAGCGCCTCCCGAACTGAAGGACCAGGCCGTGCGACGGAATTCCCAAAAAGCTGCATACAATACCTTTGGATCCCGCGGATCCATGGCAAGATCCGAACATCCTGTAGTCTCGTTTACGTATAAAATTTTGGACCAGGTCTTTCCGCCATCGATCGTTTTATAAACGCCGCGTTCTTCACTGTCGCCCCAGAGCGCACCCATAACAGCGACGTAAACGATATCGTGGTTGGAAGGATCAACCTGGATGCTGGCGATGTGTTCGGATTTTTCCAAACCCATTTTATTCCAGGTCTGTCCTCCATTCGTTGACTTGTAAATGCCATCTCCGACAGAAACGCTGTTTCGGGTCCATGTTTCACCCGTGCCTACCCAGATCGTCTGGTCCGGATCAGTGGGATCGACGGCAATGGCGCCGATAGACTGGGCATATTTGTCAAAAATGGAAGAGAAAGTAACCCCGGCATCAACAGAACGCCAGACTCCTCCTCCCGCGGCACCAACATAAATGATCTTTGAATCTTTTGGGTGTCCGGTAACACGGGATATCCGTCCACTCATTAATGCCGGACCAATGTGGCGACCTCTCAGACCGCCATAGAGTTCTTCTCCCTTTATGGTAATGGGCTGTTGACTGAAACCTGGTAAAATCACCAGTAATGCAGCAATCAACGCATATAAATTTTTCATTATATCATCAAGTTTTATTAAGAATGGGGATGTTCTGGTGGTTCAATGGAAAGAGGAAGTCCGGGTAGAAAAACATGCACCACAGACTTCCTTTTGCGAATTATTTGCCAGGAAAAGCAAAGACTGAATCGTCCAAGTCGAGATTAACCTCAACATTATCCATAGTCAGGCTTTGCATCACTTGTCCATCCAATTTGATTTGCAGGGTAAATGGCTGATACACGCCGGAGACCTCTTGATAATCACTCATGAATGTTTCCTGTGATTTTCCCTTCATGTCCCCTTTATGAATCATGCTGCGCACCATCAAGGGTACATTGGTTTCTTTATCAAAGAAATAGTAGGTAAAGTTTTCTTCCTCTTTGCCATCGATGGTAATCGGCTTTTTGGTCAATTTCAGTCGATAACAGTCGGTACCTTCAATGTTTTCCTCGCCTTCAATTTCAGCAGTATATCCTTTATCCTTGTAATTCAGGAAAACCTCAGGAAAGTCCATTTCGGATTTCATGATTTCGCTGTCTTCGGACTCCCATTTTTCAGGTTCCATGGTCATAAAATTGGTGCCCCAGCCCTCATTACCATCAAAGGCCATCTGGGTGATTTCCTGTCCTTGAAAATTAATCACCAATTTCTGTGAACCAGGAGCCTTTTGGTACATAATAAAAGGAATTTCCATCCCTTGAAAATTGACTTTTCCCTCAGACTTCATGGTTTTTATGGACGAGATGGCGTCACGTCCTCCTATCGTCTCCAGATAGGATTCGATGACTTCGTCTGCACTTTGAGCATAGGTGAAGTTTGTGACCAGCAGACCGGCCAGCAATGCAAATAAAATCGTTCTCATTAAGATTGTATTTCGTGAACTAATAAATCAAGTAATTGGTAAACTACCAGAACGTTCCGGCAGGGCGGAAAGATACACGGATCATGGCTTACGGTCGAAGTATTTCGACGAACAGATCCCTAGCCCTAGACATTTGGAGTAGTATTCAGAACTAAACTGTCTGGATTCAAAGGCGGATCAGTGCCTGCCAGTAAGAATAACCACATAACGATCACCCTCCAGCCGGTCTGCCTTGTGCATCTCCAGCAGTGCCGCCAGCCCTACCGTGGATGCCGGTAAGACATGCAGACCTTCTTTTTGTTTTAGTTGGCGGCTGTACTGCATCATCTTGTGATCGCTGATATCGAAAGCTTCGCCCTGGGTTTGATTCAGGGCCCAGAGCGCTTCATTTCCATCAAAGCTGTGCCAGTTGATCAACGGTTCATTAATCCGGGATTCTTTGATTTTATCTTCTTCGATATTCACGCATTTTTCCAATCCTTTTTTGAAAGAATAGATGATTGGATTTTTCTTGTAGGAGGATGCTGCTACAAACCTCGGGATACGGGAAGTCTTGCCCCGTTTGTACAAGCTCGCAAATCCGCGGTAGATGCCGGCAAGCAAGGTCCCGTTGGATACAGGTACAGCCACAATCTTGGGTGCATCCCGGAGTACATCGTAGATTTCATTGGCTATTTCGGCATAGGCAATGATCTGGATGGCTGAATTACTTCCTCCGGGATTGGCATCATAATAACCTTCCGTTTCAGCCAGCTTCCGGGAATACCAGACGGCATCTTCGTATTTGCCGGGAGTGCGGATGATGTGTGCACCCTGGGCTTCCATTTCGCGTACCCGTTCGGTATGGTACGTCTCGGGAATGCAAACAAGGCATCGCAGTCCGGCAAGATTTGCGGCCAGACTAATTGCAGCGCCGTAATTGCCACAGGTCGCCAGGGTAATGGTATCGTATTCCCGGCGTAAGGCATCCAGACATTGAGCAAAGGCTATCCGGTCTTTCTGAGTACCGGAAGGATTATTTCCCTCAAATTTTAACCAGATCTGCTTGAGGTCAAATTCACGTTCAAAGTTCCGCGCCCGGATCAATGATGTATCGCCAATCTCAATATTGATTATATCGGTGTAGGCATCCAGCCGGTCGATTAAAGCATGTTGTGCATTGCGGACATACTGGCTGAGTTCAAGGGATTCGGATGAAATGGATTCATGCAGGGTACTAACCCCATCCAATAACGGGTCAATCACGATTCCGGGAGTTTCCATATCTAGTTCAAACAGCACATGAAAGGAATGGTTTCATCATCGAACAATATAGACTAACTGCCAGGTAGAAGTCACCAGAATCGAAGAAAATTATCTGCTTATTGGAGTGATCATCCAGGGTTTGCGTTATAGACACTCAGGCCATTAAAATTGAATCCTCATGCGCTAATATTTTTTGGTATGGAATTTTCATAGGTAGTCTGATGTCCTCCTTATTGTCAACGAATTGGATTCATGAGGCTATTCTTTACATCCATGCTGATCGTTTCTACCACGGTCCTCTGGAGTGCAGACTACTATTGGATTGGGGGTAGCGGGAACTGGACTGACATCAGTCATTGGGCAACCACCTCCGGTGGCAAAACCCAGCAAGTTACTGTACCCAGTTTTCTCGATCGGGTCATCTTCGATGAGAACTCCTTCACTGCACCAGGCCAATCGGTCACCATCGTAGGCGAAGTTTTTTGCGCCGGCATGGAATGGGCCGGAGTGGTGGGTATTCCATCGTTGTCCGGCACGTCGAGTACGGTACTTAATGTATACGGTGACTTGTTGATCGCGGACATGCAGTGGAGCTTGGAGGGAAAAACCATCCTTTGGGAAGGTGGACCCACTTCCCGGATCAATAGTGGTAGTGTCAGTTTGAATGGAGAACTGGAGGTCAATCTAGGTACGGGAAATACCCTGATCCAGCAAAGTAATTTAAACGTATTAAACGGGATTCGGGTTAGTTCCGGAAACTGGAACAGCGGAGGATACCGAATCCAATCCAGTTCCATTTTAATCGAGCCGGTCAGCATTTCTACGCTGGATTGGCAAAACAGCACCATTCAATTTTCCGGTACCATCAATGAATTGGTCATTCAATCCGATTTGGTCCAACTAAATAGTCAGGCTTCAGCCATCCTGATGGGAGGGAATAATTGCAAACTGACCTTAATTGGTGACGCAAAGGTAGCCATGGCTACCTTTTACACGACCGACGCGGCCGGATCACTCACCATAAATAACAAGTCATTCAACGGATCTATCCCGAATCTTTCCTTTACCAACCTCACCCTGGGTGGAAACGCAACATTTCGGGGGCCGATCCAAATGGACCGCTTTGAGTTGACCGGAGGGCACAGTTATACTTTTGCGGCAACCAACTGGTATTCAATGAGTCAGCTGGTAGCAGTGGGAACCTGTGATTCACCCATTTTATTAAACTCCGACAAACCCGGAGTATCGGCTACACTCCATTCGGACCAAAGCCAATCCGTGGAGTTTGTGCGCATCCAGGATATAGAAGCGGAGGGAGGTCCGTTCACAGCTGGTAATAGCAGCGGTCTGGGTATTACGAAGGGGTGGTTGATAAACAATCCGTCAGGCTCAAAAATACTGTATTGGGTCAATGGCAAGGGCGATTGGAATGATTCCTACCACTGGTCACTGACTTCTGGAGGAAATGGGGGCGCCTGTACCCCTTCGGGATCTGACGATGTCATTTTCGACGCCCGGTCTTTCACCACGAACCAGGACAGTGTTATCATCCCGGCAGGTACCGTCGAATGCAACAATATGCTTTGGGATGGGGTGATCGGGAACCCTGTATTTTATGGCGCTAAGGAGGTAAGCATTAATCTGTATGGTGCCTTACAGTTTGACCCTGGAATGAAAAATGCATTTTTTGGAAGTATTGCTTTCCAGTCTTCCACACAGGATAATGCCATTGAACCAGCGGGATCTGAATTTTTTGGCCCGGTTAAATTTAATGGGACTGGTTCCTGGGAACTAAAAAGCAAAATGGTTTCAAAAGGCATCCTTACCCTCACTAAGGGAGAACTTGATCTGGCTGGTTGGCCGGTGGACGTTCAGGGAATCGAATCCACTTCCTATGAAATCAGGCGGTTGAAGCTTGGAAATAGCTCAATACGGCTTAATAGCTGGAGCCTCCAGTTTAGCGGCCTCACCCTGTACGGGGATCTGGCCGGGCTTACATTTTGGGGCGGAAATGCCATCTTTTTTAATGTTGGGATCAGCAACAGTCTGCACCTTCACAGCCTGACGTCGGAAGCGGAAGAAATCACCCTGAACCGGTTTGGAAACCTGGATATTCGTATAGACCAGGTGGCCATTAAGGGACGGGGGATATTTCTGGGCTCACACCACTTCGGAATTCTTCAATTGGGGTCCGGGCAACATTATTCTTTTGGTAATGGTGGCGCTTCCTTTTACCTGGATCAATTGCAGGTATCCGGCTCCTGCTCCGGCCGAACAATCCTGGAATCCAGCGAACCGGGTTCCACCGTTTATTTTAAAATCACCTCGAACCAGACCGTTTCAATGGTGTCGGTCCGGGATGTGGTCGTAGAGGGAGGAAATATCCAGGCTTCTTCGTCGGTCGATGAGGGCAACACAGCTGGATGGTCGTTTGAAGAAGACCCTGCCAGGACCTTGTATTGGGTGGGTGGTGATGGTTTATGGGAAGATCCTTTGCATTGGTCGGTTGTCTCCGGCGGATCCCCCGGGGAATGCATTCCAACGGCTAAGGATAATGTCATTTTTGATAGTAATTCTTTTTCTGTTTCCGGACAATCTGTACGCACGGACCGCAAACTGCTGGCACAGTGTTTCGATTTTACCTGGAACAATCCGGTAGCAGGGGTCGTGTTTGACCTCCCCAAATTGGAGGTACACCATTCGATACATATGAATGGTTTTGCCGATTGGACCGTGGAGACATTGCGCATGATGGGAGACACTCCGGATATGGTCATTGCGCTGGATACATTTTATACGCAGACGATCGAATTGCTTGGTCACGGAACCTGGACCCTGGGACATGATCTGTACATGCGTGCCCTCGAGGCTAAATTTGGCCATCTTGTTACAGCAGATTATGCAATAACAGGGAATACTTTCCGGATGTATAACCAGGTGAAAATCGAATTGGGCCAATCATCGATCCGGCTCGATGGTGCCGGATTGACTACACTGGGTACATTCCATGTCAACGCTGAGGAAGTCGATTTGGATGCCGGTCAGTCCCAATTGATCCTGACCCACGTAGGCGCACAGGTTAATCTGATTGGAAAGCACCGGCTGTATCATGTTTTGTTCAATAACCCGGCAGGCAATGCAACATTAAAGGGTGACCGGGGAGGAAATTACCAGCGCGTTGAATTTTACGGAAGTGGCCGAATTGAGGCCGAAAATACCTTTGACAGTTTGCTATTCAATGCTGGAAGAACTTATGTACTCGAGAGTGAAAAAGTCCAAACCATTAAAAATTATTGGCGAATCATCGGTACGCCCTGCACATTCATTATCCTCAGAGCCACGGAATCAGGGAAGCGATCAATCGTTTCCATGGCGCAAGGACAGGTAAGTGGTGATAACCTTATCCTCCGTGATCAGGAGACACGTGGAGGAGCGACATTTTTTGCGGGCCGGAACAGCATCGATGCCAGCAATAACCAGGGCTGGGAATTTGATCGGAATCATGGGGTGACCCTGGATGGTTTGTTGGGAGCTGATTTGACCTTGTGTTCCGGTCAAACTTTACAGATTAATACCGTCGATCTGATCGGTGCACAACGATACCTTTGGAATGACTCCATCACCACGCCATATCTGGAAGTGCACAATCCAGGCCAAGTAACCCTCTATGCCTACTTCGGACAAAATTGTGAATACCGCGATACGTTGGTTATCAAGGCACCCGAGGGGCTTCAGTTTGATTTGGGAGCGGACACCGCATCCATCTGTGAGGGAAGTACCTATTTATTGGATATTTCCGTTTCTGATCCTGATGCATCCTATGCCTGGGGTGATGGTTCAACGGATCCCATACGATCGGTATCGGCAGCCGGAACTTATCGCGCTACCGTTTCAGCAGGGGGGTGCACACAGCGCGACAGCATTTATTTGGAGCAGATTATTTTACCCCAAACAATCGTAGATACGTTGTTCACCGTATGCTCCAACGATAGTGTTGTTATCCAAATCGATGCGGTAACGGCCAGTTTTACCTGGAGCGACGGTTCAGTGGGACCCGAAGCTACCTTCCAATCTCCCGGGTGGTATTGGGTGGATGTTCAAAATAAGGGGTGTTTCAACCGCGACAGCTTCAGGATCCGGTATCCGGATTCCATGGAGATTCATCTGGGCAATGACACGTTAATTTGTGGTCACGATTTCACGCTTAATGCTCCGGATTTTCGGGATGCTGTTTATCTCTGGAACGATGGTCAAACAACTCCTACGATCCACATTACCACCAGTGGGGTGTATTCACTATCCATGACCAGGGATGGATGTATTACATCGGATACGATACAGGTCACCCTGTCTACCGGAATGCTTGAACTGCCGGACACTATATCCTATTGTGCAGGTGAAGCTAAGATCATTGATCTGGGCAATTTGTCTCCGACGGTCCGGTGGAGTGACGGCGGCGTCGGCCCGGTTCATGCCTTAAATACACCCGGCATGGTCTGGGTATCTATTGAAATGGACGGATGTATGGTCGCAGATACTTTTTTGGTTGTAGAAAAAGGCATTCCCATAGTCACCTTGCCGAAAGACACTTTAATGTGCCCGGGAGAAATTTGGAGTTTCGATGCCTCCGCTCTGCTGCCGGCAATATTACAATGGGAGAATGGAAGTTTGTCCGCATTCCATTCGCTTATTGCAACGAAAGATACCCAGATCGTCTTGTCTGCCGAACTGGAAGGCTGCAAAAGCATGGATTCGATCCTTGTTACGGTAAAACCGCTTCCGGAAATAGATCTGGGTCGGGATACAACCCTGTGCTATTCAATTCCCCTGGAATTAACAGTGCAAACCAGCGGAACCACCTTGTTATGGGATGATGGCAGTTCGGATGTTTTCCGTCAAGTGGATGCATCTGGTATTTATTGGGCAGAAGCAGATCTGAATGGTTGTAAGAACCGCGATTCGGTGCAGGTGCTTATTATGGGTAATGAATTGCCTTACCATATTCCGGATACGGTATTATGTAACGGTGCTGTATGGGAGCTTTCCGTGGCAGATGTTCCGGCTACAGATTACATGTGGAGCGATGGTACATCCGGGGCGTTCAAAGAAATCTCGGATGCCGGAAAGTTTGTGGTGCGGTATGTAATTGGTGCCTGCCTGCTTACAGATACATTCCTGGTGCGTACTGAAGTATGTGGTCGTTCCGAAGTTTACATCCCGAATCTCTTTTCTCCCGACGGAGATGGGATTAACGATTATTTTACGATTTATGCGGATCCCGGCATCGTCGTTCGGAGTTTCCGCATGCAGGTCCTTGACCGGTGGGGGTCAATGGTAGCGGATATACATTCCATGGAGCCGGGATGGGACGGTCAGACTCATGGCAGAACGGCTCCTCCCGGTACGTACATTTACCGAATTGTGGTCGACTATGAGGAAGAAGGGATCCTTCAGCACAAGGAGTTTACCGGCGATCTAACTTTGTTGCGTTGATTTGACGTTTTGAGTCACGTGATCCTGAATGAATGTTTTCAATTCAGGCTGAAGTTCAAGCCACTTCTTGACCAAAGCGAACTGATTTCGCGCACGGAAAAGATTATGCTTGTCTTTTTGGGTCTTGTAGTAAACGTCACCGGCCAGGTAGTCGGTCAAAAAGCGAATACCCATAATAAATGTCATGTACGGAGCGGCAAAAGGTAACCACTTGAGTTCATAATCATTGAGTTTGTCGTACTGGATGGTCAAATACCCTTCAATAAAAGCGCGGGTAATGGCCATGGATATTTCCAGGTTTTCTACATTTTCCGCGTCCTCTGGTAAATTGACCGGTAAAGTCCGAAGTGCATCTCCGATATCATACAAAATAGTGCCGGGCATCACCGTGTCGAGATCAATCAAACAGATCACTTCCTGCTTTTCATCAAAGAGGATGTTTTCCAGTTTGGTATCGTTGTGCACAACCTGAATGGGGATCCGATGCTGTAAAACCTCGGTGGGTAAAGCGGTCATCTCATCCTCCATCGATTCCACCCAGTCTACGAGCGGGAGGACACCCATGAGCCGGTTAGCAACATCTTCTGCACAGGCGTTGTAAAACTGCTCATAGCGCCAGAACATGTCATGAAAATCCGGGATCACCGGGTAAAAATTTGCCGGGTCCAACGGTTTTGTCTTTTGATGGAATACTGCAATGGCTTTGCCGGCTTCTCGAGCAATGTTCAAATCGGTGGTATTGGCCATACTTACTCCGGGGATGAAAGTGGTCATTCGCCAATAACTGTCGGTGGATTCATTGTAAACCATATTCTCCCCCGACCTGGTTCGTATCAGCTGAGGGTAATTGCTATCTGAAGACCGGTGCATCAATTCCAGCAATTGTTCCATATTCCTCATCAGCTCTTTGACGGGGAGGAAGACCAGGTGGTTGATGCGCTGGAGAAATACATTGCCCTTATCCGTTATAACCTGATAAGAATCGTTAATGTGGCCGGAGCCAACACTCTGAATGGATTGGGCAGGTGCCAGGTCAAACTGCGATACGATTTCCTCCAGGATCCATCCTTTATCCCAACGTGATTCACTCATCCCTCCAAAGTTGGTCAGGGTATGCCCCGCTGGTAATCAATTCGTTTAATCTTGCCTGAACCATTGGCTTGTCTTCAGGATAAGTTACCCCGAACCAGGTGGCTTCACTGTACAGGGATTGTACTTTAATTCCATCGGTCCGCATCATGGTAAATATTGCGGTCGGAATATAAAATTCTGACTTTTCCTCTTCGCCGTGTTGGCTTAAGAATTGTTTTAAAATGACTTCACTGAGATCAAAGTAGGAGGGATGAAAGCCCCAGAAATTCATGGAGACCAGGGTGTCTTCAGTAAGCAATCGGTCGGAACCTCCTGCCGGGTCCGGAAAACTGATGATCCCGTCGGATTGACGCCGGATTTTGATTATCTCCTCCACAGAGGTCAAAAATCCTTCCTGGTCGACATGACAAACACCACGGTTTACAGTGCCGTGTTCACTCAGTGTATTCACCAATGAATAAGCCACATAGCTGTACAGGTGGTCGGTGACATCCTCTGTAAGGAATTTTGCCATGGTATGGAAGGCTTCCTGACCGTAATAATCGTCAGCATTAATGACTGCGAACGGTTCGTGGATAACCTCTTTAGCCACCCAGACAGCGTGCGCGGTGCCCCATGGCTTGGTGCGGTCTTTGGGGGCTTCAAAGCCATCGGGGAGGATGTCCAATTCCTGGCAGACGTAAACCGTTTCAACCTGGTTATTTACTTTCGGTTCAAATAAAGCCTTAAACTCTTCGACAAAGGATTCCCTAACGATAAATACGATTTTTCCAAAACCAGCTTCGATGGCATCGTAAATGGAATAGTCGATAATGGTTTCTCCGTTTGGTCCAAAAGCATCCATTTGCTTTAGCCCTCCGTAACGGCTACCTTTTCCTGCCGCCAGGATCAACAAGGTAGGTTTAGTCATACAACTAGAATTATGTACAAAGGCGCAAGTTTAACCTAAAAATGGCAAAGGGAGGCGACATTTATTGATTTATTTGGCTTTAGCCGGAGTAAAGCCGAACTGTGCTGGCTTGCTCGATCAGAACCAGTTTACCGGATCCAGTGATGGTTCTGGGATTTTCATTCGGAGGACTAGGTGCGGGAAAAGAATATTGTTATTTTACCAACGGAATGACTTATTGTGTGCCCGCACAGTGGAATTGTAATCATCCTCAGGCACTCCAATCATCGCACGCTTAGAAGGTGATTGCTGCGTCTGGTAAAAGCATATGGAATATGGCATTAAATGGAGCAGACTGGATTTTTATCATTGCCTTTTTTATCGTGTCACTGGTAATAGGTTTGGTCGTCGCAAAGCAATCAGGAAAAAACACTTCCGAATTTTTTCTATCCGGACGAAGCATGCCCTGGTGGCTGCTTGGCGTTTCCATGGTGGCCACAACCTTTTCTGCGGATACGCCCAATCTGGTGACTAGTATTGTCCGGCAGGATGGTGTCGCCGGCAACTGGGTCTGGTGGGCTTTCCTCATTACGGGAATGATGACGGTGTTCGTTTATGCCAAGTTATGGCGGAGGTCCGGCGTCTTGACAGACCTTGAATTTTATGAGCTTCGCTATTCCGGGAAGATGGCTGCTTTTCTGCGGGGATTCCGGGCGATCTACCTGGGATTCTTCTTCAATGTCATGATTCTGGCAACCGTGTCCCTTGCTGCGATTAAAATGGGAAGTATCATGTTGGGATTAAAACCCTGGGAAACCCTGCTGTATGCCTCGGTTATCACAGTAATCTACAGCGCTATGGGTGGCTTGCGGGGCGTTATCATCACAGATTTTTTCCAGTTTGGCATTGCCATGGCCGGGTCAATTATTGCAGCAATTGTAATCATGCGTTTGCCGGAAGTTGGTGGTGTCAAACAGTTATTATCGCATCCTGAAGTCCAGGCAAAGCTGAATATATTGCCGGATCTTTCGGATACCGATCAGCTCTGGTCTCTATTGATATTACCTCTTGCGATACAATGGTGGAGTGTATGGTATCCGGGTGCTGAGCCAGGCGGCGGCGGTTACATTGCCCAACGAATGCTTGCGGCAAAAGATGAAAATCACGCCGTGGGTGCTACCATGCTTTTTAATGCAGCCCATTATGCCCTGCGTCCTTGGCCATGGATTCTGATCGCATTGGCATCGTTGGTCGTATTTCCACAACTGGAAAACATCCAGGCCGCCTTTCCGCAGATCCCGGCGGATAAGATCGGTCATGATTTGGGTTATCCGGCCATGCTTACTTTCTTACCCCATGGACTGCTGGGATTGGTGGTAGCCTCCCTGATCGCGGCATTCATGTCTACATTGTCCACCCAATTAAACTGGGGATCCAGTTATCTGGTTAATGATTTTTATCGCCGGTTTGTCAACCCTAATGCTTCTGAAAAACAACTGGTTTCTGCCGGTCGGATTTCCACAGTCGCATTGATGATTTTCGCTGCGGTTTTTGCCTTATTATTAACAGACGCCTTGCAGGGCTTTTCCATTTTACTGCAAATTGGTGCCGGAACCGGGCTGATCTTTATTTTGCGGTGGTTCTGGTGGAGGATCAATGCATACAGCGAGTTAGCCGCAATGGTGATTTCATTTGCCGTAGCGCTTTATTTTGAATTACTCCACACCAAATTGGGTTTTGATCCGGTATCCACCCACTGGAAGCTGATTATCGCGGTCGGAATAACTACCGTTGGATGGTTGTTAGTCACTTTCCTGACCCGGCCAACCGACCATAAGACACTGGTCAATTTTTACCGGGTAACCCAACCAGATGCTACCGGATGGCAGCCAGTGGTCAATAGTGCTGTTCAGGAAGGAGCTTTGCAAAAAGATCAGATTCAACTCGGGAAACTACCCTTGCAAATCGCTTGTATATTTATTGGTTGCTTTGCGGTTTACGGTTCTCTTTTCGCTGCCGGATTCTGGATCTATGGAAGAGTTGTTCCGGCCATCATCGGAACCATTATCGCGGGGCTTTCAATTACAGGATTGCTGATCCTCTGGAACCGGATTCGTAAATTGTAATCAGAGTTTAACCAATCGGAGCGTCCTTTGTCCCTGTGGTGATACCAAATACAGGTAATACGTGCCGGGACTCATGCGGTGTGTTTCCAAATTAATCGATTGCGGCCCTGGAGCAGGATTCCCCTGGTAAACAGTGGATATTACCGAACCCAGAACGTTCATGAGCTGGACCTTTATGGCGCCACCGGGATGGTCCCATACCAACTGACCAGACTGTCTTACCGGATTTGGAACAATGCGTGCAGTTGGAAAGGTTGAATAGACTGGGTTACTGCTGGTGGCTGCATTGCAGTTTTTTAGTAGGGGCAGGCTTTGATATTCCGGATAAAGCAACAGGTTCACTTTTTCCTTGGGAACTTCAAACCAGTGTTCAAAAATGGACCCATAGATATTGCGAAAGTCATGTTGCATGGCAACACCTTCCAGCGGGTCGACTTCATCCGGTATCTCCGGATTGTGCCCAAGAATTCCCGCTTCGACACAGGAGCCAAATATGAATAATGGGGCAGCAGAGCCATGATCGGTGCCCAGACTGTAATTGGATCGGATCCGCCGGCCAAACTCAGTGAATGTCATTCCCAGAACCTTTTCCTGTTTCCCTAGCGCGTTCAGGTCCGCCTGGAAGGCAGCTACGGCTGATGATAATTCTTCCAGGAGTGAAGCGTGTGCACCTTGCGTTGAATCTCCTTCCGCAATCTGGTTCGCATGGGTGTCAAATCCTCCCATCGAAACCACATAAATCCGCGTTTGCAGCCCTCCGGCGATCAGGAGCGCCACATTTCGCAGCTGATTTGCCAGGTTGTTGTTGTCCGGATATTCCACCAGGTTTTTACCCTTTTCTGCTGCTGCCTCAATGACGTCCGAATATTGATTGGTTTTGAGAATCGCATCCCTCAGAAAGGCGAGTTCATCGCCGTAGTAGGTGTCCGGAGCCTCGCCGGCCGTACTGATCGTCAGTGGTGCTAACGAGAAGGGATCGTTTACACTCATCGAAAAATTTCCACCGATTCCCTGACACGTTTCGCTGATCGTGCCCTGCATGGTGATGGCAAATGGATCCGGATCTTCCGGGTTGGGATAACCCTCGGGATAACCCGGATAGAGGTCATCCAGATACCTTCCCAGCCACCCGGTATTCAGATATTGGTCCGAAGCGGACCCTGATGTCCAGATATCCGTCGACCGGAAATGTGATCTGTTTTGCTCCGGATAGCCTACCCCCTGAATGATCTGCAATTGACCTTCCTTAAAAAGTTCGGCCAAAGGAGCCAGTGCCGGATGAAGAGCTACTTCATCGGTAAGCTTGAGGCCTTTATTCTCGGGGATGATCAAATTGGCCCTCGCCTTGGATAAGCCATCGTATTGATCCAGGGGCAGGACCATATTCAACCCGTCATATCCACCGGAACATTGTATCAGGACCAGGATTTTGTCGGTATGGTCGGTGAGGTACCGGAGCAATTTCCGGTAGGTTTGATTCAGACCGGGTAGAGCGATGGGAAGTGAGGCCAGTGAAGTATTGCGTAGAAAAGTTCGACGTTTCATCCGGAGAATTTTTTAAGCCAGATAATACTCCGGCATGCTTAATAGGGTATAAAGCAGATCAAGTAATTTTCGTCTCAGAGCTTCCTTGATTTCGGCATCCGTTGGATTGGATAGGTATTCGCCATATTCCAGTTTCCATTCGTAGTCGGGCAGGCCGGGGATAAGGGTATTCTTCAAGGTCTCGAATTGTCCATCGGTAATAGGCTGAGGAAGCAGCCACGAGATCCATTCGTTCAGCAGGGTATATATATCTGAAGGTTCGCTGCATCGTTCCAGCAAAGGAAATGGGTCAATAATAATCGGTTCCAGATTATTGCCACCTTTTCTGCCTGTCACAATATTGATCCAGTCTTGGCGGTTACGAAGCGTTGTAGAGTTGATCCAGATTTGGTAGAAACTCGGCTCCTGGTAATAAGCTTTCCAACCTGCGACATCAGGAGCGTTAAACAGGCGCATATCCATTCCATCGACCGCCCGGCTAAGCAATAAGTGGAATATGTAAGTGGGGGCTAAGCCTTCCGGACTGGTTGTAGAAAAATTACGAATGGTGCTTCCCACAAAATCCATGGGATTCTTGATCATCGCGCCATAAAGCTCTGTGTCGTAAAAGTGACTGCTACCCAATAACCGGCGCAACACGGGTTTGACTTCAAAGTTGTTTTCAATCAGAATATCGGCTAAGGGCGATATAATGGTTTCTTCGACAAAATCATCGATCTGGTAGTAAACAAAGAACTGGTACAGATTCCTGCACAAAAAGCGGGCGGTTTCCTTTTTTGAAAATATGAGGTCAATCAGGGTTTTGTATTCGTCAGACCCTCCGTTTGCGATGGTTACCGAATCAAACCGCTGGCTTAATTGTTTGGTGCTTTTATCATGGCGGTTTGGTCGGAACACGGATTCCACCGGGAGATCCCGCTGAGCAAAAAAACCCAGATCTTGCCATCCGGTGAGCACTTTTGCTATTGCTACTACATCATCTTCGGTATAATTGGTATAATCACCGGGACCCACCTGGGGACCTTTTCCGATCGTGAATAACTCCAAAAGTTCCCGGGCATAGTTTTCATTGGGTGCTTCTACTGTGTTGTCGTTGCCATTCAAGAAACGTAACATGGCCGGGTCTATGGTAATCTCTTTGGTCAGTTCACGAAAGTTGCCGGTGGCATGTTTGCGCAATAGCTGGGCGTAGTTGTAATTGTATTTCGGGTCGTTGATATCACTGACAACGAAGTGATTGTGCCAGAAGAGCCACATTTTTTCCCGGATATTGCCATTGGGTTCCAATGCGAGTTGCATGGTCCAGGAAATGAGCGATTGTCGCCGGAATCGGACCTCCTCGTTATTTGTTTCCTGCGGGCCATAAGGTTTGTCTACCCAGGTCGTACCTATAGGCGTATATGTATCATTTTCATTACCGAAATTAACCGGAGGGTCTGGCATGGGTAAATCCGTTAATAGTCGATTCAAAGTTTCTTCCAATCCCAGGCTGACTGATTCGATGATTTGGTCCGGAGATGCACCGAATAAGGTCCGGCGCAATAGATGACCGGCTTCCTGCTCGGTCCATGCTCCTTCATAAGCACTCAGGTCCTGACGGGGTGGGGGAGGCATAAATTCAGCTCTGTTTATTGTTCTGTGTAGAAATGCTCGACGATGCATGGACTGGTTTTTATCATACACGTAAATCCAATGTCCCTGGTTGGACTTATGCAGACACAATAAGTTTAAACAGGATGGTGAAAAGAAATTACCTGGATTGGATATTTAAACTTGTAGATATATTTAATAGTTTAGTATTCAATTTTTTATATAAATAGCCTGCGTGTAAATAATTTCTTGAAAATGGTAGGAATTTGAATGAAGGAAGTCTATCATTGAGCCTGGTTTGTCCGGATTTTTGATAATTCCCTCGCAAGAAATAAAATCTGCGGTCTGAAATTTGTTCCGGCTCGTTCAGGTATCCGGAAGTAGAGATTTGGGAAGGCATCATTTGGTATAACGATGAGAATATTACCAGAAGTGGATGGCCGGAATGCAGGGTGTACATCAGATGATGGTAAAACCTACCGTTCCATGCAAGATGGAGCCTTAGAAAAACAATATCTTGTCTGATTATGGGGTACAAAAAACATAGGATTCTAAAGCAAAGTTTGCTTGGGTTGGGTGTTTTCCTGGCCTTGGCAGGTTGTTTTAGAGGTGACGAGGAAGACCGGCAGCGGATTTCAGTTCCTCCCGGAGCAACCGAAGAGCAGCTCATTGATTTGGCTTTGGAAGTGCATCCTGCCCCGCGCCAGCTAAATTGGCAGAAACTGGAGATGACTGCTTTTCTCCATTTCGGCATCAACACCTTCACCGATCAGGAATGGGGCGACGGATCCGACCTTCCTGAGCTTTTTAATCCGACGAAGCTGGATCCCCGCCAATGGATTAAAACACTTAAGGATTCCGGTTTTAAATTGGCCATGCTAACCGCCAAACACCACGACGGATTCTGTCTGTGGCCTTCCCAATTCACTGATTATTCCGTAAAGCGTTCTCCCTGGGAAGGCGGGAATGGTGATGTTATGCGCGAGTTTGTTGATGCCTGCCATGAATTCAGCATGAAGGTGGGCGTATACCTGTCACCCTGGGACCGCCATGAACAAACCTATGGCAGTGAAGCATATAATGATTACTTCGTACAACAATTGACAGAACTCCTGACCAACTATGGTCCGATTGATGAAGTGTGGTTCGATGGCGCTAATGGAGAGGGGCCAAATGGCGTCAAGCAGGAATATGACTGGAGCCGATATTTTAGTACGGTACGTTCCCTGCAGCCTGAGGCGGTGATTGCCATTATGGGGCCAGATGTCCGCTGGGTCGGGACCGAGACCGGTTTTGGCAGGGAGACTGAATGGAGTGTAATCCCGATTGCCTATGAGGCAGCCGATAGTACCGATTCTCCGGTCACCTCCAAAGGTATTTTCAGACCTCAGATCAATCCAATGGATTACGACCTGGGAAGTCGCGAAAAATTAATTGGAGCTCGCGAACTTTCCTGGTATCCGGCAGAGGTGGATGTGAGCATACGTCCGGGGTGGTTTTACCATGCTAATCAGGATAACCTGGTGAAATCAGCCGAGCAGCTGCTGGAAATTTATCTGACCTCCGTGGGGCGAAATGCGGTTTTGCTCTTGAACGTACCTCCAAATAAAGAAGGAAAGATCGCATCTGTGGACTCATTGCAATTAGTAAACTTTCACCAGTCATTGGAAGAAATTTTCCGGACGAATCAACTTACAGGAGGGATCATAACACCGTCGACCAGCAGAAAACGTCTGGAGACTGGATACTTGTCAGATGGTTCGCTGAATACCTTTTGGGAGCCGGAAGAGGATGATGCATCACCATCCATTTCTGTTGAATGGGATCAACCTCATTTATTCGGGATGATGTCTCTGCAGGAACCGATTCAAGAGGGCCAGCGCATTGAAAAATTTATTCTGGAAGCTTTTGTGGACGAGACCTGGCAGTCCATAGCTGAAGGTACTACCGTTGGGTATAAACGGATCATGCATTTTCCTACGGTCAAAGCTACCCGGGTAAGACTTATTTTTCCTGAATACCGTGGCCCGGCTCCCCGTATTGCGTCGTGGGGATTATACAAAGATCTGCCCCAGGTCTATTTTGAACCAAAGGGTATGGCATTTAGTGATAATTTGCGGATTACCCTCCATACGGATGACCCGGACGCGGTGGTTTATTATACGCTGGACGGCTCACTGCCTGACGTTCAGTCCGACCGATATACCGGGCCCATAGAATTGTATGGAACGACAGAAATCCGGACTTTCGCTGTATCACCCGCTGGCACGAAAGGATTTGTAAAATCTCAATTGTACAATAAAGCGCGGTATAAGATATTGCTGGAGCATGCACCGGACATCCGGTTTACCGCCGGAGGCAGCCTGATTCTAACGGATGGAATCCGGGGCGGAACACAGTTTGACAACAACAGGTGGCTTGGATTTCAAGGGACAGATTTGGAAGCAATTATCGATCTGGGCACGATGACAAGCATAGATGGCGTTAAACTGCATTTTCTGGAGGATATCGGTCAGAATATCTATCCGCCTGACTATGTTGACATCTACGTAAGCCCCAGTTTAAAAAATTGGCGAAAAGTCGGACATATTCTACCGGAATCCAGGGACGCCTCGCCTTTGCCCGTTGGACTGGACCTGAACCTGGATCGTCATCTGGATAATATCCGATTTATCAAAGTCGTAGGTAAAAACCACCCGATTCCCAAGGGAGAGGATAGCGAAGAAGCACCGGCATGGATTTTTATCGATGAAATCACCATCCAATAAGCATTGGGTTCCCGTGTACAGCCCTGTTAATAAAGATGTAATATAAAAGGAGACTACCCACAATCAACGGCAGAAATGTAATTTTGGGCCTTGTTCCACCAAATGCATGCATTCGATATGTCCAAAAAACTGCTTTTGATAAGCTTCGCAACGATTCTTTTGTTGCAGTGTACTTCCACCCCGGACCGACCCTCGGCATCCGAAGCCACGGAGGCGGTAACAATGCCACAGTTTGACCAATCAACCTGGGGAGCTAGAAAATTCAGCATGTTTATCCACTGGGGGTTGTATTCTATTCCTGGCGGCGTATGGAAAGGGAAGCAAATTGAAAAAGGGTATAGCGAACAAATTCAGGCGCATGCTGGTATTCCGAAGGATGAGTACGCCGAACTGGCGAAACAGTTCAATCCTGCTAAATGGGATCCGGACCATATCGTGCAGATTGCCAAACAAGCCGGAATGCAGAGCATCGTATTTACGGCCAAGCATCACGATGGTTTTTGCCTTTTTGCTTCCAATGAAACGGATTTTGATGTGGTGGATGGGACACCCTTTGGTAGGGATGTTGTTAAAGAGCTTGCCGATGCTTGTGCCAGGGGCGGTCTTAAGTTTGGACTGTATTATTCGCTGATCGATTGGCATCATCCGGCCGGAAGTCCTATTTCAAACAGTAATTCCGATCCAATCAATCCGGATTTACATGCTTATAACCTGGCTCAGGTGCGTGAATTACTCACGAACTATGGACCTATCGACCAATTATGGTTTGATATGGGTGCGCCAACGCCAGAACAAAGTAATGATTATCGGGATCTGGTCAAGTCGCTGCAACCGGATTGTCAGATCAGCAGCAGAGTCTGGAATCAGGATGGTGATTTTTACGTGATGGGCGACAATCAGTATCCTGAAGTTTCTATCGATGCGCCCTGGCAGGTTCCTGCTTCCATGTTTGATGAGACCTGGGGATACCGTTCCTGGCAGAAACGGGGTGATCCACTGGCCAAAGCTGCGGAAAAAGTGCATTCGCTGGTACGTGTCGCCGGAAGTGGAGGCGTTTATTTGCTGAACATCGGGCCTGATGGCAACGGGTCAGTTGTACCCTTTGAAGAAAAGGTTTTGCAAGAAATGGGACAATGGATCAGCCACAACGGTCAGGCCATCTTTGATACAAAGGCAACTACTTTCGGAGTACGGACCTGGGGAGCTGTGACTGCTGCAAATGAAAGCAGTAAACTCTATGTCACCATCCTTGAGCATCCTCAAGACGGTAAAGTAAGCTTGTACGGGCTGCAGAATCAGATTGCCCGGGCATACCCTCTTGCCGATCCTTCCATCGAATTACCCATCTCAAAGCAGGGTAAAAACGTAACTTTTGACATCACACCGATGGTATTTGACTCCATGGGAACGACTGTGATGGTGGTAGAAATAGGCGGAACTGCGGACTTTTACCCTTTGCGTACCGTGATACCTAAAGCCGAGACATATACCATGGATTTGAAAAATGCAAAATCTTTCAAGGCCTATGTCGGTGATAAATACCAAAGCATCACCGAAGTAAATAATTGTCTGCAATGGTTTTTGCAAAGTACGAAGTCCGGTAATTATGCTATCCGGCTCTCATACACCAATGAAGAAGTTGGCCGGAATTTCACCCTAAAGGTTGGAGAAAATACCTTTCCGCTCACTTTGGAAAAATCAGAACCGGAGGAGATTCCGGCTCCATCGGGGATTGCTTTTGGCAACTTCTTATTGGCAGAGCCGATTTATGAAGATGCTTCATTCAGCACGATCCATGGTGTGCTTTACAATCTGGCTTATTCCAGGCCCTGGGGTTATGATGGTTCCCGGACATTTGTCGAAAACCCGGATTGGGAACAGGGTAAACCTTTCGATTTACATTTACCGGATGTGGGCTCCCAATACATTGGATTTAGTATGTTTTCTCCTACCGATCAAATCATGATGTCAACCATTACAGCGGATGATGGCGTCGCTCTTTGGGTAGGGGGAAAAAAACTACTGGAGTCATTTGCACCGGCCCCTGAGAGGACATATCTCGTTGAAATACCTCTCGAACAGGGAAATAATCAGATGATGTTTAAATTTTACAATTCGAAAGGCCCGAGTGAAGTCACCATACAGCATGATGTGGTAGCCGCGCGTTATCATAAGACTGCTGGTAATGTAAATCTTCAGGAGGGAACAATCGTCCCGGTTGAGATTCGTGCTTCGTCTCCGTTTGCTGATCTCGGGTTCGTCAATTTCATGCTGGAAGTTGTACCCGTAGATAATCTGTAAAACCTTTGTTATGCGTGGATTGCCTGTGATTCTGTGGTTGAGCCTTAGTTTATCGACTCTGGTCGCCCAGCCATTCCAGTTTTTACCGGAACTCAAGTCGATTACCTATCAGGAAGGCGAGTTATTCCTTGCCAAACCAGATTTCGGATATAGTTTTGAAGGGAAACCGTCCCCCAATAACCAGGTTGCATTAGCTCAATGTCACGTGGTTTTGGATGCTTTTAGGACCATTTCACCTGTTCCATCCGGCAAAGGCCAGGCTAAGCTTATAATTGCAAAAAGTGGGCAGAACAAACATCTGGATTCCGAATTTGCCGGGGAACTTGAGGAAATCGGAGATCAGGGCTATGTGATCAAGGTAGATATCAAGCACATTACTGTCCTGGCGAATACCGATCAGGGTATTTTTTATGCGATGGTCACCTTAAAGCAATTGCTGCAACAAAACAAAAGGCTGCTGATACCCTGTCTTACCATTGTAGACTATCCCACCATCAAAGTTAGGGTTTGGCAGGATGATATAAGCAGAGGGCCGATACCGAATATGGATTTCCTGAAAGAGGAGATCAAGCGATTGTCCCAGTATAAGCTGAATGCCCTGACTTTATATACGGAGAATGTCTACAAATACAAAAGTCACCCGGATATTGCTCCACCGGATGGATTGACCGAAACGGAACTTCGTGAGCTGGTTGCCTATGGCAAACAATATCATGTGGACATTATTGGTAATCAGCAATCATTCGGCCATATGGATAAAGTGCTTCGGGTGCCGGCCTATGCGGATTTAGCAGAAACCCCGGGCGTGTTATCCCCCGCAGTGGAAGGAACGTATTCTTTACTTAAGGATTGGTATGCTGAAATCGTACCGGATTATCCGTCGCCTTACTTTCTGATTAATTGTGATGAAGTGAGTGGCTTGGGAACCGGACCGGCAAAAACAATGCTCGCCACCCAATCAAAAGCGGAAATTTATGCCAGTCACATCAATAAAGTTTATGAGTTGCTTAAACCCTATGATAAGCAAGTAATGATGTGGGGTGATGTGGCCTTGCACAGTCCGGAGATCCTTGATCAACTTCCCAAAGACATCATCATGGTTCCCTGGGACTATGCTTCATTGCCTTCCTATCGAGCTGAAATAGATCCGATAAAAGCTGCCGGCTTTCCATTTTTTGTCGCCCCGGGAGTGAGTAATTGGGGACGAATCTGGCCAAATATGGAAACGGCATTCGCGAATATCGGACAATTTGTTTGGGATGGTTATCAGACAGGGACAGAAGGGGTTATCCTGACAACGTGGGATGATGACGGTATGAGCCTGTTTGAAGATACCTGGATGCCTCTGGTTTGGGGAGCGGCTCAATGCTGGAGTCCCAAGGATCCGGCAGATACCGCCTCTAGGCGTGAGTTCATCCAATTATTTGACCGTGAGTTTTATCAATTGCCGGAGAAAAGTTTTGGCAAGCTGTTCTTTGATATTTCGGATCTGGGTAAATTTCCGGTAATCGCTGGATTGTACAATGCCATAACCTGGGAAGACCTCATTCAACTCGACTTTCCATATTCTGCTGCAGACATCCAGGAAGCTACGCTACAGACCAATGCCTTGCAGAAAGAATTAAAGGACATCCAGGTCATAAACCACAATCAAATTAACAGTACGGTAGCCGCCGAGCTTGCTTTGGAATGGATCAACTGGGTATTGCAGAAGCGCATGGTGCAGCGATATCTAGCCGATCACCTGCTTGATGGCACGGTCAATGCAGGACAAATGGATCGCTTGCTGACCAATTTAAGAGGCACTTTGCTGAAAATCAGGTCGAAATATCAATTGTTGTATAAAGCAGAAAACCGGTCCTATTACCTGGATAAAAATCTGGAAAAATTTGACAGGGAGCTTGCCGGAATCATCGAACTGCCCAAGCGCATTGTATTTATTCCGGATAACAACCCATTTGGCACGATCAGAACAATAACCCTCGCTACGGTAATTCCCGGGGAGGAAATCGTCTTTACAACCGATGGTTCGGATCCAATAGCAACTTCGACCATCTATCAGGTTCCGGTTTTTATGGATCATTCCGGAACATTAAAAGCTCGGGTCATAGACGGGAATGAAGCAGGACCTGTTTTTGAAAAGCAGCTTTATGTCCACGACGGATTTGTCGAAAAAGTATCGTTCGAAGAACCCTATTCGCCTCAATACGCCGGATCAGGCCCGGTTACATTGGTTGATCACCAGTCGGGATCGGAGAACTTCCGTGATGGGCAATGGCTGGGATTTGTCGGTAAAGATCTGAATGCTACACTTGAACTGGGCTCAATGACTTCATTAAAATCATTAAACATCTCCTTTCTTGAAAGCCAAACATCCTGGATCTTTTATCCTACGGAAGTGAAAGTAGAAGCATCGGAAGATGGCAAGCACTACACCACCATCGGAAAAGTAAACTGGCCACTGGAACAGGATGAAGCTGATGTACAGATTAAAACCGCTTCCTTTCAGTTTCCTGACATGCCGGTGAAATTCATTCGTGTTTTGGCCAAGAACGTTGGAAAGAATCCGGAGTGGCATGTGTCACCGGGTGCTCCGTGTTGGCTGTTTGTCGATGAGATCGGCATAGAGAAGGCACAAGAATAGGATCTGTCCTCTACAGTTAAATTTAAGCCGGACAGACCGTCAGGCGATTGCTTCCGGCAGGCTATTCCCAGCCTTTTTTGCGAAAGGACTGGACATGTTGGATAAATCCTTGTAATTTAAAAGGATGAACCGCATGCATCTCATCGCTTTTGGGTTCTTTTTCATTGGATTATTTCAACAAGTCGCACGAGGGCAGAATTCTGAAATACCTGGTGAAAATCAGCCCTACCTGATCCAATCGATCTATTTCGGGGGAGGCAGCTATTACATTGATGACGATCAGAAGTCCGCATTGTATTTGTTTCTGAGCGGTGTGATTCTGGAAAACTACGAGATCCATATTCACAGCCATACGGATAACATCGGAGGTATAGAGTACAACGAGTGGTTATCAAAAATGCGGAGTGAAGCGGTACGGGATGTATTGCTTGATCATCTTGTTCCTGAAAACATCATCTTCATCCGGGACCATGGTCTCTTCGATCCACAGTTTAATAATGAATCCTGGGAAGGGAGGCGGAGAAACCGCCGGGTTGATGTCGTACTTTGGCCTAAACCGGCCTGAAATTAAATCTGGTAGTCGAGGAATAAAAAAAGCCATCTCCTGATGAAGATGGCTTGGTGATCGTGCTGGGACTCGAACCCAGGGCCCACGGCTTAAAAGGCCGTTGCTCTACCGGCTGAGCTACACGATCGTGCAACTTTTCTTGCAAAGCGACTGCAAAGATACAAACCATTTCATTTTTGGCAAGTTGAACTTCTATTTTTTGCCTTTTGTTATGGAATACGTTTGTCCTTCTATACTCAGCAGGGTATTGGGGAAGAACGCTGTGGCTTCCTCGAGCAGTGGCGTAAGATCGCCAAACCGGCTGGAATAATGACCTAACAGTAATTGCTGGACCCCTGCCAAGGCAGCAATCCGGGCTGCTTCTGCGGCGGTGCTGTGTTTCGTCATGGCAGCTTTTTCGCGGAATTCTTCCGTAAAAGTAGACTCGTGGTAGAGGGTGTCTGCACCTTCGATGTAGGGTACCAGATCCTCATCGTAAAGGGTGTCGCTGCAATAAGCATATACATTAGAGGGTGGTGGGGGCGATGTTGCTTCCGCAACGCGTATCCAGCGTCCGTCAGCCAGCTGGATATCGTTTCCTGCTTTTAATGCTTTGATATCAGCAATCGTTAAGCCGTACGTATCGATGTAGGCCTTGATGACATTCGGTTTGCTGAAGACTTCTTTAAAAACAAAGCCCCAGGTGGGGATGCGATGCTGCACCGGAAATGACCAGACTTCGTAGTCTTCATGGCTCATCAATTGGTTGAACCCGGATTTCAATTCGTGAAAATGGAGTGCATATTGCAGGGGGACATCACCTGCTGCCAGGATTAGTTCAAGAATTGCTTTTAATCCTTTCGGGCCGTAGATGTGCAAGTCATCCTTACGTCCCATATGATTAAAGGAAGTGACTACACCGGGCAAACCGAAAAAGTGATCGCCATGCAGATGGGAAATAAAAATGTGTTTGATCCTGCTCCTTTTAATGGAATAATCGATCATCCGCATTTGTGTTCCCTCTCCACAATCCAGGAGGAAGGCGTGATGTTTGATTTTAATCACCTGGGAAGTGGGATGGCGGTGGTGGGCCGGAACAGCCGAGTTATTTCCCAGGATAGTAACTTCCATAGATTAATTGTCAGTGGCTTCTTCCTCTTCGGCCCCGATTTCGCGCTCCAGTTCTTCCATCATGACATAATCTATTGCTTCCTGCAGCGTCGGTATGATTGTGAGAATCGACTCCAGCCTGGAGATCTCAATCAATTTTTTCACCGCGGGATGGACGATCCCGGTGAGGATGAAAGAGCCATAGTCTTTCCAGATCCGGTTGGCCGTAAGGATTGAGCTCAATCCGGAAGAGTCAACATAAGCAACTTTGGACAAATCGAAGATAAGATTGCGTACGCCTTCGTTGCGCATAAAAACAAACTCCGATTTCAGGTTCGGGGCTATCAGGGAATTCAAATTTTCTTCGTCTAAAGTCAAGACGGAGTACTTATCCTGTTTATCCAGAGAGAATTTCATATACTATTACTTTATCGCGTGCAAAAATAATGGAATTCTAATAATATGGACCACCCATCCTTACTTCAAATCCTCATCTTTTGTCTTCAGGCATTCAGAAAGCAGGATGAAGGATCCATTCCTTTCGGTCAAAACGTGCTGATTAGGGGTAAGAACGGGAAAGAACCGTTGTAAATGATAGCGATTATACATTTGATTTAATCTTAATATGTTATATTTCTATTAAACCTGGTCAAAGTGGGTGATTCTGGTGCCCTTACGATGTTAGAATATCAAGACAAATTGTCAGTTCGAACCAGTTTGGCATGTTTTTGTTGGGTTAACAGTGGGATTAATTCTCACTTTTTGTAAAATAATTGTGATCTTTGGTTTTGACGGAGTGCGAGCCAAATAAACAACAGGTAAACTATTTATGAACAGCAAGTTTTCATCAGAAGTGAAAAAGATTTTAGGTTTAAGCCGTGAGGAAGCCGTCCGTCTTGGGCACGACTACATCGGTACGGAACATCTGCTGCTGGGCATGCTCCACGATAAAGATATTTTGGCAGTCAAGGTCCTTGATTTTATGGACGTTGATTTTTCAGAATTGAAGTTTAAGATTGAGGAACAGATTCCGCCAAAAAGCAATCTCTCCGATTCCCGCATCAAGTTGGGCAGCATCGACTTAAACAAACAAGCTGAAAAAGTACTGAAGCTTACTTTTCTGGAAGCCAAAGTGCTCAAGAATGAAGAGATCAGTCCGGAACATCTCATGTTATCCATACTCAAGCATAAGGACAATCTCGCCTCCAGGATCCTGGAAGAATTTGATGTAGACTATGAATCCTATAAGTCCGAGCTCGAATACGTCAGCCAGGAACAGGAATTTTCAAAATCCGATTTCTACAGTCAGGCTTCTTCCGACTCAGACATTCCCATGGAGGAAGAAAGCTCAACCAAATACAAAAAAGCCAATCCGAAATCCAAGACGCCTGTCCTTGACAACTTCGGCCGTGACATAACCCGTCTGGCGGAAGAAGACAAACTCGATCCCATTATTGGACGCGAAGAGGAAATCGAGCGGGTCTCGCAAATCCTGAGCCGCCGGAAGAAGAACAATCCAATCCTGATCGGTGAGCCCGGAGTCGGAAAAACGGCTATCGTAGAAGGGCTTGCATTGCGGATTATGCAGCGCAAAGTGAGCAGGACGTTGTTCAATAAACGTATCGTGATGCTTGACCTGGCAGCCCTGGTTGCCGGTACCAAGTACCGTGGGCAGTTTGAAGAACGCATGAAGGCGATCATGAACGAACTGGAAAAGTCACGGGATGTGATTCTGTTCATTGATGAGATCCATACCATAGTTGGTGCCGGTGGAGCAACCGGTTCGCTGGATGCTTCCAACATCTTCAAGCCTGCCTTGGCGCGCGGCGAATTACAATGTATCGGTGCCTCCACGCTGGACGAGTACCGTCAGCATATTGAAAAAGACGGAGCGCTGGATCGCCGTTTTCAAAAAGTTATCGTGGATCCGCCAAGTGCAGAGGAAGCCATTAGCATATTGACCAATATCAAAGCGAAATATGAGGAGTTTCATAACGTGACTTACTCTGAGGAGGCCATCAAAGCCTGCGTTATGTTAAGCGACCGGTACATTTCCGACCGATTTCTCCCGGACAAAGCGATCGACGTACTCGATGAGGTCGGCGCTCGGGTTCACCTGAAGAACATCCATGTTCCCAAGCACATCGAAGAACTGGAGAAAAAGATCGAAGAGGCTAAGGAAAACAAAAACATGGCGGTCAAGAACCAGCAGTACGAACAAGCTGCTGATCTGCGTGACTACGAATCCCGCCTACAACGGCAATTGGAGAAAGCAAAAGAGGAGTGGGAAGAAGAATCACGCGCTAAGCGTTATCCGGTCTCGGAAGAAGATATTGCTGAGGTGGTGAGTATGATGACCAGCATTCCGGTTAAGCGGGTCGCTCAGAGTGAAAGTAATCGGCTGGTCCATATGACCAAAGATCTGAAAGAGTTGATCATTGGTCAGGATGAAGCCATCACCAAAGTATCAAAAGCCATCCAGCGCAACCGGGTCGGTTTGAAAGACCCGAAGAAGCCGATTGGTTCATTTATTTTCCTGGGGCCAACAGGGGTCGGGAAGACGGAGTTGGCCAAAGCACTGGCCAGATATCTGTTTGATACCGAGGATGCCCTGATTCGCATCGATATGAGTGAATACATGGAGAAATTTTCCGTCTCACGATTAATCGGAGCGCCTCCCGGATATGTAGGTTACGAAGAAGGTGGACAGCTCACCGAAAAAGTACGCAGAAAGCCCTATTCAGTTATTTTGTTAGATGAGATCGAGAAAGCACATCCGGACGTTTACAACATCCTGTTGCAGGTTTTGGATGATGGTCAGTTAACCGATGGATTGGGTCGCAAAGTGGACTTCAAGAATACGCTGATTATTATGACCTCAAATATCGGTGTCAGGCAACTGAAAGATTTTGGTCAAGGGGTAGGATTTGCCACCAAAGCCAGAGTCGAGGCCGCAGAAGAGAATACGAGAAGTGTGATTCAAACGGCGCTGAAACGTACATTCTCTCCTGAATTCCTGAACCGTATTGACGACGTCGTGATTTTCAATGCGTTGGATAAAGAACAAATCCACCAGATCATAGACATCACCTTGAAGGATCTGTACAAGCGCTTGAGCTTGATGGGTTATACACTTACCCTTTCTGAGGAAGCTAAAGATTTTGTCGCCGATAAAGGATATGATCCTCAGTACGGTGCAAGACCATTGCATCGTGCCATTCAGAAATACCTGGAAGACCCGCTAGCTGAATTCATTTTGCAACAGAATCCGGAAGAAGGTGCCCAGCTGGAGGCGGTGCTTACCGCTGATAAGGAAGGTGTGCGTATCGTATTGGTTAATAAAGTAGAATCATCTGATATCCAGGAAAATTAGCAGATATACTATATGGCATCAGAATTGCTCATCCTGGTATAAGGATGTAAGCAAGATTTTTGCACTATTGTTGGAACTTACAGGTAAGCAATTCCCTTAATAAGTTGTATTTTTGTACACTTTTTAGTCATTAAATTATTAAACATTTGGCAAGAGAAACCAACTACAGGAAGCCGCCGCAACAGGATAATGCAGGTTACCGTGTAAATGATCAGATCCGCGTCCGGGAAATACGCCTCGTCGGGGATAATCTGGAGACAATCAGTGGAGAGATAGGAGCTAAAATAGAAACAGGCATTTACAACACCTACCAGGCCCTGAAATGGGCTGAACAGGTAGGCTTGGATTTAGTCGAGATTTCACCTAATGCAAATCCTCCTGTCTGTAGAATAATTGATTTTAAGAAATTCCTTTATCTCCGGAAAAAGAAAGAAAAGGAGATTAAAGCAAATACTGCCAAGACGGTCATCAAGGAAGTACGCTTTGGACCCAATACCGATGATCACGACTTTGAGTTCAAATTGCGCCATAGTAAAAAATTCCTGGAAGAAGGGGCCAAGGTTAAAGCCTATGTCCATTTCAAAGGACGGACCATCGTCTATAAGGATCGTGGAGGTGACTTGCTTGAGCGATTTGTAAAAGAATTGGAGGAGTTTGGTACGCCGGACTCGCCGCCAAAAATGGAAGGACGACGCATGCATGTCATCATCTCCCCGAAAAAGGAATCCAAAAAGAAATAATCTTCAATCGGTAAAGGTAGTCGGACAAGCTTTACTTTGTAAGGTTTTGCCTTTAGTATTCAAATACTTTTTATACCTTTGCACTCCATCTTAAAATTCGTGTGGTTATGCCAAAGATGAAAACACATTCCAGTGCCAAGAAGCGTTTTAAGCTAACAGGCTCGGGAAAATTAAAAAGGTTCCACGCAAACCATTCTCACTTGATGCGGAAGAAAACCAAAGTGAGAAAATTGCGTTTGGTCCAGTCTTCGCTGATCAGTCCTGCCGATGAAGCAAGAGTGAAGCGGATGCTGAATATCTGATTCTATTTTTTTAACGAGAATACAGGTCAAGTACCGGTCAGGTCCCTGTATTGAACTAAAAACAAAAGCACATGCCACGTTCAGTCAATGCGGTAGCTTCCCGCAAAAGAAGAAAAAAAATCTTAAAAGCAGCTCGCGGTTATTTTGGCGCACGGTCTAAGGTTTATACGGTCGCCAAGAACGCCCTGGAGAAAGGTATGCAATATGCCTACCGGGATCGTCGCAATAAAAAACGCGTTTTCCGCCGTCTGTGGATTGCTCGTATCAATGCAGCAGCCCGGATGAATGGGTTGAATTATTCACAGCTTATGCATAAACTGGCTGGATCCGATATTCAACTCAATCGGAAGGTACTTGCCGATTTGGCAACCAACCATCCGGAAGCGTTTAAAGCGGTTGTTGATCGGGTGAAATAAAGGAAGGAAATCCTTAAAGCGATATAAAGACCCTGGCCGGTTTCGGTTCAGGGTTTTTTTATGGACGGAAGACTAGGATCTGATAGCCTCCACCGGATCCAGGCGTGCCGCTTGCCATGCTGGAATGATACCACTAAGCACTCCGATAATCACACTCATGGAAACACCCAGGATGATGTTCTTTGCCGGCAGGTAAAAATGAAATCCGGACAGCTTGGTGGCCAGCTCGGTGATGCCGAAAACAATGATTAGGCCGAGGGCTCCTCCTACCAGGCACAGGATGATGGACTCAATCAGGAATTCGATCAGGATGACCGGCCTTGGAGCACCCAGTGCTTTTTTGACACCGATCTGATTGGTCCGTTCTTTCACCGAAACGAACATGATGTTCGCTACACTAAAGATGCCCACCAATATGGCAAAAAAACCAATTACCCATCCGACTAAACTCATAATCTTAAAAATCGGCGCCAGAAGATTTGTTAAGGTAGATAGTTCGTTGATGGAAAAGTCATCATCTTCGATGGGTTTTAGATGCCGGTGGACGCGTAATACACCAGTCAGCTCATCGCGGAGGTCATCCAGTGATACGCCTGGGTTTGCCTTCACATTGAGCATTGTTCCCCAGGTAGTTCTTGAACTGATGTTGATCATTTTCCGGGCCTGATTGTAGCTGATGATCACCGCCCGGTCAAAAGGAATGACATTTACCAGGCTATTTCCTTCTTTCTTCAGGACCCCGATAACCATTAATTTTCGCCCCCTTACATTGATGTATTTACCTACAGGGTCGGTATTAGGGAAAAGACTCGTTGCAATTTCGTAGCCAAGGATAGCCCGGTCTGAGCCGGTTTCAAACTCAAAATTGGTGAAGTACCTTCCGGACTCAAATTCCAGTTTGAATATTTCTCCGAACTCAAAAGTGACACCGGCCATGTATGCTCCGTGGATGCTGTTGTTGCGGAATTTGATCACATTGGTAGGCATGAATACGGCCAGAGAGGCCATTTCGGCAGAATGGACTTTTGTCGTTATGGTCTTGTAGTCGTTGTAGTCCGGGTTGGGCCTTTTGGAATATTTCCAGAAGTTTTCTCCTGGATCCTCATTCCAGGGGAAGCGATCCACATAGAGGACATCACGTCCCAGTTTTTCGAAGCTTTGTTCGATATTCGCCTGGAGAGAATCTACGGCAGACAAGATCAGGATGATGCAGAGAATGCCAATTAATATCCCCAGAAGGGAAAGGAATGAACGCATCTTATTCGAGGCAAGTTGTTGAAACGCCTGGGTGATGCTTCCGATGAGTATGTTGAAATATATTTTCATAGTACCGGTGGTACACCAAGGTAAGAACTTATCTAGTTGGGCTGCAAAATGTTCGATGAATGCATGGTATTTTCAGTTAAAAACCAGTGAGTTAACTGCCAATTTCAATTGGATTGTCTCTTTGAATGTTTATTTTTGCCGAAATTTTGCAAAAACCTAAGCGCATGAGGTCGAAACTATCCAATTTCAATTTTGAACTGCCAGCTGAATTGATTGCTCAATCACCGGCAAAAGAACGGGATGAGTCTCGACTAATGGTCATCCACCGGGAATCAGGTAAGATTGAGCATAAGATCTTTAAGGATCTGCTCAATTACTTTGAAGAGGATGATGCATTAATCTTCAATAATACCAAAGTATTCCCTGCCCGGATGTTTGGCCGTAAAGAAAAGACAGGTGCCAAGATCGAGGTATTCCTGTTACGCGAATTGAACAAGGATGCCCGTTTATGGGATGTCCTCGTTGATCCTGCCCGGAAGATCCGCGTAGGTAATAAGCTATATTTCCACGATAAAAATGGAAATGAAGTACTGGTTGCCGAAGTCGTCGATAACACCACATCAAGAGGACGGACAATTCGCTTCTTTTACGATGGTTCCGATGAAGATTTTCAGAATGAGCTGAAAGCGTTAGGTACGACGCCGCTGCCCAAATACATTAAGCGCCTGGCGGAGGACCTGGATGTTGACCGTTATCAAACGGTATATGCGAAAGTTGAAGGGGCGGTTGCCGCTCCGACTGCTGGCCTTCACTTCAGCAGAGAGTTGCTGAAAAGGTTGGAAATTAAAGGAGTAAATTTCGCTGAGATCACACTCCATGTTGGCCTTGGTACGTTTAGGACGATCGATGTGGAGGACCTGTCCAAACATAAAATGGATGCAGAATATTACCGGGTGGATGAAAAGGCCGTTCAGGTTGTCAATAAAGCAAAACAGGGAGGGAAGAAGGTTTGCAGTGTAGGGACAACATCTATGCGCTCCATCGAATCTGCCGTTTCTGCGAATGGGCACCTAAAGCCTTCGGAGGGTTGGACTAATTTGTTTATTTATCCACCTTATGATTTTTCGATTGCCAATGCTATGATCACAAACTTCCATCTTCCAAAGTCGAGTTTGATGATCATGGTTGCTGCGTTTGGCGGTTATGATCTGATCATGGACGCCTACCAGGAGGCCATCAAGGAAAAATATCGCTTCTACTCTTATGGTGATGCCATGCTGATCCTTTGATCCGGGAGTCCAGGAAAGGTAAAGATTCCTATTTTTTTAGGGCTGGGATGTTGTTTCAGTCAATTTCTTTAATACATTTGCGCCAAAATGAATGGGGGAAACTATTTCACCAGATCCGTAGTTAACCTCATGAAATTTTTTGATTAACCTTTAATCTCGTTGACTATATGTATTGGACGCTTGAATTGGCTTACCATTTGGAGGAGGCTCCCTGGCCTGCTACCAGAGATGAGTTGATTGATTATGCAATTCGCTCCGGAGCACCTCTTGAGGTTATTGAGAATTTGCAGGAGATGGAGGACGAAGGTGAGATCTACGAGAGCATCGAAGATATTTGGCCAGACTATCCGCGCAAAGACGATTTCCTTTTTAATGAAGACGAATACTAGTTCTGCTGTTCCGACGGAAGTTTGACGTGTATTTAGAACATCGGGATAAAAACAAGTCCCTTGTATCTGGCTGCCTGCCTCTAAGGTTGTATTTTTAACCCATGACACCGGCTCAAGACATCATTGTTGCCATCGATGGATTTGCGTCCTGCGGTAAATCCTCTTTAGCGAAATCCCTTGCACGGGCTTTAAATTACCGGCACATAGACACCGGAGCCATGTATCGTGCAGTCACCTGGTATTTCCTGGAAAACCACGTGGAGTGGCGTCACCAAGCTAAGCGGGAAGATGCATTGGATCGGATCTCTATTACCTTTCAGAATCACAACCAATTGAATCGCACCTTGCTGAATGGTGTGGATGTTGAAACGGTCATTCGATCGGCGGCGGTCAATCAGGAGGTTAGTGAAATCAGTGTATTTGGAGATGTCCGTGAGAAAGTTGTAGCCCTTCAAAGAGTCATGGGGAAAGACAAGCGCATCGTCATGGAAGGCAGGGATATTGGCACGGTGGTTTTTCCGGATGCGGAACTTAAAATATTTCTGACGGCGTCGTTGGAAGTGCGTACGGACAGAAGATATCAGGAATTAATCCTTAAAGGTGTTCTGACTACGCGTGAGGAGGTTCAGGAAAACCTTCAAAAAAGAGATTACATCGATTCGCACCGGGAAATAAGTCCTTTACGGAAGGCGCAGGATGCCTGGGAGATCGATAACAGCGAGCTGACCATTTTAGATCAGCAGGCCTTGATTGTCAAGCGCATCCGGGAAGTTTGGGGCATGGCAGAACATGTATGACGATGTGTTAATTCTATGATAAGGTGCCGGTATTGAGATTACATTTTAGAACAATAAGCGTTAATCACCAAAAGGATATATGAAAACCAATTATTACCTGTGTCTGTTCTTTTCCTTGCTAATTGTTGCAAGTAGTCAAGCACAAAGCCGAAGTTCCGCCAGCCGTCGTGCCCCTGTTAAAAAGACTGAGTGGACGGACAACCTTTGGTATGGAGGAGGTCTGTCCTTATCATTGAGTAATTCCAATTTTGGCATTGGATTGGCACCGCTGGCCGGATACAAGATCTTTGAAAGCCTTTCTGTCGGCCCACGGGTTGACTTTTTTTACAACAGTGGTCGCTATCAGGAATTTTTCGGTTCGCCCGTGATCCGGTACAATACAATATCCGTGGGAGGTGGTCTGTTTTCCAGGTTCAAGATCTTCCGTGGATTGTTTGCCCATGTTGAAGGCGATTATTACAGCCTGGAAAACCCGGTTAGTGTTGACCCGCTTTCCAACAAAATTATTACGGAACGTGCATCCGAACCCCGGCTGTATGTCGGAGCCGGTTACAGTACGGGAGGTTCGGGCCAGTTTGGCACCGAAATATCCATTGTTTACAACACCCTGGCGGACCCCAATAGCCCCATCATTCCCTGGGAATACCGCTTTGGTTTTAATTACAATTTTTAGTCTCCGTTACCAGGACAAGGTCAGGGTGGCCAATAGCTGCCTGGTAGCCTGGGGGTAAAGGCCGGCCAGATGATACCGGTTGCCGGATTCCAATTGAGCATAGGGATCATCCGGTCGGGGATCGTAGGCCGAAGAGCTAAATCGATAAACCCACCCATTGGTCGCATAGAAGGTGTTCCATAAATTTTGTACCTGGATATTCCAGCTGATTTGCGGTCCATCTTTTATTGGAATGGTCCCTAATAAGGCCAGATCGTTAACCCAATACCCGGGAATTGAAGCTGCTTTTTGCTGGGTATTATCCAGGTATTGCCGGCTGATGTGGTTCCATCCCCATTGAATCAGGGTGCTGCGATTTGAATTTGCGTTCCCTTGGAAGTAATAACGTATTTGCTGATTATTAACCCATTGTGGTGAGAACGAAAGCGTGGTATTCTGATATACGACCGGTATTTGTCCCCCTTGGTCCCAGTCATCCACATAGTCGGTAAACTGTTTTACCCGATTCTGGCTCCAGGTCAGATTGGTGATCAACGCCAACTTTTCCCAGGGATTCCACTGACTTTGAATTTCTATCCCCGCCCGGAAGCTTTTAGGGATATTGACCCGGGTGTAAGCGCCTACATCGTTGATTTGGCCGTTCAAGACCAGCTGGTTCACATAATACATGTGATAAACATTTGCGCCAATCATCCCTTTGGATCCAGTCCATTCCCATCCCATTTCAGTGTTATAGAGCGTTTCCGGCAATGGATGTTGATCGCTACGGCTTTCTGTGTAATCATCCCGGTTTGGTTCTTTGTGCCCAACAGCAAATGACAGGTAGAACCGCTGCCCCAATCGGGGTGTCCAGGTCAATCCTGCTTTTGGATTGAAAAATGGCAGCAATACCGATTGCATCAAAGGCTGACCATCAGATCCGATCCCGAGAAAATCATAATAGACTTGCCTGAACTGCAAGTCCAGATAGCTTTGCAGATGCTTTGTAAACGGTATTTCCCATTTACTATAAGCACTCAGGTCCCGCTTGGTGGCATCGTTATCATAATACTTCAATCCTTGTTCAGCATTTCCCAGGAAGCTGGCCCAGATAACTTCACCATAATGATTTCCCTGATAATTGTTTCCTGCAGCACCTATTGTCCAGGTCATGCCATTACCATGGTGAAGGACCCAGGAGGCGAGGACACCGTAAAAATCGTTATCCAGCCACCTGCGCCGAATCAGGTTGGACGTTAACTGCTGGCCGGTAGGGTCTGATATACCATAGTCGGCGAGCAGTTGATCGGCTTTGTATTGCTCGAAGTAGCCAGCCCCTTTGGTGTAGTGCAGCGTAACATTGAGATCCATGAAATCTGAAAGCCGCTGGTTCCAGATCGCTTGGTAATGACTTTGTTGATAGTCATCTATTTCATTAGGATGTGGGGAGCCGGGACGCTCCGTTCCAGCTGAATTGTAACGGCGTAACTCCGGGTCGTCTGCATAGGTGGCCGGAACGCCATCCCAGGCTTGATACGTATTCTCCTTGCCGGAAAAGTGGAGCAATCGAAGGGATGTATTGTGGTTTAGGTAAGCAGCGCTCAAGTAGTAGGATCTGAGGTCAGCGCGCGCCCGGTCTATGTAGCCATCGGAATGGATGGTGGAAAGGCGGCCATCCATTTGAAAATGATGATTAATCAGCCCGGTACTCACCTCTGCCGAGGCCCGCCGGGTGTTAAACGAGCCGATGGAACCGGTGATTGAAGCTTGCGGAGTTTGGGTATATGACTGTGTGTTGAGGTTTATGGATGCACCAAAAGCTCCCGCCCCATTGGTCGATGTGCCCACGCCGCGTTGGATCTGCATTTGTTTCGTACTCGAGGCAAAATCCGGCAAATCGACCCAAAAAACGTATTGGGATTCAGGATCATTGAGCGGTACACCATTTATCGTGACATTGATCCGGGTAGGATCGGAGCCTCGAATTCGCATGCTGGTGTAGCCGATACCATTACCTGCATCTGAATTGACCCAGAGTGATGGGGTATAGCGCAACAGGTAAGGCATATCTTGACCCGTATTTTGCTTTTGGATCTCTTCTGCTGGATAATTGGTGTATGTCATCGGTGTTTTACCTGAAGCCCAATGGTGAATAACCTCTACCGTTTCCAGGGTAATGGAGGTAGCTTGCAGGGTGATTTTTAGCAGACCGTCAGGAAGGGAGTCCAGCTGAAGGATTTTATCTTCAAAACTCAGATGTTGAAACCGGATATCAGTCGGAAAATGACTGACGGGCAAATGAAAGGTTCCATCTGCTGCAGAAAGGGTCTGCTCCTCATCGGTAAGATTTTCAACGTAAACTTGAGTGATCGGAAGGCCGGTATTATCTAAAATAATACCGGATACAATTTGGGTATGGCCATAAGCTGCTGTAAATAGTAGCCAAGCCACCAGGACGCGGATTTTCACGGTTAAAAAATTTTGAGCCAACTAATCCAGTAAGCTGGGGTAGCTCCTGGCTTTTCCCTTCCCAGCATTACCTGGGCAGGTTCATTGGGTTTGATCTCAGCCGGTTTAATGTACGGCACCCCACTTGAGTCTCAATTGTAAAGGTAATACATCTCGGAATCTATCCCTATTTTTTGATTCTTTTTCAGGGGATCAGCTGGTGCGTGGAATATTTTTTGCTGTAAATTAAGACACGATGGCAATTCCAGGTGTCTCCGGAGAGGGGCTGGACTTCGAACAATAAATTAACTATCTTCATAGCATTTCAAGGGGATAAAGAGCAAAAGTTATGTCAAAGAATTTGAGTGCGCTGTCGGGGAGAAAAGGTCTAGAGCAGGGATTGTTTGAGCAGTTGGGAAAGCTTGGAGAGACTGATGGCACACCGGATCCCGAACAACTTGAGCAACTCGCTCAATCCTTTTTAATTGGTACGGCCAATACCTACGGAGCCGCTACATTTTATGATTTTCTAAGGCCGGAGAATAAAGGAAAGCAAGTATACATTTGCAATGGATCTGCCTGTCTGAATGCGGGCACTCAATCCGATGTACGTGAACAATTAAGCCGGGTTTTTCCACCGGAGTCCATTGGCGAAATGTGCTGTCTGGGACGATGTCACGAGAATAGTGCTTTCCACTATGCCGGGTCCAATTATTCGGGTGATGCGATCGAAAACATCGAATCGATTGTGCGTGGCGGATCTGAAGTTGCGGACCATTATCGGGTGACTTCCATTGGGCAGGCCATACTTACTCAGACTGATTTTCCCCTGGAAGCATGCACTACAGCTATACAGCAGGTACTTCAAAGCAATCCGGAAAATCTTCTTGCAGACATCCAGCGTTCAGGATTACGTGGTCGCGGTGGGGCAGGATTTCCAATTGGACAGAAATTAGCCTTTTGTCGGCAAGCGGCAGGCGATCCAAAATTTATTATTTGTAATGCAGATGAAGGGGACCCCGGGGCCTATTTGGATCGGTATTTACTTGAGCATCAACCGCACCGGCTGTTGTTGGGCATGCTGATTGCAGGATACGTGACCGGAGCGGAGTGGGGCGTACTCTACATCCGGGCGGAATACCCGGAGGCCATCCGGCGCGTCGATCAGGCCATAAAAGACTTCTATCATAGCGGACTGGCCGGGGATAAGATATTGGAAAGCGGATTTGGGTTCCGGTTCAAAACAATCCACGCCAGAGGTGCATACATCTGCGGGGAGGAAACGGCATTGATTAATTCGATTGAAGGACAACGACCGGAGGTACGTGTCCGTCCACCATATCCTGCTCAATCGGGCCTCTTCGGAAAGCCAACCGTGGTTAATAATGTAGAAACGTTGGCTGCTTTACCGACGATACTCCTCCAAGGGGGGAGCTATTATGCATCTATTGGAACTCCCGCATCTCCAGGGACCAAGTTGTTGAGTCTGGACGGGCATTTCCAAAAGCCTGGCATTTATGAAGTTGAAATGGGTACTCCTTTAGAGGCAGTTATTAATGATGCCGGAGGATTCAGGATACCAGTCAAAGCTTTGCATATCGGGGGCCCGCTTGGAGGACTGGTGCCAGCACAGAAATTCCGAACGCTGACCATTGATTTTGAATCATTC
>ERZ795053.256-NODE-256-length-67431-cov-11.326437_pt1 | contig 67431 bp, 67 predicted proteins | sample MGYA00375137_ERZ795053 | MGnify/ENA primary metagenome ERZ795053 (study PRJEB30182, sample SAMN05720284) | activated sludge metagenome | isolation source: Anaerobic digester | place: Hong Kong | collected 2014-12-17 ...
TCCGGCCCGAAACCCGACGAAGAAGTCAGGCGCATCAGCCATACGAAACAGGTCCAGCCGACTCGTGAGAGCCCCGGACGGGCGGGGTATAGGGGCAAGCGCGGGCACGGTCAAGCAAGCTCTGCGTCCTGCGGGCTTCTGCCATGACGCGTCCGGCCGGCGCGCCTCAGCGCTGCCGCGACAGGTGGTCTTCCCACAGATCCGGGCGACGTTCGCGGGTGATCCGCTCCGCTTCCGCCCGCCGCCATTTCTCGATCTCGCCGTGGTGGCCTGACATGAGAACGGGCGGGATCTCCCGCCCTTCCCAGACTTGCGGCTTCGTGTATTGCGGATGTTCCAGAAGGCCGTGGGAATGGCTTTCCTCCTCGGTCGAGGCGGCATTGCCGAGGACACCGGGCAAGAGCCGCACCGCCGCGTCGATCATCGCCTGCGCGGCGATCTCGCCCCCGGTCAGGACGAAGTCACCCAAGCTCACCTCCTCGACCGCGTAGTGATCGAGAACGCGCTGGTCCACGCCCTCGAAACGGCCGCACAGAAGGGTGACGCCGTCGGCCGCCGCCCAGGCGCGCGCCGTCGCCTGATCGAAGCGCCGGCCGCGCGGCGAAAGGTAGACGACCGGCCAGCGGGCGCGGTCGACGGGCGTGCCGACCGCCGCCTGGTTCAGGGCGCTGGCCACCACGTCGGCGCGAAGCACCATGCCGGCGCCGCCGCCCGCCGGCGTGTCGTCCACGTTGCGGTGCCGGCCGATCCCGAAGGGCCGCAGGTCGATCGTCTCCAGCGCCCAGCGGCCTTCCTGAAGTGCCTTGCCGGTCAGTGAAAGGCCAAGCGTGCCGGGGAAGGCCTCGGGGAAAAGCGTGACGATCCGCGCCCGCCAGGCGCCCTTCAGCGCGGGCGTGTCGGTCATCAGTTCGCGCGGCCTGAGGCTGGCCGAGATTGCCAGCCGTCCATGCGACCGGGGTTTTTCGTCAGTCATCGCCCAGGTCCCCGGGCGGGTCCGCGATGATGCGACCCTGGGTCAGGTCCACGGTCGGGACAACGGCCTTGGTGAACGGCAGAAGGATCGTATCGCCCGCCCCGGTCACCTCGAGAAAGTCGCCCGCCCCGTGATTGTGGACAGCCTTGACCCGGCCAAGCCGGATGCCGGAGGTGTCCAGAACCTCAAGGCCGATCAGGTCGTTGTGGTAGAATTCGTCATCGGGCAGGTTCGGCAGCCTGTCGCGGTCGGCGAAAAGCTCCGTTCCCTTCAGCGCTTCGGCCTGTTCGCGGGTTTCGACACCCGACAGGCGTGCGGTCAGCCCGCCGCCGGTGCCGCGCGTCAGCCGCAGCGAGAAGCTGCGCGCGCCGTCCTTCGTCCAGAGCGGCGCATAGGCCGCGATGGCCTCGGGCTGGGCGCAAAAACTCTTCAGCCGCACCTCGCCGCGGACCCCGAAGGCCCCGGCGATGGCGCCGACACAGATGCGGTCAGTTGCCATCGGATGCCTCTTCGCAGGGGGCCGCGGTGGGGGCGACCTGGATCATCCGATCGGTCTTCATCCCGAGCCAGAACGCCCCCGCGCAAAGCGCGAAGGTAACGATCCGGCGCAGGAAGAAGCCGATCAGCATGTCGTTTCAGTGCCTTATTCGGCCGCGGCTTCGGCCTTCTTGGCCTTTTCCTCGGCGCGCTTCTTGGCCTTGTCGCCGGGTTCGGCCTTTTGCATGTTGGCGCGGGTGGCCTTGGCGCGGACGCCGGCAGCTTCGAGGAAGCGGGCGATCCGGTCGGTGGGCTGGGCGCCCTGCGACAGCCAGTACTGGACGCGTTCCATGTTCATCTTCACGCGATCTTCGCTGTCCTTGGCGAGAAGCGGGTTGTAGGTGCCGAGCTTCTCGATGAAGCGGCCGTCGCGCGGCATGCGCGAGTCGGTGGCGACGATCGAGTAGAAGGGCCGCTTCTTGGAACCGCCGCGGGCGAGACGGATTTTCATAGCCATGTGAGTTACTCCTTTTGATGGCTGTGGACGGGGCAAGCCCCCGTTATTTCTGCAACTTCTCGTGGTGTCGGATGACTTCGGAGATGATGAAGTTCAGGAACTTCCGGGCAAAGACCGGGTCGAGGTCTGCGTCGGAGGCAAGCTTTTCGAGTCGCGCGATCTGGGCCGATTCGCGCGCGGGGTCGGAGGGGGGCAGGTCGTGTTCGGCCTTCAGGTGGCCGACCGCCTGGGTATGCTTGAACCGTTCGGCAAGCGTGTAGACGAGGATCGCATCGAGCCGGTCGATGCTTTCCCTGTGGCCCTTCAGAAGCTGTGCGGCGCGGGCGGTCGGGTCACTCATGCGGGTCTCCGGAAGAGGTCGGCGAAATGTCGGCAAAACGTATGGCAGGCGTCGGGCGACAGGGCCGGGGCGCTGCCCCGGACCCCGGAGTATTTCGGGCCAGACTGAAAGGGCAGGGTCATGCGAAGGCCCTCAGGTCGTGAACGACCACCACATCGCCGGGCTCGGTTCCAGTGAGGGCGGGGTCGATGACGCCGCCCAGCCTGCGGGCCAGCGCCAGAGAACGGGCGTTTTCCGCGTCGATATAGCTGACGAGGCGGTCCCAGCCGAAGCTTTTCCGTGCCCAGGTCATGATCGCAAGCGCGGCTTCATGGGCATAGCCCTTGCCCTCGGCCGCCGGCGTGGTGAACCAGCCGATCTCGCGCTCCGGGTAGCCCTCGGGGTTGTAGATGCCGACCTCGCCCACATAGACGCCGGTCGCGCGGTCTTCGAGGCTGAAGGGGCCGTAGCCCCTGAGCTGCCAGAGCGCCACGTCGGCGGCCCAGTAGCGCCAGGCCTCGGCCCGGTCCTTCTGGCCGCGTTCGTGGTCGGCGCGCGGCGAGGCGAAGAAGGCGGCCCAATGTTCGAAGTCCGAAAGCTTCGGTGCGCGCAGGATCAGGCGTTCGGTGTGAAGCGTGGGCAGGGTCATGCCTGACCCCCGGCATGGTGGCGGTAGGTCAGCGTCGGTTCGTCGCCGTAGGGATGCGGCGCCAGCGGGTCGACGGTCGCGCCGAGGCGTTCGCACAAACGGTGCGAGCGCGCGTTCGCCGGGTCGGTATAGCTGACCGCGGTGCGATGGCCCGACGTGTCGAAGAACCAGTCGCGCGCGGCGACGGCGGCCTCGTGGGCCAGGCCCTGGCCTTCGTCTCCGGCGTTCCAGAGACTCCAGCCGAGTTCGGGCTCCGGATGGCCGGAGGGGTAGAACGGGCCAATGCCGCCGATGGCCGTTTCGTCCTTGCGGCGGGTGACGGTGAACAGGCTGAAGCCGAGGCGCGACCATTGGTCGAGGATGTCGTCGAAGCCCTCGCGGGTCTTTTCGACGGTCCAGGGGCCGCCCATCATGTGCGACCGTTCCGAGGCCCAGAACCGGGCAGAGGGTTCCACGTCATCGGCGCCCGGAATGCGCAGCATGAGCCGGTCGGTCCAGAGGACCGGCCAGCCTTGCGCATCCTTGGTCAGCCGATAGGTCATTTCTTCTTCATCAGTCCGGAAAGACCCGAGGGCAGTTTCAGCCCGCCCATGCCGGGAAGCCCCGGCATGCCGCCGGGCATGCCGCCCATGCCTTCGCGCATGCCCTTGGCCATGGCTTCCATCTCGGCCGGGCTCATCTTCGAGGGGTCGGGCATGGCGCCGCCCTTGCCCATCATCTGCTTCAGCGCCTGTTTCATCGCGCCGCCCTTGCCCATCTTCTTCATCATGTCGGCCATCTGCCGGTGCATCTTCAGAAGCTTGTTCAGTTCGGCCACGTCGAGGCCCGCGCCGGCGGCGACGCGCCGCTTGCGGCTGGCCTGCATCAGGTCGGGGTTGGCGCGTTCCTTCTTCGTCATCGAATTGATGAGCGCGATCTGGCGTCGCAGCATCAGGTCGTCAAAGCCTGCGGCTTCGGCCGCCTTCTGCATCTTGCCCATGCCCGGAAGCATGCCCATCAGGCCCTGCATGCCGCCCATCTTGAGCATCTGGTCAAGCTGGTTCCTGAGGTCGTTCATGTTGAACAGACCCTTGGCGAAACGCTTGGCCATGCGCTCCGCCTGTTCGAGTTCCAGGGTTTCCTGCGCCTTCTCGACCAGCGCCACGATGTCGCCCATGCCAAGAATGCGGCCGGCGACGCGTTCGGCCTCGAAGGTCTCGATCGCGTCCATCTTCTCGCCAAGGCCGACAAAGCGGATCGGCTTGCCGGTGACGGCGCGCATGGACAGGGCCGCGCCGCCGCGACCGTCACCGTCCATCCGGGTCAGGACGACGCCGGTGATGCCGACCTTGCCGTCGAATTCGGTGGCGACGTTCACCGCGTCCTGGCCGGTCAGGCCGTCGACGACCAGAAGCGTCTCGCGCGGGGCGACGGCATCGCGGACCGCCTGAACCTCGTCCATCAGGACTTCGTCGATGTGCAGGCGCCCGGCAGTGTCGAGCATGTAGACGTCATAGCCGCCGAGCGTCGCCTGCTGTTTGGCGCGCCTGGCGATCTGCACCGCGGTTTCGCCCTTGACGATGGGCAGGGTATCGACGCCGATCTGGGCGCCGAGGATGGCAAGCTGTTCCATCGCGGCGGGACGGTTGGTGTCGAGCGACGCCATCAGGACGCGCTTGCCGTTCTTTTCAGACAGGCGCTTGGCGAGCTTCGCCGTCGTCGTGGTCTTGCCTGACCCCTGAAGGCCGACCATCAGGACGGGCGCAGGCGGGTTGTCGATCTTCAGCGCCTCGGGCTGGCCTTCGCCCTTCAGGACATCGACGAGCGCGTCATGGACGATCTTGACGACCTGCTGGCCGGGGGTGACGGATTTCGTCACCGCCTGGCCGGTGGCCTTGTCCTCGACCGCCTTGATGAAGTCTCGGGCGACCGGCAGCGAGACGTCGGCTTCGAGAAGCGCCACGCGCACCTCGCGCAGCGCCGCCTTGACGTCCTCGGGCGTCAGGGCGCCCTGCTTCGTCAGCCGGTCGAAGACGCTGCCAAGGCGTTCTGACAGGTTCTCGAACATCACGCGGCCCTCCTTGGCCCATCACTTCCTTCGCGTTCCAGATAGGGACCGGAACGCCAAAACGCAAAACGCACCAGTGGGCGCAACGCGCTGACTGGTGGCGATCCCCGCAAAGGAACGGGGACCGGAAGCTTTGTCACTTCCGGGTATCGGGCGGGCTTTAAGCGCGCTGGCGCGCGGAGTCAAGCGTGGCGCCCGGGCGTGGGCCGGGTGCCGGTCCTGGCGCGGCGATCCAGCTGTCGATCGCGTCGGCCATGCGCGCGGGGCGGTCGCGCCCGCCGGAATAGTAGGTAGTCATGGCGATGGGCTGCATCCGGCCGCGCAATTTCAGTGCAAGCCGGTGGGTGTCGCCGTCGCTGTCATGGCTGGTCTGAACCAGCGCATATTCCAGATCGCGCAGGGCGTGGCTGTCAGACCGGAACCGGCGCAGGTTGCGGCGGCGCAGCTCGATCGTGCCTGCGGGCCGGTCAAGGATCAGCCAGACCCGTTCCACGAAGAAGGCAAAGACGAGGCCCGCGCCAATGGCGATGGCAAGAAAGGCAAGCGCGGCCACCGCCTTGCCCTCGGCGGCGGCCGCGAAGGCGGCGGCGACGAAGGCGAGGATGAAGACGATCAGGACCGCCCCGAGAAGCCAGGGCCTGTCTTCTATGATGAGCCGGTCGGGCGTGTTCTGGCGGATGCGCATGGGGCAAGTCTGGCGGGCGATTGTGGCAAAGCGATGAACCGGCGCCAAAGTGCCCTCTGGCGATCTTCACGCTTGGGTGTCCGCAGCCGTGCGCTGTTGCGTGCGCGAACAGATTGACTGTAGTCATTCGATATCTGTTGATGGGTGCACAGCATGTCTTTCGAGAACTGGGACGAGGTTCGGACGGCTTATCAGGTTGCCAGGCTGGGGACGGTGTCGGGCGCGGCGGACGCGCTGGGCGTTCACCACGCGACCGTCATCCGCCATATCGACGCGCTTGAGGGGCGGCTTGGCGTGCGGCTCTTTCAGCGCCATCCGCGCGGCTACACCGCGACCGAGGCGGGGCAGGAACTCTTGAAGGTCGCGCGGACGACGGACGATCAGTTTGCCCAGCTTGCCGCCCGCATCGCCGGCGCGGGTTCGGAGTTTTCGGGCGAACTGGTCGTGACCTCGCTGCCCGGTCTGTCCCGGCTGATAACGCCTGTGCTCATTGCCTTGCAGGCGCAGCACCCCGGGCTTCGGGTGCGTTATGTGACCGATCCGCGCGTCTTCAGGCTGGAATACGGCGAGGCGCATGTGGCAATCCGCGCGGGCGGTCGCCCGCAGGAGCCCGACAATGTGGTGCAGCCGCTGTTCGTGCAGAAGGTGGCGTTGTTCGGGACCGAGGCCTACCGCGAAGCCCACGGGTTTCCCGGCGCGGCCGAGGAAATCGGGGGTCACCGCTTCGTCGGCCCCGAAGATCCCGACAGCCGCGCGCCGTTTCACCGATGGCTTCTGGCGCAGACCACGGCCGACAAGGTTGTGTTCCGCACGAACGAACTGGCGGCGCGGATCGAAGCCATCCGGGGCGGCAACGCGCTTGGTTTTCTCACCCTGAACGAAGCGTCGGGGGTCGACGGGCTGATTCAGGTCTTGCCGCCGCGCGACGACTGGGATGTCGCCTTGTGGATCGTCACCCATGTCGATCTGCACCGCAGCGCCAAGATCCAGGCCTTCCTTGGCGCGCTGAAGGAACACGCGCGCAGCTGCGCGAACTGCTGAGCCATGGCGGAACACCTGCGCGGCCATCTGGCGATGCTTGTCTTCTCGCTGTGCATCGCGGGGTCATTCTCGCTCGGATCGCTGGTGGCGAACCGGATCGACCCGGTGGTGCTGACCGCGGCGCGGTTCGTTCTGGGGGCCGCGATCATGGGTGCCGCGGCAGCAGCGACCGGCACATTCCGGCGGCGGGCATGGGTGGCGCCCTGGCGATATCTGGTTCTTGGCGGTCTTTTCGCGGTCTATTTCGTCCTGATGTTCGAGGGGCTGAAGACCGCGCGTCCGGTTCAGGCCGCGGCCGTCTTCACGCTGACGCCGGTGATGACGGCGGGGTTCGCCTATGTCCTTCTGGCGCAGATCCTGACGCGCCGCATGGCGGTCGCGCTGGCGATCGGGGCGGCGGGGGCGACCTGGGTGATCTTCCGCGCCGATCTGCGCGCGATCCTGGCCTTCGAGATCGGGCGGGGCGAGGTCACCTATTTCGCCGGGTGCGTGGCGCATGCGGTTTACACGCCGATGATCCGCCGCCTGAACCGGGGCGAGGCGCCTGTCGTCTTCACCTTCGGTACGCTGGCCGCGGGGGCGGGGCTTCTGTGCCTTTACGACTGGAGGGAGATCGCGGCGACCGACTGGCGGGGGTTGCCGGGGATCGTCTGGCTGACCATCGGGTATCTGACCGTCTTTGCCACCGCCGCCTCTTTCTGGCTGGTCCAGTACGCGACGCTGCGCCTGCCCTCGGCCAAGGTGATGGCCTATACCTACCTGGTGCCAAGCTGGGTGATCCTTTGGGAAATCGCACTGGGCCACGGCGTGCCAGGCGCGCTGGTCCTTCTGGGGGTGGCAGCGACCTTCGGCGCGCTCTGGCTTCTTCTGAAGGACGAGGACGGCGCCCGCGCCTGACCCGGCCCGCGCCTAGGCCTGGCCCTTTGCCGGCGCTGGGGCGTCGGATGCGGCGGCGTCCAGTTCGACCGTCAGGAAGCGTTCGAAGGCGTCCAGGTCTACGGCGTCGAACATGCCGAACCCGGCGATCCAGACGGTTGCCGCGCGCATCGCATCGGGATCGAGCTTGCACCAGATCACCCGCCCGCGCCGTTCCTGCGTGATCAGCCGCGCCTCGGCCAGCACCTTGAGGTGCTTGGAGACGGCGGCCAGGGACATCTCGAAAGGTTCGGCCACGTCGGTCACCGCCATGTCGTCTTCAAGAAGCATGGTAAGGATCGCCCGTCGGGTCGGGTCGGCGAGCGCGGCGAAGATGGTGTCGAGGTTCATGGCGCGACCATAGCGCCGTGGCCGCGCCAGCGAAAGCGCGCCGTCCTGGGGGCGGCGGTTGGCGCCGGTATGCGCAGGAAACGGGTGGACATCCTGCCCCGCCAGCGGGCAGATGGCCGCGCGCAACGGGGGAACGACAATGCCGCTCAGATATTGGGGCCTGATCCTGGTCCTTGGCATCGGCTGGGGATCGTCGATGTTCTTCAACGAGATCCTCCTGCGCGAACTTGGCCCGCTGCAGGTCGCGCTGGGCCGTGTCGGCCTTGGGGCGCTGGGCTGCTGGATCTGGGTGCTTGCCACCCGCCGCAAGATCCGCGTCACGGCCGCGTTCCTGCGCGACGCGACCGTCTTCGGCTTCCTGCAATATGCTGCGCCGCTGGCGATCTTTCCCGCCGCCCAGCGTTTCATCACCTCGGGCGAAGCGGGGATCGTCAATGCGATGACGCCGATCATGGTGGTGATCATCTCGAACTTCTGGCCGGGCGGGGAACGCGCGACCGTTCTCAAGTCGCTTGGCGTGCTTTGCGGGTTCGCCGGAATCGTGGTGCTGGCGCTGCCGACGCTCGACACCGGGATGACGGGGGAATTCGGCGCGCTGATGTTCTGCATGCTCGCGCCGCTCTGCTACGGGGTCGCGATCAACTGGTTCCGGCGGCTGAAGGGGGGCGATGCGACCGTCATCACCGCGTGGTCGCTTCTGGCGGGGACGGCGCTGCTGCTTCCGGTGGCGCTCGCGGTCGAGGGCGCGCCGGTGATCGCCCGGGCAGAGACCTGGGGGGCGCTTTTCTTCATCGGCTTCGTGCTGACGGCGGCTGCGTTCATCCTTCTGTTCTGGCTTCTGCCGCGCATCGGCGCGACCGCCACCTCCACCGTCACCTTCATCACCCCGGTCTCGGCGGTGACCCTTGGCGCGGTGTTCCTGGGCGAGGCGCTGGGCCCGGCGCATATCCTTGGGATGGTCGCGATCTTCGCGGGGCTCGTCCTGATCGACGGGCGGCTCCCGCGTCGTTGGAGGGGCGGTCGCGAAGACCATAGTCAACCGCAAAGTTGAATATGCAGAACCGGCCGGAATCCGGGCCTCGGGCGCGTTCGCGTCGCCGGGCGCAGCCGCGAGGATTCTCGGATCCGTTTGTTTTCAGAGGGTTGCCTTGTCTACCCCTGCACGTCAGGCGCATTGACTCGCGCGGCCCGACATTCTAGCTATCGCGCGACCGTCAAAAGGGGCTTTCCCGATGTCCGACGCACCCGATCCAGAGCGCCTGAAGGCGCTGGAAGACAGGATCAGGGGGATGCGCAAGACGCAGGAACCGAAGCCCCGGATCGACGAACACTATTCCGCCGCGAGCCAAGGCTGGCGGATGGTCATCGAGCTGGTTTCGGGTCTCGGGATCGGCTTCGGCATCGGATACGGGCTGGACATCCTTCTGGGGACGCTGCCCATCCTTCTGGTGCTGTTCACATTGCTGGGCTTCGCGGCCGGGGTGAAGACGATGCTTCGCACCGCCCAGGAGTTCCAGGAGAAAAGAGAGGCGGACCAGTCCGCCAGCGACGAAGGGGAATAGACGTGGCGACGGAAGAGCACAGCGAAGGCCTTGCATTCCACCCGATGGACCAGTTCATCGTCAAACCGCTGTTCGGCGGGGACGAGGTCGGGGTTCTGACCGTGACCAACGTCACCCTGTGGATGGCGATCGCGGTCCTTGGGATCGTCGCGCTGTTCGTTCTGGGTACCCGCGGCCGCGCGGTGATCCCCAGCCGCACGCAGTCGGTCGCCGAACTTGCCTACGGCTTCGTTCACAAGATGGTGGAGGATGTCGCGGGTCATGACGCGGTGAAGTTCTTCCCCTACATCTTCACGCTCTTCATCTTCATCGTCTTCTCGAACTTCCTGGGTCTTCTGCCCAAGGCGTTCACGCCGACATCGCATATCGCGGTGACCGCGTTTCTCGCGCTGGCGGTGTTCCTGACGGTGACCATCGTCGGCTTCGTCAAGCACGGGCTGCATTTCCTGGGCCTTTTCTGGGTCTCTTCGGCGCCGCTGCCGCTGCGGCCGGTGCTGGCCCTGATCGAGGTGATTTCCTACTTCGTTCGCCCGGTCAGCCACTCCATCCGACTTGCCGGCAACATGATGGCGGGTCACGCGGTGATCAAGGTCTTCGCGGCCTTCGCGCCGCTCGTGCTGATCTCGGGCGTCGGCATCGCGGTCACGCCGCTTTCGATCCTCGCGATCACGGCGATCTACGGGCTCGAAATCCTGGTGGCCTTCATCCAGGCCTATGTCTTCACCATCCTGACCTGCGTCTACCTGAAGGATGCGCTGCATCCGGCTCACTGACGCCCGGTCTTCAACCAACTGCACCAATCCAACCGTAAGGAGATACATGATGGAACTCGCAGCTGCTGCCGCTCTCGGCAAATTCATCGGCGCCGGTCTTGCCTGCATCGGCATGGGCGGCTCCGCGATGGGGGTGGGCAATGTTGCCGGCAACTTCCTCGCCGGCGCTCTGCGCAACCCGTCGGCCGCTGCCGGCCAGACCGCGACCCTCTTCATCGGCATCGCGTTCGCCGAAGCGCTCGGGATCTTCTCGTTCCTCGTCGCGCTTCTGCTGATGTTCGCCGTCTGATCCCGAACGAACCATCCTTACGGTCGGGTGGGTGCCCCTGCGGCATCCACCCGATGTAAACAGGGTTCCAGGGGGACGACATGGCGAACACCACGCATACGGCAGCCGATACCGCGACCGAAGCGGTCGGTCACGCCGCCGAGGCGGCGGGGCACGCGGCCCAGTCCGCGGGCATGCCGCAACTTGATACATCGACCTTCGCGAACCAGATCTTCTGGCTCGTGGTGGCGCTGATCGTCATCTACTTCGTGCTGTCGCGCATCGCGCTGCCGAGGATCGGCGGGGTTCTGGCCGATCGCCAGCGCACGATCACCAGCGACATCGCCGCCGCCGAAGACCTGAAGGCGAAAGCCGTCGAGGCCGAGAAGGCTTATAACCAGGCGCTGACGGATGCGCGTGGCGAAGCGGCCCGGATCGTGGCCGAAGCCCGCGCCGAGATCCAGAAGGACCTGGACGCCGCGACCGCCAAGGCGGATGCGGAGATTTCGGCCAAGGCCGCGGAATCCGCGCGCCGGATCGACGAGATCCGCGCCGGTGCGGTCGAAAGCGTGAAGGCCGTCGCGAACGACACCGCCGCCGCGCTGGTTTCCTCGCTTGGCGGGGCTGCCGACGACAAGGCGATTGCCGCCGCCGTCGCGGAACGGATGAAGGGGTAGGATCATGAAGAAGCTTTCCCTTTTCCTGATCCTTTCCGCGTCGCCGGCGATGGCCGCCTCGGGGCCTTTCTTCTCGCTCCGCAATACCGATTTCGTCGTCACGATCGCGTTCCTGCTGTTCGTCGGCGTGCTGGTCTACTTCAAGGTTCCGGCGCTTCTGGGCGGTCTGCTTGACAAGCGCGCGGCCGAGATCAAGTCGGACCTCGACGAGGCCCGCGCCCTGCGCGAGGAAGCGCGCGCGGTTCTTGCTTCCTACGAGCGCAAGCAGAAGGAAGTTCAGGACATGGCGGACCGCATCGTCGAGACGGCCCGTCGCGAGGCGCAGGCCGCCGCCGAACAGGCGAAGGAAGACCTGAAGGCGTCGATCGTTCGCCGGCTTGCCGCCGCGGAGGATCAGATCGCCTCGGCCGAGGCCGCTGCGGTGCGCGAAGTGCGCGACCGTGCCGTGCAGGTGGCCGTGGCTGCCGCGGGCGACCTGATCGCGCGGACGATGTCCGCAGCGGATCGCGGGCAGCTGGTCGAAGCATCGATCGCCGAGGTCGAAGCCAAGCTGCACTGAAACGCGAAGCACCGGCACTGAGACAAGGCCCGGCCGCAAGGTCGGGCCATTGTCATTCTGGCCCTGATCGCTAGCCGCGTTCGGCTTCCTGGGCAAAGCGCAGGCGCGCGACCGCCTCGTTTCGTTCCGTTCGGAAGTGATCCTTGAGCGATGTCTCCACAAAGCTCAGATGCCGTTCGACGGCATTGCGTGCGGCAACGGGGTCATGCGCCTGCAAGGCGGTGTTGATGGCGCGGTGCTGATCCAGAAGCGCCTCGCGGGTCGTCTTCTGGCGGAACATGACCTGGCGGTTGTAGAAGACGCCTTCGCGCAAGAGCCCGAACATCGCCCGCATCATGTGGAGCATGACGACATTGTGGCTGGCCTCGATGATCGCCATGTGGAACTCGGCATCAAGCGCGGCCTCGTCGGCCGGGTCGCGCTTCTGCGCGGCAGCCTCCATCTTGCGAAAGACCGCGTCCACGACCTTCAGGTCGGTGTCCGATCCCAGCCGCGCCGCGCGTTCGGCCGCCATCGCCTCAAGATCGCGGCGAAAGTCGAGGTAGTCGAATACCGCGTCGGGGTGGCGCGCGAACAGCCGGATCAGCGAGGGCGAGAAGGCGGAGTTCAGCACCTCGGCGACATAGATGCCGGAACTGGCGCGGGTGACCAGCAGGCCATCGGTCTCCAGAGCGGCGATCGCCTCGCGCAGCGAGGGCCGCGAGACGCCAAGACGCTCCGAGAGATCGCGTTCGGACGGAAGCCGTTCGCCGGGGCGGAGGATGCCCTGCAGGATCAACCGTTCGATCTGGCGGACGACGGAGTCGGAAAGCTTTTCTGGTTCGATCTTCTGAAACGGCATGAAACCACCTTGAATTGGTTAGATTCTATGACCGATCTGAGGGGTAGGCAATGAAAAAGGGGCCGGAAAACCCGGCCCCTTTTCCGCATTGCGTCTGTCTCAGGCGTTGGGCCGGATGACGATATCCACGCGCCGGTTCTGGGCGCGGCCCTCGGGCGTGTAGTTGGAGGCGATGGGCTGGCTTTCGCCGCGACCGAAGGCCTGCAGCCGGTAGCCGGCGACGCCCGCGCCCTGCAGGATCGAGGCGACGGACTGCGCCCGCCGCTCGGACAGATCCTGGTTGTAGGCGGCGGACCCGGTGTTGTCGGTGTGGCCGACCACCTGGACGGTGGTGTCCGGGTAGCGGTTGATGCTCGCTGCGAGCGTCTGCAGGTCGCCGCGCAGCCCCGAGGAAACGACGGCGCTGTCGGTGGCGAACAGGATGTCCTGCGGCATCCGCACGATCAGTTCGTTTCCGGTGTTGATGATGCCGATGGCGCCATTGTCGAAGCTGGCCGCGAGTTCCGCCGCCTGCTTGTCGAGGTTGTTGCCGATCACGCCGCCGGCGATGCCGCCAAGGACGGCTCCGCCAAGGGCGCGGTTACGGCGTTCCTTCGCGGTGTCGCCGGTCAGAAGGCCGGCCAGCGCACCGATCCCGGCCCCGACCGCGGCGCCTTCGCGGGTGCGCTGGTTCGGGTCGTTGGGGTTGTATTGTTCGGGCGGCGTACAGGCGGCAAGAAGAAAGGTGCCGGCCGTCGCGGCCATGATGATGGAGGTGATGCGCATGTCGCGTCTCCCGTTTCTGACGTGTCGTCTTCACCTGGGGTCTAGCGCATCTGTAAGGCAATAACACCCGCCCGATAGTCACTTGCGCGGCAATCCGCCTGTGCGGGCTCAGGCGCTTTTCGCTTCGGCGCGCGCGGCCTCCCAGGCCAGCATGGCGCGCTTGACCGGCAGGCCCCAGTGATAACCGCCAAGCCCGCCGGATTTGCGAAGGGCGCGGTGACAGGGGATCAGCCAGCTGACCGGGTTGCGGCCGACGGCGGTTCCGACGGCGCGCACGGCGGTCGGGTGGCCGATAGCGCGCGCAAGTTCGGAATAGGTGGTGACCTGGCCCGATGGGATGGTAAGCAGCGCCTCCCAGACCTTGACCTGGAAGGGGGCGCCGATCATGTGAAGGCGCGCTTCCCCTTTGCCCGCGAAGGCGGCGGCGACCCAGGGGGCGATGGCGTCGGCATCGTCGAGGAACCGGGCCTTTGGCCAACGCCCCGAAAGGTCCGCCATTGCGGCCTCTCGCCCGCAATCGTCGGCAAAGCCAAGCCCGCAAAGGCCGCGATCCGTCCCCATCGCCAGCGCCTCGCCGAAGGGGGTCGGGAACCAGCCGTAGCGGATCACCAGCCCCTCTCCGCCGCGGGCGTATTCGCCGGGGCTCATCGCCTCCCAGCCAAGAAAAAGGTCATGAAGGCGCCCGGTGCCGGAAAGCCCCGTTTCCGCCGCCGTGTCCAGAAGCGTGAACCGTTCCGAAAGAAGCCGGCGCGCAAGGTCAAGCGTCAGGTACTGCTGGTAGCGTTTCGGCGACACGCCGACCCAACGGGAAAAGACGCGCTGGAAATGCGCCGGGCTCATCGACAACCGCGTGGCCAGGTCTTCGAGCGGCATCGTCCGGCCGCCCTCTGCCTCGATCAGGTCGATGGCGCGGGCGATCGTGCGATAGTGATAGGCGCTGTCTTCTTGCATCGTGGTTCTCCTTGCCCGCCGACACTAGGCGAAGAGCTGTGCAGCGGCGACCCGAAAGCTGCGCTTTGCGCTTGCGAACGCGGCGCCCCGCGGGGCATATCCCGGACATGGCACGCCAGCTTGACTACCACACCATCCACGAGGTCTTCACCCGTTTCCACGCCTCGGAGCCAGAGCCGAAGGGGGAACTGGAACACGTGAACGCCTTCACCCTGCTTGTCGCTGTCGCACTGTCGGCGCAGGCGACGGATGCCGGCGTGAACAAGGCGACGCGCGCGCTTTTCAAGATTGCTGACACGCCCGAGAAGATGCTGGCGCTGGGCGAGGCGGGGCTGACGGATCATATCAAGACGATCGGGCTGTTCCGCCAGAAGGCGAAGAACGTCATGAAACTCAGCCGGATCCTGCACGAGGACTACGGCGGAACCGTGCCGTCGTCGCGCGCGGCGCTGATGACGCTGCCTGGGGTCGGGCGCAAGACGGCAAATGTGGTCCTGAACATGTGGTTCCGTTTCCCGGCGCAGGCGGTCGATACCCATATATTCCGCGTCGGCAACCGCACCGGGATCGCGGCGGGCAAGACGGTGGACGCCGTCGAACGCGCCATCGAAGACAACGTGCCGGTCGAATTCCAGCAGCACGCGCACCACTGGCTGATCCTGCATGGCCGCTATATCTGCGTCGCCCGCAAGCCCAAGTGCGGCGCCTGCATCATCCGCGATCTGTGCCCATTCGAGGAGAAGACCCTGTGACGAGATACCAGGTTGTCGGCATCGGCAACGCCATTGTCGATGTGCTGACCCAATGCGACGACGATTTCCTTGACTGGATGGGAATCGAGAAGGGGATCATGCAGCTTGTCGACCGCGAACGCGGCGAGACGCTTTACGCAGCGATGAAGGAACGGACGCAGGCGCCGGGGGGATCGGTCGGCAACACGTTGGCGGGGCTGGGGAACCTGGGGCTGAAGACCGCCTTCGTCGGCAAGGTCAAGGACGACGCGCTGGGCCGGTTCTATGCGAAATCGCTGGAAGCAGAAGGGACGGACTTTCCCAACCCGCCGTCAACTGCCGCCGAACTGCCGACGTCGCGTTCGATGATCTTTGTGACCGCGGATGGCGAACGGTCGATGAACACCTATCTGGGCGCGGGCGCGGATTTCGGATCGGAGGATCTGGACGAAGCCGTGGTGCGGGACAGTGACTATCTCTTCCTGGAGGGTTACCTGTTTGACAAGGACCACGGGAAGGCAGCCTTTCTCAAGGCGGCCGAGGCCTGTCACAAGGGCGGTGGGCAAGCGGGAATCTCGCTGTCCGATCCGTTTTGCGTGGATCGCCACCGGGCGGATTTCCGGCGGCTCGTGCATGACCAGATGGACTATGTGATCGGCAACGAACACGAATGGGCCGCCCTTTACCAGACCGAGGATCTGGAGGCCGCCTTGGCGCAGGCAAAGGCGGATTGTCCGCTGATCGTCTGCACGCGGTCGGGCGCCGACGTGATCCTGATCCGCGGCGGGGAACGGGTGGAGGTGCCGGTGCATCGTGTCGTCCCCGTCGATGCCACCGGCGCCGGCGACCAGTTCGCGGCCGGATTCCTTTATGGCCTTGCGACGGGTCAGAGCCTGCAAAAGGCGGGCCGCATGGGCTGCATCGCCGCGGCAGAGGTCATCAGCCATTTCGGCGCAAGACCGGAGGCGGACGTCAAGGCGCTGTTTCGGGCCGAGGGGCTGATCTGACGGTCCGCAGACGGGCGGGCCGGGTCAGCGCCCGTTGCTGGCGTCGGCGCGGAACCGGTCCATCCAGTCCCGGCTGATCGCATCGGCCAGCCGGGCGACGCCGGGTTTGACCGCGTCCCGAGACGGCGCGGCAACGCCAAGACGGTGGCATACCCGCGCGAGGGTTCCCGCGGGATCTTCGGCCAGGCTTTCATAGGCGATGGTCAGGGGGACGATGCCTTCGCGCGTGAACCAGCCCGTCCAGGCGGCGTCGCGCGCTGCAAGTTCGTCCAGCCTCGTGGCGATGTGGGCAAAGTCGTAGTGCGGTTCCCGGGGTGGCGACAGCCGTTCCAGCTCCGTGCCGTCGGGCGCGGCGTGCCAAAGCCCCGTCTGTTCCGCCCTGACCATCGACACCGCCTGCGCCAGCTTGTCGGCCCGCGCAAGGTGGATGAACAGAACCCGGCCGAATACCCTTTCGAAGCGCGCGCGATCGGAGGGCAGGCCGGGGTGCACACGCTCGATCATCCCGGTGAGGTCGCCAAGGTTCTCGTGCATCAGCCGCAGCCCGAAGACCGGGGTTTTCCCGCGACCCGCCGCGATCGCCGCGTCGAGGTAGGCGGCGCAATGGTCGCGGCCAAGGGCAGGGTCGTCCGGCGGCAGGCCCCAGCACTCCGCCCAATGCGGATCGACGTTTGTCATGAAAAAGGAATCCGGGTCGCCCGCGGCCCCTGTCGCGGCCAGGAGATCGCACAGGAGCGTGCTGCCCGTTCGCGGCGTCGCGCAGATCACATAGCTGTCGCAGGCGGCGTCAGCCCGCATCCGGCGTCCGGCCCGGTCCTGCCCTTGGCGCGCGCGGCCTAGACATAGGCGCCCCTGGGCGCAAAGCTTGAGGGGTTGGCGCGCTTCCAGCGCAGGAGGTAGCCGAACCGGTCTTCTTCCTCGCGCAGAAGGAAGCCTTCGGGCAGGTAGGGATAGACCTCGTCGCCGGTCACCATGCCGCGGTCGTTTTCGCGAACGATCAGGTGGTGGGGCAGGAATTCGGACGGATGGTCGAGCCCGGCGGCCCCGGTCAGTTCGCCAAGCGCCCTGAGCGTGTTGCGGTGGAAGTTGATCACGCGCTGGGACTTGTCGGTGACGACCAGTGCACGGGCGCGCAGCGGATCCTGGGTGGCCACCCCGACCGGGCAGTGGTTGGTGTGACAGGCCTGCGCCTGGATGCACCCGATCGAGAACATGAAACCGCGCGCCGAATTGGCCCAGTCGGCGCCAAGCGCAAACGCCTTGGCGATGTCGAAGGCGGTGATCAGCTTGCCCGAGGCGCCGATACGGATGCGGTCGCGCAGACCCGCGCCGCGCAGGGTGTTGTGGGCAAAGGTCAGCCCCTCGACAAGCGGCATCCCCATGTGGTTGGCGAACTCCAGTGGCGCGGCGCCTGTGCCGCCCTCCTTGCCGTCGATGACGATATAGTCGGGGGTGATCCCGGTCTCCAGCATCGCCTTGACCATGCACATGAATTCGCGCCGATGCCCGATACAGAGCTTGAAGCCGACCGGCTTGCCCCTGGACAGCTCGCGCAGGCGGGCGATGAACTCCATGAACTCGATGGGCGTCGAAAAGGCGCTGTGCGCTGCGGGTGAGATGCAGTCAACCCCCATCGGGACGCCGCGCGCCTCGGCGATTTCGGGGGTGATCTTGGCGGCGGGCAGCATGCCGCCGTGGCCGGGCTTGGCGCCCTGGCTCAGCTTGACCTCGATCATTCTGACCTGGGGGTCGGCGGCCTGTTCGCCAAAGCGGTCCGGGTCGAACCCGCCGTCGCGGTTGCGGCAGCCGAAATAGCCTGATCCGATTTCCCAGATCAGGTCGCCCCCGCCTTCGCGGTGGTAGCGGGAAATGCCGCCCTCGCCGGTGTCATGGGCGAACCGTCCGGCCCTGGCCCCCTTGTTCAACGCCAGGATCGCATTCGAGGAGAGCGCGCCAAAGCTCATCGCGGATATGTTGTAGATCGAGGCGTCGTAGGGCTGCGCGCAATCGGGCCCGCCCACCTTCACCCGGAAATCGGTATCGGTGATGTGCTTGGGTTGCACGGAATGGGTCAGCCATTCGTAGCCCGCGTCATAGACGCGCGCGCGGGTGCCGAAGGGGCGTTTGTCTTCGACCCCCTTGGCGCGCTGGTAGACGATGGATCTTTCGTCGCGCGAAAACGGAAGTTCGTCATGATCGCTTTCGATCAGGTACTGGCGGATTTCCGGCCGTATCCCCTCGAACATGAAGCGCATGTGGCCAAGGACCGGATAGTTCCGCAGGATCGAATGGCGCGTCTGGCGAACGTCGTGGATCCCGACGGCGGTCAGCGCGCCAAAGACGGCGACGCCAAGCCAGGCCCAGGGGGACAAGACGACAAGCAGCAGCGAGACCAGCGTCAGAACCGCGACACCGGCAAAGACCGAAAAGCGGTCGAGCGATTGAATACCCATCTCCGTTGTCCTCCGCAGACGTGCCGGGTTCGGCTAGCATTGCGCCCCCGCGCCGGCAATCTACACCTGCGCGAGCGGATGGTGATCGGGCGGCCTAGCCGCCAAGCTTGGCGTGAACCTCGTCCAGGTCGATCCCGCCCACCGGCATCTTGTTGGCCGGATTCTCAAAGTCGTATTTGAACAAGACGAAGTCACGCTTGTAGATTTCATAGACCAGATGCATCGACAGGTCGTCGAAATAGTCGGCGACCGGGTGGGCACGTTTCGGACCGTGCCCTTCGCTTTCGTTGAATCGCGGGATGTTGGCCAGATCGACGGTATGTGGTGTCGGCGCGCGATCCAGCACCGCCTGCATGCCGTCGTCGAATTTCTCGGTCCAGAAGATGTGGTCGTAGCGACCGCCATTGGCGATCATCGTCGCGATATGGCCCGACATCGAGGACCAGTGGATATCGGGATCCATCGGCCGGTTCCAGCGGATCGTGTCGCGCGCGAACAGAAGGAAGCGCCGGAAGCTGCGGATCTGGTCGAACTCGAACCCGTTGTCGGGGCTGCCTACCTCGATCCCGTATTTCTGGACCAGCATCGGCACCAGCTTGCCGCGATACCGCTTCCCGTTGCGCTGGATGCCACAGATCTTGTCGAAGAAGGACGACAGGATGCGTGTGTAAGGGTTGCGGACACAGGTGAAGGTAAAGGATCTGTGCGCGCGCACATTGGCTTCGATCGGGGCCTGGCTGGCCGCTTGCGCCCATTTGTGCAGGCCCGCGGTCGAATCGTGGATGTCGCCGTCGAAGAACCGTCCATGATCGGAATAGAACATGATCTGTCCGATGGTCGAGCAGGCGCATTTCGGAACGACGCGATAGACCATGCTTTCGCTTTCGGTCATCCAGGTACCAGGAAACCCCATCAACCTCGCCCTTCCGATGCCGGCCCGAAGGCGGGCTTTAGCTCACAATTCTTTAGGAAAACGAAATAAGCTCTGTCAATTCGCATTCCTAAGAAGCTATTGAGCGAAAAGCCTCTATCCTGCAAGTGTCGTCTCGCCGATGGCTAAGATCGCATTCATACTTCTTGTCCACAAGGACCCCGACGGAGTCGTCCGTCAGGCCCGCAGCCTGGCCGAGGCCGGCGATTGCGTGGCGGTCCATTTCGACGCCAGCGCGCCCGAGGCCAGCTTTGCCCGGATCCGCGACGGGTTGCAGGATGTGCCCGGCGTCGTCTTCGCCCGCCGCCGGGTCCGGTGCGGCTGGGGGGAGTGGAGCCTTGTCGCGGCCACGCTCGAAGCGGTCAGGGCGGCGCGTGCCGCGTTTCCGGACGCGACGCACTACTACATGATCTCTGGCGATTGCATGGCGATCAAATCGGCCGAATACGCCCATGAGGCGCTGGATGCCGAAGACGCCGATCATATCGAGAGCTTCGATTTCTTCGAGAGCGGCTGGATCAAGACCGGTCTGCGGGAAGACCGGCTGATTTATCGCCACCTGTTCAACGAGCGGACGCGAAAGAAGCTGTTCTATGCCAGCCTGAACCTGCAACGGCGGCTGGGCCTGAGGCGGGCCATCCCGCAGGGCATCAAGATGATGATCGGCAGCCAGTGGTGGTGTCTCAGGCGCGATACGATCGACAAGGTTCTTGAATTCTGCAAGAGCCGCCCGGACGTCGTGCGGTTCTTCCGGACGACCTGGATCCCCGACGAAACCTTTTTCCAGACTCTCGTACGCCACGTCGTCCCCGCGCGCGAGATCAGGACGCGGTCACTGACGTTCCTCAGTTTCACCGACTACGGCATGCCCACGACCTTTCACAACGACCATCATGATTTCCTGCTGGCGCAGGACTGCCTTTTCGCGCGCAAGATCAGCGCCGGTGCGGTCGAGCTGCGGGAAAGGCTGGGGCAGTTGTATCTTGAGACCGGACATCCGGCGAATGTCTGCGGCGAGGGGCGCAAGGTCGTCGCGCTGATGACGGGCCTTGGCCGCGAGGGGCGCCGGTTCGCCCCGCGGATCTGGGAAGAAGGCGCGCAGCTTGGGGCGGGGCGGACGCTTCATGTGCTGGTGTGCAAGAAATGGCATGTGGCAAAGCGTCTGGCCGCATCTGTCCGGCAGGAGACCGGCATGCCCGCGCTTGACTATATCTTCGACGAGGACGGAGCGACGATGCCCGACCTGGGCGGGATCGAGAGGGGGCTGGCGAAGCGCTCGCGCCATCGCCGAGCGGTTCTCAGGATGGTTTTCGATCACTATGGCACTGACCGGCTGCTGATCTGTCTGGACCCGGCGCGCGCCGACCTGATCGAGGATTGCGTCATGGCCGGAGTGAAGTTGCGGGTGCTGGAGATCAGGACCGATTTCAGCGACGACTACCTTGCAGGCCACGCGCGCCGTGTCGGGATGGCAGGCGAGACAACGCCCGCGCCTGCGATGGCGGCCCTTGTCCCGGCGATCCGGCGGAAATTCCGCCTGGAAAGCGACCGGATGGCGCAGGCGGCCTGGGACGCCCATGCCTTCGTGACGGAACACATGCAGGGCGCCGAGCTTTCGGAAGCTCTGGCGCGGTTCCTTGCTGTCCCCGTCGCAGTCGCCGGGCGCATCGCCGAAACCCCCCACCTATTTGCCGATTGAGGATCAGATGGCCTATTCCTATGACCCACAGAACATCTTTGCCCGCATTCTGCGCGGAGAGATCCCGAACAAGACTGTGATCGAGACCGAGCACACCCTGGCCTTCCACGACATCGGGCCGCAGGCGCCCATCCATGTGCTTGTGATCCCAAAGGGCGCCTATGTGAACTTCGACCATTTCGCCACCGAGGCGAGCGCGGAGGAGATCGCCGACTTTACCCGTGTGGCGGGGCGGGTCTGCCACATGACCGGCGCCGCGCCGGGCGCGGGCGGTGGCGGGTATCGCACGATCTCCAACGCGGGCGAGGCGGGGGTGCAGGAGGTCCCGCACTACCATCTTCACGTCCTGGGCGGCCGCGTCCTTGGCCGCATGCTGCAGCGCCAGGACTGACCGGCGGGCCCTTGCCGCCGCCCGCAGGATCGCTATCATGCCGGGCCGGAATTCAACCCCTGACGGAGCTTCGACGATGTCCATCCCCGCCCCCGAAACCGTGGTCGTGACCACCTGGAAAGTGGCCTGCGACGGGGGCGAAGGGGCGCTGGGGCACCCGCGGGTCTGGCTGACGATCCCGCACGACACCGGCTTCGTCGAATGCGGCTATTGCGACAAGAAATTCGTGATCGACCGCGAACATGCCCACGACGACCACTAGGTTGGCCCCGCCCGTGCCGGTAAGAAGGTGCTGAAAGCCTACGCCTTTCTCGTTGCGGCCATCGTGGCCGAGGTGATCGCGACGACCGCGCTTGCCCGCGCCGAAGGCTTCACGCGCCTCTGGCCAAGCGTCCTGACCGTCGCCGGCTACATCGTTGCCTTCTGGTGCCTGTCGTTTCCTCTGCGGGTGATGCCGACGGGCGTGGTCTACGCGATCTGGTCCGGCCTCGGGATCGTGCTGATCGCGCTTGTCGCGTTCTTCTGGGCGAAACAGGCCCTGGATGGCGCCGCGATCGCTGGTCTTGGGCTGATCCTTGCCGGTGTCCTTGTGATCAATCTCTTCTCCAGAAGCGTGGGACACTGACCGGCGGCGATGCGGTTGCGCAGGGTGGAACCCCCGGCCGGAACATGACAATACTCCGCTGACCGACGTGCTGGGCAGGGGAGACGCGACATGACCTTCGGCAAGGGATGCCATCTGCATCTGATCGACGGCTCGGCCTTCATCTTTCGTGCCTATCACGCGTTGCCGCCGCTGACGCGAAAGTCGGATGGATTGCCCATTGGTGCCGTCGCGGGGTTCTGCAACATGCTTTGGGGGCAGCTCACGGCCAACAAGGGCAAGTCCGGTCCCACTCATATCGCCGTCGTCTTCGACTATTCCTCGAAGACCTTCCGCGACGACATCTACGACAAGTACAAGGCCAACCGCCCCGACCTGCCCGAAGACCTGCGCCCGCAGTTCCCGCTGACGCGCGACGCGACCCGTGCCTTCAACGTCGCGTGTCTGGAGATGGAGGGATACGAGGCCGACGACATCATCGCGACCTTGGCCCGGCAGGCGACCGAGGCAGGCGGCGACGTGACCATCATCTCCTCCGACAAGGATCTGATGCAGCTGGTCGGCAACGGCGTCGTGATGTTCGACGCGATGAAGAACCGCACCATCGACCGCGACGAGGTGATCGAGAAATTCGGCGTCCCGCCCGAACGCGTGGTGGACGTGCAGTCGCTGGCCGGCGACAGCGTGGACAACGTGCCCGGCGCGCCGGGCATCGGGATCAAGACGGCGGCGCTCCTCATCAACGAATACGGCGATCTGGAAACGCTGCTGTCGCGGGCCGAGGAGATCAAGCAACCCAAGCGCCGTGCCGCGCTGATCGACAACGCCGACCTGATCCGCGTCTCGAAACGGCTGGTGACGCTTGATGCGCATGCACCGGTCGCGGAAACGCTCGACCAGCTCGAGGTGCGCGAACCGGAAGCCGAACCGCTGATGACCTTCCTGTCGCAGATGGAATTCCGCACCCTGACCAAGCGCGTCGCCGAGGCGCTGAAGGTCGCCCCCCCGGCGATGGCCGAAAACAGCCTGACGCCAGACCATGTTGGCAAGGCCGCTGACGATCCGGCCGCGACGGCCGAAACCCGACCCTTCAAGCACGAGGACTACGAATGGGTCCGCGACCGCGCGGCTCTGGAGCGCTGGATCGCAGAGGTCCGCGAGGCCGGACGGGTCGCCGTCGACACCGAAACGACAAGCCTTGACGAAATGCGGGCGGAACTGGTGGGGATCTCGCTGTCAGTCGAGGCTGGGCGGGCCTGCTACATCCCGGTCGGGCACCGCCAGGGCGGCGGCGATCTTTTCGCCAGCGACGCGCCGAGCGATGGCCAGATGCCCGCCGAAGAGGTTCTGGCCGCGCTGAAACCGGTGCTTGAGGACGAGGCGATCCTCAAGATCGGCCAGAACATGAAATACGACTGGAAGATATTCGCCCGCCACGGCGTAGAGGTCGCGCCCTTCGACGATACGATGCTGATGAGCTACGCGATGCATGCGGGGCTGCACAATCACGGCATGGACGGGCTGTCGGAACGCTATCTTGGCCACAAGCCAATCGAGATCAAGTCGCTTCTGGGGTCGGGCAAGGCCGCCATCACCTTCGACCGGGTACCTGTCGACGAGGCGGTGAAATACGCCGCCGAGGACGCCGATGTGACGCTGCGGCTTTGGCAGGCGTTCAGGCCGGACCTGCACCGGGCCGGCGTGACCACCGTCTACGAGACGCTGGAACGCCCGCTCGTGCCGGTTCTGGCGCGGATGGAAATGGCCGGCATTCGCGTCGATCCGGGCGTGCTTTCGCGGATGTCGAATGCCTTCGCGCAGCAGATGGCGGGGCTTGAGGCCGATATCCACACGATCGCCGGGCAGCCCTTCAACGTCGGTTCCCCCAAGCAACTGGGCGAGATCCTGTTCGACACGATGGGCGTTCCGGGCGGCGAGAAGGGCAAGACGGGGGCCTACGCCACCGGTGCCGACGTGCTTGAGGATATCGCGGCCAATACCGACCTCGGGCAGCCTGCGGAACTTGCTGCGCGGGTGCTGGACTGGCGGCAGGTTTCGAAGCTGAAATCGACCTATACGGACGCGCTGCAAAACCACATCAATCCCGAAACGGGGCGCGTCCACACGAGCTACTCGATCGCCGGGGCCAACACCGGGCGGCTTGCCTCGACCGACCCGAACCTGCAAAACATCCCGGTCAGGACCGAGGAGGGCCGCCGCATCCGCGAAGCTTTCGTGGCCGGCCCGGGAATGCGGCTTGTCAGCCTCGACTACAGCCAGATCGAACTTCGCATCCTTGCCCATGTCGCGGATATCCCGGCGCTGAAGACGGCCTTTCGAGACGGGATCGACATTCACGCGATGACGGCAAGCGAGATGTTCGGCGTACCGCTCGCCCAGATGACGCCAGAGGTGCGCCGCCGCGCCAAGGCGATCAACTTCGGGGTGATCTACGGCATCTCGGGCTTTGGCCTTGCGCGGAACCTGCGCATCCCGCGCGCCGAGGCGCAGGCATTCATCGACACCTATTTCGAACGCTTCCCCGGTATCCGCGAATACATGGACAGGACGGTGGCCTTCGCGAAGGAAAACGGCTTCGTCCAGACGCTTTTCGGCCGCAAGATCCACACGCCGGAAATCAACGCGAAGGGTCCGACCGCAGGATTTGCCCGCCGCGCCGCGATCAACGCGCCGATCCAGGGTGCGGCCGCCGACATAATCCGCCGCGCGATGATCCGGATGCCGGAGGCGATCCGCGGCCTTCCGGCGACCATGCTTCTGCAGGTCCACGACGAACTTCTGTTCGAGGTCGAGGACACGGCGGTCGACGACCTGATCGCCGCCGCGCGCCGGGCGATGGAGGGCGCGGCCCTTCCTGCGGTGCATCTGGATGTGCCGCTGGTCGCCGATGCCGGTCAAGGCGCGAACTGGGCAGAGGCGCATTGACCTTCGCCCGGGGAAGCGAGGGCGCTGCCCTCGCGCTCCCGGAGTATTTCTTCCAGACTGAAGGGGGGTGGGCAGACGGCCCCCCGCTTGACGCCGCCGGGGGCACATGATCCGCTGGAGGCGACATAGCGGAAGCGAGGCGGCGATTGCCACAGGATCATCATGCGCAGGGCCATCACCACGGTCATCACCACGGCCACGGGGGCGAGGGGCGGGGCGACTGGCAGGTCGCCGCCGCCGTCGCGACCAACCTGATCCTGACGGCCGCGCAGATCGTGGGCGGTATCCTGGCGGGGTCGGTCGCGCTGATCGCGGACGCCATGCACAACCTGTCCGACGCGCTGGCGCTGATCATCGCCTTTGCCGCCCGGCGGATCGCCCGGCGGCCGGCCCATCCCGGCATGTCCTTCGGCTATGGCCGCGCCGAGGTGGTGGCGGCGCTCGTGAACTACACGACGCTTGTCGTCATCTGCCTCTGGCTTGGCTACGCGGCGGTCGAACGCATGGTCGACCCGCCCGCGGTCGAGGGTTCGGTGGTGGTGATCCTGGCGGCCTTCGCGCTGGTCATCAACGGGATCACCGCCCTGCTGACCTATCGCCTGTCGCGCGACAGCATGAACATCCGGGCGGCATTCCTGCACAACCTGTCGGATGCCGGAACCTCGCTTGCCGTGATTGTCAGCGGGCTTCTGGTCATGTGGTATGACTGGCGGCTTGCCGATCCGCTGATCACGCTATTCATCTCGGTCTGGATCCTCTGGAATTGCCTGACCGAGGTCGTGCCGGTGATCCGCATCCTGATGCTGGCGGCGCCGCCCGGTATCGACCCGGACGACATTCGCGACCGGATTGCCGCGGTCGAGGGGGTGGCGGGGCTCCATCACCTGCATCTTTGGCAGATCGACGAACGTCGCAGTTCGCTTGAGGCGCATCTGGTGCTGGCCGAGGGACAGGATGCCGCACATGTCCTGACATGCGTGAAGGAGATGCTGGCCGAGAGGTTTTCCCTCCGACACGCCACCTTCGAGGTGGAGGTGGGCCCGTCGTCCTGTTCGGGCGGGGTCTGCTGAAACGGTTCAGCCGATCCAGCCGAGGCCAGCGCCTGTCGTGGTCGCCGGGGCGTATTCGCCGCTGACCCAGCCGTCGTAGCCCTCTGCATCCAGGCGGGCGAAGAAGGAAGGATAGTCGATCTCTCCGCCTTCGGGTTCATGACGACCGGGATAGCCCGCGACCTGGACATGGCGGGCGCGGTGGCCATGGGCCGACCATGCCGCCATCACGTCGCCGGTGATCCGGTGGGCGTGATAGGCGTCGAACTGGAGCGAGAGGTTCGGGGCGCCGACCGCGGCCAGAACCCGTTCGGCCGTGTCATAGTCCGCGAGGAAGTAGCCCGGCATGTCGATCCGGTTGATCGGCTCGATCGTCAGGCTCTGGTCCGTTGCCCGTGCCGCGGCCCAGCGGAGGTTGTCGATGAAGACGGTTTCTGCGTCAGGACCATCGGCCGCGCCAGCCATGACATGCAGGTGTCGGGGCTTCAGCACCCGAGAGAACCGCAGCGTGCGGTCGAAGTCGCGGCGGAACCGGTCTTCAAGACCGGGAATGGCGGCGAATCCCTGCGGCCCGCCAGTGGCGTTCGGCGGCGGGCAGTTCATCAAGACGAAGGTGAGGCCGCAAAACACCAGCTGGTCGCGCATGTCCTGCGTCGGGCAGTCGTAGGGAAACAGCACCTCCACGCCTTCGAACCCCGCGTCGCGTGCCGCGCGGAAGCGGTCCATGAACGGCAGTTCCCGGAATAGCCATGTCAGGTTCGCAGAGAACTTCGGCACGTCAGGCAAGCTCCGCCGAGGGGATCACCGGGAAGAACTGGCCGCCGGACCACAGCCCGAACCAGCTTTCGCCATCCCGCTTCTCGTGGGTTCCAAGGTCAATGAGACGGTAGAAGGTCTTTCGGTCGATCAGCGCCTCAAGATTGGCGCGGACGAGGACATAGGGCGAGGGTTCGCCTGTTTCGGGGTCGCGCGCGACGCGGATCGGGTGGTCGGGGCCCGCCGTCACTTCGTCTTCGACATTGGTGACGAAGGTGATCGACTGGTCTTGCCCCTTGCCGGTCGCGTTCGCGTCGACGGCGACGAAGGGCGCATCCACGACGCGGATCCCCACCTTTTCGACCGGCGTGACCAGAAAGTAGTCGTCGCCATCCTTGCGGATGATCGAGGAGAAGAGCTTGACCAGACCGTGCCGGCCGATCGGCGTTCCGAGGTAGAACCAGGTCCCGTCGCGCCGGATCTCCATGTCGAGATCGCCGCAGAAGGGCGGGTTCCAAAGGTGGACCGGTGGCGGGCCCTTTCTGCCCGCGGCCTTTGCGGCCGCCGCGAGGTTTTCCGCCGATGGCTTCACGATCTGTTGTTCGGCTGGCGTTTTTGTCATTGGTGCCGGTTCCGATATCTGCCTTTATGGTGGGACTATCACGACGAAGGAGCGATTGTCATGACCGCGGGCGCCGATTTGATCGCAGAAATCGAAGAGCTGGGCCGCCGGCTGGGGCGGGCGAAGGCCTCGATCAACCGCAGATTCATCGGGCAGGACCGGGTTGTGGACCTGACCCTGACCGCGCTTCTTTGCGGCGGGCACGGGTTGCTGGTGGGCCTTCCGGGGCTGGGCAAGACCATGCTGGTCGATACGCTTTCCACGGTGATGGGGCTTGGGTCGTCGCGGATCCAGTTCACGCCCGACCTGATGCCCGCAGACATCCTTGGTTCGGAGGTGCTGGAGACGGCGGCGGATGGCGCGCGGTCCTTCCGGTTCATCGAGGGGCCGATCTTCTGCCAGCTTCTGATGGCGGACGAGATCAACCGCGCCAGTCCGCGGACCCAGTCCGCGCTTCTTCAGGCGATGCAGGAACGGGAAGTGACCATCGCGGGCCAGCACCGGCCGCTCGGGCGGCCCTTCCATGTCCTTGCAACGCAGAACCCGATCGAGCAGGAGGGCACCTATCCCCTGCCCGAGGCGCAGCTTGACCGGTTCCTTCTGCAGATCGACGTGGACTATCCCGACCGCGCGACCGAACGCGACATCCTCATCGCGACGACCGGAACCGAGATGGCCGAGGCCGAGCCGGTCTTCACGGCCGATGACCTGATCGCGGCGCAGACGACCGTGCGGCGGATGCCGGTCGGTGAGAAGGTCGTGGACCTGATCCTTGACCTCGTGCGCGCCTGTCGCCCCGGAGAGCCGGAGGCGGGCGCGGCGGTCAGCGGTTCGGTCGCCTGGGGGCCGGGACCGCGCGCCGCGCAGGCCCTGATGCTTGGGGTGCGCGCGCGCGCGCTTCTGGACGGGCGCCTTGCCCCGTCGCCCGAGGATGTGCTGGCCCTGGCGCGTCCCGTCCTCAGTCACCGGATGGCGCTGTCCTTCGCGGCTCGGGCGCGCGGCGAAAGCCTGGCGGATCTGATCGACGCGGTGGCGCGCGATGTCAGCCGGGGCGAGGCGGCGGCATGATCCAGCCCGCACCCGCGCGGCCTGCCGGGCTGAGGCGCAAGGCCGAGGCGCTTGCCACGGCCCTGCCGCCGCTTCTGGCGGATGCGCGGCATCTGGCGACGACAGTGCAGATGGGCGAACATGGTCGGCGGCGCGCGGGGCTTGGCGACGAATTCTGGCAGTTCCGTCCGGCCCATGCGGGCGACGAGGCGCGCGCCATCGACTGGCGCCGTTCGGCCCGCGCCGACCAGCATTTCGTGCGCGAGAAGGAATGGCACGCGGCGCAGTCGGTGCATCTTTGGGTCGATGACGCGCGGTCGATGGAGTTTTCCGGCGACACAAGCCGCACCACCAAGGCGGACCGCGCCCGCCTTCTGGCGCTGGCGGTTTCGGTGCTGTTGATCCGCGCCGGTGAACGGGTGGGTCTTGCCGATCCGGTGGCCCCCCCGCGGTCGGGCGAGGTACAGCTGATCCGGCTGGCGCAGACCTTCACCGCGCCTCCGGGGGACGCGGACTACGGCGCGCCCGAGGCGCGCGCGATGCTGACGGGGTCGCGGGCGGTCTTCGTCTCGGATTTTCTTGGCGATCCCGCGCCGGTGGAACGGGCGCTGACCCTGGCGGCGGACCGCGGCGTGCGCGGCGCGATCCTTCAGATTCTCGACCCGGTGGAGGAGGCGTTTCCCTTCGATGGCCGCACCATCTTCGAAAGCATGACCGGCGCGATCCGGCATGAAACGCGGCGGGCGGGCGATCTGCGGGACCGGTATCGGGCGCGGCTGGCCGAACGGAAGGACCGGCTTGCGACGCTGGCGCGGCGGGTCGACTGGCAGTTTTCAACCCATCATACCGACCAGCCGGCGCAGGTGCCGCTTCTGTGGCTTTACCATGCGCTCGAAAGGGTGCGGCAATGATGATCCTTGGCCCGCTGGGCTTTGCAAATCCGCTGCTGCTTCTGGGTCTTGTCGCGCTGCCCGTGCTTTGGATCCTTCTGCGGGTCGTGCCGCCCGCGCCGATCCGCCGCCGCTTTCCGGGCGTCGCGCTGCTTTTGGGGCTGAAGGACGAAGATCACGAAACCGACCGGACGCCCTGGTGGCTTCTGCTGCTGCGGATGATCGCGATCGCCGCGCTGATCCTTGGCTTTGCCGGGCCGGTGCTGAACCCGGAACCGCGCGAACCGGGCAGCGGGCCCGTGCTGATCCTTGCCGACGGCAGCTGGGCCGAGGCGCGCGACTGGCCGCGCCGGCAGGACCGGATCGCGCAGATGCTGACCGATGCGGCGCGGGCGGGTCGGCCTGCTGCGCTTGTCTCGGTCGCGGGCGGTGCGGATGCGATCACCTTCACGGGCGCGGGCAGCGTGGCCGAAACGCTACCCGGTTTCGCGCCTGTGCCGTGGGAACCGGACGCCGCCGCCCACGCGGCGCTTTCGGCGCTTTTGCCCGAGGGCGGGTTCGACACGCTTTGGCTGTCCGACGGGCTGGCACGCCAGGGCCGCGACGATCTGCTGTCCGCCCTTCGGTCGCATGGCCGCGTCACCGTTTTCGAGACGGCGCGGGATGTCTTCGGACTGAAACCCGCGGTCTATTCCGATGGCAAGGTGTCGCTGGGTCTTGTTCGCGCCCATGCGGGCGGCGAGGCGGCGGTGGAGGTTGTGGGGCTCGGCCTTGATCCCGCGGGGACCGAACGGGAACTGGCGCGCCTTCCGGTCCTGTTCGAACCGGGCAGCGCCGCCGCCGAAGCGGTGTTCGACCTGCCGGCCGAACTGCGCAACCGGATCGGTCGGTTCGAGATCCTCGGCCAGAAGACCGCCGGTGCGGTCGCGCTGACCGACGACGCGATCCGCCGCCGCGAGGTGGCCATTGTCGAAGGGGCGACATCGCGAGAGGGGCTGGAGCTTCTGTCCCCCGGCCACTACCTGCGCCAGGCGCTTGCGCCGACCGCGGACGTGATCGACGGCACGCTTGAGGATACGATCCTGGCGGACCCCGATGTCATCATCCTGACTGATGTGGCCAAGATCGCCGCACCCGATGCGCTGCGCGACTGGGTGGAAAAGGGCGGGCTTCTTGTCCGCTTCGCCGGCCCGCACATGGCGGCGCAGGACTGGGGCGCGGGCGACGACCCTCTGTTGCCGGTGCGTCTGCGCAGCGGCGGGCGCAGCGTCGGCGGCGCGCTGAGCTGGGGCGAGCCGAAGACCCTGGCGCCCTTCGAAGAAGGATCGCCCTTTGCCGGGCTGACCGTTCCCGACGAGGTGCGGGTGACGACGCAGGTCATGGCCGAACCCGGACCCGACCTTGCGGCCCGCACGATCGCCGCGTTGGCGGATGGAACGCCGCTTGTCACCCGCAGCGACCTGGGCAGTGGCGCCGTGGTGCTGTTCCATGTGACGGCGAATGCGGAATGGTCGGGGCTGCCGCTGTCTGGGCTTTTCGTGCAGATGCTGGAACGGCTGGCGGTGGCCAGCGGACAGATTGCCGGGGAGAGGGACGATCTGACGGGCACGGTCTGGACCGCCGAACGCGTCCTTGATGCCTTTGGCGCGTTGCAAGACGCGGGCGATCTGCCCGGGATCGCGGGGGAACGGCTGGCGGCCGGGCAGACGGGCGCCGATTTGCGGCCGGGAATTTACGCGTCTGGCGACCGGACGCTTGCGCTGAATGCGGTCGGCACGGACAGGGTGTTCGCCCCCGCGCTCTGGCCCGAGGGCGTCCCGGTGGAAGGGTTGGCCGACGCGGTCGAACGGCCGATGACGGGCTGGTTCCTGGCGGCGGGCCTTGCGCTTCTTCTGGCCGATGTGCTGGCGGCGCTGGCGCTGTCCGGGCGCCTGACAGGCGCGCGGGCGGGGTTGGCGGCGATCCTTCTTGCGGCGGTCTTGCTGCCCATCCCGCAGGCCCGTGCCGAGATGACGGAGGACGAGGTCATCCGTGCCGCGGGGCATGTGGTGCTGGCCTATGTCCGCACCGGCGACGCCGAGGTGGACCGCGTGTCAGAGGCGGGGCTGAGGGGTCTGTCGGATGTCATCTTCTACCGCACCGCGGTCGAACCCGACGTCCCGATGGGGGTCGATCTTGAGGCGGACGAACTGTCTGTCCTGACACTCCTTTACTGGCCGGTCACCGCCACCGGGGCGATGCCTTCGCCCGCCGCCTACCTGCGTCTGAACCGTTATCTGCGGTCCGGAGGCATGATCCTTTTCGACACCCGCGATGCGGATATCGCGGGCTTCGGCAACGCCACGCCCGAAGGCAGGCGGCTTCAGGCCCTGGCCGCCCCGCTGGAGATCCCGCCGCTTGAACCGGTCCCCGCCGATCACGTCCTGACCCGGGCCTTCTACCTGCTTCAGGACTTCCCGGGCCGCTTTTCGGGCCCGCCGGTCTGGGTCGAAGCCGCGCCGCCGGACGCCGAACAGGCCGAGGGCATGCCGTTTCGCAACCTGAACGATGGTGTGACGCCGGTGATCATTGGCGGCAACGACTGGGCCGCGGCCTGGGCGGTCGATGACAGCGGCTGGCCGATGTACCCGGTCGGCCGCGGCCTGAGCGGCGAGCGGCAGCGGGAGATCGCCTACCGGTTCGGCGTGAACGTGGTGATGCATGTGCTGACCGGCAACTACAAGTCCGACCAGGTGCATGTGCCCGCGCTGCTGGAAAGGCTGGGCCAATGACCGGGGCGAGTGTCATCTTCTCGCCGCTGCTGCCCTGGCCCGCGATCTGGGTCGCGGCGGCGCTGGCCCTTGCCTTCGTCGCGCTGGCGCTGTGGCGCGGGCTGTCGGGTTGGTGGCTCAGGGCGCTGGCGGCGGCGGCGTTGATCGGCGCGCTGACCCAGCCTGCGTTGCAGCGCGAAGACCGCCGGCCGCTTTCCGACATCGTGATCCTTGTCGTGGACCGGAGCGCAAGCCAGTCCCTTCCGGGCCGTCCCGAACAGACGGCGGCGGCGGTGGCGCGGGTCAGCGCCGAGGTGGCCGCCCTTCCCGAAACGGAACTGCGCGTGGTCGAGCTTGGCGACGGGCCGGACGACACCGGCACCCGCGCCATGACCGCGCTGGCGCAGGCGCTCGCCGAAGAGCCCCGGGCGCGCGTCGCAGGGGCGATCCTGATCACAGACGGGCAGGTTCACGACATGGAGGCGGCACCGGCGTTGCCCGCGCCTCTGAACGTGCTCATGACCGGGCGCGACCGGGATTGGGACCGCCGGGTCGCCATCCTGTCGGCCCCGGCCTTTGGCATCATCGGGGAAGAGGCCGCGATCCGACTGAGGGTTGAGGATCAGGGCCAGGTGCCCCCCGCCGAGGCGGGAGGTTTCGCGCAGCTCTCGGTGACCGTGGATGGCGGCGAGTCGCAGGCGGTGGTCGTTCCCGTCAACACCGATATCGAGGTTCCCCTGCGGCTGGATCACGGGGGCACGAACGTCGTGCAGTTTGCCGTCGCCACCGCCGAGGGCGAACTGACCGACCGCAACAACATGGCCGTGGTCGAGATCAACGGCGTGCGGGACCGGCTTCGGGTGCTTCTGGTCTCGGGCGAACCGCATGCGGGCGAACGAACCTGGCGCAACCTGCTGAAGTCCGACAGCGCGGTGGATCTTGTCCACTTCACCATCCTGCGCCCGCCCGAAAAGCAGGACGGCGTCCCGGTCAGCGAACTGTCGCTGATCGCCTTTCCGACGCGCGAGCTTTTCGTCGAGAAGATCAACGAATTCGACCTGATCATCTTCGACCGCTACAAGCTTCGCGGGATCCTGCCGGCATCCTATTTCAGCAATATCCGCGACTATGTCCTGCAGGGCGGCGCGGTTCTGGTCTCTGCCGGGCCGGATTTCGCATCCGCCGAAAGCATCTTTTACTCCAGCCTGGCCGAAATCCTTCCCGCCGCCCCGACCGGACGGGTGATCGACGGCGGCTTCAAGCCGGCCCTGACCGCGCTGGGCCATCGCCATCCGGTGACCGAGGGCCTGGAGGCTTTCGCGCCGGGGGCCGCGGAGGGGGGCGAAAGCCCCGGGTGGGGTTCCTGGCTGCGCATCGTCGATCTGGAAAAACCCGACGGACAGGTCGTCATGCAGGGACCGGACGCGCGGCCGCTTCTTGTCCTCAACCGGGTGGGGGAGGGGCGGATCGCCCTTCTTGCCTCGGATCAGGCCTGGCTCTGGAGCCGGGGCTACGAAGGTGGCGGGCCGCAGCTGGAACTTCTGCGGCGGCTTGCGCACTGGATGATGAAAGAGCCCGAACTGGAGGAAGAGGCCCTTCTGGCCGAGGCGAAAGGAACCGATCTGACGATCACCCGCCGTTCGCTTGCCGAGGGGCCGCGCGACGTGACACTGACCGGACCCGACGGCGCGGTCAGTGTCGTGCCGCTTGCGGAAACCGAACCGGGCCGGTTCACGGCGACCTGGGCCGCCCCCGGCATGGGGCTTTACCGGCTGAGCGACGGGGACTTGACACGGGTCGTGGCGCTCGGTCCGGCAACGCCCAAGGAGTTCGAGGAGACCATCGCGACCGACGAACGGCTTGCCCCGGCGGTCGAACCCACGAACGGGGGGTTCCTGCGGCTCGAAGACGGTCTGCCCGATCTGCGGCAGGTGCGCGCCGGGCGGCCCGCGGTCGGGCGGGGATGGATCGGGATCACCCCGCGCGACGCCTATGTGACCCAGGATATCCGCATCCTGCCGCTTTTGCCGGCATGGCTTCTTCTGTTGCTGACCGCCGGTCTTGCCGTCGCGGCCTGGCTGCGGGAGGGCCGGCGCTAGCCCTGCGGCGGAACCGGCAGGTCCAGACGGAAGGCCCGCGACGACCAGCCATCCAGATTGCAGCGCGCGCGGATCATCACATGGTCGACCCCGGCCGGAATCGTCACGCCGTCCAGCGCCCGGGTAAAGGGCTGTTCGTCCACATGGGGATGCGTCAGGTCCCGCGTGGCGATGACGTCGCCTTCCGGCGTCTCGACGCGCCAGGAATTCGCGTAGTGATCCCAGCCACTGTCCGGATGCACGAGCGTCACCGATATCGACCAGGATTCGCCTGCGCGGACGGCCTCTGCCGCGGTGACCTCGGGGGTGTCGGCGCGGGCAGGGGCGACGGCAATCAGCAGCAGGGCAGCAAGCGCATGTCGGTTCATGCAGTCATAGTGCCACAGCCGCGCGCGCGACGCCCATCACATCGGCGTTCCCCGCAAGAGCGCCCGGCGTGACTGCGAAGCGAATTCGCGCCGCCACAGCACCGAGGCGGTCAGCACGGTCGCCCCGATCAGCGCCCAAGACCCGACCAGCCAGGCGAGGGCGCCAAGGGCAAAGTAGATGGACCGCATCCCGCGGTTGAAGTTCCGCGCCGCCGAAATGTTGACTTCGGCCGCCTGTTCGGTGCGAAGCGCCGCGTCGGGATGGGCCGGATCGTTCGGCGCCGCCGCCATGATGATCGCGCAATAGCCGAACAGCCGGTGCGCCCAGACGAATTTCAGGAAGCTGTTGGTCAGGAATAGCAGCACGAACAGGATCTTCACTTCCCAGACGATCGCGGGCGCGGTGGTGAACGTCAGATCCTGCGCGAGCCCCAGGAGCCGTTCGGTGTTACCGATCAGCGCGAGGCCCCCGCCAATCGCGATCATGCAGGCAGAGGCAAAGAAGCTGGTGCCCTGCCGCAGGTTCGCCATGATCGCCGCGTCGAACATCCGTGCTTCGCGGGCGACGAACTGGCGCATCCATTCGCGCCGGAAGCCGACCATCAGGACGGCAACGGACGGATTGCCCGGTGCCGGATTCTCGATCCGCCAGCCAATTCCCAGCCAGACGCAGACAGTCAGCGTCAGGGCGGCAAGATCGGCGGCGCCGAAGTGGGAGAGACTCGATTGCAGGTTCATCGGGCAGAAGAGTAGCTTGCACAGAGATTGCTTGCTACTGACCAAAATTGGTAATATTAATTTACCAGAATTGACGGAGTCCTCGATGCAACTGCCTGCACCTGATCCCGCAGTCTTGTCGAAGTCGGCGCATATCGTGGCCCGTCTTCGCGCGGTATTGCCTGCTGATGCGGTGATTGACGATCCGGCCGAGACGCGCGCCTATGAATGCGACGGCCTGTCCGCCTATCGGTGCCCGCCCCTTGCAGCGATTCTGCCGCGGACGACCGAGGAAGTATCCGCCGCGCTCCGCATCTGCCACGAAGAGGGTGCCCCGGTCGTTCCCCGCGGATCAGGCACGTCGCTTGCGGGGGGCGCGCTTCCGACCGCTGACTGTGTCGTGCTTGGGGTGGCGCGGATGAACCGTGTGCTTGAGGTCGATTACGAGAACCGTTTTGTCCGCGTCGAGGCCGGGCGTACCAACCTGTCGGTGACGGGTGCGGTGGAGTCCGAAGGTTTCTTCTATGCGCCCGACCCGTCCAGCCAGCTTGCTTGCGCGATCGCCGGCAATATCGGCATGAACTCTGGCGGGGCGCATTGCCTGAAGTACGGGGTGACGACCAACAACTTGCTGGGGGTGACCCTGGTCCTGATGGACGGCACCATCGTCGAACTGGGCGGCGCGCATATGGATGCGGGCGGGCTGGATCTTTTGGGGGTTGTCTGCGGGTCCGAAGGGCAACTCGGTGTGGTGACGGAAGCCACGTTGCGCATCTTGCCCAAGCCCGAAGGTGCCCGTCCCGTCCTGATCGCCTTTGGTTCGAACGAGGTGGCCGGGGCCTGCGTCGCCGACATCATCAAGGCTGGTGTGCTGCCGGTGGCGATCGAGTTCATGGACCGCCCCTGCATTCGCGCCTGCGAGGATTTCGCCCATGCCGGCTATCCCGATTGCGAGGCGCTCCTGATCGTCGAGGTCGAGGGCAGCCCGGCCGAGATCGACGAACAACTGGGCCTGATCCGACACATCGCGATGCGCCACGATCCCCTGGAGTTTCGCGAAAGCGGGTCAGAGGCGGAAAGCGCCAAGATCTGGTTGGGTCGAAAGTCGGCTTTCGGCGCGATGGGGCAGATCAACGACTACATGTGCCTTGACGGGACTATCCCGGTTTCGGCCTTGCCCGAGGTCCTGCGCCGGATCGGCGAGATGAGCCGGGAATTCGGGCTGGATGTCGCGAATGTCTTTCATGCGGGTGACGGCAACATGCATCCGCTGATCCTTTACGATGCCAACAAGCCCGGCGACCTGGAAAAATGCGAGGCGCTTGGTGCCGCGATCCTGACGCTGTGCGTGGAGGTGGGCGGATGCCTTACGGGCGAACATGGCGTCGGCATCGAAAAGCGCGATCTCATGTCGGTGCAGTTCGCGCCTGTCGACATGGAGGCGCAGATGCGTGTGAAGGACGCGTTCGATCCGAAGTGGCTTTTGAACCCCGCCAAGGTTTTTCCACTGTCGGCAAGCGAATCGCGCCGCGCCGGATAGGCGCCCGTTCGGGGTGTGGGCCACAGGTGATGAAAAGGCAGGGTCGTGAGAATTTCGTCTGAGGAAGAGCTTTCCGGTGTCGTGCGTGACGCGACGGGCCCGCTTTGCATTCGCGGCGGCGGCACGCGCGACATCGGCCGGCCCGCCCCCGGCGCTGTCATCGATGTCTCCGGCATCGCCGGTATCCGCATCTACGAACCCGGCGCGCTGACACTGGTGGCCGGTGCGGGAACGCCGCTGGCCGAGGTCGAGGCGGCACTGGCGGCAGAGGGTCAGCGGCTTGCCTTCGAACCCGCAGACTGGCGCGGGCTCTTGGGCACCGAGGGGGTGCCGACGCTGGGGGGCATGGTCGCCTCCAATGCGTCCGGTCCGCGCCGGGTACAGGCGGGGGCGTGCCGCGATGCGCTTCTTGGGGTGCGGTTCGTCGATGGCGCCGGCGCGATCGTGAAGAACGGCGGGCGGGTGATGAAGAACGTCACCGGCTACGACCTCGCCCGGTTGCTGGCCGGATCCTGGGGGACGCTCGGGATCATGACAGAGGTGAGCCTGAAGGTGCTGCCCGCGCCGGAGGCGGCGGCGACGCTGGTGATGACGGGACTGGATGACGCGCAGGCGCTGCGGGCGATGACGGCGGCCCTGCAGTCGCCCTTCGACGTCAGCGGCGCGGCGCATGGGGACATCGGAACCCTGATCCGGGTCGAGGGGTTTTCGCAGTCGGTCGCCTATCGTTCCGGCAAGCTTGCGCAGATGCTGGCGCCCTTCGGCGCGGTCACGGTCGAGCGTGACGGTGAAAGCGTTGCGGCGTTGTGGCGCGATGTGCGCGATCTCGCGCCGTTCCGCGGCACCCCGGGGGATGTCTGGCGCTTTTCGGTCAAGCCGTCCGATGCGCCCGCCCTTGTCGACGGGCTACGCCGGGCGGGGCCCGTGGAACGTGTTCTTTACGACTGGGGCGGGGGACTTGTCTGGGTGGAAACCGCGCCCGGCCGCGACCTTCGCCCGGAAAGGCTGGAGGGGCATGCAACGCTGATGCGGGCGTCCACCGAAACGCGGGCGCGGATCGCGCCATTCCAACCAGAATCCGCCCCGGTTGCCGCGATCGCCGCAGGCCTTCGCGCCCGGTTCGATCCCAGGGGCATTCTCAATCCCGGACGGATGGGCTGATGCAGACGAATTTCACCGAAGAGCAGCTTCGCGATCCCGGCATTGCCCGCGCCAACCAGATCCTGCGGTCCTGCGTGCATTGCGGCTTTTGCACCGCGACCTGCCCGACCTACCAGGTGCTGGGCGACGAACTCGACAGCCCGAGGGGTCGTATCTACCTGATCAAGGACATGCTTGAGAACGGCAGGCCTGCCGATGCCAGGACCGTCAAGCATATCGACCGCTGCCTGTCCTGCCTTGCCTGCATGACGACCTGCCCATCGGGGGTGCACTACATGCACCTGATCGACCATGCCCGCGCGCATGTCGAGGCGACCTATCGCAGGCCCTGGCGTGATCGGGCGCTGCGCTGGGTGCTTGCAAGGGTGATCCCGAATCCGACGCTTTTCCGCCTCTCGCTGCTGGGGGCGAAGATGGCGCGGCCCTTCGCGCGGTTCCTGCCGGACGCGCGGCTCAGGGCGATGGTTGCGATGGCGCCAAAGGTCATCCCGCCGGTCAGCCGCAATGACGACCCCCAGGTATTTGCCCCCCGGGGGGAACGCAGGATGCGCGTCGCGCTGATGACCGGCTGCGCGCAGAAGGCACTGAACACCGATATCAACGACGCGACGATCCGGCTTCTGCGCCGGCTGGGTTGCGAGGTGGTCGTGGCGAAGGGCGCGGGCTGTTGTGGGGCGCTGACGCATCACATGGGCCGCACGGGTGAAAGCCATGCCTCGGCCGAGGCGAACATCCGCGCCTGGATGGACGAAAAGCGCGTCGGTGGGCTGGACGCGATCGTCGTCAACACCTCGGGCTGTGGCACGACCGTCAAGGATTATGGCCACATGTTCCGCACCTCGCCGCTGGCGGAAGATGCCGCGACTGTCGCGGGTCTTGCCTGCGACATCTCCGAACTGCTGGTTCGGCTCGCGCCGGATGCGAAGGCGCCGGAAGCGTTGCGGGTGGCCTATCACGCGGCCTGTTCGCTGCAGCACGGGCAAAAGGTCAAGACCGCGCCGAAGGATCTTCTGAAGGCCGCCGGGTTCGAGGTGGTCGAACCCGCCGACCCGCATCTGTGCTGCGGGTCCGCCGGCACCTACAACCTGCTTCAGCCGGAAATTTCCGGAGAGCTGAAGCGGCGCAAGGTCGCCACGATCGAGGCGAAGACACCCGACCTGATCGCGGCGGGCAATATCGGCTGCATGATGCAGATCGGGTCGGGCACGAAGATTCCGGTTGTCCATACCGTCGAGCTGATCGACTGGGCGACGGGCGGGCCAAGGCCGCGCGCGCTGGGCTGAGGGGGCCGCCCTCGGGCCAGGGGCTTGCACGCCCCGGGGCAGGTCATAATCTTGACCGAAATGTCGCCCATGTTGAGCGCCGAGAAGGGGGTGACCTTGCGTCGGTTGATTGCGATCCTGGTTCTGGTGGTCCTGCCGGGCGTGGCGGCGGCGGAAGACGCCCAGTTGCGCGCGCTGACCACGCTTGATTCGGTGCGCGGCTGGGAAGCGGTCGGGCGGATCGACATCGACCACGGGCGCGGTTTCTGCACAGGGACGCTGATCGAACCGGATCTGGTGCTGACCGCCGCGCACTGCCTTTACCGGCCCGGCACCAAGGAAGAGCTTCCGCCTTCGGCCTTCGAATTCCGCGCGGGCTGGCAGACCGGACATGCGGCGGCCGTGCGCGGCGCGCGGCGCGTGATGGCCCATCCCGACTATGTCTATGACGCGGCGGACTGGGCGTCGAAAGTCCGCTACGATGTCGCGATCATCGAGCTTGACCTGCCGATCCGCGCGCCCACCGCCAATCCTTTGCCGGTCGGAACAAGTTCGCGGCGCGGCGACAGTGTCGCGGTCCTGTCCTATGCGCGCGAACGGTCCGAGACGCCATCGCTGCAGTCGCAGTGCCGGACCCGTGACCGCGCCTCGGGCGTCATCATCTTTACCTGCGCGGTCGATTTCGGCGCCTCGGGTTCGCCGGTCCTGAGCTTCAGCGAAGGGTCGCCGCGCATCGTCTCGGTCGTCTCCGGCATGGCGACGACGGAGGAGGGCAAGGTTGCGCTGGGCATGTATGTCGATCAGCGCCTGCCCGAACTTCGGGCGCGCTTCGACCAGAGCGGCACGAAGGGCCTTTCCGCCTTCACCAAGGGCACCGAGGGGGCAAAGTTCCTGAAGCCCTGAGGGCTTGAAAGCCGGCGCGGGCCTTCCCAAATCGATGATGCCGGTACGCCATCACGGGTTCCGGAGTTCCTGCCCGGCCCCCTGTGGGCGGGCGTCAGCATCGCTCGATGGAGGATGACCATGCGTAACTACGATTTCGCCCCGCTGTACCGCGCGACCGTCGGTTTCGACCGGATCGCGGACATGATGGACAGGGTTCTGTCCACCGATGTCGGTCAGCAAACCTACCCGCCCTACAACATCGAGAAAACCGACGAGAACGCCTATCGTATCTCGATCGCCGTCGCCGGGTTTTCCGCGGACGAGCTGAGCGTCGAGGTCAAGGACGGCGCGCTGACCGTTTCCGCCCGCAAGGCCGCCGAGGAAACGGAGCGCAAGTATCTTTATCGCGGCATCGCGACGCGCGCCTTCGAACGCCGCTTCGCGCTGGCCGATCACGTCCGGGTCAGCGGCGCGAGCCATGTCGATGGCATGCTGCACATCGACCTCGTGCGCGAGATCCCCGAGGCGCTGAAACCCCGCCGGATCGAGATTGCCCGTGGCGACACGGTCGAAGTGAAGGCCGTGGAGACCGTCGAGGCCTGATCGCCAGGCACCTTGGTTGACCGAAGGGCGCGCCAGAGGCGCGCCCTTTTTCGTGGGTTTCGCGGGGTGATCTGAGATCAGCGCGCAAGGCTTTCGGCCAGCCGCATCAGCTGGACCGCCTCGGCGCGGTAGCCGAACGGGTCTTCGCCCCGCGCGCCGTTCGCCAGCGCGATGGCGTCATCCCAGCCCCAGTCGCCAAGATAGGTCGCGCCGGTCAGAAGCTGGCCCATCCCCGCGATGGCGGCGGCAAAGCGGGCATCACCGTCGCCTTCCCCCGGCGTGGCCGAAACCGGCGTCTCGATCAGGTTCGAAGTCTTCTGGCCCGGATCCTTGTATCGCAGCTTCAGCCAGGCCAGATCGCCCGAGGGTTCGGCCGGCCGGCTATCCTGCGCGGCCCCGTATCGCAGCGGATCGTTGAGAACCGCGACGGAGCCGGCGGGCGTCACCTCGTAAAGGGCGGTCACCTGATGGCCTGCGCCGATCTCGCCCGCGTCGATCCGGTCGTTGTTGAAATCCTCCCGCTTCAGCGCCCGGGTCTCGTAGCCGATCAGACGGTATTCGGCGACAGTCGCGGGGTTGAACTCGATCTGGATCTTCACGTCGTCGGCAATGGGGAAAAGGGCGCCGGAAAGCTGATCGACCAGCACTTTCTGCGCCTCTGACAGCGTGTCGATATAGGCGGCGGTCCCATTTCCGTTCTGGGCCAGGGCCTGCATCGTGGCGTCGTCCAGATTGCCGCGACCAAAGCCCAGGACCGACAGGTAGGTGCCACTGTCGCGCTTGTCCGCGACGTAGTCCTTCAGCGCCTCGGGGTCCGAGATGCCCACGTTGAAGTCGCCGTCGGTAGCCAGAAGGATGCGGCCGACATGGCCGTCGCCGCCCATCTCCTCGGCGACCCGATAGGCCAGCGCCAGCCCCTCTGCCCCTGCGGTGGAGCCGCCCGCGTCCAATCGCTCGAGCGCGTCCAGGATCCGCGCGCGGTCGGATGCCGCGGTCGGCTCAAGCACAGTGCCGGCGGAACCTGCATAGGTGACGATGGCAACCCGATCCTCGGGACGCAGTTCGGCCAGCATCAGCCGGAATGACTGCTTCAGAAGCGGCAGCTTGTTGGCATCCTGCATCGAACCGGAGGTGTCGATCAGGAAGACGAGGTTGAGGGGCGGCCTTTCCGTGATCGCCGGAAGTGCCCCCTGAATGCCGATCCGCAGCAATTCGGTATGCGCGTTCCACGGCGTCTGGAACAGGCTGACCGACGTGCGGAAGGGCGCCCCACCGGCCTCGGGCGCGGCATAGCCATAGGGGAAGTAGTTCACCATCTCCTCGATCCGAACGGCCTCGGCGGGGGGCAGGTCGCCGTTTGACAGCGAGGACCGCAGGACGGACCAGGATGCTGTGTCGGTGTCAATGGAAAAAGTCGATACGGGTTCTTCCGCGGTTACCTTGACCGGGTTCGCGGCTGCGTTGGAATAGGCTTCGGTATTGACCTCGGGCAGGGGGGCGATGCTGTCGGGCGCCACCCTCTTTGCCGCAAGCGCCGCCGGGGCGGCGGGGGACGCCTCGCGCGCAAGGCCGCCGGCGGCGAAGTCCTGCAGGGCCGGCGCTTCAGCCTCGGCTGCCATTTCTTCGAGGGGCGCATCGGTCATGAGGGTCGCGGTCGCCTTTGCTTCGTCTCGTGTGCGTGCTGGGTCTGGCGCCGGTGACGGGGCCACGTCGCGTTCCGCCGCATTCGCGTCGGCGGCGCTGGCCTCTGGCTTGGCGGCGGCGATCTGTTCGCCTGACTGCGGGGCGCTTGCCGTCGGCGCGGCTTCCGGCAAGGTGGGGGCGTTTGCCGGGGCGGGGCGGGGGGCAGGTTGGATCACCCCGCCGGGCAGCGAAACCCCCCGCTGCAACGCGGGGTAGATGGCCAGCGCCACCGCGATCGCGGCGACCGAGGCGGTCATGGTCAGGGCAGGGCGGGTGGTCAGCCGGTTCAGCATGTCGCGTACTCCTGTCAGAAAGCCCGCCCTTTCTGGACGGTCCGACATGGGACGCGGTTGCTTCGCGCTTTCTTGGGCGCGCCCGAAACTTTCCATCGCGCGCGCCAGGGCTGCGGCCTTCACCGAGGGGTCCGGATCGGGGGGCAGGGCTTTCAGCCCCGCGCGAAGCTTTTCGAGGTCGTCGGTCATAGCATTCCCTCCGCCCGCGCCATTTCGCGCAGGCGTCTTTTCACCTCGCTCATCCGCCAGGCGATCGTTCCTTCTGACACGCCGAGCACCTCGGCGGTTTCCCTCTGGCTCAGATCCTCCCCCAGCGTCAGCGCCACCGTGTCGCGCAGTTCTGGCGAAAGCCGCGCCATCGTGGCAGAAAGCCAATCCTGCGATTCTGCAGCCTCCGCGATCCCGGCGCGCCTGTTGACCTCCCAGTCGCCCCAACCGTCGGACGCCCGGGCCCGCGTCGCCATGCGGCGGCGGCGGTCGTGGGCGGCATTCACCGTGACCCGGTAAAGCCAGGTCGTGAAGCGCGCGTCCTGCCGGTAGCTGCGCAACTTGGAGGGCAGGTCGCAGCAGATGTCCTGTGTCAGATCCTCCGCCTCGGCGCGCGCGCCGGTCAGTCGGAAGGCCAATGCGAAAACCCGGTCGTAGTGACGCGCGAGAAGCGCCGCGAAGGCCTCGCGGTCTCCGTTCGCGGTGGCGGTCGCCAGGGCTTCGTCCGGGGTTTGCATGCGCATGACGGAACTATGACGCGGGACCCGCGTCAATCCTTGGGGGTCGGACAGATTTTTTTGTCGGCGCAACGGCAGACGCCCGCCAAAGGGCTGGCGGGCGCTGCATCCGGCGGTGCGGACCGGTCAGTAAAGCAGGCTGTCGTAGACCTCGAACGCGCCGTTCATCGAGGAAAGCTTCGCCGTGCCAAGCGTGGCGCCTGCGTAGCCGGCGACGGCTTGCTGGGTCTGCGGGCCAAAGCTGCCGTCCACCGTACCGCGATAGTAGCCGTAGGCTTTCAGCTTGGACTGGATCTGGCGCCGTTCGGTCGCGGAATAGCTGTTGAACGCGCGCGCGGCCGAGGACGAATAGCTGGGCGCGGGCTGGGTCGGCTGATAGTAGGTCGGCTGCTGGTAGGTGGGCGCCTGATAGCTGGGCGCGCGGTAGGCCTGTTGCGTCTGGGCCCTGTTCTTGTTGTTCATGTAGATCGAGCCGATCAGCAGCGCCGCGCCGGCGCCGAGCAGAAAATTCTTCTCGTTCTTGCCAAGAGCGTGGACGGGCGTGGCCGATGCGGCGGCAAGCGAGAGGGCGGCAGTGGCAGCGATCGCGGATTTGCGCAGGTTGATCTTCATCGTCGTTCCTTTCGGTTCGGTGCGGCGCGTCCCCAGGTGGTTTCGTGTTTGCGCCGGCTGTGTTCGATGAAGCGAAGATGCGATCCGGCACCGTGCTAGGCAAAATCGGCGCGGTGTTATCGGATTACGGCGGCCGTTTTGGCCATCAAGTCATTGACAGAAAAGAAAACGGGGGCCTTGCGGCCCCCGTCGGTCCTGTTCGCGTCTGTCAGACCGACAGACAGATGTATTTCATTTCCAGGTAATCCTCGATCCCGTGGTGCGACCCTTCGCGGCCAAGGCCCGACTGCTTGACGCCGCCAAAGGGCGCAACCTCGGTCGAGATCAGGCCGGTGTTGACGCCGACCATGCCGTATTCCAGCGCCTCCTGGACGCGGGTGATGCGGCCGATGTCGCGGGCGAAGAAATAGGACGCCAGCCCGAAGATCGTGTCATTGGCAAGCCGGATGACTTCTTCTTCCGTGTCGAACCTGAAAAGCGGCGCGAGGGGCCCGAAGGTTTCTTCGGTCGACACCTTCATGTCGGGGCGGATGCCCGTCACCACTGTCGGCTCGAAGAAGGTGCCGCCAAGGGCGTGGCGCTTGCCGCCGGTCACGACCTGGCCGCCGCCCGCCAGCGCGTCGGCGATATGTTCCTCGACCTTCGCGACGGCAGCTTCGTTGATCAGCGGGCCGGTGGTCACGCCATCGGCAAGCCCGTCACCGACATTCAGCTTGTTGACCGCCGCTGCCAGTTTCTCGGCAAAGGCGTCGTAGACACCCGCCTGCACATAGATGCGGTTGGCGCAAACGCAGGTCTGGCCGTTGTTGCGGAACTTGGAGATCATCGCGCCTTCGACCGCCTTGTCGAGATCGGCGTCGTCGAAGACGATGAAAGGCGCGTTGCCGCCAAGTTCCATCGAGCATTTCATGACCTGGTCCGCCGCCTGCTTCAGCAGGATGCGCCCCACCTCGGTCGAGCCGGTGAAGGTCAGTTTGCGCACCGCGTGGTTTTCGCAGAACTCCTTGCCGATATCCGACGACCGGCTAGAGGTGATGACCGAAAAGACGCCGGCCGGAACGCCCGCGCGTTCGGCCAGAAGCGCCATCGCCAGTGCCGAAAGGGGGGTTTCAGCCGCAGGGCGGGCGACGAAGCCGCAACCCACCGCCAGCGCCGGGGCGACCTTGCGCGCGATCATCGCGTTCGGGAAGTTCCACGGCGTGATCGAGGCCGCGACACCGATCGGCTGCTTGATGACCGTGATGCGCTTGTCGCGCTGGTGGCCCGGGATCGTTTCGCCATAGACGCGCTTGGCCTCTTCGGCGAACCATTCGACGAAGGACGCACCATAAAGGATCTCTCCCTTGGCCTCGGCCAGCGGCTTGCCCATCTCGGCGGTCAGGATCGCACCCAGGTCATCGGCATTTGCGACCATCAGGTCATACCATTTGCGCAGGACGGCGGCGCGTTCCTTGCCGGTGCGGGCGGCCCATTCGTGGCGCGCCGTGTCGGCGGCGGCGATCGCGCGTTCGGTTTCGGCGCGGGTCAGGTCCGGAACGCTGCAGATGACGTCGCCGCGCGCCGGATTGGTAACCGCAAAGGTCTTGCCGTCGTCGGCATCGATCCATTGGCCGGCGACATAGGCTTTGGTAACCAGTAGCGACGGGTCTTTCAGACGCGCGCGAAGATCGGTGGCAGAATCGAGCATGGCAGCCCCCCTCATGTTGCATTCGATCGGATGCACCGGCATGGCGGGAGTGCCAGCGGTGCAGGGAACAGGTGACGGCGATGAGATATGACGATGCGTTCGCAAATGCAAAATATATTATCAATGGTGCTCAGTTTCCTCAGCGCTGGGCGGATGCGGCGGCGCGGTTCCGTGCCGATCTGGGCGACAGTGCGCGACTGGGGGTTTCCTATGGCGATGCACCGGCGGAATGGTTCGACCTCTTCCTTCCAGAGGGAACGCCAGAGGGGTTGATGGTCTTCATCCACGGCGGATACTGGCGCGCCTTCGGGCCGCGCGACTTTTCCCATCTGGCCGCCGGCGCCGTTGCCCGCGGTTGGGCCTGCGCGATGCCGGGCTATACCCTCGCCCCCGGCGCCCGGATCGCCGCGATCACCCGGCAGATGGTGCGCGCGCTGCCCCGCATGGCGTCCGAGGTCGCGGGCCCCGTGGTGCTGACCGGTCATTCGGCCGGGGGGCACCTCTCGGCGCGGCTGGGGAACGCCGACGCGGACCTGCCCGGCGACCTGGCCGCGCGCATTCGCCGGATCGTCCCGATCTCTCCGCTTTCGGTGCTGGCGCCGCTGATCGATACGGCAATGAACGCCGACCTGCGTCTCGACCCGGCCGAGGCACGGGCGGAAAGCCCGGCACTTCGGTCGCGCCGCGCGGGCTTTGACGCCCATGTCTGGGTCGGTGGCGCGGAACGCCCTGCCTTCATCGACCAGGCGCGCCGTCTGGGTAACGCCTGGGCCTGCCCCGTGTCGATCGATCCGGACAGGCACCATTTCGACGTCATCGATGGATTGGAAACGCCAGACACGGCCCTCATGCGCGCGCTTCTGGGCTGACTAGCGGCCGAAGTCTGCCAGCGCGCCAAAATCCATCGTCTTGAGGAAATCGAGCATCGTGGAAAGCTCCCCGCCCGAGGCCTGGACAAGGACGCGGTTGCCGATCAGCGCGGTCAGTTCGCCGTTCTGGTTCATGAACTTCTCGCGCCCGACACGTTCGATCTTGGCGCCCATGACGGCTGCGTTCGGGATCATTCCGGCCAGCGCCGCCACCATCGGGTTGTCCATCATCAGGCGCAGCGTGAAATCGTCGGTCCCGGTGTTGTAGGTCGCCTCCGCCCCGACGCCCCCGCCCATCATCGCGAGCCCCGTGTTCATCTCCTCGTTGATGGTGCGGGTCCACCCCTCGGGTGCCTCGGGCAGGAAGGCCTGAAGCGAATCGGTCTTGAGCGACAGCAGCAACTGCTGCGCATAGGCCAGTTCCTCAAGCGCATACTGCACGTCCCCGCCCTCATAGGCCGAGATCGCGGAGTTCAGGGTATCGACCACCTCGTCGGCGGCGGCGGGCAGGGCGCAAAGCAGCCCGGTTGCAAGTGCGGCTATCCGTTTCATCGTGCTGATCCTCCTCGGTATCGTGAATCTTGTCATGCGCCCTTTGTCGCGAAACGCGCCCGCCATGCGGGCAGCAGGTCGCCCGGCCGCGGCTCTGCCAGATAGACCGCGCGCGCGATCGCCCGCGCAAGGCAGACGGCCGCGGCATGGCCCAGCCGGAACGGGCCGGTGACCGGGTCGGCAAGGGGCCGCAGCCCGGTCGCCGCGGCAAACACCAGATCGCCGTCGAAGGGCGTGTGCGACGGAACGATTGCCCGTGCCATGCCGTCATGGGCGGCCACCGCCAGCCGCTGGGCCTCTGCCTGGGTCAGGCGCGCGTCGGTGGCCACGATGGCGATCGTCGTCGATGCGCCCGGTCCCTTGTCCGGCGTGGGCTCCTGACCGGGGTCGGCACCCGCGCTGGCGCCCAGCCCGCCGAATTCGCCCTCCATCTCCCAGGGCGCGGCCCAGAATTCCCGCCCCGCGCCCATCGTCACCGCACCCAGGGCATTGACCGCGACCAGCGCGCCAACACGCGTCCCGTCACTCAGGACGACCGAGGCCGACCCAAGCCCGCCCTTCAGGCCCTGCACCGTCGCACCAGTGCCCGCCCCGGCCGTGCCAAGGGCAAAGTCGCTCCCGGCCGCCGCCAGCGCCGCCGCACCAAGGCCACGGTAGGGGTTCGTCACCCAATCCTTGTCGCCGCCGTTCAGAAGATCAAAGAGGATCGCACCGGGCACGATCGGCACCTTCTGCCCGCCCACGTCAAAGCCCCGCCCGGCCGCGCGCAGCGCATCCGCGACGCCGGACGCGGCATCGAGGCCAAGCGCCGACCCCCCCGACAGGACCAGCGCGTCCACCTCCTGCACCAGCCGGTCGGGGGCCAGGAGGTCGGTCTCGCGCGTTCCCGGCGCGCCTCCCATGACATGAACCGCCGCGGTGAACGGGCGCGCGCCCACCAGGACCGTCGTGCCGGTCCTGATCCGATGATCCTCCGCGTTGCCGACGAAAAGCCCCTCGACATCGGTGATCAGGTTCCTTGGTCCCGGCCGCATCGTCCTGCCTTCTTCTTTTCGCAAATATCCCGGGGGTCCGGGGGCGGCGCCCCCGGCCCGGCCTCAGATGCAGCGCCCGCCATCGACCTCGAGCGCCACGCCGGTGATCATCGCCGCCTCGTCCGAACACAGGAACGCGGCGGCATTGCCCATGTCCTCGGGGGTGGAAAAGCGCCCCATCGGGATGGTTGACAGGAACTTCGCCCGCATCTCGGGCGTATCCTCGCCCATGAAGCTCTTCAGAAGCGGCGTTTCCCCGGCAACCGGGCAGATCGCGTTCACGCGGACCCCATCGGGCGCAAGTTCGACCGCCATCGTCTTCGTCGCGGTGATCATCCAGCCCTTCGACGCATTGTACCAGTTCAGGCGGGGCCGCGGCGACAGCCCCGCAGTCGAGGCGACGTTCAGGATCGCGCCGGTGCCGCGCGATTTCATCGCCGGCACGAAGGCGCGGGCGGTCAGGTAGACCGACTTGCAGTTGACCAGGAAGACCCGGTCGAATTCCGCCTCGCCGATCATGTCGAGCGGTGCGGGCAGATGCGTCACGCCGGCGTTGTTGACCAGGATGTCGGGATCGCCGAAGGCGGCCCGCGCGGCATCTGCCAGCGCGGCGACGCTTGCCGCGTCCGCGACGTCGACCGTCTGCGAGATCCCGCCGATCTCCTCCGCGACCGTGCGCGCCGCGGCGGTGTTGATATCGGCGACCATCACCTTCGCGCCCTCTGCCGCGAACTTGCGCGCGATCCCCGCGCCAAAGCCCGAACCCGCGCCCGTCACGATCGCCGTCTTGCCCTTGAGCCGCACTCGTTCCTCCCCTGTTCCTCCCAGCATGCCCGACAGTCGCGCGAACGCAAAGCACGCATTCCGCCGGACCTAGCCGTGGCGGGCGGCGACGGTCTTGAGGGTCGAGAACCCGTAAAGCGCCTCGAACCCCTTTTCGCGCCCGTGTCCCGACCTTCCCACCCCGCCGAACGGCAGTTCCACGCCGCCGCCTGCGCCGTAGTTGTTCAAGAAGACCTGGCCAGCCCGCAACCGCCTGGCCAGCCGCATCTGCCGGGCGCCGTTTTCCGTCCAGACCGAAGCGACAAGGCCGTAGTCGGTGGAATTTGCGATCGCGGCCGCCTCGTCTTCGTCATCGAAGGGAAGGACGACCTGTGCCGGGCCGAAGATCTCTTCCCGGGCAAGCCGGTGATCGGGGCCAAGCCCCTCGATCAGCGCGGGCGCGACGTAGTGGCCACCCGGCGGCAGGTCGTCGGGCAGGGATGCGCGTGCGGCGATCCGTGCGGGGTCCGCCAGCGCCAGATAACTCTCCACCACCTGCCTTTGCCGGGCAGAGATCAGCGGACCGACATCGCGGTCCGCGCGCGCCGGGCCGACCCGCAGCGCCCGGTAGCGTTCCGCCATGCGCGCGACGACCTCGTCGTGGCGCGACCGCTGGACGAGGATGCGGGACGAGGCGGAGCAGGTCTGGCCGGCGTTCTGGATGCCGGCGTTGACAAGGAAGGGCAGCGCCGCGTCGAGGTCGGCGTCCGCGAAGACGAGTTGCGGCGACTTGCCGCCAAGCTCCAGCGTGACGGGGACGATGTTGCGCGCCGCCGCCGCCTGGACCAACGACCCGACCCCGACCGAACCTGTGAAGCTGAGGTGATTCACGCCGGGATGGGCGGAAAGGGCCGCGCCTGCCTCCTCGCCCAGGCCGGGGACGACGTTCAGCGCGCCTGCGGGCAGGCCGGCCTCGACCGCGATCCGCGCGAAGGCGAGCGCGGTCAGCGACGCTTCTTCCGCCGGTTTGAGCACACAGGCATTGCCCATCGCAAGTGCCGCGCCGACAGACCGGCCGATGATCTGCATCGGGTAGTTCCAGGGCACGATATGACCGGTCACGCCATGCGGTTCGCGCAGCGTATAGACGGTGTAGCCGTCAAGGTAGGGTATCGTCTCGCCCATCACCTTGTCGGCCGCCCCTCCGTAGAACTCCATGTACCGCGCAAGTGCCAGTGCATCGGCATGGGCCTGCTTCAGCGGCTTGCCGACATCCGTCGCCTCGATGAAGGCCAGGTCTTCCGCGCGATCGGCGACCATCCGGCCGATCCGGGCAAGAATCCGGCCCCGCTCCGCCGCCGTCAGTCGGCCCCACTCCCCCTGTCGGGCCGACTGGGCAGCAGCGACCGCCGCGTCGATATCGGCACTGGTACCACGCGCGATGGACCCGATCCCGGCCCCCGTCGAGGGGTCCTCGACCGGCAGCGTCGCGGATCCCGGGCGCCAGATCCCACCGATCAGCATTTCGGCGGGATCGAACCAAAGGCGATCAATCTGCGTCTGCATCGGCGTCTTCCTTCCAGGTCTCGGGTATCTTCGGGGCCGCCGCAATCAGGCGGCGGGTATAGTCGTGCCGGGGATCGGCAAAGACGTCTTCCGTCGCGCCCTCCTCGACGATGCGGCCGGACTGCATAACCAGAACGCGGTCGGTCACGGCCCTGACGACCGACAGGTCGTGGCTGATGAACAGATAGGCAAGACCGTGGCTTTCCTGAAGCCGCGCAAGAAGGTCCAGAACCTGCGCTCGCACCCTTACGTCCAGGGCCGACACGGCTTCGTCCAGAACGATCAGGTCGGGCCGGATGATCAGCGCGCGGGCGATGGCGATCCGTTGGCGCTGCCCGCCCGAAAACTCGTGAATGTACTTGTGCCTGTCGGCGGCCGAAAGCCCGACCTCCTCGAGCGCGGCGGCGATGCGGCGGTCGGCGTCGGGCGGGCGTCCGGTCAGGTGAAAGGGCTCTGCCACCAGGCGGCTCACCCGGTGGCGGGGATTGAAGCTGCCGTAGGGATCCTGAAAGACCACCTGCATCCTTGCGCGCAGCGCCGCCGGCATGGTGCGCCCCGCTGTCACCGGTGCCTGTCCAAGCCGGATCGCGCCGCCCTGCAGCGGGTCGAGCCCGAGGATCGCGCGCGTCAGCGTGGACTTGCCGCAACCCGATTCCCCGACAAGGCCAAGGCTTTCGCCCGGTCGGATCGAGAAGCTGACCCGATCTACCGCGCGCAGCAGCGGATGGGGCGCAAAGGCCGAAGGGCGGGGCAGGATGTAGTCCCTGACGGCACCTTCGACGCTGAGGAGCGGGGCGCTGCTGTCCGTGCTTCTGGCGGGCGGGCGGCGGGCCGGCCGGTGTTCGGCCGCCCGGAGGAGCCGCCGGGTGTAGTCCTGCCGGGGCGCGCGGAACAGCGGTTCCGTCGCCCCCGTCTCGACGATCCGACCGCCCTGCATGACGGCGAGCTGCCGGGCCATATCGGCGACCACGGCAAGATCGTGGGTGATGAGCAGGAGCGCCAGGCCCTCGTCCGCGGCAAGGCCGCGCAGGAGGTCGAGGATCTGGGCCTGTGTCGTCACGTCCAGTGCGGTCGTCGGCTCGTCAGCGATCAGAAGCCGGGGGCGCAGGGCGATGGCCATGGCGATGGCGACCCGCTGGCGCTGCCCGCCGGACAGTTCGTGCGGATAAAGCGACAGCGGAAATCGGTCGGTGGGCAGGCCGACGCGCGCGAGTTTCTCGGCGGCGACGGCCTGCGCGTCTGTCCGGGTCGCGGCCCGGGATACCGCACGGTGCACCAGCAGTGTTTCCGCCACCTGATCGCCGATCGTCTTCATCGGGTTGAGCGCGGTCATCGGTTCCTGGAAGATCATGCCGATGTCGCGTCCGCGCAGCCGGGTCATCTGCCGTTCGGTCTGCGCCAGAAGGTCGATGCCACCGAACTGCGCCGTGCCGCGGACCCGCGCGGATGCGGGCGCGAGCCCCATGAGCGCCAGCGCGGTCATCGACTTGCCCGAACCGCTTTCGCCCACCAGCCCGAAGATCTGCCCTTCGCCGATGTCGAAAGAGACATCCGACAGGATCGGATGCCGGCCGATGGACAGCGACAGGTTGCGGACCGAAAGCAGCGTCATGTCCGCGCCCTCAGCCGCGGGTCCTGCCGGTCGCGCAAACCGTCGCCCAGAAGGTTCAGCCCGAAGACGGTCAGCACGATGGCGAGACCGGGAAAGATCGCGACATGCGGGGCCAGCGTGACCATGGTCTGCGCCTCCGCAAGCATGCGGCCCCAGCTTGGGGTCGGGGGCTGGGCACCGAGGCCCACATAGGACAGGCCCGCCTCGGCCAGGATGCCCAGCGAGAACTGGATGGTGCCCTGCACGATCAAGAGGCTCGCGATGTTGGGCAGGATGTGTTCGGCGGAAATGCGCGCCGGCCCCTTGCCCGCGACCTCGGCCGCGCGGATGAAATCCAGCGTCCAGAGCGAAAGCGCCCCGCCGCGCGCGACACGGGCGAAGACCGGAATGTTGAAGATGCCGATGGCCAGGATCGCGTTGACGGCAGAGGGGCCGAAGACCGCGGTGATGAGGATGGCGATCACCAGCGAGGGGAAGGCAAAGATCAGGTCGTTGCCGCGCATCACGGCTTCGTCCACGATGCTGCCGTGCCGGGCCGCCGCCAGAAGGCCAAGCGGCACGCCGAAGCCCATCCCGATGCCCACCGCGACCAGCGCGACAGCGATCGAGGTACGCGCGCCCGCCATCAGCATCGACGCGATGTCGCGACCGAAATGGTCGGTGCCCAGCCAATGTCCGGCACTGGGCGGTTTCAGCTTGTCGGCGATCGACAGGGCCGTGACGTCATGGGGCGTCCAGATCAGCGACGCCGCCGCCGCCAGAAGCGCGGCAAGGGCCAGCGCAAGGCCGAGATAGAGCGACGCCTTCATGCGCGCCGCCGGAGCCGCGGGTCGATGGCGGCATAGGCCAGATCGACGAGGAAGGTCACGAGGATCACGGCGAAGACCAGGATCATCACGACGGATTCAACCACGATCAGGTCGCGCTGGGTGATGGCCTGAAAGATCAGTCTGCCAAGTCCGGGCAGGTAGAAGACATTCTCGATGATGATGGCACCGGCCAGCAGGAAGGAGAACTGCATGCCGAGGATCGTCATGACCGGGATCATCGCGTTTCTCAGCGCGTGGCGGAGCATGGTCTGGCCGCGGGTCAGCCCCTTGGCGCGCGCGGTTCGGATGTAGTCCTGTCCCTCGGTCTCGATCAGGGCCGAACGCAGGACACGCGCAAGGATCGCGGCTTGCGGCAGCGCGAGCGCGACGGCCGGCAGCGTCAGCGCGGCGATTCCGGCCCCGAGCCCGCTGTCCCAACCCGGAAAGCCGCCCGCCGGAAAGACCTGCCAGTGCAGGGAAAAGACAAGAACCAGAAGCATCGCGAACCAGAAGTTCGGCAGTGCGATGCCCAGTTGCGTCGCCCCCATCACTGCGGCGTCCGCCGCGCGCCCGCGCCGCGCCGCGGCGACGAGCCCCGCCGGAAACGCCAGCATCGCGGTCAGCGCCAGGGCATAAAGCGCAAGCGGCAGCGACACCTGAAGGCGCTGCAGGACAAGGTCGGCCACAGGCACCTTGTAGGTGTAGGAAATGCCGAAATCGCCCCGGATCATGCCGCCGAGCCAGGCAAGGTAGCGCGCGGGGGGCGCGGCATTCAGCCCCAGCTGGTCGCGCAGCGCCGCGACCGTCTCGGGGCTCGCGTTCAGACCGAGCATGTAGGACGCGGGATCGCCCGGCACGACCTCGATCACCAGAAAGATCGCGAGGCTTGCGGCCAGAAGGCTGAGTGCCAATGAGACCAGACGTCTGAGCAGAAAGCGTTGCATGCGGACCCCTCGTGGCGCAGGCTAGGAGGAAGGCACGCGGTGGTCCAGCCACCAGTTGCTGCAAAGGCGGAAGAAGGCGCTCCGAATGTCGTTTTTCGGCGGGCGATGACGCGCGCCGCACGCTACGCAGGCGGCAGGCCGTGGCGATGGCGTCGCCACAGGGGCACCCGCCCCGACGCTTGCGGAGCGATCCGCCCAAGTCCTGTACGCCGGGACCTTTCGGGGTCTTCGAAGCCGTTCGGGCCCCATCAAGTGAGGTCTGAACCAATGACGGAACGTCCGCAGCAATACCGTTTCCACCAGGGCGACAAGATCCTGCCCTTCGCCGCATCCGAATACGACGCGCGCCTGGCCGGCCTGCGCCGGATCATGGCCGACCAGGGGGTCGATGCCTGCGTGCTCACCTCGATGCACAACATCGCCTACTACTCGGGCTTTCTCTATTGTTCCTTCGGGCGGCCCTACGGCCTTGTCGTCACCGCGACGCAGGACGTCACCATCAGCGCCGGGATCGATGCGGCCCAGCCCTGGCGCCGCAGCCATGGGGACAACATCACCTACACCGACTGGCAGCGCGACAACTACTGGCGCGCGATCCTGTCGGTCACGGGGTCGGGCAAGGTCATCGGCTACGAGGCGGATCACCTGACGCTGCTGCAGTCCGAAAAGCTCAAGGCATTCCTGGCGCCGTCGCAGACCCTCGATATCGCGCCCGCGACGATGAAACAGCGGATGATGAAATCGCCCGCCGAAATCGCCCTGATCCGGGCTGGCGCCAATACCGCCGACGTCGGCGGCTACGCGATCCGCGAGGCGATCGCCGTTGGTGCCCGCGAAATCGACGTGGCCATGGCCGGCCGCGACGCGATGGAGCGCGAGATCGCGCGCCGCTTTCCGGACGCGGAATACCGCGATACCTGGGTCTGGTTCCAGTCGGGCATCAACACCGACGGCGCGCACAACCCGGTGACGGCGCGCAAGCTGGAAACCGGCGATATCCTGTCGCTGAACACCTTCCCGATGATTTCCGGCTACTACACCGCGCTGGAACGGACCTTGTTCGTGCGCGAAGTGGACGCGGCCTCGCTGAAGATCTGGGAGGCGAACGTGGCGGCGCACGAATACGGCATGAGCCTGCTGAAGCCCGGCGTTTCCTGCGCCGAGGTGACCGCGAAGATCAACGATTTCTTCGAGGAACGGCAACTTCTGCAGTACCGGACCTTCGGCTATGGCCATTCGTTCGGGGTGCTTTCGCACTACTATGGCCGCGAGGCGGGGCTGGAACTGCGCGAGGATATCGACACCGTCCTGGAACCCGGCATGGTGATCTCGATGGAGCCGATGCTGACCATCCCCGAAGGCCAGCCGGGTGCGGGCGGCTACCGCGAGCACGATATCCTTGTCGTGACCGAGGACGGGGCCGAGGACATCACCCATTACCCCTACGGGCCGGAGTTCAACGTCGTCGGGTGATTGCCGGGCGACGGCGTTTGCAAAAGCTTCGCAGGACGGTCACGGGGCTGTCACGGAGACGGTCCATTCCCTGAACGGATATCCGTAAAAGGGAATGGATCATGCAAGTTACTTCACGCCTTCTTGTGTCGGGCATCGCGCTTTGCGCGTCGATGCCCGCCCATGCCGAAATGTCCTTCAACCGCGTCGCGACCTTCGCCACGCCCCTGAACATGGCGGCCGGAGAAGACACGAACCGCCCCAGTTCGGCCGAGATCATTTCGGCCACCGAAGACGGGATGACGCTGATCTACACCGACAGCCCGCTGGGCGTGGTGGGCATGGTCGACATTTCCGACCCGAAGGCGCCCATGCCGCTTGGCAATATTGCGATGGGGGGTGAACCCACCACCGCCGTCGTCATAGGCGATCGCGCCTTTGCCGCCGTCAACACTTCTGAAAGCTATGCAGAACCTTCGGGGAAGCTGGTCACGATCGACCTGGCGGCCAGGGCGGTCGTCGCGGAATGCGATCTTGGCGGTCAGCCTGATTCGGTGGCGCGCGCCCGCGACGGGTCTTTCCTTGCCATCGCGATCGAAAACGAACGCGACGAGGATCTGAACGATGGCCAGATACCGCAGATGCCCGCCGGATATGTCGTCAAGCTGCCGGTGACTAAGGGCGCGGCAGACTGCGCGGCCCTGCAGCGGATCGAGGTGACCGGCCTTGCCGGAATCGCGCCCGAAGACCCCGAACCGGAATTCGTCGACGTGAACGGGGCGGGCGAGATCGCGGTGACGCTTCAGGAAAACAACCACATCGTGATCATCGGAACCGACGGCGCCGTCGCGGGGCACTTTTCGGCCGGCGCTGTGACGCTTGAGGGCGTGGACCTGACCGACGAACGCGGCGCGATCCGCTTCACTGAAACGCAGGTTGACCGCAAGCGCGAGCCCGACGGGATCAAGTGGCTGGACAACGATCACCTGGTCGTCGCCAACGAGGGCGACTACGAGGGCGGATCGCGCGGCTGGACGATCTTCAACCGCGACGGATCGGTTCTTTACGACAGCGGCCTGGATTTCGAACGTGCGGTCGCCCAGATCGGCCACTATCCCGACAAGCGGTCCGACGCGAAGGGGATCGAACCGGAATCGATCGAGGTCGCCACCTTCGACGGCACGCCGATGGTCTTCGTGGCTTCCGAACGCGGATCGGTCATCGGTGTCTACGATGTCACTGATCCGGCGGCGCCAGTCCTGACCCAGATCCTGCCCTCGGGGGTCAGCCCGGAAGGCATGGTCGCGATCCCCGGGCGCAATCTTCTGGCCTCCGCGAACGAGGTGGACCTGATCGAGGACGGCGGCGTACGCGCGCATGTCATGGTCTACGAACGCCAGGATGCCCCCGCTGCCTATCCGATGATCACTTCCCAGGGTGCTGCGGAGTTCATCGGCTGGGGTGCCCTGTCCGGTCTGGTGGCCGATGCCGAAAGGCCCGGCGTGCTTTACGCCGTCAACGACAGCTTCTTCGGCTTCCAGCCCACGATCTTCACCATCGACGCGACGCAAGAACCGGCGCGGATCGTTTCCGCCCTGCCGGTCACCCGTGGCGGGATGCCCGCGCAGAAGCTGGACATGGAGGGGATCACGCTGGACGGCAAGGGCGGGTTCTGGGTCGCCTCCGAAGGGCGCTCGGACCAGCTTGTCCCTCATGCGCTGTACAATGTGAACGCCAAGGGCGCGATCAAGAAGGAAGTCGCCCTTCCGCCGGAACTGGCCGCCCACGAGATCCGCTTCGGGTTCGAGGGGATCACCAGGGTTGGCGATGTCCTGTGGATGCCGGTGCAGCGCGAATGGAAGGACGATGCCGCCGGAGAGGTCAAGCTGGTCGCCTACGACACGGCAGAGAACGTCTGGACGGCCGTCCGCTATCCGCTGGACCCCAAGGGCGAAGGCTGGATCGGCTTGTCGGAGATCACCGCGAATGGTGACTGGTTCTACATCGTCGAACGGGACAACCAGATCGGCGATGCGGCAAGGGTGAAGCGGCTTTACCGCGTGCCCGCCGCCCAGATGGTCGGCGCCCCCCTGGGGGGTGACCTTCCCCTGGTCGAGAAGGAGCTGGTTCGCGACTTCCTGCCGGATCTGATGGCGCTGAACGGCTATGCCGCCGAAAAGATCGAGGGCTTCGCCATCGACGCCGCGGGCGAAGGCTGGGTCGTCACCGACAATGACGGTGTCGATGACAGTTCGGGTGAAACGCTGTTCTGGTCGATCGGAATGGTCGCGGAGTAGCACGAACGAAGGAAAGGCGCTTTCGCATCGGGGAAGAATCTTGCTAGGGATGCGTGAACGGAAATTTGCGCGGACCGACCATGCCAGTTCTTACCCCGATGCCCTCGCGGCGCTCATTCCTTGCCCTGACCGGATCCGCGGCGCTTGCCGCCTGTGCGCCAAGGCCCGAAGAGACCCCAGATGATCCAGTCAGCCGCTACGGGTTCGCGCCGGTCGAAGGATACGAGGCGATGGAGGATAACGGCTATCACCTGCCGCCTGTCCCGCCGCAATATCTTGCCTGGCCGAACCGCCGCCAGCTTGTGTTCTACGAAGGCAGCCGTGCACCGGGCGATATCGAGATCGATCCCTACGCGAAGTTCCTTTACTATGTCATGTCCGATGGCACCGCCTGGCGCTATCCGATCGCGGTGGGGCGCGCGGGGCTCGCGCTGCGCGGCCGCACGACGATCCGCCAGAAGAAGGAATGGCCGGGCTGGACGCCCACCAAGAACATGCTGCGCACCCAGCCTGAGGTCTACGGGCCCTTTGCGCGCGGTGTTCCGGGCGGCATCGCCAGCCCCCTTGGCGCGCGGGCGCTTTACCTATACCGCGGCGGCAAGGACAGCTACTTCCGGATCCACGGCACGAATGACCTGAGCTCGATCGGCAATTCCGGCTCGGCCGGGTGCATCCGGCTTTTCAACCACGACATCATCGACCTTGCGTCGCGCGTCAGCATCCCCACCGAGGTCTATGTGCGGTCAGAGGAAGAATCCCTCCGTATCCTGGGGCCAGAGATGTCGCCGCGCGGTGTCGAACTGCCGCCGAAGATCGTCTCTCCCGAGACGATCTATGGCGCGACAGAAGTTGCGGTGGAGGATCCGGGCGTCTGATCCGGCCTAAAGCCGGATGACGTATTCCTTGCGGATCGTTTCGATCACCTCCCATGTGCCCGAAAAACCGGGACGCAGGATGAAGCTGTCGCCGGCCTGAAGCGGATATTCGGTGCCGTCGTCCGAGGTGATCACCGAACGCCCTTCGAGGATGTGGATGTATTCCCATTCGTCGTAGGAAATCCGCCATTTGCCGGGCGTCGCCTGCCAGATGCCGCAGTAAAGCCCGTCGCGGTCCTCAAGGTTCCAGGTCGTGAACTGGGGATCACCCGAAATCACCTTTTCGGGTGCGGGACGTTCGTGTTCGGGTTCGACCGCCTCGGCGGTCAGGCGCAGGAAGTTCGTCATGATGTCTCCGTGGATGACGCGGGGGGCCGCATCGTCGGCCCCCCCGAATGTTCCGTGCTTCTTGTCGCCTTTTGCGGTCACTCTGTCCAGCGCACTGCCGTCAGGTCGTTGGCCTGGGTCGGTGCGTTTTCCCAAAGACCCTCTATCCTGGCATTTGCCACACCGGTTTTTGCAAGCTGGAAGAGGTAGGCGTTCACATAATCCTTGGCGATCATCTCCTGCGCCTCCTTCAGGATGGCGCTGCGTTCGGCGGGATCGGAGGCAAGGTCAAGTCTGTCCATCAGGCCTACGAACTCCGGCTTGCCGTAGCCGAAGTAATAGTCGGGACGGGCATAGATGTTGATATCCATGGGTTCGGTATGGCTGACGATGGTCAGGTCGAAGTCCTTGCCCTTGAATACCTGTTCCAGCCATTGTGCCCATTCGAGGTTGCTGATCTCGGCCTGGACGCCCACGGCGGCAAGCTGGGCCGCGATGATCTCTCCGCCGCGCCGCGCGTAGGTGGGGGGCGGCAGGGCAAGGCGCAGCTTCAGATCCGAAACGCCCGCGTCGGCAAGCAGCTTTTTCGAAAGCTCGGGGTCGTATTGCGACAGCCGTGTCAGATCCTCGTAGTCCGGGTTGTGGGGTGCGAAATGCGTGCCGATGGGGGTGCCGTATCCGAACATGGCGCCGTCGATGATGTCCTGCCGGTTGATCGCGTGGGCGATGGCCTCGCGCACGGTCACGTTGTCCAGCGGCGGCTGGTGGTTGTTCATCGCCAGGATCGTCTCGCCTTCGGTCGAACCGACGATCACCTTGAAACGCGGATCGGCAGCCAACTGCGGCAGCGTCTCAGGCGCGGGGAAGTTCGGGAAGGCATCTACGTCGCCCGCCATCATCGCCGCGAACGCGGCCGTCGGGTCGGAGATGAAGCGGAAGGTCGCTTTCGACAGTGCCGACGGTTCGCCCCAGTAGTCCGCATTGCGTTCGATCGTCACATGATCGCCCTGCACCCATTCGACGAACCGGAAAGGGCCGGTGCCGACAGGGTTCGTGGCATCCGTCTCGATCGATTCGGGGGCGACGATGACCGCGTCGCCCCAGGCAAGGTTGAAGGGGAAGTTGCCGTTCGGGGCGGAAAGTGTGACCCTGACCGTCAGTGGGTCGATCACCTCGACCGCCTCGATCCCCGCGAAAAGCGCCTTCTGGGCATTCGCGCTGTCTTCCGCCCGCGCCCGGTCGAGCGAGAATTTCACGTCCTCGGCGTCCATCGCGGTGCCGTCATGGAACGTCACCCCCTCGTGCAGATGGAAGACATAGGTCTTCGCGCCATCCTCCACATCCCAGCTTGCCGCCAGCGCCGGCCGGATCGATCCGTCCGGCGCGAAGCGGGTCAGCCCTTCGAAGATGTTGGCATAGACCACTTCGTCGATGGCCGCCGCGGCACCCGCCGTCGGGTCGAGGTTTGGCGGTTCCAGCACCATGCCAAGGGTCAGGGTATCCTGCGCGGCGAAGGCCGCCGGGGCGGTCAGCGCGACAAGCGCGGTCAGGCACAGGCGATTCAGCATGGGCAATCCTCCATCCCTCGCGCGCGCCGGCGTGGCGGGCGACACCCCAAGAGTGTCGGGCAATCGCGCTTCGATCAAGCCCCGAGAGGGAACGAAACGCTGGCGATCATGCTGCATCGCAGCTAGAATGGATGCCGCAATTGCGAGAGGGAGGGATCGCGATGAGCGCGACTGCCGAGCCGGGGCGGCTGACGCCGCCGGATGTCCGTGCCCGCAAGGGGGGTGAGCCCCTGGTTGTCCTGACGGCCTACACGACGCCGATGGCCCGCCTTGTCGACCGCCACTGCGATATCGTCCTGGTGGGCGACAGCGTCGGTATGGTGCTGCACGGGCTGCCCTCCACGCTTGGCGTGACGATGGAGATGATGATCCTGCACGGCCAGGCCGTCGCGCGCGGGCTGAGCCGCGCGCTGATGGTCATCGACATGCCCTTCGCAAGCTACGAGGAAGGCCCCGCGCAGGCCTTCCGCAACGCGGCCCGGCTGATGGCCGAAACCGGCGCCGCCGCGGTGAAGCTGGAAGGGGGCGTCCATATGGCCGAGACGGTCGCCTATCTGGCGGCGCGCGGCATCCCGGTCATGGGGCATGTCGGCCTGACCCCGCAGGCGGTCAACCAGCTTGGCGGCTACCGCGTGCAGGGGCGGGGCGCGGACGGCGACCGCATTCGCGGCGACGCCGCCGCAGTCGCCGGCGCCGGTGCCTTTGCGGTGGTGCTGGAGAAGGTGCCTGACGCGCTGGCCCGTGCGATCAGCCGCGACCTTGCGGTGCCGGTCATCGGCATCGGCGCATCGGCGGATTGTGACGGGCAGGTTCTGGTGGTCGACGACATGCTTGGCATGTTCACCGACTTCCGCCCCCGGTTCGTGCGCCGTTATGCGGAACTGGGCGCGGAAGCCGACCAGGCGATCGCGGCCTATGCGGCGGACGTGCGCGCGCGCCGTTTCCCAGCGCCCGAACATGTCTTTGCGACGGAGCCGCGCCAATGACCGAAGTGATCCGCAGCGCTGCGGCCCTGCGCGAAAAGGTGGCAGCCTGGAAGCGTTCGGGAATGCTGGTCGGCGTGGTGCCGACCATGGGCGCGCTGCACGACGGCCATCTGAGCCTTGCGCGGGCCGCGCGCGCGCAATCCGACCGGGTGATCGTGACGATCTTCGTGAACCCGATGCAGTTCAACAATCCCGAAGACCTGAAGAAATACCCCCGCGACGAGACGCGCGACCTTGCCCTGCTGGAGGCGGACGGCGTCGACGTGCTTTTCGCGCCCGGGCCGGACGAGGTCTATCCCGAGGGCTTCGCGACCAAGGTATCGGTAGCCGGAATCTCGGCGCCGATGGAGGGCGCGTTCCGGCCGGGGCATTTCGACGGCGTCGCCACCGTGGTGTCAAAGCTTTTCGGCATGACCCAGGCGGGCCGGGCCTTCTTCGGCGAAAAGGACTGGCAGCAGCTACAGGTGGTGCGGCGGCTGGTGACGGACCTGAACATTCCCGTCGACGTGATCGGCTGCCCGACCATCCGGGAGGATGACGGCCTGGCAATGTCGTCGCGCAACGTGCGGCTGAGCGATGCAGAGCGCGCCGTGGCGCCCGCCTTGCATCGCGCGATGCAGGCGGCGGCGGAAGCGATCCGGGGCGGCGCGCCGACAGGTGCAGCGCTCGCGGATGCGCGGGCGGCGATCCTGGCCGCGGGTTTCGGCGCGGTCGAATACCTGGATCTGCGCCACGCGGGTACGCTTGAGCCGATCGACCGGGCCGGTCCGCCGGCGCGTCTGCTTGTGGCGGCGATGCTGGGCGAGGTGCGCCTGATCGACAATATCGCGGTCTGAACCCGGTTTCCGGGGCTGCCGCCCCGGACCCGCGCGGGGGCGCTGCCCCCGCACCCCCGGGATATTTGAGAAAAGAAGAAGATCAGGGCGCGAGAAGATCCGACAGGACCAGCGCCATGACCCTTGCGCTGTCCTGCATGTCGCCGATCCCCACCCATTCGTCGGGCTGGTGCGCCAGGTCCAGAACGCCCGGCCCGTAGGCGATGCAGTTCTTGAGCCGCCCGATCCGGTCGATGTGCTTCTGGTCATAGGTGCCCGGAGAGACGACGAAGCCCGCCTGCCGCCCGAGCACGCGTTCGATGGCCGCGGCGGTCGAGCGAACCACGGGGGCGTTGCGGTCGGTCATCGTCGGGCGCACCTCGAAAAGGTCGCGGACCTCGTACTGGAAGCTGGGGCGCAGGGCCCTGACCCGTTCGAGCATCGCGGTGACCTCGCGCTTCACCTCGGTCAGGTCTTCCTCGATCAGGTAGCGGCGGTCGATGATGATGCGGCAGCGGTCCGGAACGCAGGGTGCGGGCAGGCCGGTATAGCCGTCCTCCTGTTCCCTTGCGCCGCCGTGGATCGAGTTGATGTTGAGGGTCGATTGCTTCGCGCCTTCCGGGATCACCGGCATTTCCGTGCGCTTGGTGGCGAGAAGGGGGAAAAGCGTCGCTTCCATCTCGGCGAGGACGGCGCCCATGTGGCGCACCGCTGAATCGCCAAGGAAGGGCATGGAGCCGTGGGCGATGCGGCCCTTCGTCTCGATCTCGGCCCACCAGACGCCGCGATGGCCAAGGCAGATCCGGTCCTTGTGCAGGGGTTCGGGGATGATGACGTGCTGGACGCGTTCGGGCGAGAACCAGCCCTGTTCGGCGAGGTAGGCGACCCCGCCGAAACCGCCCGATTCCTCGTCGGCGGTGGCGCTGATCTCGATCGCGCCGCGAAAGCCGGGGCAGATGGCGATGAATGCCTCGGCGGCAACGATGCTGGCCGCAAGCCCGCCCTTCATGTCGCAGGCGCCGCGCCCGTAGATGCGGTCCCCCTCGATCCCGGCCCCGAACGGATCGCGGGTCCAGCCGTGGCCGACCTCGACCACGTCGTGATGGGAGTTGAAATGGACGCAGTCGCCGGGGCCCGTGCCGTCATGGCGCGCGACGAGGTTCCAGCGCGGATGGGCGTCGCTGTCGCCAAGGGCCCCCTGCGCGCGGACCAGCGTCACCGTGAAGCCGGACCGCGAAAGCCGCGCCGCGAGGTAATCGCAGATCTCGCGGTAGTTGTGCCCGGGGGGATTGAGGGTCGGGATGCGGATCAGATCCCGGGTCAGCGCGACAAGGTCGTCGCGGCGGGCGGCGATTTCCTCGGCGATCCGTTTGTCCAGCATTCCGGTCATGGCGGGAAGGCTAGCGCCGGCGGCGAGGGGCCGCAAGCGGGGCGCCATTTATGGCGTGACGGGGGGGAGAGGTTCTGGAATATTCCCCTGCGAGGACCCTTTGCCGCGGCGCCGCGCCGCACATATTGTAACAATGATTAACATCGGAGGAGCAGATGGCCGATTTCGACGCACAGATCCGTGAAAGCCAGAAACAGGTGGCGGATGCGCAGGCCAGGATTTCGGAACTGACGAGCCGGATCGACACTGCGCGCGCCAGGCTGAAGACCGGCGACGACATCTCGATCGACATAGAGAACGCCTCGCTTGACGATGTGCACAAGCATGCCGAGATCATGAACGCCAACATTGCCGAGTTGATCATGGGGCTCGACGATGTGACCGCCGGCTTCTCCAGGGATTTCGACGAGATGCGCAACAAGACGGGCTGGGAAAGCTTCGTCGGCATCTTTTCAAAGGGAAAGTCGGAATCGATGCGGCAGGAGCGGCTTCGCGGCGCCTCGATCGATGACAAGCTGCAGGATCTGATCGGCAAGTCCGACGTGATCGTCAAGCTGCTGGAAGGGCAGCTTGCGGTGCTGAACGACCACAAGGGACGCGTCGAGGCGAACCTGACCGATACGCTGAGCGAACGGGAACTGACCGTGGGCGATCTGGAAAGCCTGCGCGCCGACATCCAGGCGATGGATCCGAAGATCATCGAGCTTGAGAACAAGATCAGCGTGGAACAGGACGCGGCGGCGCGCACCAAGCTGGAAAGCGAACTGGCAGATCTGAACACCCGCTACAATGCGATGGTCCAGGACGAACAGGTGAAGCTTGCCAAGTCGCAGACGCTGGAGCGCTATATCGAGAAGGGCAAGACCTGGGTGGACAGCCTGCAAAACCAGGCGGCGACGCAGATGGTGCTGATCAACAAGCTGCAGACGGACACCAAGCAACGGGTTGTTCTTTACGATGCGCTGACGAAATCGCTGAAGACCGCGCAGCAGCAGGACGTCGCCCACAAGATCAACGAGATCGGGGTGAAGACCGACCAGGAGGCGCAGGCCGCGATGGCCGGGATCGGCGCGGCGACCAACCAGCGCATGGCCGAGATGATGGAAGCCCACGAGGACCAGATGGTCTTTGCCCGCAAGGTACTGGAACAGAAGGCAAAGGCGGACGAGCGGTTCGCGCGGCGGTTCCAGGCCATCGTCGAGAAGCATGACAAGAACCTTTATGGTGGCTAAGTGCCTGACCTTGACCTGACCACCGACCACAAGGCGCTGGACGACGATATCGCCGCGCGGCGGTATTTCGCGAAGTTCGAACAGATCACCCGGCTTCTGTCTTCCGTCGCCGAGGCGATGGAAAGGGACCGGGCACTTTCGGCGATCGAAAGCGATGTGGTCGGAGGGTATGTCCGCGCGATCGCGGCGTCTTTCAGGGCGCTTAGCCTGAAGTACCTTGTCTCGGGGCGGATCGAGGGTATCGGCCAGCGGCATCTGACCATCGACCTGCATGAAAGCGGCTTCCCGATCTTTCAGGAGATGGTGACGATGGCCAATGACGCGGCGCAGGCGGCCAAGCACCTGGCGGGCCTGCCCGACGCGCTGCGCCTGAAGGACGAGATGGTGCGCCAGATCGTCGGCGAAAGGGTGGTTCCGACGCGGCTGCAATACGCCATGTCGCAGCGGCTATACTACGAGGCGCTGCTCAAAGGCGGGCTTTACTTCGCCCAGATGCATCCCGAGGCGCAGTTCACCGCCGAGGCGCCCGGCGGGCGGCGGCGGTTCCTGCTGCACTGGGGGGTCTACGACAGCCAGCTGAACGTGCCGGTCCTTTACCTGATGGATGTCGAGGATTCGGGGCGCAAGGCCCTTCCGCTGGACGAAGCGCGCTGGCCGCAGGCGCAGGCGCATCTGCTGGCGCAGTCGGTCGGGGGGCTGAAGCTTCTGACCGTCGCGAAGGGCTTCGATACCGATTTCGCCGATCTGCACCCCAAGCGGCTGCGGCGGTTGCATCTGGGTCCGATGTATTCCTCGGCCTTCACGCTGCAGACCGGACCGATCCGCGAGGTCCTGGACGAGGCCCGTTCCCCGGCCGGAGAGGACTGGGCGCTGGCCTGGACCGTGGAGGAGCTGGAGAGCGAGCGGGTCGAGGTCGAGAAGGGATGGTTTTCCGACACCGAGCGGGAGGTGTTCCGGCTGGATCCGCTGGCCGGGGTCGGCGCCGAGACGGGTGCGACACGCATCACCCGCGCGCTGATCCTGCCTCAGCGGCCGTTCCAGGTTCTGGCGGAGAAGGATCCCGCGGGCTTTCGCGCAGTCCGCAAGTTCGTGGTCGGCAAGGAAGGCCGGGTGCTGGTCTATGGCTGAGGCGACCCGGGCATGCGGGAAGGCCGGGGGGCTGTCTGCCCCCCGGACCCCCCGAGGATATTTGTGAAAAGAAGATGAGAGCAGAGGGTTTTCCATGACGACGCCGTTGAACGAGATGGAGCTGAAGGAAGAGGAGATCCGGGCGCATTATCTGGCGGCGACGGAGATGCTCATGGGGATCGACCATACTCCGCGCATCGGGACGGCGCGCCTGACGCTGACCTCGGCCGAGAAATCGCCCGAGGTGGCGTCGATGCAGCGCCGGTTCCGGTCGACGACGCCGGGGCTGATCACCCGGTCGATGGCGCGGTCGGAGGGGGTTCGGATCCTCGACCGGATCGCCGATACCGACGACGACGACCCGCTGACATCGGCAACGCAGGCGGCGGTCGCACACGGGCTGCGCCGCGCGCTGGCGATCGCGCTGGCGGTGGGGGAACATTTTGCCGGCCAGACGCCGCTGGTCGAGTTGAAGAAGGCGAACCTTGAAAACCGCCTGCCGCGCGAGCGGGCGGCGGAGTTTTCGGAGCTTCTGGCGGCCGAGGCGCTGGCGGTTCTATACACCTTCGGCAATGCGATGGCCTTTCTCCTGGCCGCGCAGGCGAGCGAGCAGGCAGTGGAGGTCGGCGCGGTCGAGGAGGTGCTGAGCGACAACGCGCCCCTCGCGCTGCACGGCGCGCTGTGGGAGTTGGACCAGAAGATCGGGATTCACGCCACGAACGAGACGCTTCTGGTCGCGACGATCCTTGGCTATGCCGAACAGCTGATGGACAAGGTCCGGTCGCGGGCCGAGGGGGCGCCGCGGCTTTCGGCCTTTACCGGGGCGAACTACCGCGTGAAGGCCGACGATTTCCCGATCTCGGGGTTCGAGCCGGCGCGCAAGGCGCGCGGGTCGACGCTTGTCATGACCTTCAAGAAACCGAACGAGGTGGTGGGCAACCACATCGCCAAGTACCAGGCGATGCGGCTGGCCAAGATGCTGATGGCCTATGACTTCGAGAAGCGGCTGAATCCCTTTGCCGAAATGGGCGGCTTCATCTTCACCTTCATGGGCGACGGCAAGCCGGGGACGGGCAAGACGACGCTGATCCAGATGATGGCGGGGCTTCTGAACGACTACTGCCAGGTGGCGAAATATCCGTTCCGCTACCAGAACCTGTCGATCGACAACGTGGACAGCTATCAGGGCAAGTCGGGTCAGAACGCCAAGGCCTTCATCCAGAACGTCATGGACCCCGCCGTCATCGGTTTCGGTACGGTGGACGACATCGACCAGATCGCGGGCAAGCGCGGCGACCGGCAGTCGAGCGCGGGCCAGCAGGAGATCACGGC